>Ga0334900_1000017_pt1 | contig 320178 bp, 299 predicted proteins | sample GraSluR3_MG_2_FD_207231 | JGI IMG/M metagenome (GOLD analysis project Ga0334900, IMG submission 207231) | Sludge microbial communities from methane-producing bioreactor in Wageningen University, Netherlands - Granular Sludge_31_08-R3 | ecosystem: Engineered > Bioreactor > Anaerobic >... | reverse complement strand
GACAGCTACCGGCTGAAAGACAAAATCAAATCCGGCGTGTTCGGAAAAAACAACTGAGGCAGGTGGGTCAAAATTCAGTTGCCGACCGAAACGAAAAGTGGGTCAGTTTTCAACTGCCGTTGACACATAAGAACCTCGGCGCCGGACTATGATTGCAAGATGTACACGTCAGATCGCCGGCTGGTTGCAGAGCACAAACTGCACGAGCTCTTCGGACAGTCTGTAACACTCGAAAATTCATCTATTATGAAATTTCAAAGAACATCTGAACAGGCCCGGGGAGCAAACGACTTTAAACACCTGCCCTCTTTTCATTCACAGAATTTACGCAACAAACTTCCAGTGCACGCCTTTTCTCGCTGCAAAGGCGTAAGGGCACTCCGGCACTACCACCACAGCCTACTTGCAGGTCCATTATCTGTCAGCCCCGCGCTTAGCTTCCCGGCAATGGTCCACCGAAGGCGCCGGACCAAGTTTACGCTCTTGACCTTATAACTTTCCTTAGCACCAAGTCTGGACATGCCTCCGGCACCACCTACTAAAGGGACCGGCGCGTCCGATAAAACCGGAGGCTACTCCAATCATCAGTCCTATGCTCTATCGCCTGCAGTTGCAATTTCCCAAAAACAATGAATAAAACATAATTAGTTACTGATTTTCTAAAACGTTAAACAGCCAACCTTGTCGGAGTCTGCATACAAAAAAAAAGGGCGAACCTTACGGTTCGCCCTGAATAAGCTATACAAAAGCAAGTGACTACGCTTCAGCAGCGTCTTCAGCTTCCTCTTTTTCTGCTTTCTTGGGAGCTGCCTTCTTAGCAGGCTTTGCAGCCTTCTCTTCAGCAACTTCCTTGGCGGGAGCTTCCTTTGCGGCAGCCTCAGCGTCACCCAGACGGGTCAGCTCGATAACAGCCATAGGAGCATTGTCGCCGGGACGGGGAGCACCAAGCTTCAATACGCGGGTGTAACCACCGGGAACACCAACAAACTTGGGACCGATCTCGTCGAAAAGCCGCTTAACCAGCTGGTGGCTACCCAGAACCTTGTAAGCCTGACGACGGGCGTGCAGGTCGTTACGCAGTGCGAGGGTAATCAGCGGCTCGACAACTCCGCGCAATTCCTTGGCCTTAGCTTCGGTCGTGCGGATTTTACCGTACGTCAAAAGAGATTTGGCCATGTTGCGGAACAGAGCAGACCGATGCGAGGAACTCCTGTTCAGCTTTCTGCCGGATTTTCTATGCCTCATTTTGCTGCTTCCTCTTCAACCATTCCTGATATTTCTTCTCGAAGCCATCGACCTTCATGCCGAAATCGAGAGACATTTCGCCCAGTACCCGACGGATTTCGTCAAGCGACTTACGGCCAAAGTTCTTGGTTTTCAGCATTTCACCTTCGGACTTCTGCACCAGCTCGCCGACCAGCGAAATGTTGGCCGACTTCAGGCAGTTGGTGGCGCGAACAGAAAGTTCGAGCTCGTCAATGCCCTTGAACAGGTTTTCATTGACGTCAGAAGCAGAGCTTCTGCCTTCGTTTTCCTGTTCGGAAATACGCTCGTCAAAGTTGATGAAGACCGAAATCTGATCCTTGATGATCTTGGCACTGTACGCAATCGCATCCTCGGGGGATATGGAGCCGTCGGTCCACACTTCAAGGATGAGCTTGTCGTAGTTGGTCATCTGGCCAACGCGAGCCTGCTCCACCGTGTAGGCGACCTTGCGTACCGGCGAAAAGCTGGCATCAAGGGCAATAAGGCCGATCTCGTCGCTCAGCCCTTCGTGCATATCGGCAGGAACATAGCCCTTACCCATACGAACTTCGAGTTCGAAGGTCAGCTCAACGTCCTCAGTCAGCGTCATAAGATGCTGATCTGCATTCAGAACCATCACGTGCTGATTGCACTTGATGTCGCCGGCCTTAACTTCGCCGCTCTTGTTGACATGGAGCTCAAGGTGCTGAGGCTCCTCGGTATCCATGGCAAGACGGACCTGTTTAAGGTTGAGTACGATATCGGTAACGTCTTCAAGCACACCGGGAATGGTGGTGAACTCGTGCTGAACTCCAGAGATCTTTACGGCCACAAACGCGGCGCCCTGCAGGGACGCCAGCAGGACGCGACGCATGGCATTGCCGATGGTCGTTCCGTAGCCGCGCTCCAGAGGTTCGCAGACGAACTTGCCGTACATGGTGTCGGCGGATTCACTAGCCCGGGAGATTTGATCGGGCTTGACCAGCTCGGACCAGTTACGCGTGTTGATAAGCCTGTCGCCTTGTTTGATGAGCATGCTCGAACCTGCTTATTTGGAGTAAAGTTCGACGATAAGCTGTTCGCTCATCGGGAACTGGATGTCCTCGCGCTGCGGCAGGGCCTTGACTACACCACGGAAGTTGGGGCCGTCAGCTTCGAGCCAGGACGGGCAACCGCGACGTGCGATTACTTCCTGAGCCTCAGCGATAACCGGCATTTTGCGATTCTTTTCACGCACTTCAATCACGTCACCAACCTTAACCTGAATGGAAGGAATGGTAGCCTTGCGGCCATTGACGGTGAAGATGCCGTGACGAACCATCTGGCGGGCCTGACTACGGGAGTTGGCAAAGCCCAGACGGTAAATCACGTTGTCCAACCGGCGCTCCAGAATGGAGAGCAGGTTGCTACCGGTAACGCCCTTGGACATGTCCGCTTTCACGAAGTAGCTGTGGAACTGCTTTTCCAGCAGCCCGTACATACGACGCACTTTCTGCTTTTCACGCAGCTGCACGGCGTAGTCGCTGTTCTTCTTGCGGGCGCGGCCATGCTGGCCGGGAGCGTAAGGTCTGCGATCGAATGCGCACTTGTCAGTGTAGCAGCGATCACCTTTCAAAAAAAGCTTGCCACCTTCACGCCGGCATATGCGGCACTTGGAATCATTATATTTAGCCAAGACTGATTCCTCCTCAACTAAACGCGGCGCCGTTTGGGAGGACGGCAGCCGTTGTGGGGAATGGGGGTGATATCACGGATGAATGCCACCTTGAAACCGGCGGCATTGATAGCGCGCATAGCGGACTCACGTCCGGAACCGGGGCCCTTAACAAAGATACCCACTGTGCGCATTCCGTTTTCCTGTGCACGACGGGCTGCCTGATCGGCAGCTATCTGTGCGGCAAAGGGAGTGCTCTTACGCGATCCCTTGAAGCCGCTCTGTCCTGCACTGGCCCAACTCACCGTGTTACCCCTGGTATCAGTGAAGGTAATGATGGTGTTATTGAACGTCGCCTGAATATGGGCAACCCCGACGGGGATGGACTTTTTCTCTTTCTTCTTGCCCACGCGCTTAGGTCTTGCCATAACTTCACTCTCTGTGATGGTTTTCTGATTAGGCTGGGGGAACCTCTAACGAGCTCAGTTATGAAAAGAGCCGTGCACGCTGACGACAGAGTTTACTGCAGCCAGGTGAAGTTCCACGCCGATATTGATGCCTAAAAGCTGACTATTTGCGCTTACCAGCCACACCGCGACGCGGTCCCTTACGGGTACGTGCGTTGGTCTTGGTACGCTGACCTCTAGCAGGCAACCCGCGACGATGACGCAGGCCGCGGTGGCAGCCGATGTCCATCAGACGCTTGATGTTGCTAGATATTTCACGGCGGAGATCGCCTTCAACCTTGTGATTCTGTTCGATTTCCTTACGGATTTCGTTCACTTCGTCGGCAGACAGGTCGTCAATGTTACGAGTCCAGTCAACACCGGTGGTATCAAGAATCTCCAGGGCAGTAGCGCGACCGACGCCATAGATGTAGGTCAGCGCGATATCAACCCTCTTGCCACGGGGCAGATCAACTCCAGCAATTCTGGCCACAGTCGAACTCCTGTTCGATTATCCCTGGCGCTGCTTGTGCCTGGGGTTTTCGCAGATCACTCTCAAAACGCCCTTGCGTCGGATGACCTTGCATTTGGGGCATACTTTCTTCACAGAAGGCCTGACTTTCATTTTAGTCTCCGTATTTGGACCTTTAGTGCAACAACGTGCCTGGGTAAAAACAGACCCAGAACGCGGTTAAGTATCACTGCGTCCTGTCTGAGTCAACCCTTATACTTACAAACGTATCCGGTTACGCCTGACTCAGGATTACCGGGCCGTCGGAGGTAATGGCAACGCTATGCTCGAAATGCGCCGAAAGCTTCCTGTCCTTTGTCACCGCTGTCCAGTTGTCGGACAACACCTCCACTTCATACGTTCCCGCCGTCACCATGGGCTCGATAGCAAGCACCATGCCGGGGCGCAAAGGTACGCCGGGAAGGCCGAACGGTACAAAGTTCGGAATTTCGGGCTTTTCATGCAGCTTGCGTCCAATTCCGTGCCCTACAAAGCGCCGGACCACCTGAAAACCGGCATTTTCCACATGCTGCTGAACAGCGGCGGAAATGTCGTACAGGTTGTTACCCGACAAGGCCTTTTCAATGCCTTTCATCAGCGACTCCTGAGTCACCTTGAGAAGACGGGCCGTTTCGTCCGGAACCTCGCCTACGGCATACGTTCTGGCCGAATCTCCGTAGAAGCCTTCGTAAATGACACCCATGTCAAAGCTGACAATATCGCCTTCTTTCAATACCCGCTCGGAAGGAAAGCCGTGAACGACCTCTTCGTTGACCGAGCAGCAAAGAGCAAAGGGAAACCCCCCGTACCCCTGAAATGCAGGACGGACATTGTGCTTACGGCACAGGTCCTGAGCAAGCTCTTCAAAGTACAAAGTCTTGACGCCTGGGCGAATATTCTCGCCCAGGACATCAAGAATTGTAGCCACAATCCGGTTGGCTTCACGCATGAAGCCTATCTCTTTCTCGTTTTTGAGAAAGATACCGCGATACTTTTTCACCGTCAGCGCCTTCCCTTGATACGGGCCTTGTTCATGAGGCCTTCGTACTGTCGGGAGATCAGATGGGATTCCACCTGGGACATGAAGTCCATGGCAACCCCGACGACAATCAGCAGCCCGGTTCCGCCAAAATAGAACGGAACGTTCATATTGGCGATAAGAACCATGGGCAGAACACATATTGCGGCAATATACAGTGCACCCCACACCGTGATGCGGGTAAGCACTTTGTCAATGTATTCTCTGGTCTTTACGCCGGGACGTATCCCGGGAACAAAGCCGCCCTGATTTTTCAGGTTTTCCGCGATATCTTTGGGATCAAAAATGATCGCAGTATAGAAAAACGCAAAGAAAATAATCAGAGCCACAAAGACTACATTGTACAGCAACGTGTGAGGAGCAAAATACGCAGCAGCCGTCTGCAGCCACTCAACCGAGGAAAAACTGGCCACGGTGGCGGGAAAAAGCAGAAGACTGGATGCGAAAATGGGCGGAATGACACCGGCGGTATTGACCCGCAAAGGAAGATGCGAAGTCTGGCCGCCATACATCTTACGGCCCATCTGGCGCTTGGCGTAATGGATGGGAATCCTGCGCTGGCCACGCTCCATAAACACGATGAAAGCAAGAACAGCCGCCATGAACACAAGCAGTATGAGCACCATGAAAATGCTCAGATCACCCGTGCCGATCAGGCGGATGGTCTTCATCAGGCCGCCGGGCAGTCCGGCGACGATGCCCGAAAAGATGACCAGCGATATACCGTTGCCAAGTCCCTTTTCGGTTATTTGCTCACCCAGCCACATGATAAGCACAGTGCCTGTGGTGAGAGTTAGAATGGTGGTGAGTCGGAAACCCCAGCCGGGCGCCAGTACCAGAGACGCCCCTGTCGGGCTCTGCATGCTCTCAAGGCTCATGGCAATGCCGAAGCCCTGAATCACGGCGATCAGTACGGTACCGTAACGGGTGTACTGCGTGATTTTCTTGCGTCCCGCAGCGCCCTCCTCCTTGGCCATCCGCTTCAGCTCAGGGCTTACGACCTGCAGAAGCTGGATGATGATGGAGGCGGAGATGTAGGGCATGATGCCGAGGGCGAAAATCGACAGATTGCGAAGTCCGCCCCCGGAGAACATGTCAAAGAGGCCGAAAAGGGTGTTCTGAACACTGGCAAAGAAGTCTGCCAAAGCTGCAGAGTCCACCCCGGGCACAGGAACGTGAATTCCGATGCGGTATGCGGCCAGCAACAAGAAGGTCCACAAAAGCTTTTTCTTAAGCTCAGGCAGACGCGCCAGATTTTCTACACCACTCAAAGCCACGGCTAACCTTCCAGTGCCTTGGCTTCGCCACCGGCTTTTTGGATCTTTTCAACAGCAGAAGCACTGAACTTGTGCGCTTCCACTTTTACGGCGACATTGCATTCGCCGTTGCCCAGAACCTTGACAGCTGCGCCGGCACGGGCAAGCCCGCGTGCGTAGATGTCGTCCAGGGTGATTTCAGTCTTGCCTTCAAAGGCGCCAACGAGCTGACCGAGATTGATCACTTCGTAACGAGCCTTGAAAAGGTAGTTTTTGAAACCGCGCTTGGGCAGTCTGCGCTGCAGGGGCATCTGGCCGCCTTCGAAACCGGGGCGGACACCACCACCAGAGCGAGCGTTCTGGCCCTTGTTACCTTTGCCGGAGGTACATCCCCAGCCGGAACCGGAGCCACGGCCCACGCGTTTCCTCTGTTTACGTTCTTCATCGAACGGATACAGTTCGTGGAGTCTCATTATTCCGTTACCTCGACGAGATGCACAACCTTGGCGATCATGCCGCGTACAACGGCATTGTCCTCAAACGTCTTTTCCTGACGGATCTTGCGCAGCCCCAGAGCGTCGAGGGTACGACGCTGGTTGGGGTTGCAGCCGATCCGGCTGCGGACGAGTTTTACCTTGATCATGAGCCGATTCCTTACTTTCTGGGCGCTTCCAGTTTCTTTCCGCGCAGCTGGCTCACATATTCCGCACTGCGCAGCGAGGTCAGACCTGCCATGGTAGCGCGGAGCACATTGTGCGGGTTGTTGGTGCCGATGGCCTTGGCAAGCACGTCGTGAATGCCGACAGCTTCCATGATGGCGCGCACTGCGCCACCGGCGATGATACCGGTACCCTTGGAAGCGGGCTTCAGAAGCACCCGTCCGGCGCCGAAGGCACCAAGCACTTCATACGGCAGGGTGCCGTCCACCAGGGGAACCTGCACCATACCTTTTTTAGCGCGTTCGGTCGCCTTGCGCAGAGCCTCGGGCACTTCCTGGGCTTTACCCATGCCGAAGCCTACGGACCCGTTGCCGTCACCAACGACTACCAGGGCGCTGAAGCTGAAACGACGGCCGCCCTTCACAACCTTGGCAACTCGGTTGAGATCGACGATCTTCTCAATCAAGCCGAATTCGTTCTGTTCCATGCCAGTTCCTACTACCTGTTAGAATTCCAGGCCAGCTTCACGGGCGCCGTCGGCGACAGCCTTGATGCGGCCGTGATAGATGTAGCCGTTGCGGTCAAATACGACGCGCTCGATGTTCTTCTCCTTGGCCAGCTTGGCAATTTCCTTACCGACCAGCGAAGCGTTATCGACGGTCAGGCGCAAGGCGTTGCCGTTCTGCTTGCCAAGAGCCAGGGTAGAAGTGGCGGCAAGGGTGGTTCCGGTCTGGTCGTCAACCAGCTGGGCGTAGATATGCAGGTTGGACCTGTAAACCACCAGACGGGGACGAGCGCCGTTACCGGAAACCTTTTTGCGGATGCGGATTTTACGGCGCATTCTGGATTCATTCTTGGTCAACTTCATGGTCTTACCTGCCTACTACTTTTTGCCGCCGGACTTGCCGGCCTTACGGCGAATCTGCTCGTGTTCATATTTAACACCCTTGCCCTTGTAGGGTTCGGGCGGACGTACACGGCGAATGTTGGCAGCAACTTCACCAACGAGCTGCTTGTCGAAACCGCTGATGGTCAGCTTGTTTCCTGCGGCTGCGGCTTCGATACCCTTGGGCAGTTCAATGACCACCGGGTGGGAGAAACCGAGAGCAAGCTCGATGTTGTTGCCTTTAACGGCGACCTTGTAACCGACACCGTTGACTTCAAGGACTTTGCTGAATCCCTTGGAGACACCTTCGATGCAGTTTGCAAGAAGGGTACGGCGAAGGCCGTGCTGGGCGGATGCCTTTTTGGTTTCTTCGACTCTGGTGATAACCACAGAGCCGTCCTGAATCTCATATTTGAGCAGGGGCGAAACCGGCGTGGTCAGGCTGCCTTTGGGGCCCTTAACCTCTACAACGTCTGCTCCCAGCTTCACTTCCACGCCGGAAGGAACGGGGATAGGCTGTTTTCCGATTCGAGACATGACTGCACCTGCTACCAGATTTCACACAAAAGTTCGCCGCCCACATTCTTGCTGCGAGCGTTGGTGCCTTCAAGGACTCCACTGGAAGTGGAGAGAATGCATATGCCAAGACCATTCTGCACGCGGGGAATGTCGGTGGAACCGACATAAACGCGGCGGCCGGACTTGCTGATACGCTTCAGGCCGGAGATAACCGGCTTGCCCTTGAAGTATTTCAGTTCAATAACGATGGAGGATTCTTCCATCTTGAAGTCGGTGATGTAACCTTCTTCTTTGAGGATGGCTGCAAGAGCCTCCTTCATCTTCGAGCGCGGCACACTCACTTCCTTATGCAGGGCCAAGTGTGCGTTGCGGATACGCGTAAGCATATCTGCAATAGGATCAGTCAGCATTATTAACTCCTTGGCGACTTACCAGCTCGATTTACGGACACCGGGCAGTTCGCCGCGCAACGACATATTGCGGAAGCAGATACGGCAAATGCCGAACTTACGCATGTAGCCGCGCGGACGGCCGCAGATGGGACAACGGTTGTAAGCACGAGCGCTGAATTTGGGCTTGCGCTTAGCCTTTACTTCCAGACTAGTACGAGACACTGCCGTAACTCCTTACTTCTTGAAGGGCATGCCCAGCTTATCAAGCAGGAACTTGCCTTCTTTGTCAGTCTTGGCACTGGTCACGATGGTGATGTTCATGCCCTTGGGGTTGTCAACACGGTCAACTTCCAGCTCGGGGAAGATGGTGTGTTCCTTAATTCCAAGGGTGAAGTTACCACGGCCGTCGAAGCCACGGTCAGCAATCCCCCGGAAGTCACGCACGCGCGGAAGCGCGAAGTTCATGAGCTTGTCAAGGAAGTCCCACATGGAATCACCGCGAAGAGTCACGCGGCAGCCGATGGGCATGCCTTCACGCAGCTTGAACGAAGCGATGGACTTTTTGGCGCGAGTGATCACGGCCTTCTGCCCAGCGATTGCGGTCAGTTCTTTCACGGCCTCTTCCAGAAGCTTCTGGTTCTGGCTGGCTTCGCCAAGGCCGATGTTAAGGGAGATCTTCTCCAGTTTCGGCAACTGCATAGAGCTCTTGTAGTTGAACTCTTTCTGCAGCACCGGCGCCACTTGTTCACGATATATATTTTGGAGACGCGTCATCGTTATCCACCTTAATCGATGATTTCGTTGCACTTTTTACAAAAGCGAACTTTTTTACCGTCTTCGGTGTACCGATAGCCGACCGTTGTGGCCTTGGCGCACGCGTCGCACATCACCTTTACATTGGAGATGTGGATGGGCATCTCCTTGTCGACGATGCCACCGGGCTGCTGCAGGTAAGGATTAGCCCGCATGTGCCTTTTGGCAACGTTCACCTTCTCGACCAGGACGCGGTCCTTCTTGCGAAGAACTTTCAAGACCTTGCCGATCTTGCCCTTATCCTTGCCGGAGATGACCATCACTTTATCGTCTTTACGAATACGAAACTGTTTCATTGGTATCTCCTACAGAACTTCAGGGGCCAGAGACACAATCTTCATGTAGTTCCGTGCGCGCAGTTCACGTGCAACGGGACCGAAGATACGGGTGCCGACGGGCTCGCCCTGCTTGTTCAGCAGTACGGCAGCGTTGGTATCGAACTTGATGTAGGAGCCGTCGTTACGACGGATTTCCTTGGCAGTACGAACGACAACCGCCTTCATGACATCGCCCTTTTTCACCTTGGAGTGAGGCAGGGCCTCCTTCACGGATACGACGATGACGTCGCCGACGGAAGCGTAACGGCGCTTAGAGCCGCCCAGCACCTTGATGCAGGCAACTTTTTTGGCACCGGAGTTATCCGCCACTTGCAGAGCAGATTCTACCTGGATCATGGCTTACCCCTAAACCGCCTTTTCAAGGATGGAGACCAGATGCCACCGTTTGTTCCGGCTAACCGGACGAAACTCGATGATCTTCACCTTGTCGCCAACTTTGCATTCATTGTTGGGATCGTGAGCGGTGAATTTCTTCCTGCGACGAATGTACTTCTTCAGCAGGGGATGCTTCACCAAGGTTTCGACGCGAACAACAATGGTCTTATCGTTCTTGTCGCTTACAACCACACCGACGAGAGCTCTGCCGTTTCTGTTTTCAATAGCTTCGGACATGTTATGCTCCCTTTTCCTTCAGAATCGTGAGGATGCGAGCAACGTTGTGCTTTGCCGCAGGGATTTCGGCAGTCTTTTCCAGCTGCGCCGTTGCATGCTTGAAACGCAGATCGAACAGTTCCTTTCTGGTTTCGGCAAGCTTGTCCTTCAGCTCGTCAATGCTCAGCTTTCTCAGTTCAGCGGCCTTCATTCTAGAGGCCCTCCCTAACTACGATCGTGGTCTTCACGGGGAGCTTATGAGCGGCGCGGGTCAGAGCCTCGCGAGCCAGCTCAAGGTTTACCCCTTTGATTTCGTAAAGTACACGGCCGGGCTTCACAGGAGCGTACCAACCCACCGGAGCGCCTTTACCTTTACCCTGACGGGTTTCAAGAGGCTTGGCGGTGTAAGGCTGGTCGGGGAAGATGCGAATCCACATCTTTCCGCCACGCTTGATGTGACGCATGGCAGCCACACGAGCAGCTTCAATCTGCTGGCTGGTCAGCTTGCCGTGCTCCAGAACCTTAAGGCCGATTTCTCCGAAAGCAACATTGTTACCCTTGAGGGCGTCACCCTTAAGCCGTCCTTTCTGACGCTTACGGAATTTAACCTTTTTAGGAGTCAACATTACTGTTCTACCTCGTTGTCCAGGATTTCACCCTTGAAGATCCATACCTTGACGCCGATAATGCCGTAGGTCGTATGCGCTTCGGCATAACCGTAGTCAATGTCGGCACGGAGGGTCTGCAAAGGCACACGGCCATCGCGGTACCATTCCGAACGGGCAATTTCAGCCCCGGCCAGACGGCCGGCACAGGCAACCTTGATGCCTTCGGCACCAAACTTGCGAGACATGCTCACCGTGCGCTTCATGGCGCGACGGAAAGCAACGCGACGTTCGAGCTGCATGGCGATGTTTTCTGCCACAAGCTGTGCGTCAGTTTCGGGGCGACGGATTTCGTTTACCTCGATGGAGAATTCGCGGCTGAACTTACGACGAAGATCTGCGCGAAGTTTCTCAATCTCAACGCCCTTGCGGCCGATAACGATACCGGGGCGGGCCGTGCTGAGGATAAGGCGAACCTTGCCACCGGCGCGTTCAATTTCAATTTTGGACAGGCCGGCGTGGTACAGGGTCTTCTTAACATACTTGCGGATGTTATGATCCTCAAACACGAAGGAAGCGTATTCCTTCTTGCTGAACCAGCGGGACTGCCAGTTCTTGTTGTACCCCAGCCGGAAACCGAAGGGATGTACTTTCTGTCCCATAACGTATCCTAACTTTCCTCAAGAATGACCGTGATGTGGCTGGTACGCTTCAAAATGCGGTTAGCCCGGCCCATAGAACGGGGCAGGAAGCGCTTCCAGGTAGGGCCTTCGTTGATGATCACCTGCTTTACCACCATTGCGTCAACATCGATGCCGGGCAGCTGCTCGGCGTTGGCAAGAGCGGAATGCATCACCTTGAAAATAAGGCCACCGGCCTTCTGAGGGGTGAAACGCAGGATGTTCATAGCGTCTTCTACAGGTTTGCCCTTCACGTTCTGGGCAACCAGGCGCGCTTTGCGCGGAGACACGCGAACGAATTTAGCAGTTGCTTTAGCTTGCATATCTATTCACCTACCTAGCGCTTGGCCTTGCTCTTCTTGTCGGCAGCATGGCCGTAGTAGGTACGGGTGGGCGAAAACTCGCCAAGCTTATGGCCGACCATGTTTTCGGTAACAAACACGGGAATGAACTTACGCCCGTTATGCACCGCAAAGGTCAGACCAACCATTTCGGGAGAGATCGTGGAACGGCGGGACCAGGTTTTGATAACACGACGGTCACCGGATTCCTGCGCCTTCTCCACTTTCTTCATCACGTGGTCGTCAATAAACGGACCTTTTTTCAGAGATCTAGGCATTCTCTACTCCTACTTCTGGCCACGACGCTTGATGATAAGCTTGGAAGAGGCCTTCTTCTTGTCGCGGGTCTTGAAGCCCTTGGTGGGAATACCCCACGGAGTCACAGGATGACGTCCGCCGGAGCTTCTGCCCTCACCACCGCCAAGCGGGTGATCGATCGGGTTCATGGCAACACCGCGAACCTTGGGACGGCGACCCAGCCAGCGGCTGCGACCTGCCTTACCGTACGAGATCTTCTCGTGATCAAGATTGCCAACCTGGCCGATGGTGGCGCAGCAGGTGACCAGCACCTTGCGCACTTCGCCGGAGGGCATACGCAGCAGTGCGTAGTTGCCTTCCTTGGCGACCAGCTGGGCATAGGTTCCGGCGGCACGGCAGAACTGTCCGCCCTTGCCGGGGTACAGTTCGATGTTGTGCACGATGGTACCCACAGGAACACGGGACAGAGCCATTGCGTTACCGGGCTTGATATCCACGGAATCGCCGGCCACAACCACGTCACCCTGCTTCACGCCGAGAGGAGCCAGAATGTAGCGCTTTTCACCATCCGAGTAGTGCAGCAGTGCAATACGTGCGGAACGGTTGGGATCGTATTCGACATGAGCCACTTTAGCCGGCACGCCGACCTTGTCGCGACGGAAGTCGATGATACGGTAAAGACGCTTGTGCCCGCCACCGCGACGACGAGAAGTCACGCGGCCGTAGCAGTTTCTACCGCTCTTTTTGGTCAGGCCTTCAGTAAGGCTGCGCTCGGGCGTGCTACGGGTAATCTCCTCGAAAGAGGAAACGGTCTGAAAGCGGCGCCCAGGAGAAGTAGGTTTAAGCTTGCGAACAGCCATTGTTTACACTCCCTCGAAGAAATCGATCTTTTCGCCGGGTGCGAGGGTAACATACGCCTTCTTGTAACCGGCAGTCTGCCCCGTCACACGTCCGTGTTTGGTGCGGGCCTGCGGCTTGCGGGTAACAACATTGACACCCGCCACTTTGACGTTGAAAACCGACTCGACGGCTTTTTTGATCTCTATCTTGTTGGCCCGGGGATTCACAAAGAAGACAACCTGCTCGGAAGATTCCTTCACAAAGGTGGCCTTTTCGGAAACCAGAGGCTTAATAAGAATCTGCGTATAATCCATGACACCCTTCCTCTTACTTCAGTCGTTCCTGAACAGGCTCAACAGCCCCTTCAAGAAGAACCAGCTGGGCGTGCTTCAGAATTTCGAAAACGCTGAGCTGCTCGGGGGTCATCAGGGTGATCCCGGGGATGTTGCGGGCGCTGAGCACCAGCTTGTCATCCATTTCGGGGGTGACGACGAGAGCCTTACCCAGGCCCAGTGCGCCGGCAACCTTCACCATGTGCTTGGTCTTCACTTCAGGAAGCTCAATGCCCTTGACAACCATCAGGTTTTCTTCAGCCAGACGGGAGCTCAGAGCCATCTTCAGAGCCAGCTTGCGAACCTTCTTGTTAACCTTGAAGGAATAGTCGCGGGGCTGGGGACCGAAGACAACCGCACCACCACGCCAGACCGGAGAACGGTTGCTGCCCGAACGGGCGCGACCGGTACCTTTCTGACGCCAGGGCTTGGCACCGCCGCCGGAAATGGTCGAACGCGTCTTCACCGAATGAGTTCCGGCGCGCTTTGCCGCGCGCTGTGCGCGTACAACAAGGTTCAGGATCTCCGGCCGGACCTCGACCTCGAACACCTCGGGAGCCAGAGTGAGTTCACCCGTCTCCTTCTTGTCCTGATCGTATACTTTAACCACAGCCATGTGATTATCCTCTTTTTTACTGCTTGCGGACCATGACCAGGCCGTTCTTGGGACCGGGCACGGGGCCTTTGACCAGGATCAGGTTGTCTTCCGCGCGGACTTCGATGATCTGCAGGCTCTTTACAGTAACCTGACGGGCACCCATATGGCCGGCCATCTTCTTGTTCTTCCAAACCTTGCCGGGGAAGGTGGCGTGACCGATGGAACCGGGCGAGCGGTGCACAGCCTCGTGACCGTGGCTTGCAGGCATACCGCCGAAGTTCCAGCGCTTCATCACGCCGGCGAAACCTTTACCAATGCTGGTGCCGGTCACCTTCACAAATTCGCCGGGGGTAAAAAGACCCACGGTCAAGTCGTCGCCGACTTTTTGCTCAGCAGGAGCTTCGAGACGAATCTCGCGCAGCACGCGGAACAAACCGCGACCAGCCTTGTCCATGTGACCACGGGCGGGCTTGTTTACGTGCTTTTCTTTGGCCTCTTCAAAACCGATCTGAACGGCGTTATATCCATCCTTGGCCGCATCCTTGACCTGAATTACAGGACAGGGACCAGCTTGAATCACGGTCACAGCCACCGCACTGCCATCATTGGCGAAAATGCGGGTCATGCCGATCTTGCGACCCAGGATTCCCATCTTCTCAGCCATGACTACCTCTCGCTAGAGTTTGATTTCCACGTCCACGCCTGCGGGGAGACTCAGTTTCCCCAAAGCGTCCACGGTCTGCTGAGTAGGCTCGAGGATATCCATGAGCCGCTTGTGGATGCGCATTTCAAACTGTTCGCGGGACTTTTTGTCCACATGGACGCTTCGGTTTACCGTAAACTTGTGGATGTTGGTGGGCAGCGGAATCGGTCCGGCCACACCAGCGCCCGTGTTGCGCGCCGTATCTACGATTTCAGCCACAGCCTTATCCAGGATGCGGTAATCGTAAGCTTTAAGCTTAATCCTGATACGATCACTGCTAACTGTCGTCATTGTTAACTACTCCATGATCTGGGAATCGACACCCTTGCCTCTGAGGAGCCCGGGACCATCCGGTGCCTCATACCGCGGCGAGCGCGGTGCGGCGACAGAGTTCCTCACTTACGGTGGCGCTTTGTCCGGATTTACAAGACATGCAGCGGGGAAAAAGCATGCGCTGTAAACACAGGACAAACACGTAGGTCGACAACGCTCTCTTTACGCAGAGAACGGAGTCGTGAACTTTCTTCGCGGAACAGTATATATGGGGGAGAGAGATAAAACGGTGGGCCAGACTGGCACCTCTGTTGCTCTGCTCCGCCGCTTTCGCGCGAAGATCGCCCACGTTGTCGCCAGCCTGTTTTCCATCTGCTTGCGCAGACGGACAGGTGGTCCGCAGGGTTACTAAACAGGAACCATAAGGCTCCGGAAAAATTTTATGTACAGTACCTTACAGCCGAATACCGCATCGGCTGGAACGGCAAGACATTTAATTAGGCATTCAGTAACGCCTGCAAATGTCAAGCTTCAGTCCGCAGACTGAATGAGCAGCAGGACGGACTCAATCCGCCCTTTAAACCCCTTGCGGGGAAGTCTACTGCCTGTGCGGTGAAAACAACCACATCAAGCGAGGTGTTCTTATATAGAGGTGTGCCCTTCCCGTCAACCTTCTTTTTTTATTTTCTGCAAAAAAAAGCGCCCCGCAAAAGCGGGGCGCCGGATAAGCATATTCAGCCAGCTTATTCGCCGGACTTACTCTTGGTAAGTTCTTCGGCAAGGTTGGCGGGAACGCGCTCATAATGGTCGAACTGCATGGTGAAGTTGGCACGCCCCTGAGTGCGCGAACGCAGGTCGGTAGCATAACCGAACATTTCGCTCAGCGGCACGTGACAGCGGATAACCTGTGCACCAGCGCGGGAATCCATGCTCTGGATCTTGCCGCGGCGGCCGTTCAGGTCGCCCATGACGTCGCCGAGGTATTCTTCGGGAGTCACAACTTCAACGTCCATGACAGGCTCGAGCAGCACGGGCGAAGCCTTGCGTGCAGCTTCTTTCACTGCCATGGATCCGGCCACGTAGAAGGCCTGTTCCGACGAGTCGACTTCGTGGTACGAGCCGAACACCAGAGCAACCTTGACGTCCACCATGGGGTAGCCGGCCAGAACGCCGCTTTTCAGCGCATCCTGAATACCCTTGTCAACAGCAGGGATGTATTCCTTGGGAATAACACCGCCGGTGATCTTGTTCTCGAACAGGTAGCCCTTTTCAGGGTTGGGTTCGACCTCGATCACGACATGGCCGTACTGTCCACGTCCGCCGGACTGCTTGGCGTACTTGTGGTCGACCTTGGTTTCCTTGCTGATGGTTTCGCGGTAGGCAACCTGCGGCTTGCCGACGTTGGCGTTGACGCTGAACTCACGGGTGAGACGGTCAACGATGATGTCGAGGTGCAGTTCGCCCATACCGGCGATCAGGGTCTGGTTGGTTTCATCATCGCCCTTCACGCGGAAGGACGGGTCTTCCTTTGCCAGCTTGGCCAGAGCTGCGGAAAGCGCATCGCGGTCAGCTTTGGTCTTGGGTTCGATGGCAACCTCGATAACAGGCTCGGGGATGTCAAGAGACTCAAGAACGACCGGACGGTTTATCTCGCAGATGGTGTCACCGGTGGAAACCTGCTTGAGACCCACAGCGGCAACGATATCGCCGGCGCCGGCCCACTTGATTTCTTCACGCTTGTTGGCGTGCATCTTCAGCAGGCGGCCGATGCGTTCTTTCTTGCCGGTGTTGGCATTATACACGGTCATACCGGCTTCAATGAAACCGGAGTAGATGCGGATAAAGGAAAGGTGACCGATGTAGGGGTCAGATGCCAGCTTGAACACCAGGGCGGCAAGCGGCTCTTCGTCTTTGCAGGGGCAGACGATCTTTTCCTCTTCGTTGTCAGGGTTGGCACCGACCATCTGTTCGATGTCAACAGGCGAAGGCAGGTACTCCACCACCGCATCAAGCAGGGGCTGAACGCCCATGTTGCGGAAAGCGGAGCCGCACAGAACCGGCACTGCGGTTCTGGCGATGGTGGCCCTGCGGATGGCGCTGTGGATTTCTTCTTCGGTCAGCTCTTCGCCGCCGAGGTATTTTTCCATCAGCGCGTCATCTTCTTCAGCCACTGCCTCGATCAGTTCAAGACGCATAACGTCGAACTGGTCCTGAAGCTCGGCAGGAACGCCGGTCACGGCGAACTCGGCACCCTTGGAGGCTTTGTCGAAAACAACAGCCTTTCCGGTGACGAGATCGACGATGCCCTGGAATTCGTCTTCACTGCCGATGGGAACCTGAAGCGCAAGGGGCTTTGCCTTCAGCCGGTCGCGGATCATATCCACGCAACGGAAGAAGTTGGCACCCATGCGGTCCATCTTGTTGACGAAGCAGATGCGCGGAACCTTGTAGCGGTCAGCCTGACGCCAAACGGTTTCAGACTGAGGCTCGACACCGGCAACGGCGTCGAACACGGCTACAGCGCCGTCCAGAACGCGCAGCGCGCGCTCGACTTCAATGGTGAAGTCCACGTGACCGGGGGTGTCGATGATGTTGATTCGACAATCCTTCCAGAAGCAGGTGGTAGCTGCGGAGGTGATGGTGATACCACGCTCCTGCTCCTGCTCCATCCAGTCCATGGTTGCCTGACCTTCGTGCGTTTCACCTATTTTGTGAGACACACCGGTGTAGAAAAGGATGCGCTCGGTAGTCGTGGTTTTTCCCGCATCAATGTGGGCCATGATACCGATATTGCGCTGCTGGGGTATGGCTACTTTTCTGGACACGTGACTAATCCTCGGACGTTACCAACGGAAATGAGCGAAAGCCTTGTTGGCTTCAGCCATACGATGGGTGTCGTCCTTCTTCTTCACGGCACCGCCGCGGTTGTTGAAAGCATCAAGCAGTTCGCCGGACAGGCGTCCTACCATGCCTTTTTCTCCACGTGCGCGTGCGTAGGTGATGAGCCAGCGGATAGCCAGAGACACCTGACGGTCGGAACGCACTTCGACGGGCACCTGATAGGTGGCACCGCCGACGCGGCGGGATTTGACTTCGACGAAGGGCTTTACGTTATCAACAGCCTTTTCAAAGGCCTTGATTGCATCTTCGCCGGTCTTTTCCTGCAGCACTTCAAGAGATTTATAAAAAATCTTTTCTGCAGCGCCCTTTTTGCCGTCAACCATCATGCGGTTGACGAAGCGGGCAGCGAGCCGGCTGTTATACACCGGATCGGGCAGAACTTCACGTCTGGGGATAGGTCCTTTACGAGGCATGAAAAACTCCCTTCGCTACTTCGGACGCTTGGCGCCGTACTTGGAACGTCCCTGGCGGCGATCCTGCACGCCGGCAGTATCCAGAGTACCACGAACAATATGGTAACGTACACCGGGCAAGTCTTTTACACGACCGCCGCGGATCATAACAACAGAGTGCTCCTGCAGGTTGTGACCTTCACCGGGAATGTAGGCGGTCACTTCAATAGCATTGGTCAGGCGCACACGGGCGACTTTACGCAAAGCCGAGTTCGGCTTCTTAGGCGTTGTGGTATACACGCGGGTGCAAACCCCACGGCGCTGCGGGCAAGCCTGAAGCGCGGGAGTCTTCTTCCGCTTAGCAACCTTTTTACGCTCTTTTCTGATGAGCTGGTTGATAGTGGGCATCAGTTTCCTCCGTGGAAATGGATCGATGTCATTCGCTAAAGACGCAAGGCAATACGCCATTGCCGACACACTGTCAACAACGGCGGTCCGAGGAGAACTCCGATCACCTATGAAGCCATCCTTAAAATTACCTGTACGCTTCGCTTGGGGACTTCGACTGAAAAGCCCAGCAGCCTTGCTTTCAATCGTATTCTCACCCTGCAAGCAAACTTGAACATGACCCGATACGTCAATTAGCCGCAGGAGACAAGCAGTTTCTCTGCCTGCCCTGCAAAAAATCATTCCCTGCACACCTTGTTACAATTATCACATCTACACCGACAACAAAAAGTCGCTTTTCCGCCACGCGGTAGCCACCGGTGCGGCCACGTGCTGCTAAAAAGCCGGCAAAGCCCAACCGTGCAGCCCTTCATGTGCTTACGCTATCACCCCATGTTTATGTCTTTTTTTTATTCTGATTTTGCCGCTTGACATTTTGCTAAAAATTTCACAAGACGTTGTCACGTGCTCACGATCGTTGCTTCATTGCATCGGCACGATCTTTAATGCATGGAATTTTTTGGCTCGCATCCGCCGGATGCGTCCTACATTGCAAAAACTATAATTTTCGGAGGATGGAAGCTATGTCCAATTTGGTCCCCCCTCATGGCGGTAAAGGTCTTGTCTGCTGCCTGCTCGAAGGTGCTGAAAAGGAAGCTGAACTGAAGAAGGCCGCCGGCCTCAAGCAGATCGAGATCAGCTCCCGCGCCAAGGGCGACCTGATCATGATGGGCACCGGCGGTTTCTCCCCGCTGAGCGGCTTCATGAAAAAGGCTGACTGGAAGAGCGTCTGCGAAAAGATGACTCTGGCTGACGGCACCTTCTGGCCTGTGCCTGTGACTCTGGACGTTTCCAAGGAAGAAGCAGCTTCCATGAAGGAAGGCGACGAAATCGCCCTCGTTCGCGGCGGTGAAGTGTTCGCCACCATGAAGGTGGAAGAACTCTACGAAATGACCGATGCCGACAAAAAGTGGGAATGCGAGCTGGTGTTCAAGGGTGAAGGCCCCGACTCTGAAAAGTTCTGGGACATCGCTGAAGAAGACCACCCCGGCGTGAAGATGGTAATGGCTCAGAAAGAGTTCAACGTTGCCGGTCCCGTCAAGGTTCTTTCCGAAGGCGACTTCCCCACCAAGTTTGCCGGTGTGTACAAGCGCCCCGCAGAACTGCGTGCAGAACTCGAAGAACGCGGCTGGTCCAACGTTGCCGCTCTGCAGCTGCGTAACCCCATGCACCGTTCGCACGAATACCTTGCCAAAATCGCTGTTGAAGTGTGTGACGGCGTGGTTATCCACTCCCTCGTGGGCTCCCTGAAGCCCGGCGACATTCCTGCCGAAGTCCGCGTGAAGTGCATCGACACGCTGGTTGAAAAGTACTTCGTGAAGGAAAACGTCATTCAGGCCGGTTACCCCCTCGACATGCGTTACGCCGGTCCCCGCGAAGGCCTGCTGCACGCAACCTTCCGTCAGAACTACGGCGTAAGCCGCATGATCATCGGTCGTGACCACGCCGGTGTGGGTGACTTCTACGGTATGTTCGAAGCCCAGACCATCTTCGACAAGATTCCTTACGCCAAGGAAGCCTGCCCCGAACCCGGCAAGGCTCTGCTTTGCGAACCCCTGAAGATTGACTGGACCTTCTACTGCTTCAAGTGCGACGGCATGGCTTCTCTGCGCACCTGCCCCCACAGCAAGGAAGACCGCGTCCTGCTGTCCGGCACCAAGCTGCGTAAAGCCCTGTCCGAAGGCTCCGATGTTCCGGATCACTTCGGTCGTGAAGAAGTACTCGACATCCTGCGCGAGTACTACGGCGGCCTGACCGAAAAGGTTGAAGTGAAAATGCAGCGCGCTGCTTCCGGTTCCCAGATGTAGCCTCCGGCTGCATCCGCTTTGCAAGTACAGAGGGGGAGACATATGTCTCCCCCTTTTTTATATGCACAGGCGGTCACCGGCCTGCCGGTTTAAAGTCCCGTTGCCCCGCCCTTACGGGCGTCTGCCTGCTGAGCACGTCCGGCTCGGAACGTATCCGCACCTGAGGCCCGAAGCACTGCGTAACCTCAGGCTATGGTACGGCCCTGCCGCCGGTGCCGGAAGCAACGGAAGGCATTGCCGACAGGCAACACCCTGATCGCGGACATATAATTCCCTGCAGTCGGCCTGCCGTCGGCCCGCAAACCGCCGAAAACCGCCGCTGTCTGCACGCAAACCGCACGCAGACGCGGGCACCTGCAAACAGGCGGAAGAACGCAGCCGGACTCCTCCGTCGGACAGCCACCGCGCCAACAACCTGCAGACCAGATCAAGAACACAGAGTCTCAACGCATGGCAGCCCAGCCGGGCAGATAGCGTCCGGCTTCCTTCAAAGCAGTGTCATGAGTGACAGCATCGGGCTGAAGTTGCACAAGATATCGCCAGAATTTTTTGGAATGATCCAGAAAGACAAGGTGCGCCAGTTCATGATAAATCACCGCATCGCACAGCGCCGGCGGCAGAAAAAGCAGTCTGGCGTTCAGCATGACGGTTCCCCGCGCCGAGCAGCTGCCCCAGCGCCTGCTCGGTACGGCTATGCGCACTGCAGCCGGTTCCAGACCGTGACGTTCAGCCAGCTCTCGGCACCGCGGAACAAGAAAAGCATGTCCCTTTCGCTTCAGCCAGCCGAGCAGCATCGTCACAGCCGCATCCGAGCCAGTGCCGGCAACCGCCACGCACAGCTCACTGCGGTTCACAGACAGGCTGGATTTTCCCGTTGCAGCGGTCACGCGCAGCCGGAATGTCTCACCCGTTGCGCGCAGCTGCAGTTCTTCGGGAAACAAGGGGCGGCACAGAACCGGCTCCAGACGTGCGCGGTTGCGCTTCACGGCCTCTGCTATCCAGTCGTGGTGTTCACGGACGAACACAGAAGCCAGGGCTGGATCTGCTCCTGCCGGAAGTACAACCTCAAGACCTGAAGATATCAGGCGCAGAGACATGCGTCTGGCCCTGCTGCTGTGCCTGACTGTATAATGCGCAAGCACATGCGCTATCAAATTTTCCGTATGCTGACTCATGACGGGTCTTTACCCTTGCTCAAACGCGAAGTACAGTGCCTGCGCACCCAGTCCGTTGCCAACCGGAGGATACATGTTCGAGACCCGTAGAAAAGCCCATCTGAGCGGAACACTCATAGCGCTTGCCGGCCTTGCCCTCTGTCTTTACGGCGGCATTTTTCAGGCCGAAGCCCTGTGCTTCACCAGCGGCTGCGCCCTGTTCCGTGATATCACCATCGCCGGCATCTCCCCATGGTGGGCAGGGGCGGGCGCCTTCGGCATCACTGCCCTGCTGTGTATGATCGGCCGTACGCGGATGGCACGCGGCATTGCCATGCTCATGCTGCTGGGCGACCTGTTGTTCTTATTTATAATGATATTCACCGCCCCCTGCATACCCTGCCTGTGTGCGGCACTGATAATCATCTGGCTGTACTGGACGCTGACTGCAGACAGCAAGCGGCCGCAACGGATACGTACGGCACTGGCTCTCATATGGCTCTCGCTCTTTACGCCCAACATTTTCGCGACGGCAGGAGAAATGACCGGCGGCTGGATAATTCACGGACCGGAACAGGCTGCCCTGCAGATATATTTTTCCCCGAGCTGCCCCGCCTGCAAAGAGGCCGTGCTGGCCATCAGCCAGAATAACCCGCAGCAGGTGGCGTACTTTCCCGTTGCAGAATCAACATCAGACCTGCTGCGCATAAAAAAAATGCAGGAGGAGCTGAAGGCGGGGCGAAGTGTATACGCCGCATTCCGCACCAGCATAACCGCCGCTGTACCGCTGCAGAACGGCGTTCCCCCGGCCGAAGTGGCAATGCTGCAGTGGCGCACTCTGCAAAACAAAGCCCGCCTTGCGCGGATGGGCATAACCACGATTCCGGCCATTGTTACAGCCGGCAAACCCGCCCGGCTGGGCGGTGCTGAACAAGGCATGTCCTTTATTCCTGATCCTGCGGGCGGTTTTGCAGGCTGCAGCGAACAGACGGATCAGGACTGCGACGACACCGGCAGGCAGCCCGCCCCTTTGCTGCGCAGTCCGTCTCCCAGCGACAGTCAGCTTGATGAACTGTTCGACAATGTTCCTGAAGATGTTTCAAACTGATTAGCCGCTCAAAAACGTGCTGTTTCATTGACCTTTCATGCGAATCCTACTATGTGAAAAAAATAATTATCTTTACGTACCGGATTGCAGGTCGGAAAGGACAGAAGCGGCGCTCTCAGTCCGTTGAAATTACTTGGACAAGCGCGGCAAAACCCTTTATAGGGGTTGCGCTGTTCCAGCCGGGCACAAACCTGCAACCATCATCAGGTAAGGGCAAATGACTATCTACGATTTGCTGAAAGCGAACAGAGAAACACTGGTCGGCCAATGGATTGCGCAGATACAGGAAACGTATCCCATAGATACTGTTGGCTTTTTGCGCAGCCGTAAAGACCAGTTTCACAACCCCGTAGGTGACAAGACCGAAAAAGCAGTCGCCGCCCTTTTCGATATGCTGGCAGAAGACGGCATAGATCCGGAAAAAGCGGCACAACCTCTGGATGATATCATCCGCATACGCGCCATCCAGAGCTTTACTCCCGAACAGGCCGTCGCCGTCATTTACTTTTTAAAAACCATCGTGCGCAATGCGCTTGGTGCACAGATTGCGGAACACCGGCTTTATCCGCAGCTGCTCGCACTGGAAAGCCAGATAGACACCATGGTGCTCATTTCCTTTGGCATATACGCCAAGTGCCGTGAAAAACTGCACATAATGCGTGCCGAAGAGTACAAGCGTCGCTACGCACAGCTCATACGCAGAGCTGAACGTATATTGGATACGCCGGCAGGGGAACCGGACATATAACAACCGATAGCCTAGCAGCGAGGTAACGGAATGATTATTTCACTCTTGGCGGTCATTGCGCTCGGGTGTATCGCCTGGCTGGGAGCCGCATCTGGCTTTCAGCAATTATTCGGGGTGATTATACCATTAGCCGCAGTGCTCGTGTTCCTGGCGGGATTCGTGTACAGAATCATGGATTGGGCAAAATCGCCCGTTCCTTTCCGCATCCCGACAACGAGTGGACAGCAGAAATCTTTGCCCTGGATCAAGCCCAGTCCTCTGGACAACCCTTCCTCCAACGCCGGAGTGTGGGGCCGCATGATCCTTGAGGTGTTGACGTTCAGATCTCTGTTCCGCAACACCGAAGTGTCTCTGGAGAAAGGCCCGCGTGTGGTCTATTACTCCTCCAAGTGGCTGTGGCTTTTTGCCCTTCTTTTCCACTACTGTTTTCTGACCATTTTCATCCGCCACTTCCGGTTCTTCATGGAACCTGTGCCCTTTGCCGTGGGCGGACTGGAACTGCTGGACGGAATGATGCAGGTTGGCGTTCCGCGCCTGTTCATGACCGATGTCATCATTATGGCTGCGGTGCTCTACCTTATCGGCCGCCGGCTGTTCAATGACAAAATCCGCTACATTTCGCTTCCCAACGACTACTTCCCCCTGTTCCTTATTCTCGGTCTGGTGGGCAGCGGTATCTGCATGCGGTACTTCACCAAGGTCGACATTGCCTCGGTAAAGGTTCTTACCATGGGTCTTGTGACGTTGAACCCCGTTGTCCCCGAAGGCATCGGCGCAATGTTCTATGTGCACCTGTTCCTGCTGAGCGTACTGCTTATGTACTTCCCTTTCAGCAAGCTGATGCACATGGGCGGCGTTTTCCTGAGTCCTACCAGGAACCTGCCCAACAACAGCCGCGCCGTGCGCCACGTGAACCCCTGGAACCCGCCCAAGAAGTACCGCACTTACGAAGAGTACGAGGACGATTTCAGGGAACCCATGTTTGAAGCGGGCCTCCCTCTCATGAAGAAACCTGACGAAGCTTCCAAGGAGTAAGGAGTAGCCATGCCTAAGGTGCCAACCCCTGAAGAACTGGTCAAAGTAGATTACAGCATGCCTGCAGGCTCTTGGATGGACACCAAACCGGAGTTCGTCGACGGCAGCTTCTGCTACCCTGCCAAAGCTGAAATCATGGAAGGGCTGGGCATGCCCAACCCGCACACGTGGAACCCCGCCGAAGAAGACTGGGGCCTGCCCGAAAACTGGGAAGAGATTATCTATAACGCCATGCAGGAGCGGCTGGAAAAATACCGTTCCTTCAAGGTCTTCATGGATATCTGCGTGCGCTGCGGCGCATGCGCCGACAAGTGTCACTTTTTCATCGGCACCGGCGACCCCAAAAACATGCCCGTGCTGCGCGCCGAACTGCTGCGCTCGGTCTACCGCCGCGATTTCACCACCGCCGGTAAAATTCTGGGCAAGCTGGCAGGTGCCAGAAAGCTTGATAAAGACGTGATCAAGGAGTGGTTCTACTACTTCTATCAGTGCACTGAATGCCGCCGTTGCTCGGTATACTGCCCCTACGGCATCGACACCGCCGAAATAACCATGATGGCGCGTGAGCTGCTGCATGAACTCGGCCTCGGCATCAACTGGATTATGGAGCCGGTGTCCAACTGTAACCGCACAGGCAACCACCTCGGCATCCAGCCGCATGCCTTCAAGGAAATCGTGGAATTCCTGTGTGACGACATCGAAGACATCACAGGCATCCGCATCAATCCCCCGTTCAACGAACCGGGCCACGAAGTGCTGTTCATCACCCCCTCCGGCGACGTTTTCGCCGATCCGGGTATTTACACCTTCATGGGATATCTGATGCTCTTCCACGAGATAGGGCTGGACTATACCCTGTCCACCTACGCATCAGAAGGCGGCAACTTCGGTCTGTTCACGTCAGCTGACATGATGAAAAAGCTGAACGCCAAAATGTACGCCGAAGCCGAGCGTCTGGGTTCCAAATGGATTCTGGGCGGCGAATGCGGTCACATGTGGCGTGTGATCAACCAGTACATGGGCACCATGAACGGTTCCACGCCCTCCTGCATGGAAACTCCCGTCAACCCCATCACCGGCACCGTGTTCCATAACGCAGCCGATACAAAGATGGTGCACATCACCGAGTTTACTGCAGACCTGATAAAGCACAACAAGCTGCGTCTTGACCCCAGCCGTAACGACCACCTGCGCGTCACGTTCCACGACTCGTGCAACCCTGCACGTGCCATGGGTCTTTTTGAAGAACCGCGCGAAGTCATCAAAGCGGTGTGCAACAACTACTTTGAAATGCCCGAAGGAACCACCCGCGAGCAGACCTTCTGCTGCGGTGCCGGCTCCGGTCTGAATACGGATGAAATAATGGAACTGCGCATGCGCGGCGCACTGCCCCGCGGCAATGCCCTGCGGTATGTGCAGCAGAAGCATGACGTAAACGCCATGGCCTGCATCTGCGCCATCGACCGTGCCACCCTGATTCCCCTGGCCGACTACTGGGCTCCGGGCGTTTCCATATACGGCACGCACGAACTGGTGGCCAACGCACTGGTCATGAAGGGCGAACAGAAGCGTACCGTTGACCTGAGGCAGGAAGATCTGCCGGGCATGGAGGATGAATAACCATGTATAACAGCAAATACATCATCCCCGGACTGCTCATCTTCGTGGGTCTGGTGACCTTCCCCTTCTGGGTGAATCTGGTTTCCGCCGAATACAAGCGTCCTGAACTGGCTCTGCCCGCAGACCAGAAAGAATGCATCGAGCCTGTTGAATACATGCGCACCGAGCACATGAACCTGCTTGATACATGGCGCGACGAAGCGCTGCGCGAAGGCAAACGCACTTACACCGCATCCAACGGCAAAGTGTGGGAAACAAGCCTGCAGAATACCTGCATGCAGTGCCACACCAACAAGGCCGAATTCTGCGATAAGTGTCACGAAACCAACAGTGTCGATCCCTACTGCTGGGATTGCCACGTAGCCCCCAGGGGGAACCAGTAATGTTCGACAGAAGAAGATTCCTCAAGATTGCTGGTCTGTCGGCCCTCGGTCTTGGCGCTGGTTCCGCGATTGGAGTGGCAGAAGCGCTGGCTGCGCCTAAAAAGGATCCTTACAGCGCCAATGCCCATGCGCTGCATGCCGGTCGCTGGGCCATGGTTATCGATACCCGCAAGTTCGAGACTCCCGAAGACTTCCAGAAGCTCATCACGGCCTGCCACAAGCAGCACAATGTGCCCGACATTCCCAATGATCAGCACATTATGTGGCTGTGGACGGACAAGTACGAGCACACCTTCCCCGAACAGGCCAACAACCATCTGTCCGATGAAGTGAAGGAGCGGGACTTTCTGCTGCTGTGCAACCACTGCGAAAACCCGCCGTGCGTCCGTGTGTGCCCCACAAAGGCCACTTACAAACGCCCCGACGGCATTGTTGCCATGGACTACCACCGCTGCATCGGCTGCCGGTTCTGCATGGCAGGCTGCCCCTACGGCGCGCGTAGCTTCAACTATGGCAACCCCAGAGAATACCTGAAGGATATCACCAACCCCGCATTCCCCACACGTATGCGCGGCGTTGTTGAAAAATGCAACTTCTGCGTCGAACGTCTGGCTCAGGGGCTGATGCCCTCCTGCGTTGAAGCGTCTGAAGGTGCCATTGTCTTTGGCGATCTGAACGATCCGGATTCCGAAGTGCGTCAGGTTCTGGCCGAAAACTTCACCATCCGCCGTAAACCATCTCTGGGCACGCAGCCCGGTGTATACTACATCATCTAAGGGGAGATGCCATGATCGAAAAAGCGCTCAAAGGCTCTCCGGGTTATTACATCTGGCTGGCCTTCCTCGGTTCACTTATCGGCCTCGGCTTGTTTACGTACACCTTCCAGATGAAGCACGGGCTTGCCATTACCGGTATGAGCCGTGACGTTTCCTGGGGATTTTACATTGCCCAGTTCACGTATCTGGTCGGGGTGGCCGCATCCGCTGTTATGCTGGTGCTGCCTGCGTACTTCCACCACTACAAAAAATTCAAGAAGATAATCATCTTCGGTGAATTCATGGCCATCGGCGCGGTGCTGATGTGCATGCTGTTCATCATGGCCGACCTCGGCCAGCCGCAGCGTGCTCTCAACGTGATGCTGCACCCCACGCCTAACTCCGTCATGTTCTATGACATGATGGTTCTTGTGGGCTACCTCATCCTCAATGCCGTCATTGGCTGGGTGACTCTGGAAGCCGAACGTCACGACGTGGAACCGCCTTCGTGGGTGAAGCCGCTGATTTACCTGTCCATTGTCTGGGCTTTCAGCATTCACACCGTTACGGCTTTCCTGTACGCCGGTATTCCCGGCCGCCATTACTGGCTTACCGCCATCATGGGGGCCCGCTTCCTGGCTTCGGCGTTCTGCTCCGGTCCGGCAATACTGCTGCTTCTGCTGTTCACACTGCGCAAGTTCACCAGACTGACTCTGGAGACGGAAGCCGTGCAGACCCTGACGAAGATCATCACGTACGCCATGTGCATCAACGTGTTCTTCTTCCTGCTGGAAGTCTTCACCGCGTTCTACAGCGGCATTCCCGGTCACGCACATCCCATCGCCTACATGTTTGCCGGTCACAACGGCCATGTGGACTGGATCACCCCGTGGATGTGGGCAGGCGCCATCATGGCTATCCTGTCTCTTGTGCTGCTCATTCCGCCGCACATCCGCGACAATACCCGCGTGCTGCCTTTTGCGCTGGCTCTGCTGGTTGCCGCAAGCTGGATTGACAAGGGGCTCGGCCTGATCATCGCCGGTTTTACCCCCAACGTCTTTGACAAGGTGACAGTATACGCACCGACAGTTCCCGAGCTGCTCATTTCGCTGGGCATCTTCTCTGTGGGAGCTCTGGTGGTATCCATCCTGTGGAAAGTTGCGCTGGGCGTGAAGGAGGAACGGGGCACACTGTAGCCGCGTTCTGTCCCGACAGATAATACAAGAGCCTGCCCGTTTTCGGGCAGGCTCTTTTCTTTTTATTCCCGTCTTGCCGGAAGAGAACAAAGACCGGCGTGATATGGCCGGTATCTCGGGTCAACGTGACTGCAGGCTGTTCGGAACAGCGCACAAAGCAGATGAGCCCGCAATGCAAGTATTTAGGCAGCCTTGCCGCAGCGGTAATAAGCATGCGCATTGCTGCGTTGCCGGAAGAAAATCCATGTACGGCAACCCGAACCGGCAGCATCAGAAGAAGAAACCGAGAAACAGCATACAGGCCGGATGCTGACGGGACACCGCTGCACCGGCGGCAACACAAATCAGCCCTGCAACGGCATTACGGACAGGCTCCGCCGGAAAAGCCGAAACAGCCCCGTTACAACCCGAAAGGAGCGATGACCCGCTCCAGAACGCCCTGCACCTTTGAAATGGCCACGCCGTAATTTGTGACGGGCACCCCTCTGCGTGTACATTCGCGTATGCGCCGCATCATTTCGGCGCGGTTGGTCATGCAGCCGCCGCAGTGCACAGCCAGTGCGTATCTTTCAAGATCTTCGGGGAAATCATGCCCCGCATACATTTCGAATGAAAGCTCTCTGCCGGTGTACTGTGTTATCCAGCGGGGTATCTTCACCCTGCCGATATCATCGGCAACGGCATGGTGCGAACAGGCTTCGCACATCAGCACTGTGTCGCCGTCGCGCAGGGAGTCGATGGCGCGGGCACCTCGGACAAGCAGCTCAAGGTCACCCTTATAGCGGGCAAACAATGTGGAAAAAGTGGTCATGGGAATGTCATCGTCAACGTCACCGGCCACTTTGAGCACCACCTGCGAATCAGTGATCACCAGCGCCGGCGGTGATACAAGCTTGTCCAGAGCAGCTTCCAGTTCTCGCTCCTTCACCACCATCCCCATGGCGTCCGCGTCCAGAACATCGCGCAGCACCTGCACCTGCGGCAGGATCAGACGCCCCTTCGGGGCAGCCAGATCAATGGGGACTACACAGAGAACTGTATCACCTTCGGAAATAAGATCGGAAACAAGCACAGGATCCGCTTTCAGCTCTTCAGGCACCATTTCGACAATGGCCGACTTCAGCTCGCTGATACCCTTTTGCGCCACGGAAGAAACCTGCACATGGCGGACTCCTGCCTCGTGGCAAAAACGAGCATCTTCGGGCCGCACATCTGCTATATCCTGTTTGTTAAAAACAACCAGCGCGGAAATTTCCATTGCCTGCAGATCGGCCAGCATCCGCTTTTCCGCCTCTTCCATACCGGCTTCACTGACAACCAGCAGCGCGACATCCGTACGGGCCAGCACCTTTCTGGCCGAACGGACCCGCATTTCGCCCAGCTCACCGGAATCGTCCAGCCCGGCCGTGTCATAAAAAGTAACCGGTCCCAGCGGCAACAGCTCATAGGGCTTTGCCACCGGATCCGTCGTTGTGCCGGGAACGTCGGAAACTATGGCTATCTGCTGACCGGCAAGGGCGTTGATAAGCGAAGACTTACCGGCATTACGCCGTCCCACAAGAGTAATCACCAGCCGTTCGCCGCGTGGCGCTTTATCAGACATCAGCATTTCCTCCGCATGCCCCGGCAATCCGGCTGAAGCCTTTGTCAGCAACAGGGGTGTACCCGGCATTTCTCAGACGTTCAAAAAGACCGTGCACGGCATCGCGCACATCGCGCCCTGCAGCGTTTTTTCCCGGATATATGGAGTAGCCGCCGCGCACCGCGTCGGGAGTGACCGAAGGCATGACAACGTTGGCACCGGCATCCAGCCCGCGGGTGCGTCCATCGGCTGCCAGTGCATCCAGAGCACTTGTGGCGGGAATATTGGCCCCGGGATTTAAAAGCCGCAGAACTGCTGTCACCAGCAGGCTTTTTTCAATGGCATGATCCACAGGGGCAGCCAGAGGGGTGCTCGGGTGAGGAATGAACGGACCGGCGGCAATCATTTCAAGGCCGAGCTGTGAAAGTCTGTGTATATCCTCCGCCAGTATGGCGTCGGTCATACCCGGCAGACCTACGATGATGCCCGATCCCGTTTCATACCCCAACGACTGCAGCATCTCCACGCGGGCAAGCCGGTCAGCAACCGTACAGCCGGGGCGCAGACGCGCATGCAGAGCTTCATCAAAAGTTTCCATTTTGAGAAGATACCTGTCCGCACCGCAGTCACGCCAGTAGGCATATGTGTCCCGGTCAAAATCCCCCAGCGAAAGAGTCACCGCCACATCCAGCGTATCCCTGATGCGCCGGACAAGATCGCCGATAACCCGCCTGTCGTAGCGCAGGTCTTCGCCCGACTGGAGCACCACGGTACCCGCCCCCAGCTCGCGCGCCAATGCCGCTGCCGCCAGAATGCCTTCCGGCTCCAGCCGGAAATGTTCAAGCCCTGTGTTAGCAACGCGCAGTCCGCAGTAATGGCAGTTTTTTCTGCAATGGTTTGAAAACTCGACAACACCGCGGACATATACGCCGCGCCCGAAAAACCTGTCAGCAACGGTGCGCGCCTCTGCGTACACGGGGCCGCCGCCGGTGGCAGCCAGCATTTCCAAAATATCTCTGGATGTCATAACCCGCCCGGGAAAAGAGAAATTTCAGCTATAGAGCACGTAATGGTAAAGCGGCCGGAAGCCGGAGCTTCCGGCCGCTGTATATGCCTGAAAGAACGGATCAGATGTACAAATCGCGCTCGCCGCCGTCTATGCGCTGCAGACGCGAAGCAACAAGCTCGCGCCTGTTTTCCGGACAGCCTGCCGCCTCTTTTTCAATAAGCTTTCTGCCCGCTTCGCGTGTCGATTCAGAAGCGTAGTCATGCAGATATTCATTGAAGGTAAGCAGCGCGTTGGGATGGCAGAATTCCTGAATGAAGCCTTTTTTTGCCAGCTCCATAAAGTGTTCGCCGGTACGGCCCAGACGGTAACAGGCCGTGCACCACGAGGGCAGGTATCCCAAAGAGACAAGCTCTGCTATGACCTCGTCCAGACTGCGGCTGTCGCCTACGCAGAACTGCTGCACATCGGGCCGGTCGTAGCTCGGGTCGCTGTAGGCACCCGGATAGGTGCGCGAACCCGCACTGATCTGCGAAACGCCCAGCTCAAGCAGTTCACGCCGCATGGCTGCATTTTCACGCGTGCTGAGAATAAGCCCTGTATACGGCACTGCCAGCCGGAGCACGGCAACCATGCGTTTAAACTGGGAATCGGTGAGCGGGTGCGGCGGATTGAATGCCATATCGGCATTGAGGGCCGGTTCCAGCCTGGGGAAAGAGATGGTATGCGGGCCTACGCCGAAATGTTTTTCCAGATCGGCGGCATGCTGCATCAGTGCAAGGATCTCAAACCGGTAGTCGTACAGGCCGAGCAGGGGGCCCATGCCCACGTCGTCGATACCGGCCTCCATGGCGCGGTGCATGGCATACAACCGCCACAGGTAATCCTTTTTGGGACCGCCCAGATGCGCCTTGTCATACGTCGCCTTGTGGTAGGTTTCCTGAAAACACTGGTAGGTACCTATGCCCACATCGTGCAGCTTTCTGAAGCCGTCCACGGTCTGCGGGGCACAGTTGATGTTCACACGGCGGATTTCACCGCTTTTTTCAGAAACAGTATCATACACCACCTGAATGGTGCGTGCCATCCAGTCGGCATCAAGGCGCGGGTGCTCTCCGTACACAAGCAGCAGGCGCTTATGCCCCAGACGTTCCAGCACTTCCACTTCGGCCCGGATTTCATCTTCCGAGAGAGTTCGGCGCTTCAGATCGCTGTTTGTGGCGTTAAATCCGCAATAGGCACACCGGTTATAGCATTCGTTGGTAATATAAAGAGGAGCAAAAAGAACAAGCCGGTTACCGTAGATGGTCTGTTTAACCTTTTTGGCTGTGGCAAACAGCTCCGCATCCAGTTCTTCGTTATCGAGTTGCAGCAGGGTTGCGGTCTCTTCGGCATCAAGGCCCTTTGCTTCACGTGCCTTGGCGAGAATTTCGCGCACACGCACAGCGTCAGGTTTGGCCGTTGCGGCAATCACAGATTCGATTTTTTCTTCGTCTATGAAGCCTGGCAGGGAACGGGAATCAAAAGACATACGTACTCCGGCATCAGACTAGAGACGCTTTCACCGTTACACTTTCCAGCCGTCCCAGCCTGCCCGTCAACGAACCTATCTCGTCCGTGGAGGCTTCGACGATCAGGGCAATGACGGCAAGCCCCCGCTCGGGACACGGCAACCCCATGCGGGCCAGAATCAGCTCTCCGTGGGTTGTTAGTATCTCATTTACAGCAGTGGCATCGCGCTTTCTGTCGCTGATGATAATGCTGACAACCCCCATTCTTTTGCGGGTCGTAGCGTTGTTCATGGATGTATACCCCGATCCGGTGCTACCTGCGCACCGGACACAGTAGAGGGCAGGCCTCTGGGTCAGTGTAATACCTTCCCGCAGACTGCCCGTTGATGCTTTTACAGGCTCAGCTTCACGCCTTTGGCGCGCAGAGCCTCAAGAGCTGCACTTCTGTCCACATAGTGGGTATGCAGCAGTTCGTGCGATTTATGACCGCAGGGGCCATCATGCAAAAAACCGTCTTTGGCATACAGTTTCTGCACCATGGGGTTGTCCTGCGATTTACGGATGGCGTAGACATTGCGGTCCGTCGCATAGACGGATTTCTGCCGGATTCCGATGAATTCCAGCGTGGCGGCGCATGCCTGCCGTGCCATATTAAAGCCGAAAACGGCATAACCGGCCGCAAAGCCGGCGAGCTTGATAAATCCGCGACGGGATACCGTACCTAATCTGCTCATGCCATCCTCCTATGCCACAGACCGTCTGGTAAACCGACGGTTGATCTTGGTGATAGTGCTCTTGAAAAGGGAAGACTGCAGCATGCCCGGTTCAAGCGGTTGCCCGCCGCCGTTTACGCAGCCGCCGGGACACGTCATCACCTCGATGAAGTGGTAAGGCGATTTGCCTGCGCGCACTTCCTCGCACAGCTTGGCGGCATTGTCCAGACCGCTTGCCACGGCCACTTTCACGGTGCCGAAGTTGGGTACGGGGACTTCTGCCGTATTTATACCCTCATGCGTGCGCACCACCTTGATGTCGGGGTCGGCAAGGGTGCCGCCGGACAGCGCTTCATACGCCAGACGCAGGGCAGCTTCCATTACACCGCCGCTGGTGCAGAAAATGGTGGCAGCACCAGTGGACATGCCCAGCGCGGGATCCGGTTCTTCGGAAGGCAGCGAAGTGAAGTCGATGCCCGCTTTTTTAATCATCCATGCCAGCTCACGCGTGGTGATGGTGGCGTCGATGTCTCTGTACCCGCTGGCATTCATTTCAGGCCGCATACCTTCAAACTTTTTGGCTATGCAGGGCATGATGGACACGGTGTACATTTTTTTGGCGGGTACCCCGGCCTCCTGCGCGCCATACGTTTTGGCAAGCGGGCCGATCATGGCAATGGGGGATTTACAGGTGGAAAGGTGCTTTTCCAGATCGGGGTAGAACGTTTCGGCAAACTTGATCCACCCGGGGCAGCAGGAAGTGAACTGCGGCAGCGGCATATTGCCGTGCTTCACGCGTTCCAGCAGTTCGGTGCCCTCTTCCATGATGGTCACGTCAGCCGTCCATTCCGTATCCCACACCAGATTAAAGCCCAGACGGCGCAGGGCGGCATGCATCTGCCCGCCCACATACGTACCCGTAGGCAGCCCGAAGCATTCACCCAGCGCATAGCGCACGGCGGGAGCAGGCATGGATACGACAACCGTGTCAGGATCCTTGAGTTTTTCGTATAATTCGCCTACAAACGACACCTCTTCATGGATGGCGCCGAAGGGACAGTTTGCAAGACACTGCCCGCAGTTGACGCACGCCACGGGGTCCACGACACCGCGATAGCCGTCTTCGGTCACTTCCTGCATGACGCCTGTGGGACAGTGATACTCACACTCGCCGCACGCCATGCACTTGTCGTGGTCGACCTCCACAAACCGGATGGTTGCGGGGTCTACATCCTTGGGGGCGTTCATTTTATAACGAACACCTTCCATGGTTACCTCGGAGCCTGCGGCAGGTACTTCCAACCCTGCCAGATAGGCTGCGGGCGGGTGCTGTGCTTTGCATCCAGCCATAACCTTCTCCTTGCTTCAGTGTTGCCTGCTCTTATAGACAAGAGCAATGGAAAAAGTGTTACTAAATTGACATTAGTAATACTTGCACTGCTTCAGTGCTATTCTGCGGATATGGCTACCACATCTATGATATCCGCCGCAACACCTGAAATGGAGAATCACTTGAAGAACATCCCGTCCATACTCATTTTTTGCTGCCAGCCCAAACGACAACCCGGAGCAGAAGCAATGACTGGTGCACACTCCCGCGCCGGTGGCAAGCAAAAAAGCAAAGACAGGTAGCACGAATAATAAAGCTGGTGCACCAGAACAGCACACCTTGTGACTGAGGGATATATCTTTACCCCGCCGCGCTGCCGGAGTCACCCCCCGGAGGCCCGTGTGCCATATTGAAACACTGCGGCGGTCGCTTTTACACGCAAAAGGCGCGCCCCGTTGCCGGAACGCGCCCCGTGAATACAAAGGCCATATGAGACCCGCGGTGCATCAAAGCGAAATGCCGGGCCGTACCTGACACTTCACACGGATATTACGGCCCTTGCCGCCGTACATATCCACCATGTTGAAAGAACCGGCCTCAAGGACATCCACATCTTCCGGACGGATATGTATTCCCATGCCGGCCAGTGATTCCGTCAGGTACCTGCCGGCATCGGCCACAGCGTCATCCAGATTGTATCCCAGCGGTGCCTCGCGGCGCAGCCCGAGCGTGGGCACAAAAACAAGGCCCTTTTCAGTATCGGCAAAAAGCTCCAGCTCAGCCGTGGTGCGTGTGAGCGCAGCCCCCACGGCGTTGGCCACCGCATGGTCACGGGGTACATCTATGCGCCTGTTCATGACATTACGCAAAAGCGGGGCAAACGCGGCGGCGGGACCTCCCATCACAAACACCCTGCCGGGATTCAGCTTCACACCGTCAAGCAGTTCGATGATGGTATACACAGGCTGCGCATTGACTTCGTCAAGCAACCTGTCCACGGCGGCGCAGATGGTGTTTACCGCTGTGTCCAGCGCTTCGCGGGCCAGTTTTTCCGGATACATGTCCCACAGAGAGGCCAGCTGCCGCACAGCCTCGCGCGAGGCTTCCACGTCGCCCACGGCAGCCACTTCCAGATAATTCATGGCATCCATCAGCGCCACATGTGTTCCGCCGTTGGCAACACAGGGTCCGGACCTATCCGGCCCCACCCGCACAGCACCCGCGGCAATGCGCAGGCGAGAATCACCGCCCACGCCTATGGAAAGCGTACGCAGCGCCCTGACCAGTGTAGGATAACTGCCGACAGAGATACCGTCATTTTCGATAACCGGAGAACCGGAGGCAAAAAGCGCAATATCTGTCGTTGTCCCGCCGATATCCAGAATCACAGCGTCTTCTCTGATATCGTAAAGAGCCACAATGCCCATAACGCTGGCCGCAGGGCCTGAAAGAATGGACTCGACGGGCATACGCCGTGAAACAGCCAGCGGCATGGTGCCGCCGTCGGCTTTGAGAATATGCACAGGCGCGGTTACGCCCTTGGCACGGGCAGAAGATTCCACGGCATCGGCAAAGCTGTTGTAAAGCCGCCACACAGCTGAATTGTAATACGCAGTTGCCACCCTGCGCGGAAAACTGAGCTGACCTGAAAGCCGGTGTCCCATGGACACAAAGTCGCCGCACTGCATGGCTTCATGCGCCATGATTTCTTCATGATCGGGGTTACGCGTGGAAAATTTACCCACCGCCGCATAGACACGTATGCCGGAATCGCAGCACCGGCGCACCGCAGCGGCCAGTTCGTCCTGCTCCATGGCGGCTATTACTTTACCGCGGTGGTCGATGGAACCGGAAAGAGGAAAAAAGAATCCGCCCTGCCGGAAATTTTCAGGATCAATGCCCGGACCGGACGAAACAAGCACTCCGACATCCTCGGTCTTGCTTTCCACAATGGCATTGGTAGACAGCGTGGTGCTCAGATTCAGCCGTACTATATCCTGCGCCGCAACTGACTGCAGAACACTGTCAAGCGCCTGTGTAACGGAAGACAGCAGGTCGTGGTGCAGTGTGGGCACCTTGGCCCATGCCTGAATCCGCTTCTGTGCATCCAGCACCACTGCATCGGTATGGGTTCCGCCCACATCAATTCCCAGATACATTGACGCACCTCCGTGCACACATATCCGCCGCAAGACGCAGTGCGCTTTCAAAACTGCCGGTGTCCGCCGTATTTCTGCCTGCTATGTCAAAGCCTGTTCCATGATCGACGGACGTACGGACAAAAGGAAGACCCAGCGTCACATTTACGGCATCGGAAAAATGCAGCAGTTTGAGAGGGGCCAGCCCCTGATCGTGGTACATGGCCAGCACCGCGGCAAATTCGCCCTGCGCGGCCCTGTAAAAGACCGTATCGGCGGGATACGGACCTTCGGCATTCAGGCCCATACGCTTTGCCTCGCGCACGGCCGGCGCGATGATGCTTTCGTCTTCGGCACCTATTTTACCCGATTCACCGGCGTGCGGGTTGAGGCCACATACGGCCACGGGTTTGTGACCGGCTCCCAGCGCCCGGACAAACTCCACAGTAAGCGCGATGCAGCGGGCCACGCGCTGGCGGGTCACAAGGCGGGGAACATCACGCAGCGCGGGGTGCGTGGTCACAAGGCTGACCCGCAGCACGTCACCGCACAGGTGCATGCAGACATCTTCATCACGCAGCCCTGCGTGCCGCGCCAGAAACTCGGTATGGCCCGGAAAATCAAAACCGGCCTGCTGCAGCATGGCTTTGTGAAGCGGCAGTGTGACAACACCCGTGGCAGCTCCGTCATTAAGCATGCTGCAAGCCTCCTGCAGAGCCAGTCCGGCAGCGCGCCCGCCGTCGGCTGTGGCTTTGCCGGGGGTCACAGTCACAGTCTCCATCCCCGGGGGTTCGTACAGCAGTACCTGCCCCGGCCGGGCCTTTTCCAGCAGCGCGGCCAGCTGCTGCCTGTCAGCGGCCGCAGTCCAGAACCGGCCGTTTATGCCGCACAGCGTCATAAACGTATCCAGAGCTTTTCCGCTGCCCAGAAGCACCACCGGAGACGCGACTCCGTAACGGAGCGCGCCTCTGCCGCCGTCAGCGCCCAGCACCCGGCAGGCCAGCTCCGGCCCCAGCCCGTTGACGTCGCCCATGGTCACCAGCAAAGGGCAGCGGGCGGCCGCAACATCCTTCAGAGGATCCTGTTTTCTTATTCCAAGCATCCGGTAAAACTATTCCCTTTCGCCGCTGCTGTCCACACTGCACCTGCACAACCGGATAGTGCGGTAGCACACCCGCCCGCATAAAACGGAGCATGCCGCGAATCATTCCGCCATATGCACCGAAGCATGCACGCTGCCGTCGTGGCGGGCATAGGCAAATGCCATATGATCCGTGTTGTGATAAAAACCGTATTCTCCACGGTTATCCAGCATGATCAGGCCGGCATGGCCCTGCACACGCCTGTGCAGCAGTTCTATGCCCATGCGGGCCGCCTGCATGGCGTCATGCCCGCGCAGACAGTCGCAGGCGCTGCGGGTCATCAGCGTACGGATGATTCCTTCACCGAATCCGGTGGCGGAGGCTCCTCCGGTTTCGTTGTCGGCATAGGTGCCTGCTCCGCACAGCGGAGAATCACCCACCCTTCCCGGTTTTTTACACGGAGTCCCCCCCGTGGACGTGGCAGCGGCAATATTGCCCCGCACATCCATGGCCACAGCGCCCACGGTACCCTGCGGTACAGGCTTGAAGGCGTCATGCGTGCAGTATCCTTCGCGGCTGCACAGCTTCTGGTACAGCTCCAGTTCCCTGTCGGTCAGCAGCTCGCGGGGATCAACCTCCGGCAGCCCGCATTCGCGGGCGAAACGCTCCGCACCGTCGGCAATCAGCAGGCAGAATTCCGTTTCGAGCACCTTACGCGCAATGTCGACCGGTGTCATAAAACGCCGCACTCCGGCTACTCCGCCATAATTCAAAGTACGACCGTCCATTATGGCCGCATCCAGCTCTATCTGGCCGTCTGCATTGAGCACCGCTCCCCGGCCGGCATCAAACGTAGGGTCAGCTTCCATCACGTTGACGGCCGCCTGAACGGCGTCAAGCGCATCAGCTCCCTGCTCCAGCAACGGCCAAGCGGCCTCCACCGCAGCGCGCACACCGTCCAGATGTTCCTGCCGCCGCTCCGCGGGTATGGTCCATGCCCCGCCGTGCACTATTATTCTGGGTCTCATCCTGACATCCCCTGTATCGGTACGAAATGTTGTGCAGTTCACGGCATACAGTACAGCCGTTTTCAGGCAGCCGTACACTCAGGTACGGGAACGCCGCAACATAAAAAACGGCACGCGCCGCAAAAATGCAGCCGTGCCCGATGCCGCGGTCTCCGTTGCGGCAGGTCTGCCCTGCCGGCGGACAAAACACACATAAATACCCTCTGCCTGACTGCAGGAGCCGAGGCTCCGGCACTGACAACCGAAAGCCCCTGCGCCGGTCGTATCCGGCCATGCCCTGACTGCATTCCTTTACCGGCAAAATCACACAGGCTTTAACGCCACGGCCGCCAGCGGAGGCAGAGTCAGCTCCATAAAATGCCCGCCGTGCCAGTTGTCGGTACAGGCTACCGCACCGCCCCCGGTGCCCACGTTGCTGCCGCCGTAGTAACCGCTGTCCGTATTCAGCACTTCCTGCCATTCTCCGGCTCTGGGGCATGGAACACGGTACCAGCGACGGACTACCGGCGTAAAATTGAACACCCACATCACAGGCGGACTGTCTTCCGCAAAACGGGCAAAACTGATGACGGAACATCCGTAATCGCTGAAATCGAGCCAGCGGAACCCAGACCAGTCGTGGTCGTGGCGGTGCATGGCCGGTTCCTGTGCATATATGCCGTTAAGGTCGCGCACCAGATTGCGTATGCCTTCGTGGGCAGGAAATTCACGCAGGCACCAGTCCGGTTCACGGCTTTCGCTCCACTCGTTCCACTGACCTATCTCACCGCCCATAAACAGCAGTTTTTTACCCGGATGCGCCCACATATATGCGTACATCAACCGCAAATTGGCCTGCTGCTGCCACATGTCGCCGGGCATTTTAGAAAGCAGCGCCCCTTTGCCGTGCACAACTTCATCATGCGAAAGCGGCAGGACAAAGTTTTCGGAAAAAGCATACAGCATGGAAAATGTCAGGCTGCTGTGCTGATATGCCCTGAACACAGGGTCCTGCCGCATATAATTCAGCGTATCGTGCATCCAGCCCATGTTCCATTTAAACGTGAACCCCAGCCCCCCCGTGTACAACGGCCGCGACACCCCGGGCCATGAGGTGGATTCTTCCGCTATCATCATCACACCGGGGTACTGCTCGTGCACCACTCTGTTCAGTTCGCGCAGAAAATCAATGGCTTCCAGATTTTCATTGCCGCCGTGCACATTGGGCAGCCACTCCCCTTCCTTGCGGGAATAGTCAAGATACAGCATGGATGCCACTGCATCTATGCGCAAACCGTCCACATGAAATTCCTTGAACCAGTAGAGCGCGTTGGCAAACAGAAAGTTGCGCACCTCATGCCGCCCGTAATTGAACACATAGGTACCCCAGTCCGGATGCTCGCCGAGACGCGGGTCCAGATGCTCGTACAGGGCTGTGCCGTCAAACCGCCCCAGACTCCAGTCATCCTTGGGAAAATGCGCGGGCACCCAGTCCAGAATCACCCCTATGCCCTGCTGGTGGCAAAGGTCTACAAACCGTCTCAAATCATCGGGCGTTCCAAAGCGCGAAGTGGGCGCATAGTAGGCGCCGGTCTGGTATCCCCACGACTGGTCCAGCGGATGCTCAGCCACGGGCATAAGCTCGATATGAGTAAAGCCTGCGTCGCGGACATAGGGTATCAGTGTACCGGCCAGTTCATCCCAGTTTACAAAAGGATGCCCTTCACCATGGCGGCGCATCCACGAACCGGCATGGAGTTCATATATGCTGACCGGCTGCTGCAAAGGCGGACCGGCTTCACGTCTACGCTGCATCCATGCAGCGTCGTTCCACGCATAGCTGTCAAGCGACCAAGTAAATGACGCCGTGCCGGGCCGCATTTCGCAATACAAGGCATAGGGGTCTGTTTTCAAACGCACAGTGCCGTCGGCACCCTGCACGGCAAACTTGTACAGCCGTCCGTGTTCCATGCCGGCGACAAATCCGGCCCAGATGCCGGATGTTCCGACAGGAAACAAAGGAAAATCGCCGGAACGCCAGTCATTGAACGGCCCAACCAGACTTACCGCATGCGCATTGGGCGCCCATACCGCAAACCGGTATCCGGTTTCACCGTCCTGAGCATGGGCATGCGCGCCCAGCACTCTGTATATATCCCAATGCTCTCCGCGACCGAAAAGATACACGTCAAACGGTTCCAGACTGCACGGCACGGTTCCGGACTCGACAGGTGTTGCCACGTCATTCTCCCGCGGGGACAAACCCCAGCTGCTGATAAATGTCCAGATACTGCACTGCGGCTTTTTCCCATGTGAATGAAACTTCCATGGCTCTTCTGACCATACCCGCCCATGCGGTGTGATCATTCTCCCACAGGTTGACTGCCTGCATGATGGCATTCAGAAAACCCGCCGGGCTGACATCGTCGAAAGTGAATCCGGTGGCATCGGGAGCAGGCCAGGGCGTGATGGTATCACGCAGCCCCCCCAGCGAAGACGCCACCGGCGGCGTGCCGAAACGCAATGCGTATATCTGTGTCAGGCCGCACGGCTCGTAGCGCGATGGCATCAGAAAGATATCCGCTCCGGCCTGTATGCGGTGGGCCAGGTCTTCTGTGTATTCAACGCGCGCGCACAGCCTGCCTTTGTATTCTTCCATCAGGTGCAGCACCTGCGCTTCATATTCCAGACTGCCCTCACCCAGAATAACAACGCCCACCTGCCGCTCCATCAACTGCGCAATATTGTCTATCAGCAGGTCAATGCCTTTCTGGTCCCTCAGGCGTCCGATGAAACCCAGTACCGGACGCTCCATCAGGGAACTGTCCAGCCCCAGTTCATCCAGCAGGGCGCGTTTGCAGCGCTGTTTGCCCGCAAGTCTGTCCGGGCTATAGGTACAGGGCAAAAAACGGTCGTCCTCCGGCTTCCAGATGTCGTAGTCTGCCCCGTTCAGAATTCCGTGCAGGGCATGCGTACGCCTGCGCAGAATTCCTTCCAGACCGCACCCGAATTCCGGTGTGGTAATCTCCCGCGCATAGCTGGGACTGACAGTGGTCACTTTGTCGGCATAGGCAATGCCGCCCTTGAGCAGGTTGAAATCGCCGTAGAATTCCACACCGTCCATGGACCATGCCTGCGGCGGCAGCCCGCAGTTTTCGAACAGGCGCGAAGAAAAGCGCCCCTGAAAGGCCAGATTGTGAATGGTCATGACAGTGCGCGTGTCTTCCCAGAAGGAATCATACCGGCGCCAGTGATACAATAAGGCAGGAAGCAGCGCCGTCTGCCAGTCATGGGCATGCACCACGGCCGGAGCTTCGCCGAGACGACGGCACATGGACGCCGCGGCGCGGCAGAAAAAAACAAACCGCTCGCAGTTGTCAAAATAGTCGCCCTTGTAGTCGTTGTAATAAAAACGCCTGTCAAAATATTCGCCGCGGCTGATGAAATAGACGGGCATGCCGTGAAAGTCGGCTTCGTACACGTCTGCGGTAATGGGACCCCATGGGTACCCGACAGGAATATCGCTCATGGTCAGGTGAATGCCGTATTCCGCAGTCTTCAGACGCCCGTAAAAGGGCGTGACCACGGCGGTGCGCACCCCCATGCGGTGCAGGGTCAGCGGCAGGGCACCCAGAACATCGCCCAGTCCGCCGCTTTTAGAAAAAGGGTACATCTCGGAAGTGGCAAAAAGGACCAACGGTTGCATCCGCCGCATCCCTCCTTCGGATATTATCCGCACTTTCTGTCCGCAGGCTGTGCATACCTTGCGGAAAAATCAGCAATTATTACGGCATGGTCAAAAGCAATATTCCGGGGCAGAGCGTCCAGAGGAAAAAAAACGGCCTCGGCGGCATCATCACCCGCCGCCAGAGCATCCGCATCCAATGCAGCACCGCAGAATACCACACTCATGGTGTGCTGTCTCGGGTCACGGTCAGGTGCGGAATATACCCCGAGCAAACCTGTCAGCTCCACGTCCAGCCCTGTTTCTTCCTTCATTTCCCGCACGGCAGCGTGTTCCACTGTTTCACCGTAGTCCACAAAACCGCCGGGCAGCGCCCAGCCAAGCGGAGGATTAGTCCGCCGCACAAGCACAATGCCCCGTTCCGGTTCGTACACCACCACATCCACCGTGGGCACCGGATTTCTGTATACGGTAACAGGCGCTCCGCATGCGGGGCAGGGGATGGTACGGGTCATGCTGCTGTCCTCCACAGGTTCCGTTTAACGACCTCATGCGGCACGGCGATACTATCAATACCGTATCGCAGAGGTTCCTTTCGCAGTACATCGAAAACGCGGGCAACGCCACCCTGCGCGCGACTGAAGCAGAAAAAAACACAGACGGCAGGCCCCAATGAAAAACGGTCTGCCGACCGATTCGACAGACCGCTATTCGCAAAACAAGGAAGGTACACTCCACATAGCATCAAGCGTGCCATTTACGTAACACTCTGAAACCATGGATATGACGCATGAAAGCCCCCCAAAAAACCACGCAGAGTGTACAAAGATTTTAACCCGCACGCCCGTATGCCACGACCGGTAAAAGTTGTTGAACGCCGTCAGACCACAACGCTGATACCCGCCGTCTGCAGAGCATCTTCCGTCACAACCCCGGGGCGCACTATCCGCACATGGGCGGGGCCGGCAACTTCCACAAGAGTGGAAGGTTTGCCCCCTGCGGGAGCCGGCGGCATATCAACCACGGCCGCCACCTGTCCGACCAGTTCAGGGTCAAGACCGGACGCAGCGGTCACTGCCTGCCTGCCGCTGATGTTGGCACTGGTTGAAACCAGCGCGCCTCCGCATGCGGTGCACAGAGCGGCAGCCGCAGGATGGGGAGTAACCCGTACCGCCACCCTGCCGGTTTCACCGGTCAGAATGGCAGGTATTCTGTCTGACGCGGTTACCAGCACCGAAAGCGGCCCCGGCCAGAAAAGTTCTGCCAGACGTGTAACAAGCGGCGAAGACACGGCGGTAACCAGCCCCAGCTGACCGGCACTGCCGATGATCACCGGCAAAGGCATGCCCGAAGGACGGCGCTTGATGCGGTACACCGCATCCACGGCGCGCACGTCTGTGGCCAGACACCCCACGGCAAAAAACGTCTCGGTGGGGTACACCACCACTTTACCTTCCTGCAGCAGAACTGCCGCCTCGTTCACGTCCGTCACGGGGATGGTCTGTTGCGTCATCATGCAACCTCCGTTAATTCAATCACCTGCAACCAGTTATTCCCGCCACCGGTGAACGGCTTGAGGCTTTCGGTCTTGCAGTATACAAAGCGCCCATGCGCATTAACAACACAGCATCATATTTCTGCCGGAGCGGCATATGAGAAGCATACGCATCATAGCCGTGGGCAGGTTGAAAACAGCACACTGGAAGACGGCTGCGGAACACTATCTTACCCGTCTTACCAGAGCATTCAAGGTTGAAGAAACTATTATCAAGGACGGAAACGCCGCCCTGCCGCCGCTGGAGCGTAACGCGCAGGAAGGCGCACGCATTGTTGCGGCGCTGACGCCCGCCGATCTGGCTGTCTGCATGGATGAAACCGGCAGGCAGTTCACTTCGCAGCAGTTTTCGGCCTTTCTGACTCCCATGTGGGAAAACGCCAACCTGCGCCCGTGCTTTATCATCGGAGGAGCCTACGGCCTTTCGGATGAAGTACGCGGCAAAGCGCGGCACACCATGGCCCTTTCCGCCATGACCTTTCCGCACGAGATGGCGCGCGTGGTGCTGTACGAACAGCTGTACAGGGCAGACGCCATACTGCGGGGCACTCCCTACCATCACTAGCTGCGCAGGGCGGCGCCGCCGCACCGGCCAACCGCAACCGCAAAGGATCAACCATGCTTGAATTCAGCTATCTGGAAAAACTGGAAGAATACATGAAGTCCGGCAGAATGGCCGAAGACTTCGAATACTCCCCCGAAGAACGCCGGTATGAAATCCTCGAATTTCTGGAGCGTTTCATGGATGTGGCGGAACTTGCCGACAAAACCGCCACCAAGCTGATCTTCAAAAATTCTCAGCTGGGCGCTTTTTTTGAAGATAACGCCCAGAAATAACGGGCAGAGCCTTCCACTTCGTAGACATACTGCGCGGTCAGGTCCCAGCCGGACGGCAGGGGCCTGCCGTGTGCGGCATCGGGGCGGTCATGGTCCGGTGCAGGCTCGTTGGCAAGCACAATGACATGCCCGCCCTGACGGATCCGGCCCTCAAGCAGTGAAAGCAGCTCCGGCCACGGCATGAACGCCCTGCTGACCAGCATGTCAGCCGGTGCCCTGTCCGCCATGAAATCCTCCACACGGGCGCGGTGCACAAAGGTTCCTGACAACGGGTGTCTGGCCAGTACCATCTGCATGAACATGGTGCGTTTTTCGCGCACGTCCACCATATGGTACTCCCCGTGCTGCCAGACCATGCGCAGCGGAATGCCCGGCAGACCGGCCCCCGCCCCGAAATCCCATATCTGCGGGCCGCACTGGGGCACTGCATCGCGCAGAAATCTGTCAAGATGCAGACTGTCCACTATCAGAGTCCGCACCATGGGCTGCCATGTGCGCGGCCCCACCAGATTCATCACCGCGCTCCATTTCTGCAGCATGTTAAGATAAACTGTCAGTCCGGTAACGGCGGCGGGCGGCAACCGGAAGCCCAGTTCGCAACACAGGGCTTCCACCTGAGGTTCTTCAGCGGGTTTTGCGGGTCTGGCCATATAGCACAATCCTCATGTTCTCATTGAATAGCGGCATAAAACCGTGCGCACACCTACCCCAGCACGGGCCGGCAATCAACCCCGCACTTGCCAGCGCCGCCGTCTTGCACTATGCAGCGTACCACATACTGTTCCACCCCGCTGCCCTGTCTGCATCAGACATGCGGCAGAGGAACCGCATACGGCGGCGGGTACGGAAACCGAGGAGTGAAGCGATATGACAACAGCGAAAACAGCGATACTGTTTCCCGGACAGGGCGCCCAGCAGACCGGCATGGGCCGCGATGTGGCCGAGGCCGACAAAGACGTGATGGATCTCTGGAAAAAAGCCGAATCCATCAGCGGGCTGCCCCTGCGTGAAATATACTGGGACGGCGACGCACAGGCAATGGCCGACACCCGCAATCTGCAGCCCGCCCTGACGGTGGTCAACATTTCCCTGTGGATGCAGGTGGCGGGGCGCATGCAGCCTGCCGCCGCGGCAGGACACAGCCTGGGCGAATACGCGGCTGTTGCGGCCTCCGGCGCTCTTTCCGCCGCGGACACCATAGAACTGGTTTCCCTGCGGGGGCGCCTGATGGCCGAAGCGGACCCCGAAGGCCGGGGCACCATGGCGGCCGTGCTCAAACTGCCGCTAACCGACGTGGAAAGCGTGGTGCGCGAAACAGCCGAAGCCACTGGCGAAATGATTCTGATTGCCAACTACAACACCCCTGCCCAGTTTGTGCTGAGCGGCACCGCTGCCGCCATAGCCGACGCTGCCGCGCGGGTGAAGGAACGTCGCGGCCGGGCCATGCCGCTGGCTGTCAGCGGCGCCTTTCACAGCCCCATGATGCAGCAAGCCGCGGACGAGCTGGCCCGTGTCATGGACAAACGCCACTGGAACAACATGAAGTTTCCCGTATACTGCAACGCCACCGGACTGCCCGTGCAAAACGGCGACAGCCTGCGGTCGGTGATGAAAGGCCAGATGGCCGGCAGCGTGCGCTGGATAGAAACCATCGGCAACCAGTGGAACGACGGCGTACGCCGCTGGGTGGAACTGGGCCCCAAAAACATACTGGGCAAAATGCTGCAGCCCATTCTGACGCAGTGCGGCGCCGCCGACGGCGAGTGGTCAACCAGCACGGCTTCGACCCGGGAAGAAACCGGCACCCTGTAAAACAGCGGCCCCTTTTCAGCTGTGCCGAAAAAAGGTATAGCAACTGAGAAAGGAAGACGGAGGCGACCCAGTGCGGTCGCCTTTCCACGTCCAGACAACCGACGGAATCCGCCTCTTGCAGGCACATCATACTTAACAACAACGGTGGTACAATGCGCGCAAAAAACCATCTGCAGACGGCACTGAAAGCCGTCGTGGCCGATCTGGAACTCCCGTGGCCCGATAAAGTTTCCATCGAGCCGCCCAAGGACAAAAAATTCGGCGATCTTGCCGCCAATATCGCACTGGTGCTGGCCAAGCCGGCGGCGATGCCCCCCCGCGAGCTTGCAGCACGCATCACGGAACGCCTGCAACAGAAATATCCCGAAATATCGGGAGTGGAGATAGCAGGTCCGGGGTTCATCAACGTGACCTATGCGCCTGACTTCTGGCACAGGACAGTGCACATGGTGGAACAGGCAGGCGGACGTTTCGGCAGTGTGAACGTGGGCAACGGGCGCAAAGTGCAGATCGAATATGTTTCCGCAAACCCCACAGGTCCTCTGCACATCGGCCACGGCCGCGGAGCCGCCATAGGCGACAGTCTGGCGCGCATGATGCGCTTTGCCGGTTTTGAAACCAGCACCGAATACTACATCAACGATGCAGGACGCCAGATGCTGCTGCTGGGGGCCTCTGTCTACTACCGGGCAAAGCAGATCAAAGGTCTGGATGTGGCGGAACCGGAAGAATATTACCGCGGTGACTACATACGCGACATTGCGTCGGAAGTGCTCGGCTTTACTCCCGACCTGCTGGAAAAACCCGAAGAAGAAGCGCTTGCCGTCTGCCAGAAATACGCCGTCGACACCATAATGGCCGGTATCCGGCAGGATCTTGCCGACTTTTCCGTCAGCCACGATGTCTGGTTTTCCGAAAAATCGCTGGTGGAAACAGGTGCCGTGGACAAGACATTCGACAGGCTGCGCCGGTCCGGTCTTGCCTATGAAGAAGACGGAGCCCTGTGGTTCCGGACCACTGATTTCGGCGATGACAAAAACCGAGTCCTGAAGAAATCCAACGGCTATCTGACGTACTTTGCGTCCGACATCGCCTACCACGACAACAAATATGACCGCGGGTTCGACCTGTGCGTCGACATATGGGGCGCCGACCACCACGGCTATGTTCCGCGCATGCGCGCCGCCGTACAGGCGCTGGGCAAACCGGCAGACAGCTTCGATGTCATTCTGGTGCAGCTTGTCAACCTGCTGCGCAACGGTGAACAGGTGGCCATGTCCACCCGCGCCGGTGAGTTCGAAACCCTTGCCGATGTGGTCAAGGAAGTAGGCGCCGATGCCGCGCGCTTCATGTTTCTGTCGCGCAAAAGCGACAGCTCGCTGGACTTTGACCTTGAACTGGTCAAGCAGCGCTCCATGGACAACCCCGTGTACTACGTCCAGTATGCGCACGCCCGCATATGTTCCGTGCTGCGCAAAGCCGCAGAAAGGGGCACCACGCCTGAGACGCATTCGGACGAAGGACTGCTGAAGCCCCTCGTGCATGCCGACGAAATCGACATGCTGCGTCTGGTCGACCGGTTCGAAGATACGGTGGAGGCTGCCGCAACCAGTCTGAGCGTGCACCATATCAGCTACTATCTGCAGGAGCTTGCAAGCGCGCTGCACCGCTTTTACGCCAACCATCCGGTGCTCAACGCTCCGGATGAACAGATTCTCAAAGCACGGCTTGCTCTGCTGCGTGCTGTGGCACAGGTTCTGCGCAACGGGCTGGACCTGCTTGGTGTCAGCGCGCCCGAGGCAATGTAGCCGCTACCGGCATTATCCGTAACCTTCAGGCATCCGCATGAGCTTCAGCATCCGCAGTGAAAAAGGGTCCGCCGGCGCACGCCGGTTCATTATAGAAATGACCGCAGGCAAATTTGCGCTTGTCTGTTTTCTGCTGCTGTTCGGCTTCAGCTGGATGTTCACTTTCGGCGTCATGCTCGGGCGCGGGTTCAACCCCGAAGAATCCGTGCCCGCGCTGGCGCGTGTCATGCCTTCGCCGGATACGGCCGATGTATTGCCCGCCACACTGGATAACGAAGATGATGCAGATAAGGATGCGGCGGACAACGGCATTATAAAAACAGAAGAGCTGAACCTTCTGCGCTCGTTACGCAGCAGAGACGAGCACCAGCCGGCGCAGCGGCGGACGCCTCCGCGTCCTGCGGCGCCGGAACAAGCTTCCGCTGCGCCTGCGGCACCCCGGAAGGTACCGGCTACCGCCGTACGCAGCGTACCGCCGGACAGCATCCGCTACCGGTATCTGTATCAGGTGGCATCGCTGCAGGACGCTGCGGCGGCGCACCGTTTTGCCGAACATCTGCAGGAGTCGGGCATCAGCGCCGGTGTGGAGCGCGTAAACACCAGCAAAGGGGTCTGGCACAGAATTAATGTGACACTGAGCGGCACCACTGAAGAAGCTCAGGCACTCAGACGCAGACTGGCCACTCTGGGTATCAGGCAACCTCTTTTGAAAGAACAGGAAACCATTTCTGATTAACAAGCAATCTGAACCCGTTATCAGGTTGACGTAAGAGCGCACTTACATGTAGTTCTATCAACTCCATCTTTCAGCGAGCGAGAGACATATGCAAACAGGCACTTCTGCATCAGGACTGACCGCCCCCTTACAACAGCTCGGGCGCAATACTCTCCGGTTTATCGGAGAGCTTGGCGCGGTGCTGCTTTTTTTTCTTGATGCAGTCCGTCATATATTCATAGCTTCCCGCCTGTTCCGCAAGGTTGTCCAGCAGGTGTATTTCATCGGCTCCAAGTCGCTGTTTGTCATTGCCCTTATCGGCATTTTCACCGGCATGGTTCTGGGGCTGCAGGGCTACTACACTCTGGTCAAATTCGGCTCTGAAGGCTTGCTGGGAGCGGCTGTGGCGCTTACGCTCATCCGTGAACTGGGGCCGGTGCTTACGGCAATCATGGTCACAGGTCGCGCAGGTTCTGCCATGGCGGCCGAAATCGGCGTCATGCGCATATCCGACCAGATAGATGCGCTGGAGGTCATGGACGTCCCGCCCATGGGATACCTTGTCACTCCGCGGCTTCTGGCCTCACTCATCGTGTTTCCCATGCTTACGGCGCTGTTCAACACCATAGGCATCATAGGCGGATATCTGACCGGCGTTGTGCTGCTGGGCATCAACTCCGGTGTCTACTTTTACCGCATAGACAGCAGTGTGGGCTGGTCAGATGTGAGCGGCGGCTTTTTAAAAACCATGGTTTTCGCGGTGATAGTGTCCATTATAAGCTGTTATCAGGGCTATTTCACGCATATGCGTAAAGACGGCATGGGGCCGGAGGGCGTCAGCAACTCCACCACATCGGCCGTGGTGATGTCCTGTGTGCTCGTTCTGGTTTCAGACTATGTCCTGACCTCATTCCTGCTGTAGGATATGCATACCATGAAACAGACACAGAGATGGGACATCGGTCTGCACGACCTGACGCTGGGCTACGGGGACTCCGTGGTGCTCGACAAGCTGAACGCCACCCTGCCAGCCGGAAAGATATCCGTCATACTGGGGGGGTCCGGCTGCGGCAAATCGACATTGCTGCGACACATTCTGGGCCTGAACAAACCCAAGAAAGGCAATGTGCTGCTGGGCGGCAAAGACCTGTTCAGCCTGAGCGGCAAAGAGTTCCGCAGACTGCGCAGACGCATGGGCGTGCTTTTTCAGGACGGTGCCCTGCTGGGGTCACTGACTCTGGGCGACAATGTGGCGCTGCCGCTTGCAGAGCACACAGCGCTGGACAAGGACACCATAAACACCATTGTCCGGCACAAACTTTCACTGGTCGGGCTGGCTGACTTTGCCCATTATTACCCCAGCCAGCTTTCAGGCGGCATGCGCAAACGTGCAGGTCTGGCGCGGGCCATAGTAATGGATCCGCCCATATTGCTGTGCGACGAGCCCACTTCGGGGCTGGACCCGATCAATGCCGCGCAGATGGACGCCCTGTTGCTGGAAATGAAAAAACGCTTTCCCGACATGACAATTGTCGTGGTAAGCCATGATCTGCAAAGTCTCGACTCCATTGCCGACTATGTGCTTGTACTCAACGAAAAACACGCTGTGTACGAAGGCGACCTGCAGACATTACGCCAGAGCGAAGACCCTTTTCTCCGGCAGTTTCTTGACCGGAAGGCCGGAGCGCCGCAAAGCGTTGACGCTCCTCTGGGCGAAACAGTACGTAAAGCGCTGGCCGACTGGCTGGACAGCTAACCGCAACCTTTTGTGAAGCGCACGGGAAAAGTATGAACAAGTACACAAAAGAAACCTCCGTCGGCATTTTTGTGCTCATCGGCCTTCTGTGCCTCGGGTACGTCACCGTCAAGCTGGGAAAAATGGAAGTATTTTCCAGTGAAGGATATACCGTTCAGGCCCGCTTCACGTCCGTGACCGGTCTGCGGGTAGGAGCCGACGTTGAAATTTCCGGCGTGCCTGTCGGCAAGGTCAGCGGCATCAATCTTGACCAGATGGACAACGTGGCGGTGGTCAGTCTGAGGCTGCGCCCCGATGTTGAATTATCGGAAGACACCATCGCATCCGTCAAGACCAGCGGACTTATCGGCGACAAGTATGTAAAGCTGTCACCCGGCGGTGCCATGGACCTGCTGAAAGAGGGTGACGAGATACTGGAAACCGAATCGGCTCTGGATATTGAAGAATTAATCAGCAAATACGTGTTCGGAAAGGTGTAACATGCTTGCAATGCGTTCCGTTTTCACCAGAAGCCTTCTGGCGTTTGTTTTCTGTACCGGGCTGCTTTGCACCGCCCCGCAGGCGCAGGCGGCAGACCCCGGCGAAGAAGCGCGGGAAGCTCTCAGACACAACGTTGACGGTATCATAACGTTGCTGTCCTCGGCGGAGTTCAAAGACCCGCAGACCAGGCCTCAAGTTCGCGGCGAAATTGAGGCGCTTATCCGCCAGAGCTTTGATTATGAAGAATTCGCCATGCGGACCGTCGGACCGCGCTGGCGGTCTTTCAATGACGACCAGCGTCACCGCTTTGCAGAAGCCTTCGCCGCACTGCTCCGGTCGTCATACATGGATCAGCTGGAAAGCTACAACGGCGAGAAGGTGGAATATGCGGACGAAAGGGCTTCGTCTGACGGAAGCCGCGTAGAGGTGCAGACATTCATTGTACAGCCCGATAAAAAAATTCCCGTGGCATACCGCATGTTGCATAAAGACCGCTGGGTAGTATACGATGTTCTCGTGGAAGGCATCAGTCTGGTAAAAAACTACCGGACACAGTTTCAGGAACTGCTGCGCAAGGAATCTCCTGACGAACTTATAACGCGTATCATTGCCAAGGCCGAAGAAGTCGGCAGGGCAAACGGCAACTGATACTGCGTCACCAGAAACGAGCAAAGAGGCATATATGAAAAGGGGAGTTTTTACCGGTCTTGCAGCAATAATGCTGCTTGCCGCGGTCTGCACGGCACAGGCGGCACCGGTATCACAGGGGGAACTGGTGACGCCTGAGCGCCTTGAAAAAGCGCAGATGGCTCCCGATGCCCGGGATGCGGCTCTTGCACAGCAAGAAGAAGAATTTCTGCTTGTTCTCAACAGAGACAATATCGACCCTGAATTCGAAGACTACGGAACAGAGACATCTTCTGTTCATGTGGCCGACCCCATTGAAGGCTGGAACCGTTTCTGGTTCGGCTTCAATGACTGGTTCTATAATAATCTCGCCGATCCGGTCTGGCGCGGGTACGCTTATGTCACCCCCAGCGAACTGAGAACCGGTGCCGACAACTTTTTCCGCAACCTCGCCTACCCTGTCCGGTTCATCAACTGCATTCTGCAGGGCAAATTTGTGGCTGCCGGAGTGGAAACATCGCGGTTCATTGTCGACAGCACCATCGGCGTGGGCGGTCTCATGCAGCCCTCACGCGCCAAGAAGCCCCTTGTAGAACCCGACAGAGAAGACTTCGGGCAAACCTTGGGATATTGGGGAGTCGGTGAAGGTTTCTACATCGTATGGCCATTTCTGGGACCATCGACGCTGCGAGACAGCGGCGGTCTGGTGGCCGATGCCGTCACTCACCCGCTGTACTATGTTACGCCCATGTGGCACGGATTTGCTCTGGCAGGGTACGATCAGCTGAACAAGTTCGGCGGCGTATATGACAACTACATGGCCATCAAGGCACCTGCGCTGGAACCCTACACCGCCATACGCGATGCGTATATCCAGACGCGGCGAAGCCGCATTGCGCGGTAAAAAACAGCATCACAGGGGCGCTCAGGCGCCCCTTTTTCATGACCTGTTTTTTTCCGGCCGCGCAACGCGGGCTTGTCCGCATGCGCCGTAAACCTGTCTGCCCTGCTGTTCCGACCGTACCCGTACCTGAAAAAACGCTCCGCAGCCGGACAACCGGCTGCGGGGCAATACAAAAATCGCAGGGGCACTGCCCCTGCGAACCTGCCCTGCGCTTTTCTCTTCCCCGCCGGTGCACACGGCCTCAATGTAAAATTTTCCTGCACACTTCCGGTCCCGTATTGTCCTGCAAACAGAGTGAACGCGAGGCACATCTGTCAGGCCCTGCCGGCAAGCTGCCCCGCACCGCCCCCGCGCGCACCCGCTGCTGCCGGAACATCACAAATATTTCGTTTCCGCAGCCGGTCCACAGCGCACGGGCACACAGGGTTACCGGTCCGGACACTACCGCAAACGTACTTGCTGCTGTGGTGTTTTCTTCTCGCCCGATGTCCGGTGCTGCGGCGTGTTGCGGCAAGAAGCCATGCGGTCAGAGCCATAACGCCATGAAAAGCACACCCAAGCCCTGCCTGGCACAGAACACCGCCTGTGCCGGAATTGCGCAAAAAACAGACCGGCAGATCAAAGACATAACAATGCGGGCTGACCGCAGTCAGCCCGCCAATACGCGTCCTGGGCCATCCATTATCTGATGCAGGCGGCCGCGCACCTGTCTGCAGGCGGAATGAACAACGCACCAAACGGCTGCCCCGTCATAAGACACCTGCATCACCGGTGCCCCCCGCTATTCCGGTTGCCCTTTCCCGCTAGATGGGCGGAGCAATAGTTACAAGCACCTTCATGTCCGTGACAGCGCGCACGCCGTGCGGAGTACTTATAGGTGCCACTAGCACCGCTCCCCGTGGTGCGGGAATCACTGCATCCCCGTCGCCCACAAACTCGCCTTCACCTTCAAGGACCACGATATTCAGTTCGCCCTCGATATTATGGCTGTGCACGGGCAGTTCCTGTCCGGCCTTGAACGTAAAGCTGACTATCTTGAAATTTTCCGACTCGTGGACCAGTTCCATGACAAACCGCTGATCGTCAAAGCGGACAGCTTCAAGCAGATTGTGACTCTTCATATGTGCCTCCATGGCTCTGCCGGCTCCGGCAGCTGGCGGAATGTCCTGCTGCAGCAGACCGGCATCTGTCTGTACCTGAACAATAGTCCCTGCCGCTGAAGACCGGCGTGACCCACGTCAAAAAAGAGTCTGCTTTATGCGGCAACCGCAAAAAAACACCGTGAAACACCGGAACATCCTGTTATTACAGAATTGACAATTCATGTCCGCCCAGATACCGCTTTGTTTTTATCACCTTTAACCTACGGACAAGACATGCTGACAGAAGTAGGCTTCATCGCCCTTGGCATTCCGCTGGGGCTTGTGCTGCGCAAGCGCGAAGCCGTGGTAAAGGCCGTGGACAAACTGACAATGTGGGCCATCTACACCCTGCTGTTTCTGCTGGGAGTATCGCTGGGCACCGACCAGAACATAGTCTCGCAGGCGGCGGGAATCGGTGCCAAAGCCCTGCTGATAAGCACCGGTTGCGTTGCAGGCAGTGCCGCGGCCGCGTGGTTTCTGGGCAGGTTCATCCTGCGCGGAGGCTTTGATGAAAGGTAGCCTGATTATTCTGGCTTTTTTTATAGCCGGTGCTCTGCTGGGATATTCCGGTATCACACCGGAAGTTCTCTCCAGCGAGACCGTTTCCGCGTACGCGCTGTATTTTCTGCTTTTCATCGTGGGTGTGGGCATAGGGTTCGACACCCGCTGCTGGCGCATACTGCGCGAGATGCACATAAAGGTACTTCTGGTGCCCGTGTTCATCATGCTCGGCACATTTGCCGGAGCGCTGGCCACGGCCCCTTTCATTCCCGGCCACAGCATCCGCGATGTGCTGGCTGTGGGGGCAGGGTTCGGCTATTACAGCCTGTCCAGCATCATGATTTCACAAATGGGTGACACAGTTCTCGGGTCCATCGCACTGCTTTCAAATATCATCAGAGAACTGATAACACTGCTTGCCGCGCCGCTTCTTGTAAGGTATTTCGGCAAATTAGGCCCGCTTGCCAGCGGCGGAGCCACAGCCATGGACACCACCCTGCCGATAATCACCCGCTTCTCCGGCGAACGATACGGCATCATTGCAGTGTTCAGCGGCATGTTTCTTACCGTTGCAGTGCCATTTATGGTATCCGCCATAATGAGCTGGTAACCGCAGCGTATGTCCTGTGGTGTTTTCCGGCATGATTGCAGCCGTACTCCTGCCTGTGCACATTGACAACCGGCTGCAAAATGAGCCATTATACATTTTTGTCTACTCCGGCAGAACACACAAAAGGAGAATGAGGATGCTGAAAAAAATTTGTCTGGCCATGCTCGCCGTCATGATGACAGCCAACGTGGCACTTGCGGAACGGACCATTGTTTTTGCCCATGACGCCACCTGGCCGCCCATGGAATACATGAGCGCCGACAAAAAGGTTGTGGGCTATGCCGTTGACTACATGGACGCGGTAGCCAAGGAAGCCGGCTTTACGGCCGAGCACCGCAATGTAGCGTGGGACGGCATTTTTGCCGGTCTTGCCAACGGCGAATATGATGCCATCGCCTCTTCCGTTTCAATCACCGAACAGCGCAAACGCGCCATGGACTTCAGCATCCCCTACTTTGAAGTCAAACAGGCAGTGGTACTGAACAAGTCCGTCGAAGCCAAATCGTTTGCCGACCTCAAGGGCAAAACCCTCGGCGCGCAGATTGGCACCACCGGCTACTTTGCCATCAAAAAAGCAGAAGGCGTCACCCCCCGCTCTTTTGACGAAATCGGCCTTGCCATGGAAGCGCTGTACAACGGCAACATAGACGGTGTGGTCTGCGATGACCCTGTGGCCGCCAACTACGCCCTGCAGCAGGAAGAATACGCCAAGCGCCTGAAAATCGCCTTCATCGTTGAAGCCGAAGAAAAAGAATACTACGGCGTGGCTGTAAACAAAGGAAACTCCGAAGTGCTGGCCCTCATCGACAAGGGCATAAAAGCCGTGAAGGAAAAAGGCATAGAAGACCAGCTGCGCAAAAAGTGGATAGGTCAATAGCCGTACGGAAGTCGAATCAACGGGACTGGTGCATCCTGCACCGGTCCTTTCATTTTGCAAGCACACGGATACACTATCATGGCTGATAAAAAAGTCCGCATTGAAGTAACGGACGGCATGCTGATTCCCGACCCGAAAGACCGCAATTTTTTCAATGCGTGGTCCATCAGCTTCATCGGCGCCATCGGCATCATCATATACCTGTGCGCCAGCCGTCCCGATGTTTACTGGCGGCTGCTGCAGTATCTGCCCGACGGCATCGCAGTCACGTTCAAAGTAACCATTCTGTCCATTCTCTGCTCCATACCTCTGGGGCTGCTTACCGGACTGGGCCGCCTGTCACGCAACAAACTCATCAACACCATAGCATCCACATATGTCGAAGTCGTCCGCGGCATTCCCCTGCTTGTCCAGCTTTTCTACATATATTATGCACTCGGACGCTTTCTGCAGGTACCCAGCATGGTTGCCGCCGTCATTGCCATGAGTGTATGCTACGGCGCATACATGGGCGAGGTTTTCCGCGCGGGCATTGATTCCATAGACAAAGGCCAGACCGAGGCATCGCGTTCTCTGGGATTCAACAACGTGCAGACCATGTTTCTTGTCATTCTGCCGCAAGCATGGCGCACCATTCTGCCTCCTGTGGGTAACGAATTCATTGCCATGCTCAAGGACACCTCGCTCGTCTCCATTCTGGCCGTGGCCGACGTGCTGCGGCGTGGACGCGAGTTTGCAGCGGAGTCCTTTCTGTACTTTGAAACCTACACCATGGTGGCCCTTATCTATCTTGTAATAACCCTGCTGCTTTCCAAAGCCGTCAGCATCATGGAAGCGAGGCTGAATTATTATGACCGCGACTGAGCCAATCATCAGCATTAAAAACATCTACAAATTCTTCGGTGAACTGACGGCCCTCAATGATGTATCGCTGGACGTGCAGCCGGGAGAAAAGGTTGTGGTCATCGGCCCTTCCGGTTCGGGAAAATCAACCATGCTGCGTTCCATCAACAAGCTGGAAACCATCGACAAGGGCAGCATCCGTGTGGACGGCATGGACATAAATTCGCCGGAGAACGACATAAACGCCATCCGGCAGGAACTGGGAATGGTCTTCCAGAGTTTCAACCTTTTTCCGCACAAGACGGTGATGGGCAACCTGACCATGGCTCCTGTGCGGCTGAAAAAGGTACCTCTGGAAGAAGCGGAAGCCCGTGCTCTCATGCTGCTGAAAAAAGTAGGCATCAGCGACAAAGCCAATGTCTTCCCTTCCAACCTGTCGGGCGGACAGCAGCAGCGCGTTGCCATAGCGCGCGCTCTGGCCATGAACCCCAAAATCATGCTGTTTGACGAGCCCACATCGGCACTTGACCCCGAAATGATCGGAGAAGTGCTGGACGTCATGGTGGCCCTTGCCAAAGAGGGTATGACCATGGTGGTGGTTACGCATGAAATGGGCTTCGCCCGGGAAGTTGCGGACCGCGTGGTCTTTATGGATCACGGCCAGATTCTGGAAGAAGGCACTCCGGACAGGCTGTTTGATTCGCCGGAACATCCCCGTCTGCAGAAGTTTCTCAAACAGATTCTCTGATTGTACTGCACCAGAACAGGCGGCACGGTACTGACAACAACGGGGAGCTCCATCAGGGGCTCCCCGTTTTACTGTATGCACAGGTTACTGTAGCACAGGTCCGTAAACTGCCGCGGGGCGCAACGCCACACCGCGCAGGCAACAGAAGCATCCGGTCAAAATCAGGCCACGGCATGCAGCAGGGCCTGCCGTACCTCCTCGCACTGCTGTTCTTCAAGCAGCTTGTTGCCAAAGACATCGCGCACCGAAAAAGAATCAGACGTCTGCATTCCGTGGGTGGTTATGCGGGCAAACTGGATATCAAGCCGCATGGCCTGCATGGTGCGGGCAATGTCGTACAGCAGCACGGGCCTGTCTGGTGCAGTGATATCTATGACAGAATAGAAATCGGAAATGGCATTGTCGATGGTTACTTCCGTACGCCCGCCTCCTGCCTTCTGCACAGGGCTCAGCGACCTGCTGCGCATTTCTTCCAACCGGAAATCAAGCGACAGCTTGCCCGTAAGGGCAAAATGGACAGAACCTCTGACCTTTGCCCAGAAATCTCTGGCATACAGCGGGTCAGGAGGAGGCGATACCCGGAAGACATCCAGCACCACGCCGCCCCCCCAGACAAAAGCATCGGCAGAAAACACATCCAGCCCGTGCAGGGCCAGTACGCCGGTCAGCACCGAAAAAAGTCCCGGCTGGTCCTTGGCGGCAAAAACCAGCTCCCACACGTCACCGGCGTCCCGCGCCTCCAGCAGAACAACCCCGTTGGCACCCCGCTTTTCGCCCAGACGCCTGCGGGCGTCCTCAATATCTCTTTCCAGCCGCAGCATAAGTGCGATATGGCGCAGTACGTCCTCAGGCTCGGTAGACAGCATGTACCGCGAAGGCACTCTTTCCAGCCAGCTTTCCGCCTGTTCCGGCGTATAGGGCAGCCTGCGTCCGTTTCTGCCCACAAGCTCGCGCACCATATCGTAATGACTCAGCATATCAGAAACAGCCTGCGGCGTTCCCAGTTCGCTGTCACTAAGCATATTGCGCACTTTACGGTACAGTTCTTCAAGCAGGCCGCTTATCCAGCTGTTCCACGCACGCGGGCCGGTGGCCCGCGCATCGGCACAGGCAAGCAGAAAGAGCAGATCAAGGCGCCGCATGCTTCCCGCCGTGCCTGCACAGCGGGCCACCACCGATTCGTCAGCAAGATCACGGCGCAACGCTGTACGGGAAAGCAGCAGGTGATTACGCACCAGAAACACTATTTCCTCGCGCTGCGCATCGCCCAGTTCCCACCGGCGCAGCAGGTTGTCCGCCACTGCGGCGCCCGTTACCGAATGATCGGCAGAGCCGGTTTTGCCAAGATCGTGCAGCAGCGCCCCGAACATCACCGAAACCCTGCCCGACGTATCAAGCGAGTTCCAGAGCTCTGCCGCCACGCTGCCGGCAGAAGCGGAATCTTCCAGATGGCGCAGAGTAACAAGCGTGTGCAGCCCTACCGGGTAGGTATGAAACCCGTCAAACTGCACACGGTCGCGCACCACCCCGTACTCCGGCACCAGAGCACTCAACAGGCCGGTGTCGTCCAGACGTCCGAAAACATCCCAGGCATTGCCCCCGCTAAGCAGGTCGGCAAACGCAGGCCCCAGATCGGGCAGCGCCGCCAGTTCAGCAGCCCGCTCCGTAGCCAGCCGGACAAGAGAACGGCGCATGCGCCACCCTGCCAGCGCTTTTTCCGGCTGCGCCGCGCTCTGCTTCATAAGGCTGAGCACCGTACGCGGTGTGGCTTCCTGCATTACCTGCTCCGCCGACAACCCGGCGGACGTGTTCATGGCCAAAGCTTCGCGGCAGGCCAGCGCCAGCGCCTTGACAGACCCCATACAGCGGTGCAGTTCGCCCAGAAAATGCTCCACTGCCAACAGCCCGCCACCGTCGGCATACCCCATCCGGCGTGCCACATCCGGCTGCAGGTCAAGCGGCAGCAGATCGCTGCGCCTGCCGGTCAGGGCGTGCAGCCTGCACCGCACATCGTGCAAAAAGTCCACGTTGGTACGCAGCAGTGCTTCATCTTCTGCAGAAAAACCCACACGCCGCAGCGCCGCGTGCAGCCCGCAGCCGATGCCAAACCGGCACATGAGCATCCAGCGGATCAGGTGATAATCCCGCAGTCCGCCAAGCCCCTCCTTCAGGTTGGGCTCCAGCAGCAGTGCTCCGTCGCCATGCGATGCCAGCCGGCGTTCATGCTCCGTGTCCAGCCAGTCCGCAAAAGCTTTACCGCGCCGCGGGAGCACCTTTTCCTCCAGACGCTCCATCATTTCAGCAAATACAGCCTCGCTGCCGGTAACAAAGCGCGCATCAAGCAAAGAGGCCAGTACCTTATGGTCCTTTGCTGCCAGTTTCAGGCAATCTCCCACAGTGCGGAACCCGTGGCCGAGTGCATACCCTGCATCCCACAAAGGCAGAAACAGCGGCTGCGCAAGGTCGATGGCCTGCGGCGGTATGGAGCGGCGACAGAGAATAAGAATATCAATATCTGAGCCGGGGCACAGTTCGCCCCGCCCGTACCCGCCTGTGGCCACCAAAGCCACTTTGCCGCCGGCGGCTCCCGTTGAAGAAAGGCGCGAGACAAAATACCTGTCCAGCAGGGCGCTCAGTTCGCGCTCGTAGCGGGGCAGCCTTCCGTCGGGCGGTCCCCCGAGCTGCGAGTCAAAGACCGCACGTCCGGCCATGAGCACGGCACAGGAATCAGCGGCTTCATATGCGTCATGGCCGGACGGCGTCAGTTTTTCCACAGACATCAACTCTCCACAGGTTGCTTTTCAGGATGCAGACAGATCAGACAGCGCCGGTTCCGGTCTCTCCCGTCCGGATGCGCACCACGTCATCCACGGGAATGATGAATATCTTGCCGTCACCGACTTTCCCCGTCCGTGCGGCTTTCATTACTGTTTCCACCACACTCTGCACCTGATCGTCTTCCACCACGACCTCAATCTTGGCCTTGGGCATGAAATCAACCTGATACTCCGCACCGCGGTAAACTTCCTTGTGGCCGCGCTGCCTGCCGAAGCCTTTGACCTCGGAAACGGTCATGCCTTTGATATCAAGCTCGGTAAGACTTTCTTTCACCTCATCCAGCTTGAAGGGCCTGATGATGATTTCAACTTTTTTCATACTGAGTCCCTGCCTTTACATCTGGTAGGCGGTTTCGTTGTGTTCACTCACATCAAGACCGGCAAGCTCGGCTTCACCGGAGACCCTGAGTCCCATGACCGCATCGACAGCCTTGAAAAGCAACCAGCTGGCAACATAGCAAAACAGCCATGTAGCCACAACCGAGACAAACTGCACCCAGAGCTGATATGCGTTGCCGTGCAGCAGACCGTCTGCCCCGCCCACGGCGGCATCGGCAAAAATTCCGGTTGCCAGCGCGCCCCACGTGCCCCCAACACCATGAATCCCCACCACATCAAGAGCGTCATCATAACGCAGCTTGTGCTTGAGAAACACACCGCCGTAGCACAGCACTCCGCCGGCCAGCCCGATGAACACCGCTGAAGCCGGTGTGACAAACCCTGCGGCGGGAGTAATGGCAACCAGCCCCGCCACGGCTCCCGAAGCCGCACCAAGAGTTGTTGCTCTGCCGCCATGCAGTTTTTCCACGGCAAGCCAGCCCACCAGAGCCGCAGCCGCAGCAAGATGTGTGGTTACAAATGCATTGACTGCCGCGCCGTTGGCCGCCAGCGCGCTTCCGGCGTTAAAACCGAACCAGCCGAACCACAGAATACCTGCTCCCAGTACTGTCATGGGCAGATTGTGCGGAATAAATGCCTCGCGCCCATATCCGCGGCGCAGTCCCAGCACATTGGCAGCCGCCAGCGCAGCAGCGGCAGAGCTCATATGCACCACGGCCCCCCCGGCAAAATCAAGCGCACCCAGCCGGGCCATCCATCCGCCGCCCCAAACCCAGTGCGCCATGGGCGCATACACCAGCACAAGCCATAAAACAGAAAACAGCACCATCGCCCCGAAGCGGATACGTTCGGCATAGGCACCCGAAATCAGCGCCGGTGTGATAACGGCAAACATGCACTGAAAAACCATGAACAGCAGATGCGGCAGATTATCGACAGGACCCGGTTCCGTGCCTACGTTATGCAGAAAAAGATACTCCAACCCGCCGATAATGCCCCCGTGGTCACTGCCGAACGCCAGAGAATACCCCACTGCCCACCAGACAAGCGAGGCAATGCCGAGCAACGCCACGCTGTGCATGGTGGTGCTGAGCACATTGCGCGATCTGACAAGCCCCCCGTAAAACAACGCCAGCCCCGGTGTCATAAACATCACCAGAGCCGAACAGACAAGAATGAAAGCGGTATCTGCCGCGTTCATAGACTCCTCCTGAAGTAAAAACAAAAAATTGCAATCCCCTGCCGGTAGCCGGAAGAAAGCAAGCAGCAGGCCAGAAGAAGTTTTTTTCGCAATCATTGCAGGTTACGAAAGGCAGCTCATCTGCGCGGCATGGCAAAAGCACATTTTTATACATATTTGTTATTTTTTACAAATCAATAAACACAATTTTGTTAAAGCAACAAAAGATACTTACCGAGGTAAGTTTTTTGTCTGCGCCCATTCCCATAGCAGCACTCGTGTGTTATGAGAGTAGTTCCTAATAATTCAAGACCTCTCTCCAAAGGAGATCAGCTATGAACGAACGTACCGGAATCATCACGTTTAAAGGCAACGGCCTCACCCTGCAGGGAACCCCTGTGGAAAAAGGCGGCAAAGCCCCCGACTTTACAGTGCTTGCCAATGATCTTTCGCCCCGCACACTGGCAGACTATAAAGGAAAGGTACTTATCCTCAGTTCGGTGCCTTCGCTCGACACCCCCGTATGCGATGTGGAAACCCGCAGGTTCAATCAGGAGGCAGCCAACCTCGGCGATGACGTGAAGGTGCTGACGGTGAGCGCCGACCTGCCCTTTGCGCAGGCCCGCTGGTGCGGCGCCGCCGGCATTGATGCCGTGGAAACGCTTTCCGACCACAAAGATCTTGCTTTCGGTAATGCATACGGCGTGGTCATAAAAGAACTGCGCCTGCTGGCAAGAGCAGTTTTCGTCGTCAACCGCGATGGCGTCATCACCTATCAGCAGATAGTGCCTGAAGTCACTTCGGAACCCGACTACGAAGCTGCCATTGCAGCCGCCAAAGCGGCATTGTAACCGGACCATGAAAGGGCGGCCTGCAGGCCGCCCTTTTTTTCAATACGTCCACACCTGACATTTGTCGCCTCAGAACCCATGCCACCACGGTATGCCCCGCAAGCATCTCGCCCTGCAGCCGCATGAAAACAGCATCCGGCCCCTCTGACTGAAAAAACGCCGCCGCCCGCAGCACGGCCGCGCAGCGCGTCCTTCTGTCACACTTGCCCGCCGCCCTCTCCTGCGCTAGGTTGCGGACTGCACATAGTCAGCCCAAAGGAGCCGCCCGTGACCACGGAACATATACGAACGCATATCATTACCACGGTGCTCAGCCGTCTTGACCGCGACCACAGCAGCCGTCAGGAGGCGCTGGAAGAATTCATGAGCGTAACCCTGCCCGCAGTGGATCAGCGTGCGGCACGGCAGGTATCGGGGCTGGTGCCCACCATTCCCGACACTATTTATGAAAAATGGGCCGCCATGTTTGCAGACCGCCTGCTGGAAACAGTTGAAGAAAAACAGCTCCAGATGCTGTGTGACGGCAAAAAAGACAATGAGGCCACCCTGTGCCTTGTCTATCTGATGTTTATGGAATCGGAAAAAATGGAAAAGCAGATAGCGGAAGACCTGCACGCGCTGGGCATGCAGTCATCCGCCTCTGACGCGGTGGGCAACATGCTGGGGGTTTATTTCCGCAGCAGGCTGGAACAAAGACAGCAGACAACACAAGAGGCATCTGCACGCCAGTAACAGCAACACGGATTCCGGCGTACACAGCAGGCAAGGGCCGCCGTGGCTGCGGCGGCCCGTACAGTTCAGTCACGCAGCCGCGCTGCCGGCACGGTTATCTTTTTTCAACCCGCAGGCCGGCTTCCTCGGCAATTACACCGTATGTACAGCCCCCGCACTCCAGTTCCCAGTCCATTCCGGGAAACAGACTGGCTCTGGCTGACCATTCATCGTTTACAAAGATGTCCTTGGCTCCGCCGTTTTCTTCATACCGCAGTTGCGTGTCACCGGCCAGCCGGGCAAGCTCCCCCTCTATAAGGAGCAGCGGCAGGGTCGTTGCGCTTTGCGTCGACATGGTAAGCACCTCCTTGGACATGGACTGCAGACACCGCGCACAATCAGACCCGATCCGGACCTGCACGGCGGTTCTGCCCGAAAAAAAGTAAACACACACTTACATAATAGACATCCGCGGCGCCATGTCCAGCACCCAGATACAACCCGTAACCACAGAGAAATTCATGTCGCAGCATATACAAATCCTCTCCGCGGAACTCGGCGTTCCGCGCTCCGGCATCACCGCCGCCGCAGCCCTGCTGGACGAAGGAGCCACAGTGCCCTTCATCAGCCGCTACCGCAAGGAAGCCACCGGCGGGCTGGATGAAACCGTCATCACCGCCATACGCGACGGCATGACCAGACTGCGCGCTCTGGACAAACGTCGCGAAGCGGTCATTGCCTCGTTGCAGGAACGCGACCTGCTGACTGCCGAACTGCACGGTGCGGTTATGCAGGCAGCCACCATGACCGCGCTGGAAGACGTATACCTGCCGTACAAGCCCAAACGCCGCACCCGTGCACAGATGGCGCGGGAACGCGGACTGGAACCGCTGGCAGACCTGCTGATGCAGCAGCGCGGACGCAGAGTGCACGACGATGCACTTGCATTTATCACTCCGGACGGCACCCCCAAAGAGACAGCAGTGCCCGATTCCGCATCCGCCCTGGCAGGAGCCAGAGACATAGTGGCCGAACGGATAAGCGAAGATACTGCAGCGCGGCAGGCCCTCCGGCAGCTGTTCCGCGAAAAAGGCATAATAAGCTCCGCCGTAAGCAAAGGGAAAGAAGAGGAAGGCGCCAAATTCCGTGACTGGTTTGCCTGGTCGGAACCTGCGGCCAAGGCTGCGGGCCACCGCATTCTGGCCCTGCTGCGCGGTGAGCGTGAAGGTGTGCTGACGGTACGGCTGCGCCCTGACGACACGGCTGCGCTGACCCTGCTCAAACGCCGTTTTCTGAAAAAACAGGTTCCGCTGCACATGCAGGGATCTGAGGAAACCGACAGCGGCAATGTGGTACTGGCTGTTGAAGACGCATGGAAGCGTCTGCTGATTCCCGCGCTGGAAACGGAAACCATGCATTTTTTCCGTGAACAGGCTGAAGATCAGGCCATCAGGGTATTCGCCGCCAACTTGCGGGACCTGATGCTGGCACCACCGCTGGGGCAAAAACGTGTGCTGGCCATGGACCCGGGCTTCCGCACAGGGGTCAAAACCGTGTGTCTGGATGAGCAGGGCGCCCTGCTGCATCACCAGACAATTTATCCGCATACCGGAACGGGTAAAGCGCAGGAAGCCGCGTCGGCTGTACGGCGCATGGCGGAACAGTTCGGCATAGAGGCCATTGCCATAGGCAACGGTACAGCCGGACGCGAAACAGAGACTTTTGTCAAGGGACTGGGGCTGGCAGACCATATTGCCGTTGTCATGGTGGACGAGGCAGGCGCCTCTGTCTACTCCGCCTCGGAAACGGCCCGCAGGGAATTTCCCGACCACGATGTCACAGTCCGCGGAGCGGTTTCAATCGGGCGCAGACTCATGGACCCGCTGGCCGAACTGGTAAAAATCGACCCCAAAGCCATCGGCGTGGGGCAGTATCAACATGATGTGAACCAGACCGCGCTGAAACAGGCTCTGGATGATACCGTCATGTCCTGCGTGAACCATGTCGGCGTGGAACTCAATACAGCAAGCGCGGAACTGCTTGCCTATGTGTCCGGTCTCGGGCCGGCTCTTGCCAGCGGCATTGTGGCTTACCGCACTCAGAACGGTCCGTTCAAAAGCCGCAGCCAGCTGCTGAAAGTGCCCCGGCTGGGACCGAAGGCATTTGAACAGGCAGCGGGGTTTCTGCGCATAGGCACGGCCCTGCACGACGGCAACCCGCTGGACGCCACAGCGGTGCACCCCGAAAGCTACCCCGTTGTGGAACGCATGGCTGCAGACGCCGGCACCACCGTCGCCAGCCTCATTGCCGATGCGGGGCTGCGCGGGGCCATCCGCCCCGAAGCGTATGTCACAGACACCACGGGGCTGCCCACATTGCTGGATATTGTGAACGAACTGGCAAAACCCGGACGTGACCCCAGACCGGCCTTCGAGCTGTTCCGCTACGCCGATGTGCATACACTGGATGATCTGCAGGAAGGCATGGTGCTGCCGGGCGTGGTCACCAATGTGACCGCTTTCGGTGCGTTTGTGGATATAGGCGTACATCAGGACGGACTGGTGCATATAAGCCAGCTGGCAGACAAGTTTGTCCGTGATCCTGCAGAGGTTGTCAGGGTGCGTCAGCAGGTGCAGGTGCGGGTGCTTGAAGTTGATCATAAGCGCAGACGTATCAGCCTGAGCATGAAACAGTCCGTCTGACAGCAGACTGCAGCGGCATAACACAACTGCGCCCCGCGGCTTTTCTGCCGCAGGGCGCTTTTTGTTATGCATACCTTGTGCAGGTTGTCAGCGGAGTGACGCACCCGCGGGCTGTACCGTCTGCACCGGTCATACGCCGCAATCAGCGGATGCAGGTGCCGTATCAATCCATATTGCGCACATCCGGCGGCATTCCCCGCCGCAGGCAGACACGCAGGGCTGCCCCGGTCCCGGAAACAACAGCACGCCGCTCCGGATAGACAGCAACACGCCGCTCCGGATAGACAGCAACACGCCGCTCCGGTAGACAGCAGCACGCCGCTCCGATAAACAGCGGCACGCCGCTTCAGGCCCAGCCCTGCAGCGGTATCAGGCCTGTTCGTCACGCTGGCGTATTTCAGCCCGCTTGATCTTGCCGCTTATGGTTTTGGGCAATTCGTCCACATAATCTATGATACGCGGATACTTATACGGTGCAGTCACCTTTTTAACATGGTTCTGCAACTCTTTAGTCAGGGCTTCACCGGCTTCATAACCGCCGGCCAGCACCACTGTGGCTTTAACCGCCTGCCCGCGCAGAGGGTCGGGCACGCCGGTAACCGCAGCTTCAATAACTGCAGGATGGGAAACAAGCGCCGACTCAACTTCGAACGGGCCGATACGGTAGCCGGAGCTCTTTATGAGGTCATCCACGCGGCCCAGAAACCACAGATATCCGTCCTCGTCCATCCATGCCTTGTCGCCGGTATGGTAGTAGCCGTCAAACATCACCGACGCCGTTTTTTCCGGCTCGTCCAGATACCCCTTGAAAAGCCCCACAGGAGCGCCTTCGGCCACGCGGACACATATTTCGCCCTCTTCACCGGCGGGACACACATTACCGCCGGCATCCATCAGCACCACATCCCAGCCGGGCACCGGTCTGCCGATGGAGCCGGGCTTGGGCTGCATGTTCCGGAACGTGGCCACCTGCAGAGTGGTTTCCGTCTGTCCGTAGCCTTCATAAATGGGCAGTCCGGTGGCTGCCAGCCAGTCGGCGTAAACGCTTTCGTTCAGCAATTCACCGGCTGTGGTGCAGTGGCGCAGACAGGAAAGGTCGTACTGCGAAAGGTCTTCGCGCACCAGAAAACGATACACCGTGGGCGGTGCGCAGAAGGTGGTTATCCTGTTTTCGGCCATGATGCGCAAAAGCTCTGCCGGCACAAACTTGCCGCGAAAATCATAAACGAAAACAGCGGCACCGGCCATCCACTGGCCGTAGAACTTGCCCCACAGCGCCTTGCCCCAGCCTGTATCGGCAAGAGTCAGGTGCAGGTCTCCGGGTTCCAGGTCGTGCCAGTAGGCACCGGTCATATAATGTCCCAGCGGGTACAGATGGTTGTGTTCCACCATCTTGGGCATTCCGGTGGTGCCGGATGAAAAGAAAATCAGCAGCGGATCATCGCCTCCGGCATTTTCAGCCGGAGCGGCAGGTCGGGGAAAATCAGCCGATGCCTGCTGCACCATATCATGGAAGTCGCTCCAGCCCGCGGGCAGACAGCCTTTGCCGGACTGCACCAGCACATCAAGCGTTTCCGTCTGAGGACGGGCTTCTTCTATACGGCCTGTCAGCGATGATTCAACTATCATACCGCGGATGTTGGCGCGGTTGACACGAAAAACAATATCCTTGGGCATCAGCTGCGCGGGCGAAGGCACGGGCACGGCGCCCAGACGATGTAACGCCAGCATGCTTACCCAGAACTCGATGCTGCGGTACAGGATAAGCATCACACGGTCGCCCTTGCGCAGACCGCGCTGTTTCAGCGCATTGGCCATGCGGCAGGACTGACCGTGCAACCACCCGAAGGTGTAGTCGCGCCGGACGCCGGCATCATCCACATGCACCACGGCAACATCATCACCCCGTTCAGAGGCCAGTCTGTCCAGCACATCAAACGCAAAGTTGAAATTTGCGGGCACATTCAGGGTAAAATCTCTGCAAAAATCTTCGTAGCTGGCACTGACTATCTTCTTCATCGCCTGATTTCCTCTGTTCTCTTATACTGTTCTGTTGTGACTGCCTGCTCTGCAGGCCGGTTGCCTGTACTATGAGCCTTGCGGCCTGTTTCCATTCGCAGCGGCATCCCGCACCGGACAGCAGCACACACGGCGCTGATTCCGGCCGAATGGAAACTAGCTAATCACATCCAGAAACACGGCATCGGCGCCGTCAAGAGCACGCAGAGCATGCGGAATCCTCGACTCGAAATAGATGGAATCGCCCGGTGCCAGCACGTTGCGTTTGGACTCAAGCCATATTTCAAGCCTGCCTTCCAGCATATAGATGAATTCCTGACCGCTGTGTTCATTCCACGAAAGGTCGCTTTCGGCTTTAGGCGGCACCCGTACCATAAAAGGCTCCATACGACGGCCTGTCATACGCGAAGCAAGATTACGGTAGTCGTAGTCCTTGCGGCGTTCCACAGCCAGCCCTTCCCCTTTGCGCACCAGCGTAAAATCGTGCAGGTGAGCGTCGCCGCCCGACACAAGCGCCGTCAGATCAACTCCGCAGGCTCTTGCGACATCGGTAAGATAACTGACAGGAATCTCAACCTCTCCGCTTTCGTAGCGCTCAACAACCTGCGACGTCACACCCACTTTCTGCGCAAGCTCCTCTGCAGAAAAGCCTACAGCATCCCTGAGTCCCAGCAGGCGCGGGGCAATTTCCCTGTACGGCTGAGAAAAAGCATCGCTGCTCATTCTTTTCTCCTTTTTTCAAGTCTGCAGCGCTACACGGCGCCAGCAGCACATTCATTATCGAAACAAACGCTCTACCGCGGATTCACCCGCAGGCGCAAGCGCCAAATTACCGGCGTATTCACAGTTGCAGCAGCGGCCCTGCGCAGGATGCAAAAAAGGCACGAACCGGAGCGGTTCGTGCCTTGAAGCTGCTTGTTATCTGCAACCGGCGCCGCATAAAGCGGCCACGCCCCGACTCTGGTCAGGGGTGAATAATTCGTCCGTTGCGTTCCACCATATTTACAGCGTTCACCACCTGTCTGCCCAGCGGTGTTTCCTTATTCATTTCACGCTCTATGTTGGCTATACCTTTGATAACCGTGGAATGCTTGCGGTTGAAACGCTTACCGATTTCTTCCAGCGAAAGGTCGGTATGCTTGCGGGCAAGAAAGAACGCCGTGTTGCGCGCTATGACAAGCTCGCGGCGGCGGCTTCTGGACTGCAGCTGCTCTTTGGAAATATCAAACCCGCTGCATATCTGACGCACGATGGCATCAATATCAAGCACCGCTTCGCGCTTGGCGTAGTGGCCGATAATCTCCCACGCCATGTCCATGGTTATCTGCTGGTTGAGCAACCGCGCCTTGAGCAGCAGGTTACGCAGGCAGCTTTCTATCTGACGCACATCGGCGCGGATATTGTCTGCCAGCAGATCAGCCACCTGTTCGGGCAGCTGCACATGGTGCAGGCGGGCTTTTTCGCGCAGAATCTGTTTCCGGGTTTCAAATGTCGGCTTTTCAATGACGGCCAGCAATCCTGAACAGAAACGCGAGGTGAGCTGCGAATCAAGGTCATTCAGGTCTTTGGGTGCAAACGAGCTGGAAAACAGCACCTTGGCCCCGCGCGACTGCAAAGCCTTCACGGTGGAAAGCACTTCGTCCTGCATGCGCTGTTTGCCCTGAAGAAAGTGGACATCTTCAAGCAGCAGCACATCCACATCGCGGTAACGGGCTTTAAAGCGGTCCACTTCCTTTGCTTTCAGCGCACAGATAAGCCGCGTGGCAAATTCTTCCGCTGTCAGATACTCCACACGGGGCAGGGTACGGTTGCTGATATTGCAAAGCTGCTGCCCCACGGCATGCAGAAGGTGTGTTTTTCCGAGCCCGGGGTCGGAGCTGAGAAAAAGAGTGTCGCTGCGGAAAGACTGCTGGCAGATATCCTGTGACGCCGCAAAGGCCATCTGGTTGCTTGGCCCCACAACAAATTCATCAAAACTGTGCATCCATTTGATGCTGTCCGCAGAACGGGACGCATAATGCAGGGGCAGCCCCATCTGCTCGGCACCGCTGGTTCTGGCAGCTGCCGGACGCTTCTGCGCGGGCACCTGCACCGGTCTGGGGGCGGCGGCGGGCTCTTCACCGGATACAACGGTAATGGTGGGCACACTGCCAAGCACAGAGGCAGCGGCTTTTTCGATTTCGTTCATTAGCCTGTCGCGGACCCAGCTGGCAACGAAGGCATTGGGCGCGACAAGACGAAGAGAGTCACCGGCCTGCTCTGCAGCAAGCGGTTTGATCCAGACCTTAAAAAGGCCCGGATTCAGATTGTCGCGGAGAGTATGTTCAATTTGCGCCCAAGCGTTTATCATGACGGGTTGATTACGTTCTATCTAAGGTTGCTGCAAGGATCGAAAACCGGACATCGGCACGAGTCCGGCGACGAGTTTTTCCCAAGTGACGGTACGCCTCAACACACTGTAGTTCCGGACAAAAACAGAAACATGGCGGATGACGCTGATCCTTGCGAGGCTATGCCCAGCAAGCATTTCCACACGGCTTCCACACCACAATCCACAGCTTGTGGAAAAAGTTTTCCACAAGACACAGAACGATTTTCTGCGTTTTGCTTAATAAAACTTCTTATTTTGGCGTTTTTGAGAACTGGCGAAAAGAAATCGCCATGTACGACAGTTCGGAATCAGGGCTGACCGCGCCCCGCATCACGCAGCGGATACCTGCCGCAGGTGAAGCGTTCTCCTTCGGGACAATAGCCCAGACGCACACATTTGGCTCCGGCGTGGCGGAAAATGACCGGAAGCGCGCCACGGCAGCGCTCCAGCATCATATCGGCCATATGGCGGATTTCCCACTGCGCGCGGGAACAGCAGCGCTCTTCAAAAAAGTGGAGAAGCACTCTGCAGTTCATGGTCAGCACTATTTTGCTCTCGGCAGCCTGCGGCAGAACAAAGCGGGCGTCCTCATTGGCCTTGGCCCCTTTGCGTCCGTCCTGCTCCAGAATCTGCTTCAAATCGCGGTAGGCACTGCCCACTTCGGCCATAAAGGCCTCGAAACGTGCCCGTGCTGCCTGATTACGGGCAATGGCGGGCGGCAGTATATACTCGAAGTTACTTCCATCCACATACCGCTGGCTCTGCTGCGAATAAGAGGCAAGCCGGTGACGCACCAGCTGGTGCGTCAAAGCGCGGGAAACGCCCTCTACAGCAAAGGTAAAGCTGACATGCTCAATGGGGCTCGCGTGGCCGGATTCAAGCACCTGAGAAATGAAATCGGCCTGTTTCTGCCTGTCAATGTCGCCGGCCACCAGCCGCTGCCACATATCGCCTGCAAAACCGGCATGATAACATTGTCTGAATGCCGCATAGATGAGCGACAGAGGTTCGGGGGTATGGGCCAACAGCTCCACTCGGCATTCTTTACTGGGCATACTACATCCATCCGGTCTGGCTTCCCGCGGGGGAAATCAGTGCACCCGCCCGGAGGCGGGTGGTCTTGTTATTACGCAAGCAGATTCATATGGCGATACGCTTTGGCCGTGGCCATGCGTCCGCGGGGCGTGCGTTTAAGAAAGCCGCACTGGATAAGATACGGCTCATAAATATCTTCAATGGTGCGAACCTCTTCGGAACAGGCCACGGCAAGCGTTTTAACGCCCACAGGCCCCCCTGCAAAGTGTTCGATAAGCACCGAAAGCAGCTTGCGGTCCATCTGATCCAGCCCCAGCTCGTCCACATCCATGCGTGCCAGAGCGTCAGAGGCAAGCGCGGCGGTGACTGCGGCAGAATTCTGCACCGAGGCGAAATCGCGCACCCTGCGCAGCAGCCTGTTGGCTATGCGGGGGGTGCCCCGCGATCTGCGCCCTATTTCCACCGCGCCGTCTTCTGTAAGGGATACACCCATTATGCCTGCCGTACGTTTGACTATGCAGGCCAGCTCCGCCGGAGTGTAAAATTCAAGCCGGCTGATGATTCCGAAACGGTCGCGCAGCGGAGAGGAGAGCAGTCCGATGCGGGTTGTGGCTCCTACCAGAGTAAAGGGCTCAAGGTCAATCTTGACGGTGCGTGCACCCGGCCCCTGTCCGATGACCAGATCAAGCTTGAAGTCCTCCATGGCCGGATACAGAACCTCTTCCACGGCCACGGGCATTCTGTGAATTTCATCCACAAAAAGCAGATCACCTTTGCCCAGATTGGTCAGAATGGCTGCCAGATCGCCGCTGCGCTCAAGCACCGGGCCGGAAGTGCACACCATATTGACGCCCATCTCGGAGGCCATGATCTGGGCCAGAGTTGTTTTGCCCAGACCGGGGTTGCCGTAGAACAGCGTATGGTCCATGGCCTGCCCGCGGCCCCGGGCCGCCTGCAGATACACCCGCAGGTTGGCGCGCAGGTCTTCCTGCCCGATAAAATCATCCAGCGTTCTCGGGCGGATCGAATCATCAACACATTCCTGTTCCATCATCATCTCGCCTTTGCAAGCGCTTTAAGCGCCGCACGCAACGCTTCGCTCACATCCAGATCGGGATCCTGCTTCAGAATGTTTTTCAGCACGGGGGCGGCTTCTTCTTCGGCATAACCGAGATTGCCCAGTGCCTGAACTGCATCGCGCAGCACACTGCCCGGCACACCGGCGGCCAGACCGGCCGAAGCAGGCAGCGATTCCACTTTAAGCTTGTATTTCAGTTCCAGCAGAATGTGCTGGGCGCTTTTTTTGCCGATGCCGGAAACCCGCGTAAGCGCCGTCACATCATCGTCGGCAACAATGCGCCGCAGGTCGTCGGGCCGGTACAGAGAAAGCACGGCAAGAGCCGTCTTGGCCCCCACTTTGGAAATGGAAATAAGCACAAGAAACGTCTGCCGCTCATCCCATCCGGAAAATCCGTACAGTTCCAGCGCGTCTTCGCGCACCACCGTGTGGATGTAAAAAGAAACCGCCGCGCCCTGTTCAGGCAGCCGCGCAAGCAGATGCGAAGGCAGATGCACTTCGTACCCCACCCCGCCCTGCGTAACCACCACACAGCTCTGCTCGGTCACTTCGGCCACTCGCCCTTCAATATATGCAATCATGGCAGATTTCCTGAAGTAGGGTTGTACATCAACGGAACAGAGAATAAAAGGCCGCTGTCCGCATTGCGCGCCGGGTTCACAGCGGCAGGCAGAAGTTACCCCGCGGCCAGCCTGCGCAATCTGCGCATATTCAGATGACAGATGGCCGCGGCCAGCGCGTCGCCCGTATCCGGACCCCAGTCGCCTTTCACACCCAGTAGGCGGGCCACCATAAAGCTGACCTGCTCTTTTTCGGCACGGCCCACTCCCACAATTGTTTTTTTTATTTCTGTGGGAGCATAGCTTGCTACAGGCAGGTGATGTGCAGCACAGGCAGCCACTGCCGCACCCCGCGCCTGTCCCAGTTTAAGAGCAGAAGCGGCATTTTTGGCGGTAAAGACATTTTCAACCGATGCTTCGTCCGGCATATGCCGGGCAATCACCTCATGCAGCCCGTGATAAATAGCGCCGAGTCTGTCAGAAAATTCATCGCCCCGGGGGCGCACCGCACCGCAATCCACCAGCGTCAGCACGCCGGAAACCTCGCGCACGATACCCCAGCCCGTTGTTCTCGACCCCGGGTCTATGCCCAGCACCGTTATACCCTGCGTAGTCATTGCGCTCCGGCCGCCTTGTATGTCTGCCCTGCCCCGCCATGCCGGCGGAACAAGCCGGCCGGAACAGAGTTCCGGCCGGCCGTAAATGCTAGTCTTCCATTTCGGCCAGCACTTCGTCAGGCAGGTCGAAGTTGGCAAACACGTTCTGTACGTCGTCGTTCTCTTCCAGCGCATCCACCAGACGCAGCAGTTTCTTGCCGGTTTCCGCATCCACTTCGATGGTGTTCTGCGGCACGCTGGCCAGTTCCACCGATTCCGCGGTCACTCCGGCCTGCTCAAAAGCGGCCTTCACATCTTCAAAAGAAGAAGGATCCACATGCACCGCCCAGCTGTCGCCTTCATCGATGACGTCATCGCAACCGGCTTCCAGCCCGATTTCCATCAGCTGGTCTTCGGAATAGGCCTCTTTGGGGAAAGTCAGCACGCCCTTTTTGTCAAACATCCAGCCCACACAGCCGGCCTCGCCCATGGAGCCGCCGGATTTGGTCAGGATGTGGCGCACTTCAGCCACGGTACGGTTTTTATTGTCGGTGGCCACTTCAATCAGAAAAGCAATGCCGCCGGGGCCGTAGCCTTCGTACACCAGTTCAAAAATATCTCCGCCGGCCAGTTCGCCGGTACCCTTCTTGATGGCGGTCTCAATTTTGTCCTTGGGCAGGTTCACCGCTTTAGCCGCGGCAATGGCCGCACGCAGACGGCTGTTGGCCACCGGATCACCCCCGCCTTTGGCGGCGATGATTATTTCTTTGGCAACCTTGGTGAACGCCTTGGATTTTTTGGCGTCCTGACGTCCCTTGCGGTGCTGGATGTTTTTCCATTTACTATGTCCGGCCATACTTCCTCCTTAAAAAGGCAATGCCGGCAGCCACCGGAGCACCCCGCCGTGTCAGGCACAACGGCAGCCCCCAGTCAGCGCGCCGCAGCGCGCTCCGGTCATTGCAAAACTGTTCTGCGAAAAAGACCTTTCAGTCTTCGCCCTCTTGTTCAGAAAACTCCGGCAGCCCTTTAAACCCCAGTCCGATATAAAAGGTTTCCTTACTCTCGGAGCGCGAGCTTTTGGGCTTGAACGACTTAACAGCGGTAAACAGCGTACGCATCTGCTTCACGTACGCTTCTACATCCGGTCCCATGAAAATCTTGACCACAAAGCTGCCGCCTTCTACGAGATGAAGTGAGGCAACCGCAAGCGCTTCAAAGCACAGATTGGACGATCTGGCCTGATCGGTGAACTTGTGGCCCGTGGTTTTAGGAGCCATATCACTTATGACGACGTCAAAAGGACCGGTCTCGGACAGCGCCTGCTCGAATTCTGCAGAACGCTCGAAGACATCTTCCTGCATAAACGTGACATTGGACGGAAAAACAGTCTCTGTGGTCTGGATGTCGGCAGCCAGCACCCTGCCCGAAGGTCCGATTTTTTCCGCCGCGCCAAGCGACCATGACCCGGGAGCCGCGCCAAGATCGAGCACACGCATGCCTTGCTTCAAGATGCCGAAGCGTTTATCTATTTCTTTCAGCTTATAGACAGACCGCGCGGGATAATTCTCCCGTTTGGCCTTCAGAAAATAATGGTCACGATATTTTTTCATTGCTTCACCTGCGGCACTTGTATCCGAAAGTGCCCCGAACGCCAAGGCCGCTCATGACTGTACGCCGCACAACCAGCTTTCGTCCGCCCCGCATTACCGTGCGCAACTGGAACGGCACGACGCAGACCCTGCCCGACGGCGGGCAGTCGTATGAAACACTCACCGGCACAAAAAATGTTCTGGTGCTGGGCCTGGGCCCTTTTCCGGCTCAGGCGGCCGCGCTGGCTGACGCGCTGGCGCGCCGGCAGACCAGCGCCACCGGCGGTCATGACAGCGGGGGGTATGTTTCCTATGTCGAATGCGCGGATTTCGCAAGTCAAATGCCCGCATCGTGGCACGAGGCCATACCGCGTCACTGGCAAAACAGCACACCGGATGCCCCGCCGCCATACGACGGCACGGGCTGCGGCTCCGATGACTCTGCGCCTGCCGCAGAAAGTGACAGACTGGCACAGCTGGTGCGGAATCACATGCGGCAGGGCGGCAGCATTGTCGCCTACAGGCAGAACGCGCGCCTTTTTCCCGGTTACTGGGGCAAAGCCCTTGCAGCGGCACGGCTGGAGCATATGCGGCGCGCATCCAGTACATCCGCCCGCTGTGAAAAAGATACCGTGCTGCTGGCCGGATCGCGCAGCGACCTGCTTGTACTTGAACTGCACCACGCCCTTACCGGTGCCGGACTGCAGGTTCAATGCATATCCCCGGACGACGGGCACGCTCTGCCCGCGGCCCTGCGCCACTGCAGCCCGGCTCTTTTTCTGTGCGTCAACTTCAAGGGGCTGGACACATGGGGCGAGCGGTTCAACCTGCTGGATGCGGCAGGCGTACCGGTGGCAGTCTGGTGCGTTGACAATCCGTGGCACCTTGTGTCCGGCATCCGGAGCCCTTTCTGGAAGCAGGTCAGATTGTTTGTGACCGACAGTTCTTTCTGCCGTCCTCTGCAGGAGCACGGGGCGCGCCATGTACAGCACCTGCCGCTGGCAACCATGGCAGAACTGTTTGACCCGGCACGGGTACAGGCGGCGCAGCTGCCGCCTGCAAAGTCGTGCGGCGCTCTACCGGACGGGCTGGAGCATATGCTCATCTTTGCCGGACGATCCGCCTTTCCCGACAGGGAACGCTTTTTTGCCGGATGCCGGTACCCGCACGCAGCCATGCAGCAGGCGGATGAAATGCTGCGCCACGGCGAGCGCCCCGACTTTGACTGGTGGTGCGCAACACTGCGCACAAGCCCGTTGTGGCCCTCGCATGAAGTACGCTCCGCCGGACTTGCCGCCGAGGAATGCGCCCGCCGCTGGCGTACCGCCTGTCTGACGACCTGCGCGGCCACACCCGGCTCAGCGTTGACAGTTTTCGGCGATGACGGCTGGCAGAGCCTGCTGCCGCAGGGCACCGCCGTGCATCCGCCCGTGGATTACTATACCGTTCTGCCGCATCTGTATGCCCGTGCCGCCGCCACACTCAACCTGACCAGCATGCTGCTGCCCGCAGGGCTTACCCAGCGCAACTTCGACGTATGGGCTGCGGGCGGTTTCTGCCTGACAGACAACACCCCCGGTCTGGAAATTTTTCCGCGGGAACTTGTATGCGAATCCTCCTTCCGCACTGCCGGAGAAATTCCAGAACTGTTCGGCCGGGTGCTGCATGACCACGCATGGCGTCGTCAGGTTGCACGGGCGTGGCACAGCCACATACTGGCCCGTCACACATACCATCACCGCATTGCCGCGCTGCTGGAAGCCTGCGGCTGCCGGTGACAGCTGTGCACCGTTTACAGCATGCAGCAACAGCCGGACCGTAAAAATCCGGCAGACCCGCGGGTCTGCCGGATTGCATTTTATACACAACGCACTGCAAAACCGTCAGGCGGCTGTCAGGCGGCAAACATGGTACGCAGCCTGCGTGCTGCTTCCACCATATTTTCCAGCGCGGCCACGGTCTCGGGCCATGCTCTGGTCTTCAGCCCGCAATCAGGATTTACCCACAGGCGCTGAGGAGGAATGCGGCGGGCGGCTTTGCACAGCAATTCCACCATCGATTCCACATCAGGCACGTTGGGCGAATGAATGTCGTACACCCCCGGACCTATTTCGTTGGGGTAGCTGAAATGCTCGAAAACATCGAGCAGCCCCATATCCGAACGCGAAGTCTCGATGGTGATGACATCAGCATCCATGGCGGCGATGGATTCGATGATATCGTTGAACTGCGAATAGCACATGTGCGTATGCACCTGCGTCCGCGCCTCCACGCCGTTGGCCGCCAGACGGAAGGACTCCACGGCCCAGCGCAGATATTCCGCCCATTCCGGGCGGCGCAGGGGCATTCCTTCGCGCAGAGCCGCTTCATCTATCTGAATGATGCCCACACCTGCCTTCTCAAGATCAAGCACTTCATCGCGGATGGCCGCGGCAAGCTGACGGCAGGTATCCTCGCGGGGCTGATCATCGCGCACGAACGACCAGTTAAGCATGGTCACCGGCCCTGTCAGCATACCCTTCACCGGCTTTCCGGTCAGTGAAGCGGCATAGGTTATCCATTTCACCGTCATGGGAGCAGGCCGCTCGATATCGCCGTACAGGATGGGCGGCTTGACGCAGCGTGAGCCATAGGACTGCACCCAGCCGAAACGGCTGAAGACGTATCCGGAAAGCTGCTCGCCGAAATATTCCACCATGTCGTTGCGTTCGGCCTCGCCATGAACAAGCACATCCAGCCCAAGCTCTTCCTGCCGCGCCACCACATGTCTGATGTTGGCACGCATGGCTTCTTCATATTCCTGAAGTGAAAGCTCGCCCTTGCGGTATTGCTGTCTTACGGCACGAATCTCCGCCGTCTGCGGAAACGAGCCTATGGTCGTTGTGGGAAAAAGCGGCAGTTGCAGCATCCGGCGCTGCACAAGAGAACGCTGCTCATAGGGCTGGCTGCGGTCTCCCGCCTGACCGGACAACGATGCCACCCTGGCGCGTACAGCTTCATTGCGCACCCGCTCCGAACCGCGGCGGGAAGCGATGCTGCGCGCGTTACGGGCCAGCTCTTCGGCAACGGCGTTTCTTCCGCTGCGCAGGGCTGTTCCCAGCGTGTGCAGTTCTTCCAGCTTTTGCAGCGCAAACGCCAGCCATGAACGCACTTCACTGTCCATTGCGTCTTCTGCGGCAAGGTCTACCGGCACATGCAGCAGCGAACACGAAGGAGCCAGCCAGAGCCTGTCCTTAAGCTGCCCTGCCACAGGTTCCAGCCAGTCCAGCAGCGCCGCAAGATCGGTCTTCCAGACGTTTCTGCCGTCAATGACACCAAGCGAAACAACAGTTTCACCGGGCAGTGCGGCCACAAGACGCTCTACTTCATCCCTGCCGCGCACGGCATCCACATGGACTCCGGCCACGGGCAGCGCGGCAAGGGTTTCGAGATTGCCCTGCAATGTGCCGAAATAGGTGGCCAGCAAAATACTGACCGGCGTGCCGGCAAGATAGCGGTAGGCATCAGTCAGCGCATCAAGCCACGGCTTTTCCAGCTCGGTCACCAGCACAGGTTCATCCACCTGCACCCATCCGGCACCGTTCTGCGCCAGAGTTTCAAGCAGCTCTCTGTAAACCGGCAGCAACTTTTCCAGCAGCGCCAGCCGGTCCGAACCGTCTTTGGACTTGCCCAGCCACAGGTACGTCACAGGCCCGATAATCACGGGCTTGGCCTGCACCCCGCTGCGGGCAGCTTCTTTCAGCTGGCCGGTCAGCCGGTCTGCATCCAGCCGGAAACGGCTCTGCGCCGTGAATTCCGGTACAATGTAGTGGTAGTTGGTATCAAACCATTTGGTCATCTCGCCCGCATGTACAGTGTGCGTGTCTCCGGCCGAAGCCCGACCGCGGGCCACCCTGAAATACGCCTCCGTATCACCGCCGGGCAGATTTTTTACACGCTCAGGCACATTGCCGAGGGTAAAACTCATATCCAGCACCTGATCATACAGCGAAAAATCGCCCACAGGCACATAGTCCAGCTTGTGCTGCCACTGCAGGTTCCGCTGCCGCAAACCGGCGGCCACGGACTGCAGCGCATCTTCACCGGTGCGTTCTGCCCAGTACGACTCCAGCGCGAACTTGAGCTCACGCGAAGCGCCTATGCGGGGAAATCCCAGGTTGTGAATAATCATGCTCTGTCACTCCTTTTATGGTGTTGAATCAAAGGAGCAACGACATTCAAGCTCTGGATGCATCAGCGGTCAGGCAAGCAACCTGCCGCCGGTACGTGTCAGCCCAATCGCGAGACTGCCGTGCTCTTGTGCATGGTCGTCTCCTGGCTTCCGGCCCCATATGGCCTGGTCTTCCCGCCTCTGCGGCAGTGACGTCGGCCGGGCTTGCCGGTTACAGTGGCGCGTCCGCTGCGGATTTGCACCGCATTCCGTTTCCATACACAAAACATCACAATATCAAGATTCATCAATATTCAAATATAAAGATAAACGCAACCAGTTTATTATGCTGCGTGTACAATGCCGCAAAAAAGCCCGCCGTAACGGCGGGCTGAAAAACAACCGAAAAACATAAAAAGTTAATTATACTGGGTTGCTACGCATGCAGATCACGCCGTGCGCACTGCCGAAACAACGTGCACAGGATCGCTGAGCGCCATCCGGCCTGCATGCCGGTCATCGGCCGGACGCGGCCAGTTGCGTACACTCACCGTACGGAACGATTCCAGACCGCCCGCCGCCTGCAGCAAGTCCACCATCAACCCCGCCCGCTCAAACTCATGCAACTCCGGCCAGATGCGTATTGTTCTGCCGGGGAACCACCTGTCAGAAACTGCCAGCACAATGATACCGCCGGGCCTGAGCACCCGCACGGCTTCGCGCAATACGGCCACGGGCTGCAAAAGGTACTCGACCGAAAGTGTGCAGATGACGGCATCATAAGACGCTGACGGCAAAGGCAGCTGCGGATCGGCATTAAGGTCATGCATAATGCGCTCATCCAGCACGGGGTTGTCATTTATTTCCGCCTCGCCCAGTCCCAGTCCTGTCACATGAGCGGCATGCCCTGCGGGCAGATGGGTACGCCATCCCGTCATGAGGTCCAGCACGCGGCCCCCACGCGGAACAACGCGGGCTATTTCATCGCGCAGATGGGCGCAAGCCTGCGCGTCTATATGGTCCACACTGCGCGGCACATCGTAAAAAGCGCGGTCGTCCACCTGATCGCAACGCATGAACGCATGCGGGTCGGACAGCACCTCAACAGGTTCACCGCTGATGCGCGCCTGAATACCCGGACCGCCGTCCGCCACAGCTTCCAGCCAGTGTGTCAGGCGCCCGCCTGTTTCCCCTGTCTTTTCAGCAAGATCAAGAATACGCGCCTCCATGCTGAAGGCTCTTCCGGCCAGCGGATGGTTGGCATCGACCACCATGCAGCGCGAATCCATGCGCACAATACGGGCAGGGCGCATGTCTCCTCCGAAAACACCCGGCAGACAGGCAAAAAACATCAGCGGGAAATAGCGTCCGGCACGGGGAACCGGATGATATCCGGGTACGCACCGGGAACGGAAAGAATTGTGCGGAACAGAATAGACGTAGGCGGGGTTATATGACGGCAGTGCCTCTCCGGGAGCGTATTTCAGCAATATGCTGTCTCCGGTGCGGCAGCCTTCCAGAGCCTCACGCATGCGGGGCGGAAAAATATCGCGCCAGAAGTTGACCCTGCGCGCCCAGTAGCGCTCGGTGTGGCAGGCAAGGTCGCAGTTCCAGCAAAGGGTGAATTCAATGGTTGCCAGCGTGTTATCCGTTACATGCATATACTCCTTCTTTGCTCACCCTGAGTTGGGTTCAAGGTTGAAACCGCATACAGGCGGTTTGACAAAGCGGCTCCGCACGGGCGCGGAGCCGCCATCTGATAATTACAACAGCTTATTGCCCCGAACTGAATCTGCGCACACCTTCCACAAAACGGGCCAGCGTGGGGGACAGACTATGCGGAGCCAGACGGGCGTCAATCAGCTGAAAACGTCCGCGTTCGGCATGGGCCTGTGTCAGCGCACGTGCAAGCTCGGCACGGGTGGCGGCCCTGTGCCCCCGTCCGCCCAGACCGTCAGCCACCGCGGCAAAATCCCATTCGCCCAGATTGCTGTATGCTGTCTCGGGCTGGAAGACATGCAGCATTTCCCACGACGAATTATTAAACACCAGAACGATGGGATCAATACCCAGCCGCGAGCAGTTGCCCAGTTCCATACCGGTCATCTGAAAAGCGCCGTCGCCCACCAGAATGAGCGAACGCTCCTTTGTCGTTATCTGCAGCCCCATGCCCGCCGGCACCCCGAAGCCCATGCTGGCATAATACCCCGGTGCCACCATGGGAATGGCATCCACGCTCAGCATGGTGAACAGGCAGTCGCCTATATCGCTGGCAACGGGCATTGCTCCGTGCGAGGCAAAAAAATCATTAAGCAGCGCGGCTATATCCGTGGGAGTGATATCTGCGGCATCTGCCATGAAACCCCGCGGATTCACAGCGAATCCCGCCCCCTGCAATGCCCTGTCGTCAGAAGAACCGCCGCAGCCCGAAAGAGCCATGTCAGCTTCCTGTCCGTCATCCAGCAATGCCAGCAGACGGTCCACCAGCGCTCCCAGCGGAATGTCATGATACACATGGTAGCCGACACGCACCTGTCTGTCCTCCGCATGCATCACACGCCTGCGGTCCAGCTGGCTTCCGGACACGCCGAAATTGGTATCCGACATGATAACACCCAGCAGCAGAAGCCCGTCGGAAGATTCCACAGCCTCGCTGAGAGTCTCGTCACCGGCCATGCCCAGATAGGTTCCTTCCAGACAGCTGGCCGAAGCTAGCAACCCGCGTCCCATAAAGCTGGTCACCACAGGCACCCCCAGCCGCTCGGCCAGCAGAGCCACTTTGTCTTCTATGCCGTAACGCCGCACCTCAACCCCCACCATCATCATGGGCAGCGCGGCGCTCTGCACGCGCTGCAGCACGTCGCGGGCGCAGGCGTCCACGGCGTCCGCATCCGTGCCGGAAGCAGCAAAAGCAGGCACAGGCGCACACGGTGCCGCAGGCAGATCACGCGGAATCTCAAGATACACAGGGCGAGAATGTTCAATACAGCTCTGCAGCACACGGGCTATGGTTTCAGGCGCAGTGGCCGGATCGTCCAGCACCGCCTGATCGCAGGTGACTTCTTTGTACATGCGGTACTGCGAGTCAAGATGCTTCGCCTGATGGTGCAGCAGCAGCCCATGTCCGCCTTCGTGGGTTCCCGGCGCGCCGGAAATGACAACCACAGGCGACTTTTCCGCATATGCCTGCGCTATGGCGTTAACCATGTTCAATGCGCCGGCTCCGTATGTCACTGCGGCCACCCCCAGACCGCCTCTGAAGCGGGCGGATGCGTCGGCGGCAAACCCCACGGCGGGCTCGTGGCTCAGCGTGACAAGCGGCAGAATACCCGTGGATTCGATTATCTTGAAATACGGCAGGGCAAAGTCGCCCGGAATGCCGTACACTTCTTTGGCGCCACGCTCTTTGAGAGCATGCAGCAACGCTTCGGTCAGATTCATATGATTTGCTCCTCGGTACGCATTCGGTGCGCAGGTTCGGTACGCAGATATAAGCAGGCGGACACCCTGTGCAAAAAGAAGTCACATCCGGCAGCGCCGCAGCACCGCACACCGGCGGCCACGCATAGAGCGGAGCCTCTGCCCGCAGCGGCATACCACATGCCGCACAGCTGACGGAATGCGGAGAAAGAAAGAACGCGCCTGCACCGGAAAAACCGGCACCTGACGAATCCGCCCGCATACACCCCACAGGCACAACCGGCAGCCCCGATTACCCGAGGCGGCCGGACAACCATCTTTTTGCAGTGTCACACACCTTCCTGCATAAAGCATAGCGCGTGCGCGCCCGCTCTACAATCCCCCTGCGGCGTGCTTTTTTCAGCGCAGAAAAATCCGGTGCGGTCATTTCCGCTCCTGCGGAGCGGCAACCTGCCGTCAACAGGTTGCACACCTGCTGCACACCGTCATGCCCTGTCAAGAACAGCGCGCATAATGCGCGGCAGACTTGCCAGATCAGGGCAGATGGTAAAACCGGCCTCGCGCATGGCCTGCAGTTTAGCCTCCACTCCGCCGGTGGTTTCGTCCAGAATGGCTCCGGCATGCCCCAGCCTGCGGCCGGGAGGAGCAGTACGCGCCGCCACAAATGAAACCACCGGTTTGGAAAAACCTGTCCTGCGAACGTATTCTGCCAGTTCCTCTTCGGCCCTGCCGCCCACTTCGCCCAGCACCAGCACCGCACGGGTGGCGGCATCGTGGCGCACTCTTTCGCACAGGTCCACAAAGCCGGTGCCCACAAACGAATCTCCGCCCACCCCCACGCATACGGATTGCCCTATGCCCGCGGCGGAAAGGCGCGAAGCTGCCTCATAGGTAAGCGTGCCCGAACGCGAAAACACCGCCACAGGGCCGGGGCTGAACACATAACCCGGCATGATACCTATTTTAAGCTGATGCGGAACCACTATGCCCGGAGTATTCGGCCCCACCACACAAGTGGGCGACGGCTGGATATTTTTCAGAGCCGACAGCATGGCCGCCTGAGGTATTCCTTCAGTAATGCACACAACCCACGGAATTTCTTCCGCTGCGGCCTCCAGCACGGCATCGGGGGCAAATGCGGCCGGTACAAAAATGATGGAAGCATCAATACGGTGATGCCTGCACGCCTCATGCACGGAATCATACACCGGAATCCCCATCACCTCCTGCCCGCCTTTAAAGGGAGTGACCCCCGCCACCACCCGCGTGCCGTATTCCATCATCAAGGCGGCATGCCGCTGGGCAACGCGGCCTGTGAGCCCCTGCACCAGCACGCCGGAGCTGCTGTCCAGCCCCATGCCGTTATACACCGGCACACAGGCGGCAGCTTCCTGCCCGTTATGCTGCGGCACCGGATCAGGTTCCTGCGGCAACGGAAATTCAATACGGGGGACATCTGCGGGTTTCATGGACCGCAGCGCGTCCAGCGCTTCGTGCATTTCCTGTGCTATGGTTACCGAAGGATGAGCAAAGTCATGCAGCAGCGCCCCCCCTTCTGCGGATTCGTGGCCTGCCATACGCACCACGATGGGCTTTGGCGCATCACCGCCCTCCAGTGCGTCCACAAGCGCGCGGGCCACATCGGCGCACGAAACAATACCCCCGAACAGGTTGATGAACACCGCGCGCACATTGCGGTTTTCAAACAGCAGATCAAGTGCGCGGCGCATACGCGACGCATCGGCCGCACCGCCCAGATCCATGAAATTTGCCGCCGACAGACCGGAAAAATTAAGAAGGTCCATTGTGGCCATGGCCAGCCCGGCCCCGTTGACCAGAATCCCCACCCAGCCTTTAAGCTCCACATAGCTGAGTCCGGCTTCGCGGGCCAGATTCTCTTCACGCGAATGATGTTCCGGCGTATAGAACCGTTCGAGATCGGGCTGCAGGTCCACCACACTGTCGTCCAGCTCAACCTTGCCGTCCAGTGCCACCCAGCGGCCGTCGCAGGTAAGCACAAGAGGGTTGATCTCGGCCAGCAGCAGACCGTACTCTCTTACCGCCCTGTACAGTTTTTCCGCCATGGCCTTGAAACCGGCCCAGTGCTCCTTTTCAACTCCCATTTCAAAAAAAGCCGCACGCAGATGATGCTCGCGCAGGCCGCTGTCCAGCGGAACCCGCTGCACAAGCGGCTTCTGCTGACCGGTGGAACTCTCCACATGAATACCGCCCGCTCTGCTGGTGGTAAGCAGCAGGTCACGCCGTTCGCGCGAAAGTACAAAAGAAAGATAGCATTCTCTGCGTATGTCCGTGGCGGATTCGATACGCAGAAAGGGCACCCTGTGTCCTTTGATTTCCATGGTGAACATGTCCTGAGCCGTCTCTCTGAGCTCCTTCAGGGTGGCGGCACGGCGTATGCCTCCGGCCTTGCCTCTTCCGCCGGTAAGCACCTGCGCCTTGAGAAACCACGGGGCGGACACGGCAGGAGTATATTCCGCCAGCTGACCGGGCGTCAGCAAGTCGCCCGCAGGGGTATCTATTCCGGCTTCGGCAAACAGCACCTTGCTCATATGCTCATTCAGAAACATGCATCCTCCTTCACTGGCGCCGGTGCGGCGGCAATTCGGCAGCATCCGGCCCGCCGGAAGCTGCAAAAAAAGGCCGTCCCGCAATGGCGGACACGGCCTGAATGTCGTCGGTTCACATCCTGTGACAGCTCCTACAACCCGCAGTCTTCATTTATCAGCACCACACGGATGCGGCCCTTGGGAAACGACTTTTCCGTAATGGTCCAGACATTACATATTCTGTCAGGACTGCTGCAGTCGGTACAGTGCGAAGTCATCCTGCACGGAGTCTTTTTTTCAAGCCGCATGGTGTTGGTGGGCGAAGCGTAATCCTTTATTCTGTCCATGGCCGCGGGCACATCCTCAACCAGCTTGTTGCGGCCTATGAACAGCACCACATGACGGGGACCGAAGTTGATGGCCCCCACACGGTTGCCGATCATATCAAGGTTCACCAGCTTGCCGCAGGCGGTCACGGCGTTGGTTCCCGTAAGAAAAAGGTCACTCAGCAGTGCCTGTCTGCGGCGCTCCAGCGCTTCTTCGGCAGAAACGGACTTGTCAAAAGTATCAATGACCTCAAGCGAGGGATTCTGCCGTACGGCGTCCACTATGCCGGTGGCCGCCAGCGTCATGGAACCGCCGAAACTGACTGTGGAAGCACCGGTGGCGGGCAGAATTTCACGGAGAAAAACCTCTCCCGCCTCGTGGCAGTCGGCAGCCACGAAAACTTCAAAATTATTCCCCTGCAGACTTTCCGCCGCCTCGGCCAGACGCAGAGCCCACCATTTTTCAACCGGAGTGTCAGCCTTCGGTGTCACGGAAAAGGTATTCTTCACTTTCTGCTCCTTACTTCCCACTGCTGTAGGGTTGCTTGTTCCGGTACAACTCAAGCCGCTGACGCCACTTGCCCAGCACCGTTTCCGGATAGGCGCGGTCCATGGCCATCAGCAGCGCGCGCTCCTGTGCGGGCACGGCCATGTCAAACCGGCCCTGGGCCGCATAAGCCGCCGCCAGCGTATCAAAATATGATGCCACGGGCACAGGACTGAGGTCCAGCGCTTCGCGGGCATAGCGCACGGCACGCCCGCCGTCCCGCAGGGCGGCATCAGGCACTGTGGCAAGAAACCACGCAAACTCATTCAGCAGATATGTATCCAGACTGTTCACGCTGTAAGCCGCTTCCAGATCAGCCAGTCCAGCAGGATACTGCTGCAGAGCCACATGGGTGTACATGCGGGCCACAAGCATTCTGACGTTGCGGGGATGCAGACGCACACCGTTATCCAGATCGTGCAGCGAACGGTGCAGATCAAGCCGCTCACGCCAGAGGTTTCCCCTGTTGAGCAAAGCGCCCGCATGTTCCGGATCAAGCCGCAGAGCCTTGTCAAAGTCAGCCATGGCTTTCTGCGCGTCACCCTGTGCAAGATACATCATGCCCCTGTTGTTCCAGACATCGGGATTTTCCGGGGCAAGCATGGCAACCACTTCCATATCGCGCCGGGCACGCGCCACCAGACCGGCTTCGTGCTCCAGAATGGCACGCTCCATACGCAACAGCGGCCTGTCGGGCTGCAGTGGCACCAGTCTGTCGTACCACTCCAGCGCGGCAGTCGTATCGCCGGCGGTACGCGCCACCAGCGCCATGCCGTGCATGGCGCGCCACGACTCGGCATCGCTCGTCAGCGCGGCATGGTAATCTTCCGCCGCACGCTGCGGATACCCCAGAGCCAGCTGGGCATCCCCGCGCAAGGCCAGCAGAACGGCGTTGTCCGGCTCCAGCGCCAGCCCGCGTGCGGCCAGAGTCAGAGCTTCACCGGCACGATCCAGCGCCAGCAGAGCCTCCGCACGGTAACGCACAATGCGCACATCCGCCGACGGCAGGCTGAGGGACGGAGCCACTCCGCCTGTAGCTTTCAGAACGTCTTCCCACTGCCCGGTACGGGCCAGTGTCTGCACTTCGTCCGCCACGGCCGGCGGGGTTCCGGCTGCGGAAGAAGATGCGTTGTGCGCAGGAACGGCGGCATACGCCGCACACGGCCCCGCCACAAGCACGGCAGCCAGCGCCAGCAGGCAGCCCCCACGGCGCATAAGACCACCGCACAGGCGACGGGAAGCACAAAACACACCTGCTTGCGGACTCCGGCCGGTTGCGGCGCCGGAGCGGCCTGCACCGGCAAAAAAGCGGTTAAAAACCATATTGCACATACTGCTTGTCTTTACGGTTGATCAGCTGAATATAGCGGTAGTTACCCTTGACATGCGCCTCCTCAACGGTGCGTATGCCGATGCCTCTGCATTTTTCACAGGCATTCTGCGGTACCTGCACACCAAGACTGAGGGGATTGGCCGTAGACCATGTTTCAATTTTCATCACGCCCGCACAATCAGGGCATATCCGCACCGACTCCACCTGACTTTCATTGATGCCGTCGGTATCGTAAAAGATGTCTTTTGTACGCACCCACCATTCGCCCGACTTCTCGCCCTGCCGCGGCTGCGAAGGCGGATTGAAATAAACCTTGAGCATCTCTTCGCAGAGGCGTTCCACATACTCGGTGATGCGCGGCGACTGTTCAATGGCGGCAGGGTCGAAATCCGGCTCGCGTACAGAGCTGTAATCAAGTCCGGCCATGGCCAGCGCAATGCCCAGATTCACATACGGCAGTGCCCCCTGAATGGCGTAGCCGCCCTCCAGCACAGCGATGTCAGGGTTCAGCCTGCTGTTGAGCGCGGCATATCCCTGTGCGGAAAAACGCATGTCAGTGATGGGGTCTGAAAAGTGGTTGTCCTGTCCGGCGGAGTTGATGACGATATCCGGTTTGAAGTGCTCCAGCACCGGCAGCACCAGATGGTCGATGACATGCAGGAACCCTCTGTCTGAGGTTCTGGGCGGCAGCGGGATGTTGAGTGTGCGACCGAGCGCATTGACTCCGCCCAGTTCAGCGGGGAATCCCGTTCCGGGAAAAATGGTGCGCCCGTCCTGATGCAGCGAGATGAACAGCGTGTCGGGGTCGTTCCAGTATATATCCTGCGTGCCGTCGCCGTGGTGACAGTCGGTATCAATGACAGCCACCCGCAACGGGCCGAAATGTTCCCGTATGTGCTCGATCATCAGGGCTTCAATGTTGACGTTGCAAAACCCTCTGTTGCCGTGCACCACTTTCATGGCGTGATGCCCCGGAGGACGCACCAGCGCAAACGCCTTGTCCTCTTTGCCTTCCATCACCAGGCGTGCCGCCTGTATGGCCCCGCCCGCAGAGACAAGATGCGATTTTGTGCACACCCTTTCTATGTCGGGAATGCAAAAATGCACCCGCTCCACATCTTCGCGGCCGGCCACCAGCGGTTTGTATTCCGTTATGCCGGGAATATCGAAGAGTCCCTCTTCACGCAGCTGGTCCTGTGTGTACAGCAGGCGCTCTTCCCGCTCGGGATGCGTGGGGCTGATGGCCCAGTCATACGCGGGAAAAAAGATGATGCCCAGTTTATTGGCGGCTTCAAGCATGGGTACTCTCCCTGTGGCGGTAAGCAGTTCAGCCGATGGTAAACACATCGGCCACGGCGCTGCGGACCTGTTCAAAAACCTCATCGGGCGAAGCGGCCGCATCAATGATTCTGAATCGTTCCTTATTCAGAGCCGCCCACGTCAGATATCCTTCGCGCACTCTGGTGTGAAAGGCCAGACTCTCCGCCTCGAAACGGCCTTCCGTTGCGCCTGTGCCTTCCCGCAGGTTGCGGGTGGTGGCCCGCTTGAGACCGATTTCCGGCTCCAGATCAAACAGCAGCGTCAAATCAGGCCACAGCCCGCGCACGGCCACGTCGTTGAGCCGGTGCAGCAAAGCAGGGTCCAGCCCTCTGCCGTAGCCCTGATAGACCACGGTGGAATCGGCGTATCTGTCGCTTATCACAGCAACACCTTCTGCCAGCGCCGGCCGGATGACCTGATGCACATGCTGCGACCTGTCGGCAAGATACAGAAAAAGCTCGGTTTCCCCTGTCAGATCGTCATTGCCTATATCCAGCAGAATGGAACGCAGAATACCACCCAGACGGCTGCCTCCCGGCTCGCGGGTCAGCGTCGCACCGTGGCCGTGCTCCTGCAGCCAGTCCTTCAGGCGGGCAAGAGCCGTACTTTTGCCTGAACCTTCTATGCCTTCGAAAGTAATGAACATTGTTCTTCCCGTGGAGTTTCAGGACGCTTCCGTCTGACGGTTTCCGTTTCCGGAGTGCGCACAGGGTTGTACAAAAAGCGCTGCAATGTGGGCTGAAACGGCGTCCAGCCGGTCTCACCGTCCTCAAATCCTTTGAACAGACTGTTCAGCTGAGCCATTTTGGCATCCAGATTGTCGGCGTAATGAAGCACCATTGCCTCGCGCGTTTTGGGTCGGCGCGGCGAGCCGAACTCATATTCGCCGTGGTGGCTGAGAATCAGATGCTTGAAATGCACGGCAAGTTCGTGCTCAAGACCGGACCTGCGCAAAAACGGCTCCAGCTGTTCAAGGCCTATATGGATATGCCCCAGCAGGCGGCCTTCGTCTGTGTAGTCGTTGACCAGCCCGCCGGACAGTTCCCACGCCTTGCCTATATCATGAAAAATCGCGCCTGCCAGCAGTACCTGCCTGTCAATTTCGGGATAGTGGTCGGCAATGCGCATGCACAGCCCCGAAACAGAAAGGATATGCTCAAGCAGACCGCCTCTGTAGGCGTGGTGCACGCTTTTGGCTGCAGGTGCCGCCTTGAGCGCCTCTGCAAGTTCTTCGTTGCGCAGCACGCCGGTGACAAACTTGCGCCACGGCCGGTGGGTGAACACCTCCCGGCACAGCTCCAGCAGTTCGGTCAGCATTTCGGCGGGGTCACGCTCGCTGGAAACCAGAAACTGCCCCATATCAAGGGCTTCCAGTTCGTAGGGGGCAAGCACGCGCATGCGGTCCACGCTGATGTCTATCCTGTCGCGGAAAAGCCCTGCCCGGCCTTCCAGATGCACCACGTCGCCGGGGGTAAGGGTTTCAAACGAGGCACTGAGCGGGCTCCATATTTTGGCATTAAGCGTGCCGGAAGCGTCGCAGATTTCAAGACGCCAGAAAGGGCCGTTCTTTGCCTGCATCTGGTTGGCGGAAGCAATGAGGAACAGCCCGTTCACGTCGCCATTAACAGCAATATCTTTGATGAATTGTCTTTTTTCCATGTACATCGTATGCAAAACGTCAGCCGTCCGACGCGGCTGTCTCCTGATGAGCGGGGTTGCGTTATCGATTCACGGACCATTATCAATTTTCAGTCCGGCTTGCCAGCCGTGCCGCCCTGCGGCAAAAACAGCTTCGGAAGGCAGACCATAACGCAAGCCCCCGCAAGCAGAAAGAACTTTTCTTTTCCGCTTTCCGCCCGGCGCAACAACCGGAAGCCATCCGCCGGCGGGGCACTCCGGCGTTGTGCGCACCGCAAAGCGGACAGTCATCATACCACCCCGTAGGGAGAATACATGTTCATTGCACTTACCAACGACGACGGCATTCAGGCGCCCGGACTGCGCGCCATGTACAAGGCACTGAAAGAAGCCGGACACACCGTGCAGGTGGTTGCCCCGGTCACCGAACAGTCGGCCGTGGGACACGCCGTGACCATAGCCCTGCCGCTGAGGGTAAAAATATTTTCAGAAAACGGCTTTCAGGGCATGGGAGTATACGGCACCCCCACGGACTGCGTTAAACTGGGGCTGAACGCACTGCTGGACAAAAAACCCGACATTGTCGTTTCCGGCATAAACGCAGGTGCCAACGTGGGACCGGACATTCTCTATTCCGGCACGGTATCGGCCGCCACCGAGGCGGCGCACATGGGCTATCCTTCGCTGGCAGTCTCGTACGACAACTTCAAACCGGACGACATCGCAGCCCATGCCCGCTTCGCTGTCGAAATAATGGAATCCATGCCGTGGCAATCGCTGCCGCCGCGCTGCGTGCTTAACCTGAACCTGCCCGATGTCCCCATGCAGCAATGCAAAGGGCTTACCCTGTGCCCGCAGACAAGAGCTGTCTGGAAAGACTGGTACGATCACCGCACCGACCCGCGGGGCAATTCCTACTGGTGGTTAAACGGTATCATACCTCCGGAAACAGTGGCCGAAGGCACCGACAGAGACATGCTGACCCGCGGATACGCCACGCTGACCCCCCTGCGTTTCGACTTCACCGACAGGGAAACACTGGCCCGGCTGCAGCAGAATATGGACAGGCAGCGGCAGGGGTCTGAAGACCTTTGATTTTCTGCGGCTTGTCGTTTAAAGTGCCCGCGCTTTGATTGACAGGATGGTGTATCCCTCACTAGTGTGAAAGGGATAGAGGCAGATTCGTGGAGTGTCGGCCGCGCCATCCTCAATGCCTGGCTGACAAGTACCGGAGCCTTGCCGCTCCTTGTCATAACCGTCATTTGCGACCGGCGCAGCACAGCGCCGGTTTCGCCGAGGAGGACACCATGCCGCTAACAGGCCCAAAAGAAATGTTCGCCCGCGCCTACAAAGAAGGCTATGCCATAGGCGCCTTCAACGTGAACAACATGGAAATCATTCAGGGTATCATGCAGGCGGGCGCCGAAGAAAAGGCTCCGCTCATCCTGCAGGTTTCCGCCGGGGCGCGCAAGTACGCCGGCCAGACGTACATCGTCAAACTCATCGAGGCCGCACTTTCCGAATCCGACCTGCCCGTGGTGCTGCATCTGGACCACGGTTCCGGTTTCGATATCTGCAAAGACTGCATTGACGGCGGCTTTACCTCTGTCATGATCGACGGCTCCCACCTGCCCTATGAAGAAAACATAGCCGTTACCAGACGCGTGGTGGAATATGCCCACGACAAAGGCGTATGGGTAGAAGCTGAACTGGGACAGCTGGCCGGAGTGGAAGAAGACGTATCCGCCGAACATTCCGTTTACACCGACCCTGATCAGGCCGTGGAATTTGTGGAGCGCACCGGATGCGATTCGCTTGCCATCGCCATAGGCACCAGCCACGGCGCCTACAAATTCACGGGCAAAGCCACTCTGGATTTTGACCGGCTGTCCACCATCACCGACAAGCTGCCCGGATTCCCGCTGGTGCTGCACGGAGCCTCATCGGTACCGCAGGAGTTTGTGGCCATGGCCAACCAGTACGGCGGCGAAATAGGCGGCGCTCAGGGCGTACCCGAAGACCTGCTGCGCAAATCCGCCTCTTACGGCGTATGCAAAATCAACATTGATACCGATATCCGTCTGGCCATGACAGCGTGCATCCGCAAACACTTTGCAGAAAATCCCGCAGACTTTGACCCGCGGGCCTATCTCAAGCCCGCCCGCGAAGCTGTGAAAAACATGGTTCAACATAAAATCCGCAACGTACTGGGTTGCTCCAACAAGGCATAAAGGAACGCTAGCATGGCTGTTACGCTTGGCATCAACGGGTTCGGCCGCATCGGCCGCTATCTTGTGCGCCTTCTGGCAAATGATCCCGAACTGAATACCGCAGTGGTCAACGCCCGCGCCGACAACGAATCGCTGGCACGGCTTTTCAAATACGATTCGTGCCACGGCACCTACCCCGCAGAGGTAAAAGCCAACAGCGACGGCTTTACCGTGAACGGCAAGCAGATTGTCGTAACCCGTTACGGGCACAATGAATGGAAATGGGCTGACTACGGCGTTGATATCGCCGTGGAAAGCACGGGGACGGTAAAAGACAGGGCCGGACTTGCCCTGCATATGGAACGGGGCGCAAAAAAGACGGTTATCAGCGCTCCCTGCGCCGATGCCGACCTGACCGTGGTAATGGGGGTCAACGATCACCTGTACGATCCCGCGCAGCACGATGTCATTTCCAACGCATCCTGCACCACCAACTGTCTGGCCCCCGTGGTCAAAGTGCTTAACGACACGTTCGGCGTGCGCCACGGCCTGATGACCACCGTGCACTCATACACCATGAGCCAGCGGCTGCTGGACGGCACGCACAAAGACCCCCGCCGCGGCAGAGCCGCCGCCATGTCCATGATTCCCACATCCACAGGCGCAGCCAAGGCCGTGGGGCTGGTCATTCCCGAACTGGCGGGCAAGCTCAACGGCATGGCCATCCGCGTGCCCACGCCCAACGTATCGCTGGTGGACCTCACCTGCGAGCTGGGCAAGTCCGCCACGGCGGAAGAAATCAACGCCGCTCTGCGCGAAGCCGCAGCCACCACGCTGAAAGGCAACATGGGCTATACCGAAGAGCCGCTGGTATCCTGCGACTACATGGGCAGCACATTCGGCGGAGTTGTTGACGGACCGTGCACATCTGTCATGGAAGGCAACATGGCCAAGCTGATTATCTGGTACGACAACGAAGCAGGTTTCACCAACCAGCTCGTGCGTCTGCTGCGCAAGGTCGGCAACAGCCTGTAGGCCTTTTTTCGTACATATATGCCAAAAGCCCGCCGCACACATGTGCGACGGGCTTTTTTCACATCTGCTGTCAGCGTCAGGCAAACATGACTGCAGCCCAGCTTATGGCCTCGCTGTAACAGCGGCTCACCTCTTCGCCACTTACCCCAAGCCTGCGCGCCAGCTCCGCAGCCTGCTGCCAGTCACCTTTCTCGTATGCCGCGGCAAACCGCAGCCACGGCAGCAGCGGGCCCGGCCGCCCCAAAAGGGCGTCTGTCAGCTGCTCATCCAGAGGCATGCCCGCAATGACGGACTCCATGGAGACAGACAGCAATCCGTCAAGCATGGAGAGCAATCCGAGCATAAACATTTCCGATGCGGGGCGTCCGCAGCCTGTACCGCAGACCAGCTCAAGAAATTTTCCGCGCTGCGCGGCCTGAACAGCCACATGACGCGACAGCGGCGAAGACTCCATATCTGACAGTATGGCAACGCAGAGCCACCGGCGCAGCTTTTCCTGCCCGAGCAGCCCCGCAGCCTGCGAAACGGAAACCACCGGCGAAGGCAGAGCGAAAAATGCAGAATTGAGATAGCGCAGAAGCCGTGTGCTGAGAGCGGCGTCAATCCTGATGATGTCTCCCAGTTCGGCCATATCGTATTCGCCGGAAGCCATACGGGCCAGAAGCCGGGTCTTGACCGTTTCCGAGGATGTCAGCTTTTTTCCCGCCACCAGCTGCGGCCTGCTGAAAAAAAAACCCTGAAACAGGTCAAAGCCCAACTCCGCACACAGATCAAACATCTGCCGGTCTTCCACTTTTTCTGCCAGCAGAGTGCATCCGTACGGTCTGATTCGGGCGACATCGCGGGCAATGGCTTCACGCTCACGCCCCAGCACGTCAACCTTGACGATATCGGCAAGAGGCATAAGCGTTTCTGCAGCCTCCTGCCCTATATAGTCATCCAGCGCCACCATGTACCCGGCCTGCCGCAACCGCAGCAGTGCGGCCAGCACCTCCTGCGTCGGCTGCACGTCTTCCAGCACTTCAACCACGCATATATCGGGAGGCAGCATGGCAGGCACACCGTCCACCAGCATTTCGCCACTGTAGTTGATCAGCAGACGTTCTCCGGCGGCAAGTGCCGGTGCCACCATCTCTACGCCGTCGAACACCACGGACGATGTGGCCACATACGCATCCTCCGCCGGTCTGCAGACATTTTCGGGACACACCCGCGAAAGCAGTTCATACCCCCATATGCCGCCCTGAGCCGTAAAAACAGGCTGCCGCGCCACCCATACGGGTACCCCCGAAACCGTGGTGATGACGCCGTCATCCTGCACCACAGCCCCCTGCGACTTTGAAAGCAGGCTGCGCAAATGCTTCAGCAACATGACCCTCTCCGGAAAAACAGAATATCAGCGGAACACCGGCATGCCTGAACAGCCGTGTCTCCGGCGGCACAGTGGCCAGATGAGGTATTACTATAACAGGCAGGCAGAAAAAAGACAGTATAATGAGGACCGGATACGCAGCGGCTCTTCGCCAGATGCGCAGCGGCGATTCGTCAGATGCGCAGCGATTCTTCGCCAGATGCGCAGCGATTCTTCGCCAGATGCGCAGCAGCTCTTCGTCAGATACGCAGCGACTCTTCAAGAGACGAATCAGGAGCAACCACAAGGCTGCGCAGCACAGCATCAACCCTTACGGCACCGGCCGCAGCCCCTTTGACCTTACGCACGTCGCGCAGCAGGGCGCACATTATCCTCACGGCCGCGTCGTCGCGCTGCCAGCTGCGCGCAGCAGCCAGCGAAGCGGCCTCGATCATGGTCTGCTCCGGCACATGCTGGCCGGGATGATCCAGCCGCACCACCACATGCGCTCCGGGTCCGTCCTGCGCATGAAACCACAGATCAAACGCAGACCCGCCTTTGACCACGGCATCATTTCCCGCAGCATTGCGGCCCCGCAGCATCAGAAAACCGTCGCTGCTGCGAAAACGCAGCACCGGACCGGCGCTCTTTGCGGCGGCAGGACGCCCGGTGCGAACCTTGCCGCCATGGCGCTGCACGGGTGCCTCGCGGATGCCTTCGGGGCGCTCCCCCTGACGCACCCGTACAAGATCATTCTCAAGCACGGCTCTGCGCTGCGCCAGATTTTCAAGCCCGCGTTTACCCTTGGCCGCACGGCGGAACATGGCCTCCATGTTTTCGCGCACGGTAAGCAGCGGATCCAGCGCAATTTTTACCGGTGCGCCGTCTCGCCCTTCCACACGCACATCAGCCCGCCGCTCGTCAGAAGCAAACCGGTACAGACACCGCTGCAACAACACGGCATCCTGCTGTTGCGCCACGTACCCCCTCATCCGCTCTTCTTCCTGCTGCAGACGGGCAAGGGCACGCTGCACACGCTTTACCGCAGCGCCGGTTTCCTTGTCGGCATGGGCACGGCTGCGGCGGGCCATGTCGGTGTACAGCACAGCTTCCCCCGCAAGGCGCGCGCCCTCCATGGCCGATACCGCCACAGCCTCTGTCCAGCCGCTGCATTCCTGCGGGGCAAGAGGCCACGCGCTGACCGCCACGGCAGTGTGCCGCGCATCGTAGTAGACAAAAGTATCCCCGCCTGCGGGATTTTCCAGATCAAGCATCAGCGCGTGGGCGTCGGCAGGGTCCATATGCACAAGAGTACGGCGCAGAGCCGGAGTAAGCAGCGGCACCCCCGCGGGCCTGACTCCCTGCGCCACCTGACGCAGCAGCTCCGGCCAGTGCGGCGGTGCGGGCCAGTGCACATCGTCGCCGAAGCCTGCAGGCAATGACTCGGACAGGCTCAGGCCATGATGCAGGTCGGCAATAAGCCAGCGGCAGCTGCAGCCGGCAAACTCCAGTGCAAAACGCCTGTTGATCCAGTCAGAAACAACATTGGTTATTTTTTTGTTTTTCAGATACTTGCGCAGGCGCATGGTGGCCGCAGGCGGAGAAGGCGGGTTATCCGGCCTGAGCGATGAAGGAAACAATAAAGGACAGGAGCGGCCGGAACGCAGCACAAGATTGAGCTTTGTTCCGGCCGCAAACAAGACAAGGGTATCGGTGGCATCAGCGGGGTGAAAAATTTTCTCCACCCTTGCGCCAGCCAGCAGCGGTGTCAGTTCCAGCACCAGACGGCGCAGAAAATGGGCATCCATAATGCGCCCTTCTGCAGAAAGCCGGACCTAGTCGCCCCGCAGGCTTTCGTCCTCTTCCTGCTTGCTTTTGCAGTTAATGCACAGCTTGGTCACGGGGCGGGCTTTCAGGCGGGGAACACCAATCTGTTCACCGCAGTCTTCGCACACGCCGAACGAGCCGTCTTCAATACGATCCAGCGCCTGCCGGATTTTTTTGATCAGACGGCGTTCACGGTCACGGATGCGCAGCGTAAATGCGCGGTCGGATTCCATGGTTGCCCTGTCAGCAGGGTCCGCGCACACCTCGTTATTATCAGTCAGATCTTCCAGTGTCGCGTCACCTTTCTCCTGCGCTTCTTCCAGCATGGAGTTCAAAAGATCACGGAAGTATTCAATATCTTTCTGATTCATGTAGCCCTCCTCGGCACGACGGGGAAGATAAACCACAGGCGTACAGTCCCGAATAACCTGCCTGTGATCATTACAAGCTCACTGCCATAAATCATGGGGGTCGGAAAAGTAAAGAGCCATTCACAATATTTCTCGGCCCCGCATGTGCTGCCTTGCAGGCGTAATCAGCTTGCACCCGCCCTTTTAGCACGACAGAGGCGCGGGCAACAGTAGTGCATGTGCTTTTTTTTCCGCCTGCTACCGCTGGCAGCCCGCTATAAACATAAAGAATTTACCGTAATCTCTAGAGAAAATCTAAAAAAACACTCTTTACACTTTTTTTCTACTTTTCCGCTTGACCACCCTGCGGGCTTTTGCTTATAAGGCTCTCCTCGTTGGGGCGAACAGCTCCACTAAGAGCGGGAATAACTCAGTGGTAGAGTGCAACCTTGCCAAGGTTGAAGTCGCGGGTTCAAATCCCGTTTCCCGCTCCAAACTGTTCTTTGATTTTTCTGAGGCGGCATAGCCAAGCGGTAAGGCAGAGGTCTGCAAAACCTCCATTCTCCAGTTCAAATCTGGATGCCGCCTCCAAACTCTCGCGGGAATAACTCAGTGGTAGAGTGCAACCTTGCCAAGGTTGAAGTCGCGGGTTCAAATCCCGTTTCCCGCTCCAAGAGTATACCCGCCTGCGGTGTGAAAACACCGCAGGTTTATTTCCTGCTTCCGCAGCGCGGAAGAGGCCATGCGGGAATAACTCAGTTGGTAGAGTGTCAGCTTCCCAAGCTGAAGGTCGCGGGTTCGAGTCCCGTTTCCCGCTCCATGATCAAATGAGACCGCAGGGTCACAGCATATATATTTCCTTTGCGGGAATAACTCAGTGGTAGAGTGCAACCTTGCCAAGGTTGAAGTCGCGGGTTCAAATCCCGTTTCCCGCTCCATTTTCAAGGCCGGTATCCGTACCGGTCTTTTTTTATGCCCGCGTGCCGGTGGCCGGTACCGGCTGCCCGCACCTGACAAGTCAGAACGGATTCGCCTTTGCAGACGGACATCGCGCATGTTGCGGCCTTTCACTGCACGTAATACGGCACCATCCCGACATCTGTCCTTACCTTTGGTAAAAAGCCATCTTCACAGCTTTTACAAGACCGCCGCCCTTTCGCCCTGCGCAGTCCCGCATGTCTTTGCGCGGCATCCGCCGCTGCAGCTTCCGGCATACTCCGCGCAGCGGGCACGCTGCGAATATAAGGCGGCATCGGGTACACCGCCGCAGATACAGCCTTGCCTTTATATTTACGACATGTTCATAATACCTGCCGATACTCCCGTGACGCGGCAGAAAAAACCTATGCCTTCCGTCTACGGGCATGAAAATGCATCACGCCGTAAACCAGCGGCAGTTCAGCTGCCGGACCCGGACAGTCCGCCTGCCGCAGCTGCCTGCTACATTCAGGGTGCACCGCCATGATACAACTCTCCTCATGCCCCAAGGGCTGCTCTCAGGATCTGGATAAAGCCGTTCCCGCGGCAGAAACCGTCAGAATGGCCCGCGGCAGACTGCAAAGCCTGAAGCTTGATCTTCTGGCTGAAACGAGACGTGTAGACACCGGCAGGCTGGGTATTCCTGTTTTTTTAAGTGTGTGCGGGCATGACGCACGCACTGTAATGCCCACGCGTAAACAGATGGGTAAAGGAGCCTCGGCGTCACAGGCCGAAGCCTCGGCTCTGATGGAACTGGTGGAACGCTACAGTTATTTCCGTTTTATGCAGCAGACAGAGACGGTGTTTTCCGGCACCTGGTCAGAGGCAGAGGAGCATTTCCAGGGGCAGATTATGCCTGTGGAGCAACTGCTCCTTTCGGTTGGCGACACCTCGGACGCAGCAGCCGTACGCCCGCTGCTCGACCTTGTCCGCTGGCAGTTCTGTCCGGCTACGCAAATCAGCTCAGGGCAGCGTATCGCCCTGCCGCTGGACTGGTTCCGCACTCTGAATGAGTTCAACGGCTCTTCTGCGGGCAATACCTACGAAGAAGCGGTTCTTCAGGGGCTTTGCGAACTTGTCGAGCGGCATGTGTGCTGCATTGCCGCACGCGACAGGCAACCACAGCCCACAATCATGCCGCAGAGCACGGATGATGCCGTTTTGCTCGGCCTGCTGGACAAATTCACAGCCAACGGCATCGAGGTGCTGCTCAAAGACTTCAGCATGGGACTGCCGGCGCCCACCGTGGCCGCTCTGGCGTACGATCCCTCAACGCTCGGCACACGCTCGGAAATAGTGTTCACGGCCGGTACCGCAGCCACTCCGGCCAAGGCCGCCATCCGCGCACTGACAGAGGTGGCCCAGCTGGCAGGCGATTTTGAAACCGGTTCATGCTATGAAGCCTCCGGCCTGCCCAAGTACACCAGTGAGGCAGAAACCGGCTGGCTGAAAACAGGTCCGCAGGTGGCCTTTTCCGACCTTCCCCACATCGGCGACAACGACATATTTGCGGAGCTGACACACCTGACCGCAAAGCTCGGCATGGACGGCTTCCATGCATATTGCATAGACACAACCGCTCCGGAGCTGGACATTCCGGCAGTATACACCATTGTTCCGGGCTTCCGGTTCCGCGAGCGTGACAAAAACGCCTCTCCGGGCCTGTTCATAGGCCGTATTCTGAGCGAGCAGTACCCGCCGGAAGCCGCCGCAGACGGGCTGGAGCAGATACGCAAAGTATACGGAGACCTGCCCTGCCTGCCTTTTTATCAGGGAATCATCGCTCTGCGGCAGCAGCAGTACCGCCAAGCCGCTTCCTGCTTTGCGCAGGCTCAGCCCGTGCAGCCGGAAAAGGATTCGCAGGCCATGGCGGCCTTTTATCACGGCTACAGTCTTACGCTGGCCGATGCATGGGCAGAGGCTTTGCCCCTGCTCGACCGCGCCGTGTCACTATGCCCGCAGATGAAAGAATACATCAACCTGCGCGGAGTGGCCCGCTACCGGTTGCAGCAATACGAAGCTGCAGCGCACGATTTCCGGCACCTGCTGCAGACTCTGGACAGAGAGTCCGCCGTGGATCATGTGAATCTGGGGCTGTGCCATGAAAAGACCGGTAATACAGCCGCCGCTCTGCAGTGCTACCGCGATGCGCTTGCCATAGACCCTGCCATGCAACGAGCCCGCCAACGCCTGCAGGCTCTGGAAAGTGCCGTATTGTCCGCGTCTGCCTGAGCGCCGCAGCTCCTGCCTGAACGCCGCAGCCCCTGCCGCTCAGTTTTGCACAGCTCTGCAGCATATTTCGCTTTACCGCGGCAATAGCCTGTGGAATAAAAAATAACACATACGCATACACACATTTCCGTGCATGGAGTATGTTGGGCGCACCGGACCGTTGCGGTCCGGGAATCCCCCCTGCGGGTCTGCAAAGAACCTTAACTATTATCGGAGAACACCATGGAAAACAGAACTCTTACTTCCGGTCCCGGCAAAGATTCCTGCAAAATGGCCACCCTGCCCCCCGCAACTCTGGCCTCCGGCCCCGGTAAAGACAGCTGCAAGATGGCCTCGCTTCCTTCGCACTCTGCCTGCGAATAATCCCCCCGCACCAATTATCAGGCGGCCTTCGGGCCGCCCTTTTTTATGCCCCCCAAAAAAAATCAGGCCTTGTCCGCAAAAGACCGCACTTTTCCCCCCCTGTTGCGCACGGCATCTGCAGCGGGTCTTTCCGTCTCCGGCACCCGTGCCTGCCTCCGGTATTGAACCGCGTCTCCCGCGGTTGTTGTGTACTGCACTTGCGCAACATGACAGCCTTACGCGGCATGATTTGCGCGCTGCTGTTATTGACAAAAAAACATACCATATGGTATGTTTTGCCATGGCAATAGCTCACCGCAAAAAAAAAGAGCCAGAAAAAGTCCGGCGCGCACTGCTGGACTGCGCTGCCACCATTGCTGTTTCCAAGGGTTTTTCAGGACTTACCGTACAAGCTGTGGCAGATGGAGCCGGAGTGACCAAGGGCGGCTTTTTTCATCACTTTCCCAGCAAGCAGGCCCTGATGGATGAAGTATGCGCGGAACTCCTGCGCTCCATTGATGCCCTTGTGGACGAATATATGGCGCAGGAACCGCAAGGGTACGGTGCATTCACCCGCGCGTATGTACAGGCCATACTCACGCCGGCAGAAAAAAGCAGCCCGTGGGTTTCGCTTTCCGTGGCGCTGGTGGCCGACCCGCAGCTGCGGTCGCTGTGGACAGGCTGGCTGCAACAGCGGCTGAACAGACACCGCCAGACAGACAACCATGCCGCGCTGGCCTTTGCCCGCTACGCGGCAGACGGCATCTGGCTGGAAGACCTGATGCTGGGCAAAAAGCGTTCAGCCGGTGAAACAGCCAGACTGCAGAAACAGCTGCTGGCGCTCATAGACAGGAAACAGGAAGCATGAATCCTACAGTAACATCATACGCGGCACTGGCTCTGGCCATCGTGGTTGAGGTCATCGCCACGTCTGTGCTGCCGCACACAAGAGAATTCACCCGCCCGTGGCCCACGCTACTGGTGGCAGTGCTGTACGCCACGGCGTTCTATCTGCTGACCATTGTCACCCGTGCCGTGCCCATAGGCATTGCCTATGCTCTCTGGAGCGGCTTCGGCATCGTACTCATTGCCGCGGTCAACTGGCTCATATTCCGGCAGCGTCTCGACACGCCTGCCATCATAGGACTGGGACTGCTCATATCGGGCATTGTGGTCATCAACGTTTTTTCTAAAACCGTCTCTCACTGACAACGCGCGCCAGACAGCCGGCCGGTGCTCCCAAAGGCACTCCGCACTGCTACACTCCATCCATCCGGCACAAGGCGTCCCCCCGGCACCGGCATCTGCTGCAGCGCACGCCAAAAACCCCCTCCGCAGACATCTGCGGAGGGGGTTCACTTGTTTTTGCGGCGCCGTGTCAGCGTTTCTTTTTTTTCGCACCGCTGCTGCTTTTCTTGCCTTGTTCAAGTAACTTGTTACGTTTTTTATCAAAAACAAGAGTTGTACGCAGCGCGGCAAAGCCCAGAGCGGCAGTGCTCAGTATAAGAATAAGCCCTTTCTGTATCTGCCATTTTTCCTTAACAAGCAGACCGGTAGCCCATTCCGCCCCGGCCCTTTCGCCGTAGTAGACAGAAAGAGGCAGCCCCACCAGAACCAGCAGCAGCCCCACCAGCTCCAGCCAGAAAAATGTTTTGCCAAGGATGAGCATGAACAGAGTGGAATCGCGGACAATACGCAGAAAGCGCAGCTTGCCTTCCAGCCCCTTAAGCCGCTCTTCTTCCGTTTCTCCGACTTTCTGCGCCTTTTTAAACGTCTCGGCCACGCCGAACTGTGTCTGCAACGCCCAGTTAAGATTAGCGGCACAAAGGTTGTAATCTTTGTTAAAATCTACCAGAACGCGCGGAAACGGAAACCATGCGGCCTCGTCGCGGATATAGGCCAGCCGGTCCATGTTCCGGCGGAAACGGGCTTTCAGTTCCTTCGTTTCCAGATTCACTCTGGCGTGCAGATCACGTTCCAGACGTTCGCGACCGCGTGACAGCGTGATGAAGGACACATAGTTATTCACCTCGCCCAATGCTCCCAGCTTTTCAGCACGTTCCAGAGCCGCCTTGGCAAAATCGTGTTCTTCGGGAAACCATTCATAAATTTCAGTGCGCAGGCGCTGCAAGGCGGCGGACTCGTCGCCTGCCCTGCTTTCCGCCTCCAGCCACGGTCCGTTAAGAGCCGAAAGCAACTGGATATGTCCACGCTCCAGTTCCGGATCCAGCAGCACGCGATTGAAAAAATGCGGATCGCGCTCGATGAGCGAATTCAGAAACCCCACAGCCTGCTCGGCAAAGCCCATTTTTACCTGACACACCCCCTGCCGGTAGGCGGCATCGGTCCAGCCCGGCGTCAGCCGCACCAGCTGCCGGTACAGAGTGTTGGCATTCTGGTATCTGCCCTGCGACTCCATCAGGCGCCCCTGCAAAAACTGATGATACGCCTGCAGCAAAGGCGAGGGTGACAGTCCTTCCGCCTCCCTCCACAAACTGAGAGCCCGTGCGTGGTCTCCGCGTTCCAGCGCCACAAAGCCGTTCAGGGTGCGCACCCTGAAATCCCGCGGAGCCTTGACGGCCTGCTGACCAAGCTCTTTGTCCACCGCTATATGGTCGCCGGAAATAAACATCTCAAGCAGCGACCACACAGGACTTTCATCCTTGGGGGCCAGTTCATCCAGACCGGCCGGATAATCTTTGCCGCGGGTCAGCCACATGACGCGCATCATGCGCAGCTGCATGGCGCTGTTGATGCTGAATATGGCACGGGTGAGAATGCCGGGAATGCCATCCTGCCGCAGCGCCCCCGAAAGTGCTTCCAGACCGCCTTCGGCAAGCATGGAATCGATACTTTTGAAACCCTTGTTCATGGTTTCAAAATCCAGAAGCGCCACTTCGCGCCATATCCCCCTGTCCAGCGTTGTCAGCTGGCGCGACGGGCATTCGGTAAGCACGTGGTTTCGCAACCCGCAGTAAAAACAATGCGGGCTGTTACCAGTGACCAGCCGGTTGGAAACCTCCACCGGCAGCAGACCGGCGCCTGCATCGCCGTCTGCCGAAAGACTGACGTTGCACCAGTCGTCCATGCTGCTGTGATCAATGCTGAACCGCACGTCATGCACCACAAAGCCTTCTCCCAGCAGATAGGCGTTGCGGAAGCTCATATGCGGAAAATCAGGAACCAGCTGGTCCCAGTCAAGCCGCATTTTCTTAGGAAGATCTTCGTTTATATTCAGCCCCTTGCGGTCTGCAACAGCAACCACACAAGGCCAGTATGCTTCGGGGTCTTCCTCTTTCAGGCGGGCCACCAGCTGCAGCAGTTCCTTGCACCACGTGCGCAGCTGCCTCAGGTTGTCCACCGGAAACATCACAAAAAAATCGTGGATGATAAACTTGCACTTCAGACGCGAAAGCAGCTGGTCCAGATGGGTGAAATATTCGCGCCAACCGGCCTGAAAAGCTTTTTCCACCGGATTGCCCAACGGCTTCAGCACCACATTCCAGCCCAGTGAAGACTGATAGGGCAGGCGGGGGTCTGCCGTCATGGTAAACCATTCCGCGGCTGCCAGCCCTGTCTGGGTACGCACGCTCTCAAACCGCAGTCCCGGTGTTCCCGTGCCCATATCCTTGGCACGCGAATGCACCCATATTTCAAATTCCTGCGGTGCTATGGCATTTTGCGCACGCAGCGTCTGATCTATTGCAACCGAAAGCTCGCGCTTGTATCCAAAAAGCAGCTTGGCGGGAATAACCTGACAAAATACGGCCAAGGTGTTGAACTTGGCCCATATGGCAAGGCGGGCAAGCGCCAGAAAGGCGTCGGCGGAAAAAAAGAACCACAGAGCCTGATCGCGCTCGGAGGCAAGATGCATTCCGCCGTAATCCTGCAGGGTCTGCACCACGGCGGGGTTCAGGTCGCCACGCCACGAAAGCCACAGTCCCAGCCCGTTGGAAACCATGCGGCTTTCCTTAAACTCTGGCAGATGCCCGATAAGTGAAGCTAATTGCGGCATAATACAGTACTATCCGGAAATCGAAGGAGCATGAAAAATGGATATCAACAAAGCCATCGCCGACCTGAAAAAAGAACCCGGTTTTGCCGATAACGTCGGCATGATTATGGTGCACAACGGCATTGTACGCGGCTGGTCGCGCAAAGACCACAGCAATGTGACCGCCATACGTATTACTCCCGACTATGCCCGCATGGAAGAAATCCGCGCGGAAATGGAGCAGCGTCCCGGTATTTTCCGCATACTTACCCATGCCATCGAAGGCGAGCTGAAGCCCGGTGACGACGTGCTGTATCTGGTAGTGGCCGGCGACATACGCGAAAACGTCAAAGCAGTGTTTGCCGAACTGCTGGACCGCATCAAGGCTGAAGCTGTAACCAAACAGGAAATTTTCGGCTGACAGCTATGCAGACGGCTGTCCGCGGCGTCCGGTCACAGACGCCGCGGCAGCCTTTTCCGCACTGATTTATCATGCAAGCATCATACCTTGCGCTTTTCAGCCCTCTGCTCCCAGCAGGGTGATAATGGCAGCCAGCGGCAGTCCCACCATGCCGGAAGGCGCTTTCAGTTCTGCATCAAGCTCCATAAACGCTTTTTCCAGCAAAAACGCTTCCAGCAGCACCTGAACGCCTTGTTCATTTTCGGGCACCAGCCTGCTGCCGCCCACGGCTTCAAGATATGTGGTCATGAAAGCTCCTGAGGCTTCTATGCGCCACAAATCGGCCCAGGGTTCAAGAAACGCGCGGTCTTCAGGCCGGAGAACCGATTCATGCATCAGCACCGTGAGCACGGTGTAATGCACCGACCGTACCAGATCTGCCACATCGCGCAGGGGTGAACGCTTCAGCCTCCGTTCGGAAAGAGACTTGTCCGGCCTGCCCTCAAAGTTCACGATCACATACTCTCTGCCGCTGCGCAGCACATTGCCCAGATGCAGGTTGCCATGCACCCTGATTTTCAGACAATCAAGTTTGCGCGTAAGAAAACCGCGCATGCGCCGCAAAGCTTCTTCGCGCAGTTCCAGCACCCGCGCAGCATCGTCTCTGGCCGATTCCGGCAGCAAAACAAGCGAACGTTCCAGACGGGTCAGGACCTGCTTTACCCGGCTTTGCATACCCTGATACACAGACCGTTGATACAGGGTGGAAAACGGCTCCGGAGCAAAAGCAGAGTCTTCAGAGCTGAACGCCAGCGCGCGGTGCAGTTCGCCCACACGCCTGCCCAGCAGCTGCATGCCGGCAAAATCCATATCGCCCATAAGTTCACGGTATTCCTGCGGCAAAGGTCTTCCTGCGGCTTCCACGGGAGAACGGGCATACAGCCGGGGACGGATATCCATCTCGCCCCGTGCGGCCAGCACCCTGTCAAAGAACCTGCGTACCATATCGCGGCACATTTCCTGTGCATCGCCCTGCGCCTGCACATATTCATGCAGCATGGCCACAGCCATGGACGATGTGCGCGACCGTCTGTACTCCACAACGCCCATATACGCGGGCACATGAGGATATCCCGCCTCTTCGGTAAGAAAGCGCAGCAGTTCCACATCCGGATTCACACCTTCGTCCATGCGGCGGTACACCTTGAAAAGCACACTTTCACCGCAGACAACGCTGGTGGCGTGGATATGGGGCTTCCACAGGGCAGGAGCATCTTCGGCGCAGGCCGCCCGCACTCTGCCGCGGGTGCCGCCGGCGGGGGCCACTGCCAGCTCGCCGTGCCTGCCCTTCACTGTCTGCGTGCGCGAGACAAGCTGCAGCAACGCGCCGCAACGGCAGCTGGCATCAAAGGATTCCACAAGTACGGCTTCCGGCGCGTCTTCACCAAAAGTGCACATGAGATGCACAGGCGCTTCACGCACCGTCTGCCGGGCAGGTTCACCAGCCAGCAACGATACAAGCATGCCGAACCATTCCGGCTGGCGCTCCTGATACCGTGCTTCCACAATCAGCAACCAGCTGGGGGCACCCTTGCCGCCCACGGGCACCGCTTCCAGAATGACAGCCTCGCGCAGCTGCACGGCGCTTGTTCCCAGCAATCCGCGACGTGTCAGATAGCCGGGCAGAACTCTGCGCTGCAGCGCCTCGCGTACTTCCACATCAAGAAAACGCGCTCCGGACACCGGCATGAGCATAGGCGGCGAAAATAATCCGGTAAGCGCTTCCGCCGCCTCCTCTCTGCGCATGTGGAAAATATAGTAGCCGTAAGGATTGAGCGTAATTGTATACGCCGGTTGCCTGACAGCGGGAAAGCGCGTGTTGCTGAAGACTTCCACCGGCCGGTAGCCTTCCCAGCCGCTTAAATCCAGCGAAGCTGCCTGTGCGTGCCGCGACAGGTTAGTCACCACCAGCACATGTTCTTCACCAGAGCTGCGCATGTAGGCAAGCACACGGGAGTTTTCCGGCCGGAGAAACGAAATGCCGCCCCGGCTGAAAGCCGTATATCTTCTGCGCATGGCGATGATGCGCTTCATCCACCACAGCAGCGAACTTTTGTTGGACTGCTGCGTTTCCACATTCACAGCCTCGTAGTGGTATTCCGGATCGATGACCACCGGCAGAAAAAGACGCTGCGGATTGGAGCGTGAAAAACCGGCGTTTCTGTCCGCACTCCATTGCATGGGGGTACGCACACCGTCGCGGTCGCCCAGATAGTAGTTGTCCCCCATGCCTATCTCGTCACCATAATAAAGCACCGGTGTCCCCGGCATGGTGAAAAGCAGCACGTTAAGCAGCTCCACCCTGCGGCGGTCGTTGCCCAGCAGCGGGGCAAGGCGGCGGCGGATGCCGAGATTTATCCGCGCACGCGGATCACGGGCATACATGCGGTACATGTAGTCGCGCTCTTCGTCCGTCACCATCTCCAGCGTCAGTTCGTCGTGGTTACGCAGAAAAATAGCCCACTGGCAACCGTCCGGCAGTTCCGGAGTCTGCTCCATTATATCAATGACCGGATGACGGTCTTCCATTTCAATGGCCATAAACATCCGCGGCATAAGCGGAAAATGAAATGCCATATGACACGAATCACCGTCGCCGAAATAACGGGCCGCGTCTTCCGGCCACTGGTTCGCCTCGGCCAGCAGCATGCGGCCCTGAAATCTGCTGTCTATGTGGCTGCGCAACGCTTTAAGAAAATCATGGGTCCGCGGCAGATTTTCGCAGTTTGTGCCTTCTTCCTCGTACAGATACGGCACAGCATCCAGCCGCACTCCGTCCACCCCCATGTCCAGCCAGAAGTCGATGACCCGGAACATGGCTTTGTGCACGGCCGGATTTTCATAATTGAGATCAGGCTGGTGATGATAGAAACGATGCCAGTAATATGCCCGTGCCACAGGGTCCCATGACCAGTTTGAAGGCTCGAAGTCTTTGAAGATGATGCGGGCGTCCTTGTACCTGTCCGAGGTATCGCTCCACACGTAAAAATCGCGCTCTTCCGAACCGGCAGGGGCCCGCCGCGCCCGCCGGAACCAGGCATGCTGGTCGGAGGTGTGGTTGAGCACCAGTTCTGTAATGACGCGCAACCCGCGGGAATGAGCCTCGCGCAGCAGCTTGCGGAAGTCAGCCATGCTGCCGTAGTCGGGGTTGATGCTCATGTAGTCGGCAATATCGTAGCCGTCATCACGCAGCGGAGAGGGGTAAAAGGGCAGCAGCCACAGCGCCGTGACCCCGAGATCCTGCAGATAGTCCAGTTTTTCAATCAGCCCCGCCATATCGCCCATGCCGTCGCCGTCGGAATCATGAAACGATTTGATGTGCAATTCGTATATGATGGCATCCCTGTACCACTGCGGATCAAGGCCCGCCGGCTCAATCATAATGCTCATGCAGCCTCCGGTATGCGCCCGGCGTCATACCGCCGGACGATGCAAAGAGTTGTTTCATCATACCTCAACCATGCGGAATCGCAACCGGCGCATACAGCGGCAGTCAACCGGCCTGTCCCGCCTGTGTGTACCGGAGCAAAACCTTGAGCAATATGCGTCCATATATTATATATAGGCATGTCTATTTCTATGCGCGTTCTGCATATTGCCGCACAGCTATGCCTGTGGTGTCTTGCCGCTGCGGCACATGCCGGCCCCCTGCAATCTCCCGCGGCGGCTGTAATGCCCTACGCGCCGGCTGCGGCACGGGTCGTCCGCGTGGTGGACGGCGATACTCTGATAGTAGACATAGACACCTATCCTCCGGTTTTCGGGCAGGCCATTCCCGTGCGGCTGGCGGGATGCGACACGCCGGAACTCAACGACCCGGACCCGCGCCTGCGGGCTCTTGCAGTGGCTGCCCGGGAATTTGTCCGGCAGGTGCTGGCCGATGCCCCAGTGGAACTGCACGACATCGGTCGGGGGAAGTATTTCCGCATCATCGCCCGTGTGCGGGTGGCAGGGCAGGACCTGAGCACGCTCCTGCTGCAGGCCGGTCTTGCCGTACCCTATGCGGGCGGCAAACGTCCGGACCACAGCGTGCTGCTTACTGCCGCAACGGCCGCCCCCTAAGCGTCTCTCCGTCACAACGACTCGTTTTTATTTGACTTTTAAAAAGAAACCATCTAATAGAACTGCACGGCGTGTCATGGTATGATCGGAGTGCAACCCCAACCCCCCCATGCGGCATGAGCGAACACATCCTGCTTATCGAAGATGACAACGCCTTTCAGGAGATGCTTTCCGAGGCGTTACGAAGCCGCGGGTACGCCGTGAGCTCGGCCTCCAGAGCGGAGGAAGGCATCAGCATGGCGCGTCAGCATGATTTCGATCTTATCCTGACCGATGTCATGCTGCCCGGCATGTCGGGTGTGGAGGCCATTCCTCAGCTGCGTGAAGCCGCCCCCGGTTCCGATATCATCGTCATGACCGCCTACTCCACCAGAGAACTGGCGCTTGAAGCCATCCGTCTGGGAGCCTACGATTTTTTTTCAAAACCATTCAGCCTGAAAGAACTGGATATCGTGGTGCGCAGGGCGCTGGAAAAACGCCGTCTGCAAAAAGAGGTGACCACTCTGCGCGAAACGCTGCGCCATGACAGCCCGGTACAACGCATCATCGGCGACAGCGCCCCCATGCGCGCCGTAAAAACGCTGGTCGAAAAAGTAGCCCCGCTCGATTCGACAGTGCTTATCACCGGCGAATCCGGCACCGGCAAAGAACTGGTCTCCGACACCCTGCGCGCGCTTTCCGGCCGGGCAGGAGCACCTTTTGTCAAGGTAAACTGCGCCGCCATTCCTGAACATCTGTTTGAAAACGAACTGTTCGGTCACGAGAAAGGTGCCTTTACCGGTGCCACATCTGCACAGCCCGGCAAATTTGAACTGGCGCACGGCGGCACCCTGCTGCTGGACGAAATTGGCGACATGCCCGCAGCCATTCAGCCCAAACTGCTGCGGGCCGTGGAAGAAAAACAGATCGAACGGCTGGGCGGGCGCAGACCGGTTGCAGTCAACGTACGCATTATCGCCGCCACCAACCAGAACCTGCGTGAACTTGTGGCCCGCAAAGCGTTTCGCGAAGACCTGTATTACAGGCTGGGCGTAGCCGTAATCATGCTTCCCCCCCTGCGCGACCGCAAAGAAGACATACCCCGGCTGGCGGAGCATATTCTCCGCAAACTGGGGCTGACGCTGGGCATACCGGTGCACGGCATCACTGCCGCAGCCGTACAGGCGCTTATGAACCACCACTGGCCCGGCAATGTCCGGCAGCTGGCCAACCTGCTGGAAAGAGCGGCCATCAGCGCACAGGGACGCATTACAGCCCAAGACATAGCCGCTGCACTTGCCGTGCAGAACGGTACATCGCCGCAGCCCTGCACCGCACAGTCTCCGCATGACGCCCCCGCGGCAGAAGACTGCCTGCGTATGCCCCTGCGCGAAACCCTGCACCAGATGGAACGCAACCTGCTGCTGGAAGCGCTGCGCAGGGCGGAAGGCAGCCAGAAAAACGCTGCGGCCCTGCTGGGTCTTACTCCCAAAAACATGTGGGCAAAACTGCAGAAGCATCAGATACGCATCTGAGTGCCGTCGCGTATCTAATTTTTTTAGACCCGACGGAACATCTCACCCCGCCGGCAAGCTGCTGTTCATCCATCATTCCCGACGACATCCCCCGCAGGACATCATTGCTCCTGCTCTGCGCGTACCCTGTACACGCCTTATCATCTATTTTTTTTAGACTCACTTAGACCCCGCGGCACAAGCCGTCTGCCTGTCTGCGTTCTGCCCCGACGGTCTATAAATTTTAGATACGCACTGCCGCTCCCCCCTTTCTCTTCGCCGGTCATCCGGTGGGGCCGGACATCTGCCAACAAACATAATGCTATTTTTTACACATAGTTATTGAAAAAAATAAACCGCGCGGCGCGGCTTGGCACGGTGGTTGCCTATAGGAATGCACAACCGCGGCTTGTCCGCAGCAAACACTTTTCCGCAAAAAGGAGAAAGAACCATGAAAAAGATCATCATGAACCTGCTCAAGGGTGAAGAAGGCGCCACCGCTCTGGAATACGGACTTATCGCAGCCCTCATTGCCGCTGTCATCGTGGCAGCCGTCACCGCGCTGGGTACCAAGGTGAGCGACACCTTCACCTACATCGACTCCAAGATGCCCACCCCCGGTACCTAACAGGGACACAGCAGAATCATCCGCCGACAGACCCTTCAGAGACGGAGCCGGCCTGCAGCCCCCGCTTACCGACAGGCCGTCCTGCAGTATCCGCAACCTGCTCCGCTTATCCGTCCGGCACGGAAGGGATTATCCGCAGACAGCAAAAAGGGCCGGAGCGCATCTCCGGCCCTTTTAGCCACAAAACAGAGGAACACACCATGCAGACCGTCATGCCCATCCTGCTTGTCAGCATTCTGATGACAGCCGTCGTCACCGACATACGGGCCATGCGCATTCCCAACTGGCTCACTTTTCCGGCCATGTTCGCCGGACTGGCGGGGCACGGTGCCGCCGGCGGCGCTGACGGGCTGCTTTTTTCCCTTGCCGGACTGGGACTGGGCGCAGCTCTGATGCTGCTGCCTTTTCTGGCGGGTGTGATGGGCGCGGGCGATGTGAAGCTGATGGGTGCGGCAGGTGCCTTTCTGGGAGCGCAGGGAGTGTTCGGTGCATTCATATGGACCAGCTTTGCCGGCGGCGCCTACGCTCTGGGCGTTCTGCTGTTTCACCTGCCTCAGCTCCGGGCCGTGGGCCGCGCGCTGCACACATCATTTACCACCATGCTGGTTACCGGCGAGATGACCTACACCCCCGCAACAGGCGGAAAGGCACTGCCCCGACTGTGCTACGGCGTGGCCATAGCAGCCGGTACCGTGACCTCCATGTACTTTTCAGGCGCATTGGATGCTGTCTTTTCCGGCATCATGGCAATCCGCTGACGGAGAACCGGCATGAAAAAATCATCACTCATCCAGATTGCTGTAGCGCTGGTGCTGGCACTTGGGGCCGGAGCACTCGTCTTCCGCATGATGCAGGCCCCCGCCCGCACGGCACAGCCCCCCAAAGTCGCCAGCGTCATGCTGGCCGTGGCGGCAGCTGATATGACCAAAGGCACAAGAATACGTGCCGAACAGATCACCATGGCCGAATTTCTGCAGCAGACCGCCCCCGCGGGGGCCTTTTCCTCCGCAGATGAGCTTACGGGCAGGGTGCTCGCTTCCGCCGTGACAGCCGGCGAACCCATCACTCCCGCGCGGCTGGTGGAAGACACCGTCCGTTACGGCGGCGTCAGCACCATGATCAGCCCCGGCAAACGGGCGGTGGCGGTAAAGGGCAACAATGTTCTGGGTATGGCCGGATTCATCCGTCCCGGAAACCATGTGGACGTACTGGTGACCATAGATGACAACAGACGCCCCCAAGACAAGGCCGTGACCAAAACCGTACTGGAAAACATCCGCGTACTGGCCACCGGCACCGAACTGGAACAGCAGGGCGACGACACCGCTACATCACCGGTGGACATCTATACGCTGGAAATGCTGCCCCGCGAGGTGGAAGTGCTCTCTCTGGCTGCTTCCCGCGGAGAGGTACACTTTTCCCTGCGCAATCCGGCAGATACTGATTCCGTCAAAACAGCCGGTACGGACGTCCCCCATGCGCTTTCCATGCTGCGTCCTGCAGCCGCGCCCGCCAGCAAAGCGCGTGCCGCCGCTTCTGTGGAAGTCATCAGCGGAACACAGCGCTCAACACTGAGGTTCAGGCAATGACTGCTTTCAACAAAGCCACAACGCTTCTGGTATGTTTCCGCCATTTTCCGGTACTGGCTGCGGTGCTGCTGAGCGCCGTATGCGCGCAGGCTGCCATAGTGCCCGCCGCAGTGCAGCTGGCCGCCGGCAAATCGGTCGTTCTTGAAACCGCATCCCCTGTCCGGCGGGTTTCAGTGGCTGCGCCGGAGGTGGCACAAGTGCTGGTGCTCTCTCCCACACAGGTCTACGTAACCGGCGTAAAGCCGGGCGGCACCACACTCACGCTGTGGAACGCTGCCGGTGCGGTGTCCCATGTATTCGACATTCAGGTTTCACCGGATATCGCCCGCCTGAAGGAAATGCTGCACAAGCTGCTGCCGTCGGAAAAAGACATAATGGTCATGACGGTAGGTGAATCCATAACTCTGGCAGGCACGGTAAGCAGCCCCGCGCATATTGCCACAGCCATGGACATGGCCCGTATGTACGCCCCCGACAAAGTGACCAACCTCATGAAAGTCGGCGGAATGCATCAGATAATGCTTGAAGTGAAAGTCGCTGAAATGCGCCGCTCCGTCATGCAGCGTCTGGGCATTGATCTGGCTGCCGCGTGGGGCAACAGTTTTGCCTTTACCATGCTCAACCAGCTGTTCACACTTGACAATCAGGACGGAACCATAGGTGTGGGCCGCACCGCCGCTGTGCTGAGCCCTAACAATACCGGCGTGTTTCAGGCACCGGTAGGCGGCATGACACTGACCGGCTTTCTGGATGTGCTCAAGGAAAACGGCCTTGTAAAAGTACTGGCCGAGCCCACGCTGGTCTGCCGGAGCGGTGAGCATGCCAGTTTTCTTGCCGGCGGCGAGATACCCATACCTGTACCGCAGGGGCTGGGCACCGTGGCCATCGAATTCAAGGAATACGGCGTAACGCTGGATTTCACGCCCACGGTACTTTCGCCGCGCCAGATAAGCCTCAAGGTTGAGCCGGAAGTCTCCGAGCTTGACTATGCCAACGTCATCCAGATCAACGGTTTCTCCATTCCCGGCATCAGCAGCAGGCGGGCCTCCACCACGGTGGAGCTGGGCGACGGTCAGAGCTTTGCCATTGCCGGTCTGCTGCGCGATGAAGTCCGCGAAACCATAAAAAAATACCCCGGACTGGGCGACATTCCCGTACTGGGAACCCTGTTCCGTTCTTCCAGCTGGCAGAAAAATGAAACCGAGCTCGTGATCATCATAACCCCGCGGCTGGCCAAACCGCTGGATATGACCGCACAGACCCTGCCCACAGACGGCTTTCGCGAACCCACGGAATATGAATTTTTCATTCAGGGAAAAATGGAAGGCGATGCTCCTGCCGCGGCCCCTGCCGCCATGCGGGGCTCCGGCGATGTTCAGTCCTCAGACGGCAATCCGCCGTCCGGCATGGAAGGCGAGTTCGGCCACGTGCTCAGACTGCGGTAACTGCGGAGAAACAACATGAGCAGATACATCATTGCCACCTTAATACTGGCAGCGCTGGCCGGATGCACCAATGCAGGCGCCCCGGGCACGCAGCGGCCCATACCCGAGTGGGTGCAACAGACCGGTTCTTCATTCCGCCAGCAGCAGCAGGCACAGCGGGCCTGCCCCGCGCCGGAAACAGGCTATGCACCGGCCGCCATGGACGGCGTGCTGGCAGAAGAAACCATCGGCCTGTACCGCACCCCCGAACAGCCCGCGCAAAAGGCGTCCGGCATCAACCTTAATCTGAACGGTCCCAAATAGCCGGAGGAAATCATGGCTTCCACCTATCCGGTCTGTCTGCTGACCAGAAACCTGCATACCGAAGAAGAGCTTTCGCGCCTCATTGCGCACCAGAAGCACTTTCATCTTGCCACTCCGGGCGTATCCGAAGACATGGGGCTGGTCATAGTGGAACTGGGCGGCACCCCGCAGGATGACTTTGACGCCATTGTGGCGCTGGCGGCCGACCCGCGTGTGGGCGAAGTGTTCATCACCGCTCCGCGCAAAGACCCCGATGTCATCATCCGCGCCATGCGTGCCGGTGTCACCGGCTTTCTGGAACAACCTTTCAGCAGCGACAACATTGCCGCGGCGCTGGAAGGATACGCCGCGCGCATGCGTGAAACCGAAACCGCACCGCAGCCTGCTGTACAGCGTCAGGGACGCATCATCCATGTGCTGGGCGCAAAAAGCGGCAGCGGTGCCACGACGGTTACGGTCAATCTGGGCGTGAACAGCGCACGGAACGGCCGCAGCACCGCGGTGATGGATATGCGCCTGCCGCAGGGCGAGGTTCCGCTTTTTCTGGACATGCAATACGCGCGCACATGGGCAGATGCGGCGCGTGAACTGCACAGACTGGATCATATGTATCTGCAGAGTCTTATGGAACGGCACGAAAGCGGGCTGGAAATACTGGCCGCGCCGGATGAAAACGATGCGCCCGAAACACTGAGCGAGCGCAGCGTAAGAAGTATTCTGCGCCTGCTGCGCACCCGCCATGACGCCGTGCTTATCGACGGCGGTCCGTATGCCGATGAACTGGCTCTCGTATCCATGCACGAAGCGGACGAGGTGCTTCTGGTTTCAGAACTGTCACTGCCGGCGCTGGCCGGAGCCCGCAGGCTGCTCAACAGCATTGCACAGACGGCTCCGGATCTGGACGGTAAAATCCGTCTGGTCATCAACAGGCATGCAGCAGGAAGCGGACTGTCGCAGGAAGAAGCCGAAACCCTGCTGGAACGCAAAGCCTGCTGCCTTATTGAAAATGACTACGAAGCGGCCGTCTCCGCGGTCAATCAGGGTGTGGCCCTGTGCGATGCGCACCCGCGTTCGCCCGCGGCAAAATCGCTAACCGCACTGGCAGACATACTCATGCCTCAGGCCTCTCCGGCTGATACCGGTTCCATGCGCCCCAGAAGCCTGCTGGCCAGATTCATGCCGCGTCGTCCTTCCCGCGTGCGGACAACACAGGACGCGCCTTTGTCCGGCAACCTTCAGACCGCGGAGAGCTGACCATGAAACTGGCAGAACGACTCATGCGCTCCACCCGGCGCACGCCGGCGCCTTTGTCCGGAGTCCCCGTCCGCAGCGAAGACGACGCGCTGGAACAGGCTTTCCGCCGCAGTCCGCAACCTGCCACGCCCCGGACACCGCATACGGATTCCGCTCACGCTGAAACAACCGGAACGGTCTCTGCGCCCGCCGGAACGCATCCGCCGGACATGCGGCACGCATCCGCACCGGCACATGCACGGCAGCCGGCGGCACCGGCAGAGCACACCGGAGCTTTGCAGTCTCCGCCGGACGCAGACGTACCGGCTCCCGCCTCTTCCGGTGCTGCACGTACTGCCATGCGCCAGCAGGCTTTCCGGCCTGCACGGTCCGGCAACAGCACTGTGTCCTGCGCCGCCCCGCAGGAAGAAGGCTATTACGAAGCCAAAGCCCGTGTGCATGCCCGCGTGCTGGAGCTTATGGACATCAGTGCGGCCGAACACCTCAATCCGGAGGTACTGGGTGCTGAAATCCGCCGGCTGGTGGAAAAGGTACTGCATGAAGAATACCGGCAAATTCCGCTCAACAGTCAGGAGCGCCGACGCGTAGCCGAGGAAATACAGCATGAAATACTGGGCCTCGGCCCGCTGGAGCCTCTGCTGGCCGACCCTTCTGTTTCGGATATTCTGGTGAACAATTACCGGCAGGTATATGTGGAGCGCGGGGGCAAGCTGCACAAGGCGGGTGTACGTTTTCACGATGACGAACATCTGCGGCAGATCATCGACCGCATTGTTTCACGCATCGGGCGGCGCGTGGACGAATCATCGCCCATGGTGGACGCCCGTCTTGCTGACGGCTCACGAGTCAACGCCATAATCCCCCCGCTGGCGCTGGACGGCCCCAGCCTCTCCATACGCCGTTTTTCCAAGGACCCGCTGGAACTGGACGACCTGATACGCTTCAAGGCACTGACCCCGGAAATGGGCGAAGTGCTGCGCGGTATAGTTAAAGCCCGGCTGAACATCATTGTCTCCGGCGGCACCGGATCGGGCAAAACAACCATGCTCAACTGCCTGTCGCGCTTTGTGCCCCACGACGAACGCATTGTGACCATTGAAGACGCTGCGGAACTGCAGCTGAAACAGGAGCACGTGGTCAGGCTGGAAACAAGACCGGCAAACATAGAAGGCCACGGCGAAATAACGGCCCGCGATCTGGTGAAAAACTGCCTGCGGATGCGTCCGGACAGAATCATCGTGGGCGAAGTGCGTTCCGCCGAAGTGCTGGACATGCTGCAGGCCATGAACACCGGTCATGACGGTTCACTGACCACAATCCACGCCAACAGCCCGCGTGACTGCCTGATGCGTCTTGAAACCATGGTGGCCATGTCGGGGCTGAACATCAGCACGCTGTCCCTTAAACGCTATATCACTTCCGCCGTTGACGTCATTGTGCAGGTTTCGCGGCTTTCCGACGGTTCGCGCAAACTGACCAGTCTGACAGAAATAACCGGTATGGAAGGAGAGGCCGTGACCATGCAGGAAATATTCTCCTTCCGGCAGACCGGGGTGGGGCAGGACGGCAAGGTCACAGGCAGCTTTGCCGGTGCCGGTATCAGACCAAGATTCGCCTCGCGGCTTGCCGCGGCGGGCATTCCGCTGGACGGAGCCCTGTTTGAAAAAGGCATGGAACAGGCGTGACACCGCCTGAACAGGAGAAACCGCATGATTCTCATAGCCACGCTGCTGGCGGTAGCCGCCTGCTTTATTCTGGTGCTGGGTACCGGAAACCTGCTGTCCGCGCGCAGACACGAGGCAAAAGCGCGTGTGAGCCGCCGTCTGACGGCGCTGGCAGTCCGGCACGAAACAGCCCCCCCCGCAGACATAGAACGCCGCAGAGCCATGTCGGGCATGCAGTGGCTGGACAAAGTTCTGTCAGGACGTTCTGTCATGCGCAGGCTCGATCTTATTCTCGAACAGGGCAAGACCGACATAAACGTGGGGGTCATCATTCTGGCAGCCGTCACTCTGGCCGCTGCGGGCTTCGCCTTCATACGTCTGCTCACTGACAATTTCTGGCTTTGTGCCGTCACCCCGTTTGCCGCCGGTTATCTGCCCTTTGCGTGGATTCTTTCCCGCCGCACACGACGCATGAACAGATTTCACAGACAGCTGCCCGATGCGCTGGACCTTATTGCCCGCGCATTGAAAGCCGGCCATGCCTTTCCGCAGGGCATGCGCATGGTGGCCGATGAATTCGCCGATCCGGTAGGACCGGAATTTCAGATCACGCTTGATGAAATCAACTTCGGAGTGTCTCCGGATGCCGCGCTGCACGCCATGACCCGGCGCGTGGACTGCGCCGACCTGCGGTTCTTTGTGGTTTCTGTAAACATCCAGCGCGAAACCGGAGGCAATCTGGCGGAAATCGTTTCCGGCATCGCCCTGCTGCTGCGCGAACGCTTCAAACTGCACGGCAGAGTAAAGGTGCTTTCGGCAGAAGGCAGGCTGACCGCATGGATACTGTTTGCCCTGCCTTTCGGCATAGGGTTCATCATCCACCTGCTCAACCCCGATTTCATGAGCGCGCTGTACACCACACCGGAAGGCAACATGCTGTTGAACGGTTCGCTCTTTCTTATGACTGCGGGCGCGCTGGCGCTGAAAAAACTGACCACCATACGGGTATAGGAGGCAGCCATGAACATACAGAACATGCTTCCGCTGCTTGTGGCGGCTCTCGCTTCCGCCTCTGTCATGCTGGCCTTTTTCGGACTGCGCGGGCTGCTGAACGGCAGACAGCGGGCAAAAAAGCTGCAGCGCCGCGTCCGGCATCACATCAGTCCGACCCGCATCTCCGGCATGCAGTCTGCGGCGGACACACAGCAGGGACGGCGGCAGCTGACCGCAAAGCTGAACGACCTCATGAGCACCATAGGTGAACGTCTTGCCCCCAGAAATGAAGAACAGATGGGACAGACCAACCTCGCCCTCGTGCGGGCAGGATACCGCAGCCGCAAAGCCCCGCTGATACTCTGGGGCGCCAAGGCGGGATGCATGCTGCTGGGACTGACATGCGGACTGCTGATACGGCTTGCCGCCGGTGAAACCATTCCCGCCGGCATGCTGGCGCTGCTCTTTATCTGCCCTGCTGTTCTGGGACTGTATCTGCCGGATGCATGGGTATCATCCAAAGTACGCACCCGCCGCCGCCAGATGGAAGACAGTCTGCCCGATGCGCTTGACCTCCTTGTGGTCTGCGTCGAAGCGGGCATGGGGCTTGATCAGGCCATAGGGCGTGTCGCCCGTGAGCTGTCGCTCTCCAGCCCTGTGCTGGGTGAAGAGCTTTCCATGCTGGTCAGTGAGCTGCGGGCCGGAAAAACCAGATCGGAATCACTGAAGAATCTGGCGCACCGCGTAGGTCTGGAAGATGTGAACAGTCTGGTTACCCTGATTATTCAGGCCGATGCATTCGGCACCAGCATCGCACACACGCTGCGCGTCTATTCCGACACCATGCGCACCACGCGCTTTCAAAGAGCCGAGGAAATCGCCGCCAAGATGCCTGTCAAACTGCTTTTCCCTCTCGTATTCTGCATACTTCCGGCTCTTTTTGTCGCCATCATGGGGCCTGCGGGCATCCGTCTGATGCAGGTCTTTTCACAAATGGAATAGGAGAGGACACCATGAACCGCCTTGCATACATATTTTCAATTGCCGCGGCTGCCATACTGCTGGGCGGCTGCGCTCAGGGAAAAGAAAACAACTCCGGCCGTTTTTCGCTCATGCAGCGTTATCACAGCGGACAGCCCCTGCTGGCAGAAGAAACCGGGCAGGACACGCGGAACAACCATGACAACAGCGCTGAAGCACGTGAGCATCTGGCACGCGGACTCCGCTTTCTGCAGCAGGAAAGAGACGAGCTGGCTTTTGAACAGTTCAGTCGCGCCGCGTCGCTTGACCCCGCGCTGACTCAGGCCCGTTATCAGCGCGGTCTGCTGCTGCACAGCCGGGGCATGCAGCAGGAAGCCATGCAGGAAATGGAAGCGGTACTGGCACTGGAACCTGACCATGCAAAGGCGCATGAAGCCAGCGGAGCCATTTTTTTCACCGCAGGACTGATGGAAGAAGCACTGGGTATGTTCACCAAAGCGGTGAGTCTGGATGCCGGACTGGAAAACAGTCATGCGTTCATAGCCGCCATCAGAAACTACCGGGGAGAACATACACAGGCGCTGCAAGCGCTGCAGGCAGCGCTTGCGCTCTACCCCGCATCCGCCGCGCTGCACAATAACGCTGGCATGACCCTTTCCATGCTGCACCGCGATGCCGAAGCCGTCCCCCACTTCCGTCAGGCCATCAGTCTTGGCGCACCCGCGGCAAAAACATGGAACAACATGGGACTGGCCCTGTGCAGAATGAACCGTCTGGACGAAGCGCTCATAGCATTCCGCAATGCAGGCACCGAGGCTGCCGCATACAATAACCTGGGCTACTATCTTTTTCTGCAGAACCGCCACCGCGAGGCTGTCGTGTATCTGGAAAAAGCCATGGAGCTTGAACCGCGCTACTACGCCCGTGCAGCTGAAAACCTGAAACGCGCCCGACTGGCAGCCCGTTTTGACGCGGCTCCCGCCGCACCTGCCGCCATACGGCAGATACCGGCGCCCCCCGTCGTACAGCCCGCAGCAACACCGCATAACCGGACACAATCCACCGCATTGCCCGTGGCTGTGCCGGCGGTAGCGGCAGATACCGCAAACATGCCCCCCGCAGCCGGTGCCGTTTCCGTCGCAGACTCTCCCGCCGCCGTTGTGACAAACGCCGCACCGCAGTCTGAGGACAAGGTATGGGCCGTGCATGAAAGTTCGTGGAAAGACGCTCACAAGGCACAACAACGTGCCGGCGAACTGCGCAGCATGGGTTTCGATGCCAGAGTGGCCACATTTGCCATCAGACAACACGGCACATGGCACAGGGTGGTGCTGGGCAGCCATCAGACCATGGAAGAAGCCGACGCCCGCTGTGCGGCGCTTGTACGGCAGGCGGCATTCGAAAACCTGCGTTCGGTACGTGTTCCTGCAACGCTGATACCTGCCGGCACCCCCGCCGCGCAGCAACTGTAGCCGGTGCCCGCACAGGAGGCCACCATGCCGATATCTTTCACACGCGATGAACGCGGCCTTGCCGCCATCGAGGTAGCCCTGCTTGTACCGGTGCTGGCAGCACTGCTGTACGTGCTCGTCGAAGGCGGCAACACCATACGCACCTATTCCGCACTTACAGAAGCCAGCCGTTCTGCGGCAAGGCATGTGGTGCTGACGGGCGAAACCGACAATCTGGACGCTTTTGTCCGTTCGCTTGTCACCTCGCTTGACCCGCAGGCCCTGAGTACAAATGTCAGCGCCGCGGAACAGGGCGCCATGGTCACCGTACAGGTGCGCTACGGGTACAAGTCTGTTTTTACCAGCAACATTATTACGGGAGAAGCCAATGAACCGCTTTACACACTTACTGCGCAGACCAGCATGCCTCTGCCGTAGACTGGGCGGGCAGCTTGCGGCAGGAGCAGAAGGAGCCTCCGCCGCGCTCATGGCTGTCCTGTTGCCGGTCATACTGGGCATCATGGGGCTGGGGCTGGATTCGGGCATGCTGTATCTTTCGCACAGCCGACTTCAGGCTGCGGTAGATGCCGCCGCTCTGGCCGGCAGTCTTCAGCTGCCCTACGACCCCGCCATGGACAAGGGACTGGTACGTGCGGCTGTGGACGAATACATGCACGCCAATTTTCCTCAGGCCGTGGTGCAGTCCGTGCTGCCCGGGGCGGAAGAACGCAGCGTCACGGTAAACGCCGAGGCAACCGTAGGCACCATATTCATGGGCGCGCTGGGCATCGGCTCTTCCACGGTACGCGCGCAGGCTTCAGCGGGGTACAACAACCTCGAAGTCGTCTTCGTCATCGATAATTCCGGCTCCATGAAGGGTTCGCCCATCAATGAAACCAATGCCGCGGCTACCCGTCTGGTGGATCTCATCATGCCCGAAGGCATGGCCACATCGGTTAAAATCGGCCTTGTCCCCTTCCGCGGCAAAGTGCGCATTCCAGCCGATGTCGACGGGCTGCCCTCCGGCTGCCGCAATGCCGACGGCTCACTGAACGAGGACGGCCTGCTGGATGAATACAAAAAGCCCGAATACCGTTACCCGTACAACGACAGGCTGAGAGTGACTCCGTACTCCTGCTCCAGCATCCCCCTTACCCAGGGTCTGACAGCCGACCGCGCCACCATAACACAGGCCATAGGACGTCAGGATGCACGGGGTGATTCTTCCGGCACTGTCATATCAGAAGGCCTGAAATGGGCACGCCACGTGCTGACCCCCGAGGCGCCTTTCACCGAAGGCTCCTCCGCCAAAGACATGCGCAAGGTGATCATCCTGCTGACAGACGGAGATACCGAAGACGGAAACTGCGGCGGCAACTATTCCGTGTATTACCGGCCCAACAACTACTGGACCAACGCCTACTATGGCATGATGGACATGGACTCGCACTGCGAAGACGGCGGCGTGCTGAACAACGCCATGCTCAGTGAAGCGGCTTTGGCCAAAGATGCCGGCATAGAAATATTCGCCATCCGGTACGGCTCTTCAGACGCTGTGGACCGCAATCTGATGCGGGCTGTCGCATCCAGCAAGGAAGGCACCGATGACCACTATTTCGATGCGCCTTCACCGTACGACATTGACGATGTGTTCAAACTGATCGGCCGTCAGCTCGGCTGGAGACTGCTGCGCTGACGCGCAGCAAGGAGACTGTCCATGCACGCATTCCGACTTGTCACAGGCAGGCTGCGGCACGACACGAGCGGACTCAGCTCGCTGGAGCTGGCCCTTACTCTGCCTGTGCTGCTGATGATGGTTTTCGGGCTCATTGAATTCGGCTATAACCTGTTTGCCAGAACCACGGTGGACAAAGCCGCACTTATCGGAGCACGCTACGCCGTGACCGGTCAGGGCTTTGACGACGGCACACGCCATGCACGCATTGTGCAGGAGGCCCGGAGACTGACGGGAGTTCTGGCCGGCAGTTCGCCGCAAAGCGTCACCGTCACCATAGGCAGCATTGCCGCCGGTGCGGGAGATGACGCCCTGATAGAAGGCGATGCAGGCCTGCCCTGCGACAGGGTTCAGGTACGGGTGGAATACCGTTACACTCCGGTAACCCCCGTAGTGGGCAGTCTGCTGGGACCGGAAATAACGGTGCAGGGCATCGAACGCATGATCAACGAACCATGGGTGGCATGCCGGTGAGCGTTCCCGTTCTGGCCTGCATGCCGGTAAACACCTGTATGCGGCCTGAAACGGCCGGAATTATCCGCCGGTTGCGCCCGCGCGCTTGCCCGGTGACAAAGGACGCCACCATGCACCATTCGCTCAGCCTGCTTTTTGTCACCTGTTCGGAAGAACTGGCGGACGGCATAGTGCACAGCGCTTCGGAATGCGGTCTGCACCCCGCCTATTCTCTTGTGGGGTCGGCTCAGGAGCTTTCCCGCGCGCTTGCCGAAGAATCCTGGGACATCATTCTGGCCGAACCCCATGTGGCGGGCATGCCGTGGCAGCAGATACTTGCGGCCGTGCGCCGTGTGCACGAAGGGATTCCTTTTGTCCTTGTCATGCCTGCCCCCGACCCGCAGGCCGCGGCGCAGGCCGTCCACGACGGTGCCGATGAAGTGCTGCTGCCTGCGGACTGGCATACCGGCGCCGCCCTGCAGCGGCTGCGCAGTCAGGCAGTGCTGAGCCGCAGACAAGGTGCCCGCCGCCGTTCACGCGCAGATGATGAAAAAGAATGGCGCGCGCTGGTCGAAAACACCATGGTCGGCATGTTCCGCTGCCGCCCGTGGGGCGAACTGGTACAGGTGAATCCTGCTTTTGCCGCCATATTCGGCTACCGTTCCCCCCAAGAGCTGCTGAATGCCCATGCCGGAAAAAAGGGGCCCCATGTTCCGGCCGCAGAAATAAAAGAACTGCTGCCGGCGCTGAGGAATGAAGGCCTGCTGACAGAATACGAGATGCACGCAGCACGGCCCGACGGTTCCGGCGTATGGCTTTCCGTCAATGCCAGAACCATACGGGGGGCCGCCGGAGAAATTTCGGGCATAGAAGGCACGGTGGAAGACATCGGCAACCGCAAGTCGGTCGAAAGCATGATTGTCCGGGCAAAGCAGGAGTGGGAAAAAACATTCGACAGTGTACCCGACATAATCGTCCTGCTGGACAGCGACCTGCACATAAGGCGATGCAACATGGCGCTGGGAACGCTGCTGGGCCGCCATCCGCGCGAACTGGTGGGACAGGACAGCCGCAAAACACTTTTCGACGGCGGCACACACGGCCCTGTGCTTGACTCGCTGCCTGCGCTGAGCCGCGGACAAAGCCATACCGAAGAACTGCACCTGCCCGCGCTGGGCGGACATTTTCTGATAACCTTTTCGCCGCTGTTCACCGGTACCGGATCAGATGCTGAACCGGAAGGCACCGTACTGGTGGCACGCGACATAAGCAGCCGCAAACAGCTGGAAGCACAGTTGCGCCAGGCTCAGAAAATGGAGGCCATAGGCACGCTGGCAGGCGGAATCGCTCACGATTTCAACAATATCCTCGGCGTGATGATGGGCTATACTGAAATGAGCATGGATGAAACCACGGAAGGTTCGGCCATGCAGCGGCGGCTGGACGCCGTCCTCTCTGCCGGAAGGCGCGCCCGCGACCTCATCCATCAGATACTTACTTTCAGCAGACACGAAGAGCCTTCGCGTCATCCGCTCAACCTTGTTTCCCCCGTCAAGGAAACGGTCAAACTGCTGCGGGCTTCGCTGCCGGCCAACATTGCCATCGACCTGCGTACAGACACTGTGCCTCCCGTCAACGCAAACCTGAGCCAGATTCAGCAGGTGGTCATGAACCTGTGCGCCAACGCAGCCCACGCCATGCGCGGCCCGGGCGGCAACCTGCTGCTTGCGCTGGACAGCACCCTGCTTACCGCCGAAGAAGCGCGCCCTCTTTCCGTCCCTGCGGGCACGTATGTCCGCCTGCGTGTGTCCGACACGGGGCACGGTATCGACCCGCAGATACTGCACAGCATTTTTGACCCGTTTTTCACCACAAAAAAACCCGACGAAGGAACGGGCATGGGGCTGGCGCTGGTGCACGGCATCATCACCGCGCACGGCGGTACGGTATCTGTCTCGTCCGTACCCGGGCAGGGAACAGACTTCACCATACTGCTGCCCGCCACCGACGGACAGAATGTATCGGAACCGGGCGGGTCACTGCGCCACGCGGGCAGCGGCATTGTGCTGGTGGTGGATGATGAAAAAGCGCTGGCAGGCGTCATGGCCGATATGCTGCAAAGCATGGGATACACCCCGCGCATAGCCGATTCGCCGGCTCAGGCGCTGCACATGGTAAGCCGCGCCCCGCAGGAATTTGCCCTTGTGCTTACAGACCAGACCATGCCGGACATGACCGGAACAGAGCTGGCGGCACGCCTGCATGCGGTGCGCCCCGACCTGCCGGTCATTCTGTGCACGGGCTTCAGCGAGGGGCTTACGCGTGAAGCCGCACGCAAGGCCGGAATCAGCGAACTGCTGCTCAAACCCGTATTACGCGGCGATCTGGCAAAGGCGCTGGCATGTCTTGAATTTGACTGCGGGCTGTGACCGCAAAAAACCCCTGCCGCAAAAACGGCAGGGGTCAGGAACTGCAGCGCAGCAGAACAATCAGCCCAGCTTGATAACACCCAGCCCGTTGAGCATGACCAGCAGCACCAGCACGGGGGTCACCCAGCGCACCAGCCGGAACACCACGGACACCACAGAGGTGTTGTGCAGTTCTCCGCTGTTGGAAAGCTCGTCCTGCATATTCTTTCTGCCCCACACCCAGCCGATGAAAACACAGATAAGCAGCCCGCCGGCGGGCAGCAGAATATTGGACGACAGGTAATCGTAAAAATCAAAAAAGTTCATGCCGAACACGGTTACATCGGCCATGGTGCTGAACGACAGCGTGGCAGGTGCGCCCGTAACCGCCAGCAGCAGCGCGGTAAGCACCGTGGCCGTCTTGCGCGACCAGCCGAGGGCTTCTGTCAGAAAAGCCACCGGCACTTCCATAAGCGACAACATGGCCCCGATGGTCGCAATGCCCGTAAGCACAAAAAAAGCAACCATGAACAGCTGCCCTGCGGGCATGGCACTGAATACCGCAGGTATGGTCATGAACAGCAGTCCCGGCCCGGCCGCCGGTTCAAAGCCGAAGTTGAACACAGCGGGAAAAATGGCAATGCCCGCCAGCATGGAAACCATGAGGTCTGCCAGCATGACACGCGTTGTGGTGACGGGAATGTTGGCGTCGGCGCGGAAGTAGCTGCCGTAAGTCATCATGGTGCCCATGCCGATGGACAGCTTGAAAAATGCAAGCCCCATGGCCATCAGCACCACATTGCCGGTAATCTTGCTGAAATCGGGATTGAACAGAAAGGCAAGCCCTTCCGCCGCCTTGGGCAGCGTAAGCGAGCGCGCGCAGACAAGCAGCAGCATGACAAAAAGAATGGGCAGCAGTGTTTTGGTCGTTTTTTCTATACCTTTGCTCACCCCGCCGATGATGATGTAGCTGATGAGCACCAGAACCCCCCACTGCCACATCAGCGAAGACCACGGCGCGCTGACCATGGCCCCGAAAACCGCTTCGCCTGTTTTAGGGTCTGTGGCGTTCAGCACACCGGTGACAGACTTGACGATGTAAAAAAACACCCAGCCCACCACATTGGTATAAAAGGAAAGAATGACAAACGCGGCGATGCATCCGGAAAGCCCCACCAGCCACCACGGCGTGCCCGGGGCCAGCTTGCGGAATGTGCCCACGGCGTTGCTGCGCGCCCTGCGGCCCATCATTATCTCCGCAATCATGATAGGAAGCCCCACAACCAGTGTGGCTATGATGTAAAGCAGAAGAAACGAAGCGCCCCCGTTTTCTCCTGTCATATAGGGGAATTTCCAGATGTTCCCCAGCCCGACCGCAGACCCCAGAGTCGCAGCCAGCACCCCCAGCTTTGATGAAAAGCCGTCGCGTTGATTTGTTGCCATATTCCTTCACTCTCCTCGTAAAGATACCCCCGGACATACCGGCGGGTGAATTTTCCTAGTCGCAGACGCTGTACGTTTCAACTAATTTTTCCATAATCTTCCAAAAAACAAAAGCGGCACTCTCATCAAGTGCCGCATAAAACGTTCTTATTTATTCATCATATAGCTTTCTCGCGTCGGCTTTAATCTCTTCGCGCACTGCCAGCCACTGGTTTTCAGCCCATTCGGGGCCGGGCTGTCTGCTGGGCATGACAGTAAGCTGTCCCGAGCTGCCCGCGCACGAAAGTTCCACCTGCACCAGTTCACCGCTGCGCACCGCCCTGGGCGAAAAAGAAGCGACAAAAGAAGCGGCATGAGCCACTTCTTCCGGCGTCCACGGGTCATCGTCTATCTGCCGGCCCACAGCTACCGGACCGGGAAAACCGCAGACCTTGAACACAAGATCGCCCTTTCTGGCCAGTTTGCGCAGGCCCTCGTTATCCGCCTTGTTTCTGCCCACTGTCAGCCAGCGGTTTGCCGCCCAGTACTGCCGCCCCACGTTGGCCAGTTTAAAATCGCGGGCCTGCGGGTCGGGCAGACGGCTGAGCACAGGCCAGTAACGGCGTGCATTTTCCTTTTCCGCCAGCTTGCAGCCCCCGGCCGGAGTAGGTATTTCGGGCAACCGGTAGTGTTGCGCCAGCGCCATCTGCTCCTTGCGTCCCCTGCCCGATATGGACAGCAGGCGTGAACGGTCTATCCAGCCCCGTTCTTCCGCCTCGGTGGGGTCGAGACGCAGGGCGCATAAAGGCCGTACAAGAATATCGCGGACTTCCGCATCTCTGCGGATTACATTGAGGGTGTCCCGCCGCTGCGACATGGGCCGCTGGCCCACCACTTCGCCGGATATGATGAATCTGGCCCCGTATTCCTGCAGCAGTGCGCGGGTACGGCGCATCATCAGTATCTTGCAGTCCACGCAGGGGTTCAGCACCTTGCCGTAACCATGAGCGGGCCGCCCGCGCATCATGGAGACAAAGTCATCACTCACGTCCACCACGGCTATGTCCAGCCCGTACATGGATTCCCAGCGGTTCACCTCTCTGGGTTTGCCGAAAAAAGGCGTTACAAAATGCAGGCATTTGACACGCAGTCCCTGTTCCTGCACAACCTTGACCGCAAGTATGGAGTCGAGCCCGCCCGACAGCAGGGCAAGGGCATCGTACTGTTGCTGTATATCGTCGCTCATCCCCTCCTCATAAAGACAGGGGGCGTTGTTGGCAACTGCTCACTTTTTCGCGCGCGGAATTCTGACCCTGAAGCCGGACCGCCTGCGGACGTTGCCCAGCCGTCCGGCTTCTGGTATTGCCTTTGAGCCAGAAACACTTTTTCCGTTCACGGAGTCCCACTCATGTCGAAAAAAACCAGCCTCACTCCTGAGGAAATGCGCCGCGAGGCGCTGAACACCGCGCTGAGCACCATAGAACGCAAGTATGGCTCCGGCTCGGTAATGAAACTGTCAGACGACGCGCATACCAATGTGGCTGTCATTCCTTCCGGCTCCATAGGGCTTGACCTTGCTCTGGGAGTGGGCGGAATCCCACGCGGACGCGTTACCGAAATATATGGTCCCGAATCATCGGGTAAAACCACCCTTGCCCTGCACATGATCGCCGAATGCCAGAAACAGGGCGGCACGGCCGCGTTCATCGACGCAGAGCACGCGCTGGATATCAATTATGCCCGGCGGCTGGGCGTAAAAACCGACGAGATGCTCATCTCGCAGCCGGACTACGGCGAGCAGGCACTTGATATCGCCGACATGCTTGTGCGCTCCAACGCCGTGGACGTGGTGGTCATCGACTCCGTGGCGGCGCTTATTCCCCAGTCGGAACTTGAAGGCAACATGGGTGAAACGCAGGTGGGCTCGCAGGCGCGGCTTATGTCGCATGCCATGCGCAAACTCACCGGCACCATTCACAAATCACGCACATCTGTCATATTCATCAACCAGATCCGCATGAAAATCGGCACTATGGGGTATGGCAGCCCGGAAACGACCACCGGCGGCAATGCACTCAAATTCTACTGCTCGGTGCGTATAGACGTGCGCAAGATACAGACCCTGAAAGACAAGGAAGAAGTGTACGGCAACCGCGTGCGCGTAAAGATTGTCAAAAACAAGGTTGCACCGCCGTTCCGCGAAGCTCAGTTCGATATTCTGTACGGTCAGGGTGTTTCGCGCACAGGCGAGCTGATCGATCTGGGCGTGGAAACGGGCATTGTGGAAAAAAGCGGCGCGTGGTACGCATTCGGCTCGGAGCGTCTGGGACAGGGCAAAGAAAACGTCCGCCAGATGCTGCAGGAAAACACCACCCTGCGCGAGGCTATCGAACAGAAGCTTCTTGAGCATCTGGGCATGCGTGAGCCCGTGCAGAGCGCGGACGAGGCCGAAAAACAGGACTGATAACAGCATCGCACCACGCCACGGCGCAGGTGCTGTGCTTTTCTGTTTGTGTTGTATAAAGTCTCTGCCGCCCCGAAAGGGGCGGCTTTTTTGAACACACGGACTGTCGCGCACGATACCATACTGGACAGGAGAGGAAACTGTGATCACTGCCAACGAAATCAGGCACCGCTTTCTTGAATTTTTCCGGAAGAACGGCCACGAGGTCGTGGATTCTTCGTCGCTTGTGCCCAACGACGACCCCACACTGCTGTTCACCAATGCGGGCATGGTGCAGTTCAAAAAGATTTTTCTGGGGCAGGAAAAACGCGCATACAGCCGCGCGACCACATCGCAGAAGTGTCTGCGTGTGGGCGGCAAGCACAACGACCTTGAAAACGTGGGCCGCACCGCACGCCACCACACGTTCTTTGAAATGCTGGGCAACTTTTCCTTCGGCGACTACTTCAAGGAAGACGCCATACGCTTTGCATGGTCGTTCATTACCGAAGAACTGAAGCTGCCCAAGGAAAAGCTGTACATCACCATATACCGGGACGACGACGAAGCCGAAAAACTGTGGCAGAGCGTTGCCGGTGTGCCGTCCGAACGCATCTACCGGCTGGGCGAAAAAGACAACTTCTGGTCCATGGGCGACACGGGTCCCTGCGGGCCCTGCTCCGAAATTCATATTGATCAGGGTGCCGACATGGCCTGCGGGCCGGACTGCGGCATAGGCAAATGCGACTGTGACCGTTTTCTTGAAATATGGAACCTGGTGTTCATGCAGTACGATCAGGCCCCTGACGGCACCCGCACACCGCTGCCCAACCCCTGCATCGACACCGGCATGGGACTGGAACGCATAGCGGCTGTCTGCCAGAATGTGCGCTCCAACTTCGACTGCGACCTCTTTCAGGCGTTCATCAATTACACGGCCGAACTGGCAGGTGTATCCTACCGCAAAGATTCGGAAGACACCGACACGGCTCTGCGCGTCATCGCCGACCACAGCCGCGCCATCGCCTTTATGATTGCCGACGGCATTCTGCCGTCCAACGAGGGCCGCGGCTATGTGCTGCGCCGTCTTATCCGGCGTGCCTACCGTTTCGGCAGACTTATCGGGCTGGAAGGTTCGTATCTGTACAAAACGGCGCTCAAGGTTGTGGAGGAAATGGGCGGAGCCTTCCCCGAACTGCTTGAAAACAAAGACTTCATGGCCCGCGTGGTGCGTGAAGAAGAAGAACGCTTCAACAAAACGCTGGATAAAGGCCTGCTGCTGCTTGAGGACGAACTGTCTGCACTGACTGCCCGCCACAGCACCTGCGTTGCCGGCGATGTGGCGTTCAAGCTGTACGACACCTTCGGGTTCCCGCTTGATATCGTTAATGATATCGCTGAAAAACGCGGTTTCTCCGTTGACGAGGACGGCTTTAAGAAACTGATGCAGGAGCAGAAAAGCCGGGCCAAGGCCGCATGGAAAGGCGGCGGCGAGCAGACTCTGGCAGCCCGTTTTCAGGCCCTGCTGGAAGAAGGCATCGCATCGGAATTTGTGGGCTATGACCATCTGTCAGCCGAAAGCCGCATCATCGCGCTGCTCGGCGAAGACATGGAGTCCGTCGAAGCCCTGCCTGCAGGTGCCGCAGGCTATCTGGTATCCACCCGCACACCCTTCTACGGAGAATCGGGCGGCCAGCTGGGTGATACCGGCGACGCAGTTTCCGAAACCGGATCGGCTGAAGTGACTGACACTCTGAAGCCCTCTGCCAAACTGCTGGTGCACGTGGTCAAAGTATCTCAGGGCGAACTGCTGCGCGATCAGGCCGTTACCCTTACCGTACGCGAAGGGCAGCGCTTTGCCTCTGCGCGCAACCACACCTGCACTCACATCCTGCACGCCGCCCTGCGCAAGGTGCTGGGCGACCACGTCAAACAGGCCGGTTCGCTGGTCGGCCCGGAAAGACTGCGTTTCGACTTTACGCATATCAGTGCCATGACGCCTGAAGAAATTCTTGCCGTGGAAAACGAAGTCAACCGCGTCATTCTGTCCGATATAGCTCTCAACTCCGAACACATGGCCTATGACGACGCCGTACAGAAAGGCGCCATGGCCCTCTTCGGCGAAAAATACGAATCGGAAGTGCGTGTGGTTTCCATTCCCGGTGAATCTGTGGAGCTGTGCGGCGGAACGCATCTGCGCGCCACCGGACAGGCAGGGTCTTTCTACATCACCTCCGAATCAGGAGTGGCCGCCGGTGTTCGTCGCATCGAAGCCGTCACCGGATGGGATGCCGTACGGCTGTTCATGCAGCAGCGCGCTGAACTGCACGAAGTGGCAGGTCTGGTGAAAGGAAAGCCCGGCGACATTGCAGGACGTGTAAAAACACTGCAAAAAGAAGTACGTGCCCTGAAAAAGGATATGGAAAAGCTGGCTGCGCAGGCTGCTTCGGGCAAGGGCCGCAATCTGATGGACAGCGTGGAGGAAGTGAACGGCGTAAAACTGCTGGCCGCCTCGCTGCCGGGTGCCAACGTGAAAGCCCTGCGCGAAGTCATGGACGATGTCCGTTCAAAACTGACCTCCGGCGTGGCATGTCTTGTGGCCGTGGATGGCGATAAGGTGCACATGCTCATTGCCGTAAGCAAAGACCTGCACGACCGGTTCACCGCACCGGCGCTTATCAAGGACGTGGCAGCCAGAATAGGCGGTTCCGGCGGCGGGCGCCCCGATATGGCTCAGGCCGGCGGCACCGACCCTCAGGGGGTTGAAGACGCATTTGCCTGCCTCAGGCAGATCATGGGAGCCTGATCTCTGCGGCGTGCACTGCTGCCCGCCGGCAACAGAGGATGAATGAAAAGCAAGGCCCGCCGCAAGGCGGGCCTTTTTACTGCGCAGGTCCAGACAGCATCGCAGTCCCCGCATAAGCCGCAAAACAGGCTTTTGTTCCGGCGGGTGCAGCGCGGTGTGAAAACCCGTCTCCGGCTCATGCGCCCTCCGGCATTCCGGCACAGCCGCTGATGCCGCGTCCGCATCCTGCGCCGCATGTGCCGCATGTGCCGGGAACCGGTGCCGGCACACAAAAAAAAGAGCCTCCGCACGGGCAGAGGCTCCTGTAGTCGGTCTGCCGACGGCGGGGCTAGTCTTCTTCCACTTCGTAACCGGCCTTGCGCACCTGCTCTTTTACAAGTGACATGTCCACGCACTCTGCGGGGCCGTAAGTGATTTCACCGGTGGCAAGGTTGATGTGAACATCTTCCACGCCGTCCACAGTTTCAATGGACTTGGTCAGGGTAGCAGCGCAGTCTGGTGTCTGCATGCCGCGGACTTTCATTTTTTTCATTGCCAACCTCCGGAATTATTCAAAACCATACCGCGCAAGTATGGCATAGCCTGCAGGTGCCCACAAGAACAAAACAAACAGCGCGGACACCGCTTCCGGGTCCGTTCTGTGCAGACTGACGGTGCAGACTGCCGCCGCAGCCTTCCTTGCGCACCTGTCCGTTATGACTTATCTGTGTGCCAGACACGGCAGCAGCGGCACCGGCCCTGCCGCCCCCGGACAAACAACAACATCAGGTGACATCATACCTCATGATTCATTTTTCCTTTACCGATTTAGGCTATGTCTACATGCTGCTTATCTGGCTTATCGCCCCGGCCATCGGCATATACCATGCCCGCAAAAAAAATCTGAATCCCTATTTCTGGGGTTTCATGTGCTTTATCATCCCGCTGTGCGTCTTTGCGGTGGTGGGCATACGGGCAGCCGGCGAACCGGTGCCCGCCATGTTCCGGGAAGAAGACCCCGCGGCGCAGGAAGACGGACAGCAGGCAGAGCCTCCCTCCGTCCCTGAAAAAAACGGAACCGCTTCCCGCAGCTGAGTCTGCTCCTTCCGTGTTGCCCTGTTTTCCACGGTGCGCCCGCTGTTGCCGCGCGCACTGTTTTTTATGAATCTATCGTACCCCGAATGCCATGCATGAAAGAACTTTCCATATAATGACCTTTGGCTGCCAGATGAACGTCAACGATTCCGACTGGCTGGCGCGTGCCCTGGAAGCCCGCGGCTTTACACAGGTTCCGGAACATGAGGCCGCCATATACATCATCAACACCTGTTCAGTCCGCGACAAACCGGAACAGAAAGTCTATTCACTGCTCGGACGCATACGCAGAGAAACAAAAAACAGACGGAATGTGACCGTATGTGTGGGCGGCTGCGTGGCGCAGCAGATAGGCAAAGGCTTTTTCAAGCGGTTCAGTCAGGTCCGGCTGGTATTCGGCACCGACGGGGCAGCCAGCGCGCCGCAGGCCATCGAACGGCTGGTGCAGGAACCGCACGCCCGCATCAGCCTGCTGGATTTTTCCGAAGAATTTCCCGAACGCGATGCAGGGTGGGAAAACGGCGAAGTACCTGTCTCCGCGTATGTCAATATTATGCAGGGGTGCAACAACTTCTGCGCATACTGCATTGTGCCCTACACCCGCGGCAGGCAGAAATCGCGCAGTTCGGCCGCCGTGCTGGACGAATGCAGAACGCTGGTCGGCAACGGAGCGCGGGAAATCACCCTGCTGGGGCAGAACGTTAATTCCTACGGGCTTGATCCGCACGGCGACGGGACAACGTTTGCCCGGCTGCTGCATGACGTGGCTGCCATACCCGGTCTTGAAAGGCTGCGTTTCATGACTCCGCACCCCAAAGACATAGCCGGTGAAGTCATTGAAGCCTTCGGAGCGCTGAAAAATCTCTGCCCCAGAGTACACCTGCCGCTGCAGTCCGGTTCTGACAGAGTGCTCAAAGCCATGGGCCGCAAATACGACATGGCCCGCTACATGGACATTGTTACCCGTCTGAAAGCGGTCCGCCCCGACATTCAGATAACCAGCGACCTCATAGTCGGTTTTCCTGGCGAAACGGAAGCAGATTTTGAACAGACGCTGGAAGCCATGCGCACCGTGCCCTTTGTTCAGAGCTTTTCATTCATCTATTCCGACAGGCCCGGCACACGGGCCGAGATGCTGCCCGGCAAGCTTTCGCGCGAAGAAAAAACCGCACGGCTTGTCAGGCTGCAGGAAGTGCAGAATGAATACAGTGAAGCAGCGCTGCAGGCTATGGTCGGCAAAACAGTCATGGTGCTGTTTGAAAGCCCCAGCCCCAAAAGTGCAGCCGGTTCCGGTACGGACGCACAGAATGCAGCGGAAGAATCGGGCCGGACGGCATCCTCATGGCAGGGACGGGACGAGCACGGCTTTATACTGAACGTACACCTGCCCGCACCCGCAGACCTGTACGGCAAAATAATGCCCGTCACAGTGACCGCCGCACGCAAACACTCGCTGACGGGCGAACCCGCGGGGGAATCATGCTGATTGAAATGAAAGTTCTGGGCCTGTCGCTGGACGAGACCAGCAAAGCCCCCATACTCATCCTGCAGCAGAAGGACGGCAAGGATGTCCTGCCCATCTGGGTGGGCGCCATGGAGGCCATGGCCATATCCATAGCCCTCAACGAGGTGGAAACGCCCCGTCCGCTCACGCACGATCTCATGCTGTCCACGCTGTCTTCGCTGGGTGCCCGCCTTGTTTCCGTCAATGTGACCGGACTGCGGGAAGGAACCTACTACGCGGAACTGGAGATCACCTGCGGCAGCACCCTTTCCAGAGTGGACTCGCGCCCGTCCGATGCGGTGGCGCTGGCTCTGCGCGCCGGAGCCCCCATCCGCGTAAGTGATGAAGTGCTGCGGCTGGCCGAAGAGTCGCGCCTTAAACCGTCTCAGGGCGATCCCGCCCTGCTGCGCAGACCCGCTGACGCCGCTGCTTCTTTTCTCCGCCCCGAAGAAGCGGAAAAACAGTCCGACGAAGAACTGGAAGAGCTGCTGCGCAAACTGGACCCCGTCACAAGATATAAAATGTGACCGGAGACCTTCCGGCACCGCCGGTATTCACCACAAGGACGTACGATGATAGAACTGCGAGTCTGCTCTTCTCTGAGCCGGGGAAGCATGTCTCCGGCACAGGCCGCACGCATGGGGCGCTTGGCCGGACTGCGCGCCATGGTACTGACCGAACAGGTGGATTCCGTCACCATGACGGCCACTCTGGCACAGCTGGTGCCCGCAGTACGCCGGCTGTCTCTTTTCGGCGGCATAGAAGTTATCGCCGGTTGCGAAATAGCCCACATGCCTCCCGCGCTGATTCCCGACGCGGTGCAGGAGGCCCGCTCGCTGGGCGCACGGTTTGTATCTGTGCTGGGGCAGTACCTCGGGTCGTACGCGGAAGAAGGTACTAATCTGGCAGCCATCGACGCAGGCTGCGACCTGCTGGCCGCCCCCGGCCTGATAAGTGAGGAAGAAGCCGCCTTTGCGGCCGAACGCGGCACGATGCTGGATATCACCGCCTGCGGCGCGCAGGCTCTGGCCAACGGACATATCGCCGTTGCGGCACGCGCCGCAGGTGCACCCGTTGCCGTCACGGGCGGCGTATGCGAGCCGTCGCAGTTCATCAATGCCGACCTGCGGCGCGCCGTGGCTCTGGGCGCGGGAATGACTCCGCAGGAATATGCAGAGACGCGCAGCCGCACCGGCGCGCTGCTCTCCGGACTGCTGCGTTCATAGCAGCTGACCGGCATTACCCTTCTGCCGGCCGCATGCGACATGCGCCACCCGAACCTATTTTCCGGACGGCCTGCAAACCCTGCCCCTCTGCTCCGGCGTCCGGTCATGCCGCCACAGCCGTCCTCTTGCCTGTCCTTAAACCTTGTCTCCGCATGCCCGCAGGTCCGGCCCGCGGGGGCTCCCGCAGCATCTCACCTGTTATAAATGCCCTCCGCGCGCAATTTGCGCATACTTGCACGCAGCAAAACTGCAGCCTGCGCATGTGCCGCCCTCAGGCGCAGCACCACCGTTTCCCTTTATTTCACACTGCCATTCATGTATGAATGCCATGTTTTTCACTCTTGCACCCCAACCCTGACCAGCGGACGCACCATGGACTTCTTACAATTTTCCATTCGCAAGCCTGTCTCCATTCTTGTGGGGGTCATTCTCATTGCGCTTTTCGGCACACTCGGACTGCTGGGCATGCCGTACCAGCTCAGCCCCACGGTAACCGAACCCGAAATAACCGTGCGAACCACATGGACAGGCGCCACGCCCTACGAAGTGGAACGTGATGTACTGGAAGAGCAGGAAAAAGCCCTCAAAGGGCTTACGGGGCTGCTGGTCATGGAAAGCACGGCTTCCAACGGACGGGGTGAAATCACGCTGCGCTTTGCTGTGGGAACCAACCTTGACGATGCAGTGCTGCGCGTATCCAACAAACTCGACGAAGTACCTTCATACCCCGACAACGTGGACCGTCCTGTCATCTCTGCCACAGGCGCCTCATCTTCGCCCATCGTCTGGATGGTGCTCAAGGCGCTGCCGGACAATCCGCGCTCGGTGGAAACATACCGCACTTTTTTTGAAGACGAGGTAAGGCAGGATCTGGAACGCGTCAAAGGCGTGGCCGAACTGATGGTTTACGGCGGCACCGAACGTGAAATGCAGGTGATGATAGACCCTTCCCGGCTGGCCGCGCACGGTCTGACCATAAATGACCTGCGCCGCGTACTGGAAGCTGAAAACGTCAACATATCGGCAGGCAATCTGGATGTGGGGCGCCGCGCCTACCGCATCCGCACTGTGGGCAATTTTTCTTCGCCCGACGATATCGAGCAGGTTGTCATCCAGTCCACCGGACAGAACAGGATACGGGTGGGCGACGTGGCCAGAGTCAGCTTCGGGTATGCAAAGCGCACGGTGTCCATCCAGCACAACGGCGATGCCGGTATCGTATGCGGCATCAAGGCCGAGCCGGGCGCAAACGTGCTGGACGTGACCAACGACACCGAAGCTGTCGTAAACGCTCTCAATGACGGTATTCTCAAAGAAAACGGCCTGTTCTTTGAATGGTCTTCCGACCAGCGCCCCTACATCAACGGCGCCATCGATCTGGTGAAACAGAACATCATCATAGGCGGTGTGCTGGCTGTATGCGTGCTGCTGGTGTTCCTGCAATCGGTATCATCCACCGTCATTGTGGCCGTAGCCATACCCATATCTGTTGTCGGCACATTCATTTTCATGAATCTGTTCGGCCGCAACCTCAACGTTGTCAGTCTGGCGGGCATTTCATTCGCGGTGGGCATGCTGGTGGATAACGCCATCGTGGTGCTGGAAAACATCGACAGGCACAGAAGCATGGGCAAGTCTCCCTATAAGGCCGCCTACGAAGGCACACGCGAAGTGTGGGGGGCGGTACTTGCATCCACGCTGACCACGGTGGCGGTGTTTCTGCCCGTGGTCTTCATAGAACAGGAAGCAGGCCAGCTTTTCAAGGACATCGCCATCGCCGTCACCTGCGCCATCATTCTGTCACTGTTTGTTTCCATATCTGTCATCCCCATGCTGGCAAACCTCTTTTTTTCCTTTGCCCGCAAAAAAGGCCCCAGAAAAGGCATAGCAGCCGTCAATGCCGCAGGCAGAGGTTTTTCCGCTGTCATGATGGGCATTGTGCGCATGGCCCTGCGTAATGCGCTGACCAAATCGGTAACCATTCTGCTGCTTACAACCCTCTCGGTAGGGTCGGCAGTGCTCTTTTTTCCCAAAATGGAATACCTGCCGCAAGGCAACAGAAACCTTGTGCTTTCCATTCTCATACCGCCGCCCGGCCTTTCCATGGAAGAACGGCAGGACATCGGCCAGTACATCTACGCGCAGGCACAGCCCCATGTGCAGCAGGACACGGGAGGCATTCCCGCCATCGACAACCTGTTTTACGTGGGTGCGCCTGATTTCATGATGTTCGGTGCCACCAGCATGTACGAACAACGCGCCGGCGAGCTGGTGCCGTTGTTCAGCCGCATCATGAATTCCATTCCGGGCATGTTCGGCGTCAGCCTGCAGGCGGGTATTTTTCAGACTTCGCTGGGTAAGGGCAGAACCATTGAAGTGGACCTGCGGGCCGCAGACCTTGACCAGCTGGTGGCCGGTGCGGGGGCGCTTTTCGGCACGCTGATGGCCGAAATTCCCGGCGCCCAGATACGCCCGCTGCCTTCGCTGGAGCTGCTGTTTCCCGAAGTGCGCCTGATCCCCGACCGCGAACGGCTGCGTGCCGCGGGCATGAGTGCCGAAGATCTGGGCATTGCCGTAGACGTGCTGATGGACGGCAGAAAAATCAGCGAGTTCAAAGAAGAAGGCAAAAAGAAAATCGATCTTGTGCTCAAAACCGATGATACGGCGCTGAGCACCCCGGAGGCCGTATACAAAGCGCTGGTGGCAACACCGGCCGGCGGTACGGTGCCGGTTTCTTCACTGGCGCTGCTGGAACGTACCTACGGCATAACCCAGATACGGCATCTGGAACGCCAGCGTACCGTCACCCTGCAGGTGACGCCCCCGAAAGACGTACCGTTGCAGCAGGCCATGGAACAGATAGAAAACGACATCATTCCTAAACTGGAAAAAGGCCCCCTTGCCGGAATCAAATCGTCCATATCCGGTGCCGCAGACAAACTGACCCAGACCCGCAACGCCCTGCAATGGAACTTTCTGCTGGCGCTGGTTATCACCTACCTGCTGATGGCGGCTCTTTTCGGCAACTTTGTCTACCCGCTGCTCATCATGTTCACTGTTCCGCTGGCCGCAGCCGGCGGTATCATCGGGCTGCGTCTTGAAAACCTGCTGGTAGCCCCGCAACCCATGGACGTACTGACCATGCTCGGATTCATCATTCTTATCGGGGTGGTGGTCAACAACGCCATTCTCATCGTCCATCAGTCGCTGAACAATATCCGCGAACTGGGCATGGACCCGCAGCAGGCCATACGCGAATCCGTACGCACCCGCCTGCGGCCCATTTTCATGAGCGCGACCACCTCGCTTTTCGGCATGCTGCCGCTGGTGGTTGCGCCCGGTCCCGGGTCCGAACTCTACCGCGGTCTGGGTGCCGTAGTGCTGGGCGGGCTTGCCATTTCCACTCTGTTCACCGTGTTCGTGGTGCCTGCCCTGCTTTCTTTCTTCATCGGCATGGAAAAAACACCACCGAGGTACGAATAGCACGAAAACAGCCTCAACCCGTTTTTCCCGTACAGCAGCTCTAAAGAAAATCTGCCGGCTGCCGATTGCATAGGGTGTGGTAAAGCGCGTAACAGTCCGCACACGGACTACTGCGGAGTACACTCATGCTCGATTATTACCGTTTTAAACAGGTTCATGAACTGTATCTGAAAGGCCGCCCCGAAGAGGCGAAAAGCCTGCTGCAGGAACTGCAGACCAGCTATGTGGCGGCATGTGACGAAAACACGATGCTGAAAGCTCAGGTGCAGGAATACGAAGATATTTTATATATTTCTAAAAATCTCGTATTTGACGGTGCCAGCTACTGGCTGCAGACAGGCAGTATACGGCAGGGGCCGTTCTGCCCGGAATGTTATAACAAGGACGGCCTGCTGGTCAGGCTGGCCGAACAGGGCGGAGAGTGGCGCTGCCACCAGTGCGCATCAAATTTCGGCTACGAACGCACACTGAACCGCCAGCCGGAACGACCCGCCGTTGCGATGAGCCAGCGTATCGCCAAGGTCATTCCGTTGTACAAATAGGCTCGGATTGCGGGAGGGGATGATGACGACCATCAACCCGGGGGATCGCATATGTCATTCGAGCGCCTGTATATCGCCACAGGCTTGTTCTCCATACTGGCACTGGTATCTCTTGCCTGCAAGGTATGGGGATGACCCGAAGTCCCGACCGCCCGCTTTGCGGGCGGTTTTCTTTGTACAAGGCTAAAGCCGCCGCAGCTTCAGCCGATATGATTGTCAGTAACGGCCGCTCTTCTCTCCCCCTTGCGGGCGGCACGGCAACAGGCTGACCATCATGAATGAATCTACGGCGCGTACGGCGCCTGCATTTTCCGCTTCTTCCGGCAACGGGTTTGCGGCACTGGCCGTTTCTGCCAGCACCGGTGTTCTGTCGCTGGACAAAGCCTCGCTGCGCAGCTGCGGCATACGCACAGTGCACACGTTCAGTTCCGGTGTGCAGGCCGCGCAGTGGCTGGATACCGAAAGCACACGGCACAGTCAGACCCACTGGGCCGGTGTGGATGTCATCCTGTGTGACGACACCCTGCAGGATATGTCCGGTCTTGAATTCAACGCCATACTGTCAAGACACCCCCTGCTGCAACGTATCCCTGTCATTCTGCTCAGCGCCTCCGCCACGCGGGCATCGGTTGCCCGGGCACTGCAAAGCGGCTGCTGCGGCATGCTGCTGCGGCCCTATACCATGGAACGCTTTGCAGCCCAGATGCAGCGTGCCCGTACCATCATGCGCAGAAACACCGCCGCCGCCCTGCTGATGCACACAGGCGAACAGACGCTGGACAAAAAACAGTTCGACGAAGCGCTGGCCGCATTTACCAGCGTACTGACGGCGCGCGGCGAACCGGATGATGAGTATTTTGCCAGAGGCATGGAATACCTTTCCGAACAAAGGTACGACGCGGCACTGAAAGCTTTCGGCCATGCCGCCCGCATCAACATGCTGCACGCCGAAGCCCTGAACGGCATGGCCCGCTGCTGGAAAGCCAAGGGTAATACCGACAACTATCTGCGGTGTCTCAAACTTGCCGGAGAAGCCCACCTGCGATGTGAACGGTTCCGCGAAGCCCGCACGGTATTTGCCGAACTGATGCAGGTGAGCGGCACAGAAGCCAACCCTATGCTCCAGAGTGCCGCGGCACTGGTGCGTGAGGGCAGGCTGTCAGTGGCCGCGGGGGCGTTTCTGCACGGTTCGCTGCTATCGCCCGAAATCCCGCTGCACGAAAGCGTGGCAAGGGCCTGTCAGTTCACTTCGTGCCCGCAAAGCGCCATGGAACAGATATGCTGCGCCATTGAAACCATTGCAGGGCCTTCGCGTGCAGAACCGCTGCGTAAAAGGCTGCTGGCGCCCGCTCCGCAGCGGCACGACTCTGCGCCCCGCAGCGAAAGCCACTTTCCCCGCCTGGAAGAAATTGTGGCAGTGGCACGGCACACCATACGCCTGTACAGGCAGTCCGCGGCCTAGGCCCCATAGCAAAAGGCGCCGACCCTCAGGGCCGGCGCCTTCATAACCTCACCGGGCCGTTAGGAATGCGCTCTGCGCATCCCGTCTGTATGGCTGCGATTACTCAAAAAACCGGTGCTTGATGTTCTGGCCGTCCACAATAAACACAACGGCTTCGGCAATATTGGTGGAAAGATCGCCCACGCGTTCCAGCGCACGCGAAACAAGAATGGTATGCACAGCCCGTTCAACCGCGGGGCTTTCTTTCGACATATAATCCATAAGCGCCTTGAGCAGGTCGACCTCCAGCGCGTTGCACTTCAGATCCATCCTGCACACTTCAAAAGCCGTCTCAACGTTGCTGTCACGGAAACACGCCAGCGCATGGGCAAACATGTTTCCCGCCACATCGGCAAGCTCTGTCAGCTTCTCACTGAACGGCAACGGCGGGCGCGATGCCAGAAACATTGCCTTTTCCGCTATATTCACGGCTTCATCGCCTACACGCTCCAGATTGATGCTGACCCGCTGTATACCCACCACAGTCCGCAGGTCCACAGCCATGGGCTGTTCCAGCGCAAGCAGTTTCAGGCTCAGATCATCAATCTCGCATTCCATCATATTGATATCGCGGTCATGATCAATGACATACTGCGCCAGCTCATAATCGCGCTGGTGAAGCGCCTTGACGGCAGTTTCGAGGTTCCGCTGGGTATATGCCGCCATCTCAAGCAGCTTGACGCGCAGAGTGGCCAGTTCCTGATGAAAATGTGTTGCCTTGGGCATAAGGTGCTCCTGCTAGCCGAAGCGCCCGGTTATGTAGTCTTCGGTCTGTTTGTTGCCGGGCCGCGTAAACATCACTTCGGTGTCGCCCGTTTCGATGAGACGGCCCATGTAGAAAAACGCGGTCACATCTGACACGCGCGCTGCCTGCTGCATGCTGTGGGTCACAATAATTATCGTGTACTTCTGCTTGAGCGTGTGAATAAGCTCTTCGATTTTCTGCGTGGCTATGGGATCAAGAGCGGATGCAGGCTCGTCCATAAGCAGCACTTCCGGCTCCACGGCAAGCGCACGGGCAATACACAACCGCTGCTGCTGCCCGCCGGAAAGTCCCAGTGCCGAATCATGCAGCCTGTCTTTCACTTCATCCCATAGCGCCGCATGGCGCAGGCTTTCTTCCACCTTATCTTCAAGACAGTTTTTATCTTTAACCCCGTTCACCCGCAGACCGTAGGCCACATTTTCGTAAATGGACTTGGGAAAGGGGTTGGGTTTCTGAAACACCATGCCCACACGCCGACGCAATTCCACCACATCAACCTGCGGATCATAAATATTGTCATTATCGAGGCATATCTCACCCTCGACCCGCGAAATGGGAATAAGATCATTCATCCTGTTAAGACAGCGCAGGAACGTGCTTTTGCCACAACCGGAAGGCCCTATGAGCGCCGTCACCTGATTGTTGCTGAATTCCAGACTGATGTCGTGCAGGGCCTGAAAATCTCCGTAAAAGAAGTCCAGTCCCTTTGAATGCATCTTTGTCAAGCTTGCCATGTGCTTACCGTCACTCCGGTTATTCTCTGAAGCGATACCCAACGCCGCGTATGGTTTCGATATACCCGGCATAGTCGCCTATTTTCTGGCGCAGCCTGCGCACGTGGGTATCCACAGTGCGGGCATAGCCTTCAAATTCATATCCCCAGACCGTGTTCAGCAGCTGGTCGCGGGTCCGCACGCGTCCCCTGTTGCGTACCAGCTCGAAAAGCAGCTTGAACTCGGTGGCGGTCAGGGTCACCTCATCGCCGTCAATCTCCACCCGGTGGGCTTCGGTATCCAGACTCAGCCCGTTCACCCGCCAGCGGGTCCGTTCTTCCTGCTCGGTAAACGGCGCCCCGCGCTTAAGCACCGCCTTGATGCGCAGCACAAGCTCGCGGGGACTGAACGGCTTGACGACATAATCATCAGCGCCCAGCTCCAGCCCTACGATGCGGTCTACCTCTTCGCCCCGCGCCGTCAGCATAATAACGGGCGTTTCCTGCGTTTCAGGCATTCTTTTCAGATCCTTGCAGACATCAAGTCCGCTCATGCCGGGCAACATCAGGTCCAGCACCACAAGATCCGGTTTCTCACGCATCGCCAGCTCCAGTCCGGTTTTTCCGTCCATGGCGGAAAACACCTCGAAGCCTGCGGACTCCAGCGTAAATGTGAGCAGCTGGAGGATATCCCCGTCGTCCTCGACGACGAGCAAGCGATCCTTCGCCATATCGTTCAAGCCTCCGGTTAGTTACGGAATGCCTTACAACATCCCAGAGTGACAACTTGATGGGCACATGGTTACAATCACGTTACGCCGGAGCAGCATACTGCAATGATTGTATAAAAATATTTTATTCTTGCACGACGGTAACATGTTGTAACAAACAACCGGCCCTGCCCGCCATGAAAAACGACAGCCGCTCCGGAGTACCCGAAGCGGCTGTCGTTTTTCGTGCGCAGTACGAAAACAGAATATCGTTAAAATGAAACAAGTCCCAGTTCGCGCATCCGCAGGTGGATTTCGCGGCTTACCCAGGCATCTGTGGCGGCATAACTTATCTGTTGCCTGGACAGTTCCAGATTACTCCAGTTTGAACACTGGGCAGCTTTGGAAATGCGAAATTCAAGCAGATTTGCCGCAAGGTTACGCAATCCGTGAGTTTCCATGCCCAGTTCACGCGCCACCTCGCCCAGATCGACCACTGCGGCGTCTTCAAAACAGGCCAGTTTTTTCAAATCCTTGATGTCGTCACGCACCGCAACACCGGTCTTCACGATATGCGGAGACGACAATACGTCCTGTATGCCTTCACTGAAGGCCACCCAACCAAGATGGATAAGATAGACCATATCCCGCGCCGCAAACTGGATAAGCGAAGGCAGATTCATCTTGCCCTTGCGGAACGTGGGACGGGTCTCTGTGTCAAATCCGATCAATTCTTCAGAATGCAGCGCCCGCAGCGCCGCTTCCAGCTCGTCTTCTGTACGCACAAGCGTAACAGGACCGGTATACCGCCGGAGAGGCAGTGAATTGATCTCATCCTTACTGAATTTTTTTGTATACTTTTCTGGAATATTCTTCATTGAGCAGGGTCCGGTAAGTCGTGGCCGGAAGAAGCCGGCGGCGTTCTAATACATGAAGCGCCCCCCTTCCGTAAACCCCCGGATGCCACAAACTGCGGCTACATACGCGCCACAACCAAAAAAACAGCATGCAAAGAAGCTGCAACCGCGGAAAAAACAGCCCGTGCCGTGTCTGGCCGCATGCCTGCCAAAGTCAGCTGCATTGCTGCGGGACGGCACACTGCCGTACAGTCGCGGCACAGTGTGCACGAAATTTCCGGCCGGCCTCTTTGCAGCGCTGCAGGAGTAATGGCGGAATAGCGGCACACCCGCATGCATGCGCCGCACTGTGTGCACCCCTGCCCCACGCGCATGCGCCACGGCGAAATCCGGCCCGCCAGAGCCGCCACCATACCAAGCGGACACCACACCGAGCAGTGCACCATACGCCCGGCCCGGCGGCTGAAATAAACCATCACCCCCACGCTGCACAGCCCGAAAAAAACCGCCGCCGTCGCTGCAGTAAAAGAAGAAGCCCCTGCCATGCGCAGCAGCACCGCACCGCCGAACACAACACCGGCAAGCATCCCGCGGTACAGCACACGGGCCCTGCGCGATACCGGCGCCTGAGCCCCCTGTGCCAAACGGCTGCACCGGTCATCCCACGCCCCCACATAGCAAAGATGGCTGCACCACGCAGGCCCCAGCAGCAATACCGAAACACCAAACAACCCCAGCATGAAAAAGCCGTCGCCTCTGAATAACGGCGCCGCTACAATCAGCGCAGGCACCGGCAGATGCAGATTGCCCGTCATAAGCAGCATGTCGGCCCCCAGCAGCCCCAACGCCAGCTGACCGAAAAACACCGCAGAAAACAACGCCCATATCCGCGGGCGCACAACCCGCGAAGAAGCAGGGGCATACAGCAGACGGGCAACCCATGCGGCATATACCGAAGCCGCCAGCATCTGCACCCATCCGGCCCCCGGCCAGAAACGGTCGGCCAGCAGCGGCATAACCGAGGCGGCCCTGTGCCGTACCGCCCACAGCAGCGCAAAAGCCATCAGGCAGGCCGCAACCTGCAGTCCCGCCGTCTGCCGGTGACGGCTGTACCGGCGGGCCGCGGCCTTGCCCAGCAGAAGCAGCATGGCCCCGCCGGTGAAAGCTATGACCGCACCCATGATGATCGCGGGTCGCACCCAGTCCGCACCGTCTGCAATGCGCCCCTGAACAAGCAGGGAAGCCGTATGCGCCCAGCTGTAGCCCGCGCCGGTCAGCAACACCGCCCCTGCAGCACGCAGCCAGGCACTGCGCAGCCACAGCAGCATGGCGGCAGCGGCCAGCGCTGCGGCCAGCCAGATATGACCGGCGCGCAGCCAATGAGCGGCAAAAAGCAGTACGGCAAGACAAGGCGCCACAGGCAGCAGCCACAATGTCACGGTGCCGCAGACCGTCAGGTCATCGCGTCCTGCAGACATAGTCTTCAAACTCCTGCCGCCTGCTTTCCACTAATGTGCCGAACCGCAGACCGGCTTCGTAGTGCAGCATGTAAAAATCAAGACTGCGTCTGAGAATTTCAAGAGCAGATGCGCCATCGTAAACACCGGGCAGCGGTGTGGCCAGACGCGGTCTGCGTCCCAGCCGGCCGCCCGCAATCACACGCAGCCCCTGCCGGCGGCAGCTCAGCGCTTTTTCCGGACAGCGCAGCAGACACTGCCCGCAATCAATGCACCGCAACGGGTCAAATGCAGGTACGCCGGAGCTCATGTCTATGGCGTCATCAGGGCATGCCGCGGCACAGCGCCCGCACCCCGTGCACACGTCTTGATGCACGCCGGGCGTGCACACACTGATAAATCCCATATCGGCGATATGCGGGCGCGCGCAGCCGTTAGGACAGCCGGACACCGCCACACGGAAAACATGGTGCCGGCGCAGAGGCCCGCGCAACGAGTTACGCAAAAAAGCATCCCATGGTGATGCCTGAAGCACGCTGTCCACCTGAGCGGTAAATCCTTCGGGCACATGCAGCCCGAAACGGCAGTTTCTACCCTGCGCTCCCCGGCAGGCGGTCACTTCCGCAGTCTGTGTCACTAATTCTGACATGTCAGCTCCATCATGATGTTATACAGGGCAGGCAGGCAGTGTATCGCCCGGCAGAGCCTTGTCTGTGATGCAGGTCACATTGTCTGCACACAAAAAAAGCCCGTCCTGCACGGACGGGCTTGCACGGCGGCAGAATCACTTGCCGATGCAGAACGAATCAAAAATCCTGTTCAGAATATCATCCGGCGTGGTTTCGCCCGTGATTTCTGAAAGAACGGAGCAGGCAGACTCAAGGCGGACTCCCGCAAGGTCATACGGCACTCCCGAAACGATATCGGCAGCCAGCGCTTCCAGCTCTTCAAGCGCGCGCCGCAGGGCTTCCGTCTGGCGCAGGTTGGGTGCCATATCCGATGCGGCAGCATCTGCGGTCAGCGCGTTGCTGCGGCGCAGCACCATCTCGCGCACGGCTGCGGCCAGAGAATCCATCCCCTTTCCTTCACGGGCAGATACAGCCACATGAGGGCGACCGGCAAGTGACCGGACACACCTGTCCAGTTCATCCTCGGTCGCGGCATCGGTCTTGTTCAGCACAACAAGTACAGATCCGGCTTCCATGGCGGCCATAAGTTCCTGCTCATGCGGGCCGGTGCCCAGACGGGAATCCACCACCAGCAGCACCAGATCAGCCTGAGCGGCAAGGTCGCGGCTCATGCGCACACCTTCCTGCTCCACGATGTCGCCTGTCTCGCGCAGGCCGGCGGTATCAACCAGACGCACGGCCAGCCCGTCCAGCGTAATGCTTTCTTCCAGAAAATCACGTGTGGTGCCGGGAACGTCCGTCACTATGGCCCGCTTTCTGCCCAGCAGGGCATTAAGCAGACTTGATTTGCCGGCATTCACCTGTCCGGCCAGCACCACCTGAGCTCCTTCACGCCAGCAGCGGGCCCGCTCGTAGTTACCGATAAGCTTGCGGATAGCATCCGCAGTTTCTTCAACTGCGTGCATAAAATCGGCCGGGGCAAGACATTCCACTTCATCCTCTGGAAAATCGACCGCCACACACAACTGCACACGTACCAGTTCAAGCCGTTCGCGCAGGGCGTTTATGTGTCTGCCAAGCATGCCGTCAAGACGGGCCTGCGCCAGCCGGACGCCTTCCGCCGCCGGGGCCGCTATCATCTCGGCCACAGCCTCAGCCTGCGTCAGGTCCATGCGACCGTTAAGAAAAGCCCGTCGGGTAAATTCGCCGTGCGCCGCGGGCCGTGCGCCCTGCCGCAACACCGCATCCAGCACCGCGGCAAGAATGGCAGGCCCGCCATGGCAGTTGATTTCCACCACATCTTCACCGGTAAACGTACGCGGTGCAGGCATGTGCACCGCCAGCACATCGTCCAGAATCCTGCGCTGCGGCGTACCGTCATGAATGCGCCCATGATGCAGCACCCGCGGTCGGAAACCGCTGAAACCGGGCGATGTGGAGTCGAACAGGGCTGTAAGTATGGCATGGCTGCGCGGACCGCTCAGCCGGATGATGCCCACCCCGCCCTGCCCCAGCGGGGTGGCGACGGCGGCTATGGTGTCTGTTCCGTGATGCTGTGACATGATGCTGTGTTCCTGAAAAAAATGAACCGGCGTTGAATGGACGCCGGAAACAAACCGTTGCGGCACGGCACGGGCGTACCGGCTGACTATACATAAAAAGCGGAGGAAAATCCTGTGGACTTTCCTCCGCATATCTTCGGCTGGCGGCGGGTTAGCCTTTGCGCCGGCGCAGGATGACCACCCTTTTCATGGGGCCTTCACCTTTGCTTCGGGTCTGGATTTCTCCATCTTCCTGCAGTGCAAGGTGCACTATGCGCCGGTGATAGGAACTGAGCGGACGCGTGGACTGGGGTTTGCCCAGCGTCTTTGCCCTGTCGGCAAGATGCAGTGCAAGATCGCGCAGCTTGTCGTCCTGACGTTCGCGGTAGTCACCGGTATCCAGCTGGATACGCACCGGGGTTCCCAGTTCTTTGGCCACAATACGGTTTACCAGATACTGGAACGAAGCCAGCGTCTGACCTTCGCGCCCGATGAGCAGCCCGGAATTGTCACCGCAGTCTACAGAAACCTTGACGCGGTTGTCGTCGATGCGTGCGGCAAGCTGCACTTCTCCGATGACAGGCAGAATAAGTTTTTCAACGGTTGTCTGCACCAGCGAAAGAACTTTTTCCTGATCCAGATCGGCCAGATTGACGTTGCCGGCAGAATCGCCGTTGTCTTCGTCACCGTTCTGACTGTCATCAAAATCGTCGTTCTGCAGCCCTTCGGGCAGCAAGTCTTCCGGCGCAGCGTCCGGGGCGGCGTTTTCATCCTGACCGCGGGAAGCGTCGTCGCCTCTGCTCCCTGACTTGCGGCGCGGACGCGGACGCCGTCTGCGCGAACGGCTGCGGCCGTTTTCATCTTTTTCCGCCGGTTCTGCAGCAGACTGTTCTGCTGTTTCTTCCGCCTGCGGGGCTGCCGCAGCAAAAGCTGCACCTGCAGCGGCTTCTTCAGCTTCACCGTTTCCGGAAACAGGCCCCTTGCGGACGTTACCGGCTTTAGGTGCGCCGCCGGAAGCGCCCTGCTCTTTTCTGCCCCTGCTGCCGCGCCGCGAACGCGATGAACGGGGTCTGGACTCCTGTCCTTCTTCCGTTTCCGGACGTGCGGTGTTTTCCGGCTGCGCCTGTTCGGCGTCTTTTTCAGCCTTTGCGGGGGCGGAATCCTGACGGGGCTTTTTATCCGTCTGCTTACCTGCGGTATCTCTGGTGTCGCGCTCCTTTCTGGCGGATTCATCCTTTCTGGACTGTGAATCCTCCCGCGACATAAAGCCCGTCGAACGGCCGCGCTTGTCGGCCACGGGCTGGTCGAACGACATTCTTCTTGCCCTGATGCGCGCTTTGCGTGCGCCCACAAGCCCGAAAATTCCGGACTTGGCATCATTCAGAATATCAATCTCCAGTTTTTCCCGTTCGGTATCAAAGTGGCGGCATGCCTCCCTGATGGCGTCGTCCAGACTTTTGCCCTGAAACTCCTTGAATTCATCCATTTATTCACCTCGAAGTCAAACGCAGTTGTCAGGCGAAGCCTAGGACTTGCGGAGCATCCACCACTGCTGTCCGATGGAAAGCACGTTGTTGACGAGCCAGTACACCACAAGCCCTGCGGGGAAGTTGAGGAACATGAAAGTAAAGACAACGGGCATGAACATCATGATCTTCGCCTGAGTGGGGTCGGCGGGCGCAGGAGTGAGCCGCTGCTGCAACAGCATGGTGGCACCCATCACAACGGGGGTGATGTAGAAGGGGTCCTTGGCCGACAGGTCGGCCAGCCACACGATGTCGGTAAAAGGCAGATGCGCGATGAAAGGCGCATGACGCAGCTCGATGGCGTTGAGCAGGCCCTGATACAGACCCAGAAAAACCGGAATCTGAAGCAGCATGGGCAGACACCCGCCCGCGGGGTTGACCTTGTAGGTCTTGTACAGCTCCATGACTTCCTGATTCATGCGCTGACGGTCGTCCCCGTATTTTTCTTTGATTTTCTGCACCATGGGCTGCAGCTTTTTCATCTGCTCCATGGACTTGTAGCTTTTCTGCGACAGAGGCCAGAAAAGCAGCTTGACCAGAATGGTCAGGATGATGATGGCCACACCGTAGTTGCCGGCATAAGAGTAGAAGAACTTCAGACCGGAAACCAGCGGTTTAGCAAGGAAGGTGAACCAGCCGTAGTTGAGAGCCTCATCAAGATGATAAGGCATGGCGGCCAGTCTGTCGCTTTCCTTGGGACCAATGTAGTAGCCGATGCCGAACTCGGCAGAGGAACCGGACGCAATGGAAAGAGAGCTGTTTTCCACCACGGAACGGTACACACCGCCTTCCAGCACGCCCTTGAAAGGCAGCGCGCCTTCGGCGGGGGCCATGACAGCCATGAAATAGTTGCACATCACGCCGCCCCAGTTCACGCCCTCGTCAACCTTGACGCCGGTTTCGCGCAGATCATCGGCAGATGTTTCCTGATGAAAACCGTCCTGATACCACGCCATGCGGGTCAGGTTGTAAGCGCCGCCCTCGGGGCTCAGGCTGGTCGTGCTCAGCGTCATGCCCAGACGCACGTCGCGCGAAACACCGGCAGTATCGGTCAGACGCACCTTTTCGCTGATGAGGTAGGTTTCCGGATCAAAGCTGAGGGTTCTTTCAAACCGCACACCGTCCATTTCACCTACAAAGACCAGCTCGCCTTTGCCGGGACCGTCCAGCTTCAGGTCGTCGCCTTCAAACTGCCATGCGGCCAGCTTCCACGTGGGCTGACCGTTCAGCAGCAGCCCCATGGGGGCCTTTCCGGCGGCTTCCGGCGTGACAAGCTCCACCAGCGGAGCACCTTCTTCGATGCTTTCGGTATACTTTTTCAGCCGGAAATGCTTAAGCACGCCACCCTGACTCTGAAACACCGCGGTGTACAGCGGGGTGTCCACTTTTACCTCGCGCCCTTCGGTGGGGGCAAAAGAGGATGCGGCAGGGGCGGAAGCGGTCTGCACCGGCTGCGCTACAGGCTCGGAAGCCTTCTGCTGTACGGCGGTGGCGTTTTGTTCCACAGGGGCGGGAGCAGGTGTCCAGCCCATGAACTCTGAAAGATAAGACCAGCCAATGAGAACAAAAAGGCTGAGCACAACGGCAATGATCGGACGCTTGTTTTCCATGAGACGTCAACAGCTCCTGACGCGTTTCGCGTCTTGATGTCGGGATTCTGGTACGGGGTCATAGCCACCGGCGCACAAAGGATTGCACCGGAGAATGCGCCGGAGGGCAAGAAATCCGCCTTTGATGATGCCGTGCCGCAGCACGGCTTCCGCGGCGTATGCGGAACAGGTGGGAACAAAACGGCACGACGGCGGGAATAGCGGCGAGATGAAACGCTGATAAAACCTGATGGGAAGGATCGCGATTTTGCGCAGTTCGATGGTCATGGCGTTCCGTCATTAGCCTCGCGGCACAGGCTGTCGCGGATCTCGCGCATCAGGGGCAGCAGCTCCTGCACGGCAAGATCAAGCGTTACACGCCTTGGATCGAGGCGGCGCTTGGGCACAACAACTAAGTCCATGCCCCCCGGCATATCATCCTGATAAAGGCGGAAAAATTCTCTGAGAACACGCTTTGTCCTGTTGCGGCGGACAGCGTTTCCCACCTTGCGGCTCACGGCGAGCCCGTAGCGCCACACCGGCGCGGCACCCTCTCGTTCAAGGGCAAATACGATGAAATGCTTAGAAAAGTAACGGCGGCCTGTATTGTAGCAGGCTACGTAATCAGGCCGCCGTGTCAAACGACTTGGACGAGCCAGCACTATGCAGACAGCTTAGCTCTGCCCTTGGCTCTTCTGCGGCGCAGAATAGCGCGGCCACTGGGGCTGCTGGAACGAGCACGAAAACCGTGAGTTCTTTTCCGGCGGATCTTGCTCGGCTGATACGTTCTTTTCATGGGACACTCCTTACAAAAAAATGAACGGACCTTCTTAGGAAAAAGGCTGGGCCCGCGTCAAGGATTACTTTCAAGAGAAGCCAAAGGGGTATAATGCCCGACAGCCGCATAAAAAGCAAGCAGCCGGCAACCGGTCCGGAACCGCCTCGGCCTCGCGATTGCAGGCGGTGAAGCCCGCATCCGGAGCGAAGCCTTGCAACTGGGCGGCGCATCTTCTTAGGCTGTTTTGCGCAGCAATTCAAGCAGAAAGAACGCAAAACACAACCCGCCCGCCCGCCGGCGGACACAGCCGCTGCAAAGCAGCCTGAACAGGCGCAGAAAAGCTACTTGAACGGGGCGAACCCGCCGGTAACCGTATCACCTGCTTCTTCCCGCTGTACCGGAACTTCCGGCACCGCAGATTCACCGGGCGCAAACACCCTGTGCCGCTGCGCATACCGCGACCACAGTCCGCTGTCAAAGGGCTTCGGCGTGCTGAGCAACGCCCGCACCGCACCGGTGTTGGGCACCGAAAATTCATGAGCCGCAACAATGGAACGGTCATCCAGCCGCAGCACCCGCAGCGAGACAAAAACCTCTCCGCGTGCAACCACATAGTTGCCCAGCAGCACGGCCTGCGCGGCATACCGTGTTTCCAGCATTTTTGCAGTTTCACGGGTCATCATGAATTCTCCTTCATGCCGGCGCGAAACCAGTTCCGCCCCCAGCCGAACATCCATGACGCGGTATCCGTGCTGGCCCAGGCGTGATGCCACCTGCTGCGAAACCAGCCTGCCGAATGTCGATGTCTGCCCGAAGTCATTAAGCTCCACCAGCGAGGCCACCAGAACGGGACTGCGGGTACTGAGACGCCGCGCCAGCGCCGCGTGCAGTGCATCCGCTGCGGCAAAATCCGCTCTGGTCAGAAAAGATTCACTCTCTGCCTGTCCTGCGGCGCTGTCTCTGTATTCCGGCATTCTGGTGGCGGCACCGTTTACCGCCGCGCGTACCGGACTGTGCACCAGCGCGCACAGCAGCAGAGCGGTTGCCACCGCTGCCGTCAATACCTTCATGCCTTCCTGCCCGAAAACCATAGCGTGCTCACGCATTGTCTGTCGCTCCATGCGGACACCGCCGCGGTTACCGGTTCACCACACGTACCGGCAGCGCCTCGTACTCTTCCACAAAGGTGCCGCTTTCGCCGGGGGCCATATACAGCTCCCAGTCCGGGTCGTTGATGTAATAAACCGAAGAGGTGTGCACCACATACCGGTTGTTGTGCGACATGCTCACACTGATGACCACCTCGTTGTCGGAAGGACGAGCCACGGCCCCTGATGCCAGATCAGCCAGAATGCCCGCGCCTATGGCTGCGGGAATCCATTCCGATATGGATTCAAGGCCCCGCGCAGCGGAAACACCCGCCGCAATGGCTGTAAAGGTGCCCACAGGCGGACGCTGATACCGCGGCGAATGATGCACCACATACATGGCGTAATCCACGTTAACGTTATCTTTTTCCCTGTTCAGAGAAACCTGCAAGCCGCGTGAAACCAGTTCGGAAGTAAGCAGCCGGTAAAACCCCACGGCAAAAGGCCGGCTGCCGGGCGACCGCAGATACAGCGGCACCGTAAGCAGGTCGTCCCTGTCGCCCAGAGCTTTTTCAATTCTGTCGGCCACGTCTGACGCCAGCACCTGCCAGTGACCGGCAGACTGCATCTTGTACTGCGGCGTTGCCGGATACGTGGCTGCCACGGGCAGCTGAGACCGGTAGGCGGCGCAACCGGCAAGCATGAACGCGGCGAAAAATAATATAATGACATTACGCATGAAGGCACCCTGAAAGTAATCGGTGAAAACAGAGCGGAACAGAGAAAGACTCTCATACTCTGTTTCGGCACAATCAGTCCGTTACTTTAGAGACACCGGCTTCTTTACCTTGCCATCCGTCATGCATTTCCTGCGCAAAGGCTTCCAGCTCCGCCAGCAGCGCCAGACGCAATTCTTCGGTCTGCACCCTGCAGGAACCGGAAAGAATGGCACTTTCAAGTGCAAAGGCAGCCGCCCGCAGTGCCTGCGCTCCCAGATTGGCGGCTTCACCTTTCAGCCGGTGAGCCGCAGCCCGCAGCAAATCAGGCTGCACGGCCACAGTTTCCAGCGTTTCGCGCCATGCTTTCACATCCTGCAAAAACATACCTGCCAGATAAAGCACGTCCTCACGCCGCAGCCCCAGATGCTGTGCGGCTTCGTCCGGTGCAAAAACCGGCAGTTCCATAGGTCTTGTGGCCATCAGCCCCTCCTCGGTTTCTGCGCCCCCGCCCTGCACGGCATCCGGTCGCTGCCGGAAGACGCCATGCAAGGCCATCCTTGCACAAAATGCACTGTTATCCCCCACAAATCAACAGGAAGCCCGCCTGAGGTTGCAACAAGCGGCAAAAGCGCATAATAGGCCGCTTCTGTCATGCCGCATACGGCAGCACACAAACCCACCGGAGCAGACCATGGCCGCAAAAACAGCAAACGACCGTAAACTGAAAAAACGCATCGCACAGATAAAAAGCCGCAAGGCACAGCAGATGACGCAGAAAGGTGATTTTTCCGATCTGCTGTATACATTCTGCAGACCGCTTCTGGCTGTGCAGGACGAACTGAACGGCCCGGAAAACGCCATCGGCATGGGGGTATTTGCCTGGAACGCCGCTTTTCTGGAAAAAGACCGCTGGCAGCGAAATCTTGCCAACTCGCTGGGACAGTACGGACTTTCCTCCGAAGTGCAGGATTCGCTGACCGGCATCGTTGAAGAAATGATCCGCCAGAAACACCTGATGTATCCCGGCGACCGGCGCGTCATTGTCGATTACGATGTGCGGGTGGAAAAAGGCACAGTGCATGTCACGGCAGATTACCGCGAAGCCAGCAAAACAATCATGCCTAAATTTCAGGATATTTCCGAAGACCCCTCCGCCACCTGCACCGGACGGAACGGGCAGACACAAGACAGCGGACAGGATGTTGCGCAAACCGGACAGGACGGCTGCTGAACAAAAACTCCGCCTGCACCGGAAAAAATCATCCGCGCCGCGTCACCACGCGGCGCGTTTTTTTACACCGCTACGCGCATCCCGCCTTTTCTGCAGGCACACCGGCATGCTAGGGGCAGGCAAGCCTCCGGAGCACAGCCATATTCATCATGTCTTCTTCCGGCCCTTTTCCCTTGGGGGTTTCAAGCACCTTGGGCACATGGTGCAGCCGCTCGTCACGCATCAGCAGGCGGAAAGCCGCTTCGCCCAGTTCTCCCTGCCCTATGTGGGTATGCCTGTCTCTGCGGCTGCCCAGTCCGGTCAGCGAGTCGTTGGCATGCACCAGCCGCAGCCTGTCCAGTCCCGCACAGACATCCAGTTCGCGTATGGCAGCATCATATAATGCCGCGTCTCGCAGGTCATATCCGGCACCGAATGCATGCGCCGTATCAAGGCATATGCCATAGCGTTCCGGCATGCGCGAAGCTTCAATGACAGCCGCCAGTCCGGCAAATGACGCCCCCAGCATGGTGCCCTGCCCCGCCGTGTTTTCCAACAGCACCATCACCGCGGGACTGCCGCAGCGTTCCAGCGCTTCATCCAGACGCGCCGCCGCCAGCGCGGCACCGGCTGCTTCTCCCTGTCCTTTATGCGCTCCGGGGTGCACCACAACCATTTCAATGCCCAGTCTGCCCGCACGCTGCAGTTCGTCAGCCATCAGCGCCACCGAGCGCTCAGCCCCTTCCGGCGTGTCCGCAGCGGGGTTTATCAGATACGATGCATGTGACGATACCGGATATCCGCCCCAGCGGCGCACGGCCGCCGTAAACAGCTCTGCGTCATGCTCTTCCAGCGGCGGGGCGTTCCACTGACGCTGGTTGCGTGTAAACACCTGCAGCGCTGTGGCTCCTGCTGCCTCTGCGCGCTCAACGGCCTTGTGCACGCCGCCCGCCGCGGACATATGCGCCCCGATCAACTGCTGTTGCGGCTTGTTCTGACGTGATATAGTTTCCATAATCCACCTGTGGGTATATGACTTTCCCTACCCTGTACTGAGGGAAACCCCTCATTTCCTCAAAGTATGGAACACAGTACAGTGCCAAAAATATAATTGACACGGGAGGAGGCATGAAAACCTCCGTCATTGTTTTTGTTCTGCTTCTGCTTTGCGGAGCAGGCGCATTTTTCAGCTATCTGTACCTGCCTGCATATTCGCTGCGCATACCGCAGGTGCGTATAAGCATACAGTTGCCCGACGCCGATGAAGCCCGGCCGTCCGCATACTTCACCGAAGAAGAAAGAAAAGACCTGCAGCGCATCCTTGCGCCCTACAGGGACAATATCAGCAATGTGAAGATCATGCTCGACCACTTTCACACGCCGTCGCCCGCCGACGGTATGTCCAGCTTTCAGCTGATCATCACCACGGCCGAAGGATGCATACTGCAGACCCGGCCGCAGGTCACCAGACGCATGTACCTCACATCCGACATCGACGCCAAGGTCAGACGTTCTTTTGAGCTGTTTGACAGTCTTTCACGCACCTCAACCTATCAGAAACGCAACCTTGCCCGCATTTCAGATATCTGACCAAGCCCCCCGAAGCCTCCGGCGGCATCACCTCTTGTGCTCCGTCCCCCGCGGATCGCAGGAACGCTGACGGCGTTCCGTGCTGCCGGAGGCACTTTTACCGCACTATGCGGACATGCTGTACAAAAACGGCGCCTGATGGCGCCGTAATTTCATGTGGATGTTCTGCACCATCAGCTGATGTGCAGCATGGCCAGCCCGCAGGTAAGCAGGGCAATTCCGGCCCATGCACTGGGCGCCATTTTCTGCCCGAACAGCACCCAGCCGCCCAGCGAGGTCCCCAGAATACCGAAACCGCCCCACATGGCGTAGGCAACGGCCAGATCCATACTGCGCACTGCAAAAGACAGGCAGACAAAAGCAAGCCCCACAGCTGCCAGCGCCATCACGCCGTACCGGCGCACGGTAAATCCCCGGGACTTGGCCAGCAGCAGGTTGGCAGCCACATCCAGTGCCGCCGCCAGCATTACCAGCAGCAGTCCTGCTGTCAGTATCGACGAAAATGTCATGACTGTTCCCCTCCGCGCGGCTGAACCGCACCGGCGGGTTCCGCCTGTTGCCGGTTGCCGGAAGAAGTGCCGTGGTGCACCAGCAGCACGCCGCCCAGCACAGCACACAGCGCAGCAAAACGCAGCAGACTCATCTGTTCGCCCAGAATGAACACACTGGCGAGCGTGATGAATGCAAGTCCGACCCCCTCCCAGAAAGCAAAAGCCACCCCCACGGGCAGCGCCGTGGTGGAAAGTGAAAGCAGATAATACGAAACACCGATGAAGAGCAGCATGATCACCACTCCGGCCTCGGCCCCGAAAGCCATGCTCCAGCTTTGCGAAGCCTTCATCAGTGTGGTACCGGCCACCTCGAAAAAGACCGCGCCGGTAAGACACAGCCAGTGATACGCACGTGGTGCGGACATGATAAAATACCCTCGTGACGCGGCGCGCAGCACCGCTTCTATGTATAATTACGAAAAAAGAAAAAGAAAAAAGGACCGGTTGCGCAACGGCAGCCGTTACAGCCCCGAACGCCAGCAGTGTTCGGAAGAGACGATGCCGGCTCCGCAGAGCGGCGTATGGCGGGTAGTGCCTGTCAGCATGGAATACATGCTACTGCGTCGGAACAGGAAAAGCAACTCCGCCCGCGGGCAGACCTCGCCGGATATCATGCGGCCCACAAACCGGACTGAAAAGGTATGCTTTGCGGACAGGCAAAAAAAAGCTATACCGGCGGCACACCAGACGGGGAGAATATCAGATGTCCGCAACAATGCATTACACATACACACTCACCGGCACAGAGGCCACCACAGGGTATTTTTCATGCGAGCCGCCGCGCGGTCTCAGCTTTGCCGGAGGACTGGCATGGCTGGAGGAACACCCCGCCGACGACTTCATGCACCTGTGGCTGCTCCGCAGGCTTGCCACCTTTGAGCAGAAAAAAATCCGCACCATGATCACCAGAGAATGTGCCGGACGCCCTGTACTGGAAGCGCTGCTGTACGAGCTCTGCCTGCTTACGCCCCGTTTCGCCGCCCTGCGCGAACGCTTTGCCCCCGGAGCCCCCACGCGGCTTTCAGCCTGCACCCCGCTACCCTACATCAAATGGTCACTGCAGCCAGACAGCAGCCTGCATGCCCGGTGGACAGAACTTTTCCGGGCCAACATGCACGATCACCGCATGCTGCCGCACCCCGACGATGAAGAGCTGCCCCCGCTGTTTGATCTCGGGTCGGTCTCTGCACTGTGGCTGCCCCGCAACACAGTGCCGGTGGCCGATCTGCGGCAGCAGGTTGCAGACCGGCCGCGCGATACGGGCTGGCGGCGTCCGCCTGCGCAGGAAACAGCCATGCTGGCGCTGGAACGCCTGGTCGAGCATGATGTGATCGGGGGCGTGGAAATGCGACACGTGGCTTCGCTGAGCCCCATCGCGCTGCTGCGCCAGTGGCGGCTGGACACCGGAATACAGGCAGGCCGCAACAACCACACACTATGCGGACTTGCCACCACATACGGAAGAGGGCTTTCACTGGCGGACGCCCGTGTTTCATACGCCATGGAAATGGTTGAACGGGCTTCCTCGTATGCTTCGGTGTCTGTTCAGGACGGTGTATTGCAGGTGACCGGCAGAGCCTGCCGTACACCTGTGACCGTGGCGCGCCTTTCCGAACTGCGGGCCCGCGGCATTGAAGCTGTCGACCCTGCCGATTTTCCGCTGGAAGCGCCCTATCAGGACGAGCCGCTGCACTGGATGGAAGGCCGCTCACCGCGGCCGGACGGCGAAGTGACTGTACTGGTGCCCGTACAGATGGTTTTTCTGTTCTGCAATCTTGATGAAGTGTCTTTATACACGGCTCCCGGTTCCACGGGGCTTGCCTCCGGCAATATACCGGAAGAAGCCAAAGTTGCGGCCCTGACGGAAATCATCGAACGTGATGCGGAAGCCACCATGCCGTACAGCAGGCAGCGGTGCTTCACGCTGACCACGGAAGACCCCGCCCTGAAAATGCTGCTGGACGATTACGCCGCCCGCGGTGTGCATCTGCAGTTTCAGGATATCACCACCGACTTCGGGGTGCCCTGCTACAAAGCATTCGTCACAGGCCGCGACGGCACTGTCACCCGCGCCACAGGCGCCGGACTGGACGGCCGGCGGGCCATTGTGTCATGCCTTACCGAAACGCCGTATCCGTATCCGGACAGCCCGCCTTCGGCCCCCGCGCCTTCACATATTCCTGTGCGCAGGCTTGAAGAACTGCCCGATATGAGCATGGGTAACGTCCATGACAATCTGGCGCTGCTGGAAGCCATGTTCACCGCCAACGGCAGAACACCCGTTTATGTGGATATCACCCGCGATGATCTGGGCTTTCCCGTTGTCAGAGCGTTGGTGCCCGGCATGGAACTGACAGCGGACTTCACGCCGTTCACCCGTATCAATCCCCGGCTGTACCAGCGGTATCTCGACATGTTCCGCTGACCTGTAAAAACCGCGGCGCGCACTGCCGCGCACGGCACGGCAGCCCTTGTTTTCGGGCCGCCCGCCTGCCCCGCAGGCGGGCGGCCTGCATGTGTATATATTCCACCCTTAACCGGTTTCGGGCTTTTCATCCGCCGCAAAACCCAGTATTCAATCAATCATGCCTATTTTCGATCTCTTTTTCCTCGCACTGGGCGGCCTGCTGCTGTGGTTCGGCGCCGACAGACTGGTGGAAGGCGCCTCTGCGCTGGCCCGCCGCGTCGGCATCTCCGAACTGGTCATAGGCCTTACCATCGTGGCCCTAGGCACGTCTCTTCCGGAATTTCTCGTGTCTTTCACAGCCGCGGTCACCGGATATTCCTCCATCTCCGTGGCCAATGTGGTGGGGTCAAACATATTCAATCTCGGACTCATTCTGGGCGGTGTGGCCATGCTGCGTCCCGTCATGCCCGAGCGCGACATAATGCGGCGCGACGCCCCCATTCTGGTCTGCTGCACCACCTTCATACTGGTCTGCGCTTCCGTCACGGGGTCGCTGCCACGCTGGGCCGGCGCCGTGCTTACCCTGACGTTTGCGGGATACATCGCATGGCTCATCATCAAAAGCCGCATGGAATTCGCAGCAGTAAACGCTTCGCTGCAGACAGTGCTGAGCAGCCGGACGGGTTCTACTCTGAACAGTCCCGTGCTGCCCGGCGAACCGGACAGAACAGCAGCAGAACTGCCTCTCTGGCGGGCTCTTGGCGGAATAGCAGCCGGCCTCATTGCCCTTACACTGGGCAGCAGGCTGGTGGTCAACGGTGCAACCGCCATTGCCGCATGGCTGGGGGTAAGTGAATGGCTTATCGGGCTGACCATTGTGGCGGGCGGCACTTCGCTGCCCGAACTGGTCACCTGCGTCGTGGCATCGTTCAAGGGACGCAATGAAATGATGCTGGGCAACCTCATCGGCAGCGACCTGTTCAACTTTGCGGGAGTACTGGGTATAACGGCCCTGCTGCGACCGCTCAGCGTTGATGCATCGGCACTTCCCAACCTTGCGCTCAGCGTCTTTACAGTGCTGCTTATTCTGCTGCTGCTCAGACTGCGCGGCAGACTGGGCAAAGCGGAAGGCCTGCTGCTGCTCACATTCGGACTGGGACGCTGGGTGCTGGACGCATTCAGCACGCCCCCGCTGTAATCGGCGGTCCGCCACCGGCAACCGGACCGGCATCCCTCTGCGGGTGCCGGTCTTTCAATACTCAGTCAGTACTGTTCCGGTCTGTCAGATGCCTTCCTCGTTTTCCCACACAATGCCCTCTTCTTCCTCTTGCGCCACCTGCAGACCGCAAAGCCCCAGCGCCTCAGCCACACATGCCGCCTGCTGCCCGGGGGTGCGTTCCGGCTGCAGCATAAAGTCCAGCGCTTCAAAACACAGCGGCTCCACAGCATGCACTCTGGTTATAAAATCCTCGCGGGCCGTTTCCGGCATATGCCGGACCAGCTCAGGAATATCAGGCATCACATAAAAGACTCTTCCCTGCTTTTTCAGCAACCGGCGCGCATCGGCATCCTGCAGGCACAGCTCGCTCACGGCCACCGCTGCTCCCTGCGCAGCAGTAATATCATTCATCAGCAGGCCGGGGTCATGTACGGTCAAAAACTGCATCCCCAGCCTGTCTGCCACTGCAGCGGCCACCCGGTCCACTCCTGTACCGTCCAGCCCGATGCAGAAAACGCAGTCAGAGGCGGCATTGAAAACAGGGAGGAACATGCCGCGGGCAAAAGCCTTCTGCGCTCCGGCATTTTCCACGGCGACTTTGTCGCAGACAAAACCGGACGTATCAAATTTTTCTTTACTCATTACATTCTCTCAAGATTTGGGATATATTTCCGATAAACCGGATATACAGTGTTTCACAACCAGCTAATCAGGGCTTTGCCGTCCGACCGTAAAGGAGCCTGTGCATGTTTGATAAAGTGACACTCTCGACAAAATTCTACTCCGGCAGCATCGGGGTTCTGGTGCTGGCCATTACACTGCTATGCAGTGTGACCATGTGGCTTGTAAGTGACGGCATGACGCAACTGGGCACAGCCACACTGCAGTCGACCACTGAAAATCTGGTTACCACCATAGAAATGCAGGACGCCATCACACAGGAAAAGGTAAGCTCTGACCTCAGTGTGCTTGAACGCGAAATGCAGGGCTACGGTTCGCTGATGCTGAGCGATCTGCATGCGCACCAGACCCGTATGGTCAATCAGGTCACCAAGGAAGCCGCCACCGCAACCATACCCGCACTGGTGCTTACCTCAGACGAAGGTATGACCCCGTTGTATGAAAACTTTGAAATAGTGGACAGAGTGCAGAAGCTCATCGGCGGCACGGCCACTATTTTTCAGGTGCTGCCCGGCAAACTGCTGCGCATATCGACCAACGTGCTCAAACTGGACGGACAACGGGCCACCGGAACATACATACCGGAATCAAGTCCTGTATATAAAACAGTCATGCGCGGTGAAACCTACAGGGGCAAAGCCTTTGTCGTCAACGCATGGTATATCACTGCGTACAAGCCTTTGCGCGATCTGGGCGGCAATATAGTGGCTGTGGCCTATGTGGGCCGTAAAATAATGACTCCCGCCCTTACCGAAGCCCTCGCCAGCATCAGCGTGGGGGGCCTCGGTTTTGCCTTTGCCTACAACGACAAGGGCGAAATGATATACCACCCCGAGCATCAGGGCAAAACACTTTCAGACGTCGGCGTGGAACAATACTTTGCCGGTGTGCAGAACGGACTGGTGACCTATATGCGCGACGGGGCGGAACAGATAGCCTATGTCAGACATTTTGAACCATGGGGCTGGCACATCGGCGTGCAGATGAGCCGCAAAGAAGCACTGCGCGGCATGGACACCATGGTGCTTACCGGCTCGCTGGGGGTGGCAGCTCTGGCACTGGTGGCCGGCTGTATCTCCACATGGCTGCTGCTGCGCAGTATCACCGGTTCGCTGAACAAGCTGGAAGGCTTTACCGCGGCAGTGGCAACGGGCGACTACAACGCCTCGGTGGACTACAAGGCCGACGATGCCATAGGCAAAACCATTGCAGCCGTCCGGCGCATGGTGGAAGTCATCAAGGAGCGCCTCGGCTTTTCCAACGGTATCCTGCAAGGTATGGCCACACCCTGCATCGTTGTGGATACGCAGGAAAAAATATCCTACATCAACCAGCCGGCCCTCACGCTGCTGCATGCACAGGGTTCCGCAGACAGCTGGACCGGACAATCCATCGGCAAACTGTTCCACAACGACGCATCGCGCCGCACCATTCTGGGCGATACAGTGCGCGACAGGCAGTCGCAGACCAACAAAGAACTGGTGCTGCAACGCAACGGAGAAGACATTTTCCTGCGGGTGGACACCGCGCCTCTGCATGACCTTGACGGTGCCCTGCTGGGAGCTTTCGGCCTGTACACCGACATGACCGAAAACCACCGCCAGAACAAAGCCATGCAGGATAAAAACGACATCATAGCGCAGGCTGCCGAACAGGCCGACGGTGTCTCGCAGAACGTATCTGCCACGGCTGCCGAGCTGTTCGGACTCATCGAAGAGGCCAATCAGGGGGCCGAGGTACAGAAAGAGCGCACCGGCGAAGCCGCCACAGCCATGGAGGAAATGAACGCCACAGTCATGGAAGTTGCGCGCAGTGCCGCAGAGGCCGCATCCGGCGCGGATGAAGCGCGTGCCAGAGCCGAAGAAGGCGCGCGCATCGTCAGAGATGTCATAAGCGCCAGCCGCAAGGTTTCGGATGAAGCGGAAAACCTGAGCAGCAACATGCAGCTGCTGGGCACACAGGTGGAAGGCATCAGTCAGATTATGAACATGATCAATGACATAGCCGACCAGACAAACCTGCTTGCCCTGAACGCCGCCATTGAAGCCGCACGGGCAGGCGATGCAGGACGCGGGTTTGCCGTGGTAGCCGACGAAGTGCGTAAACTGGCAGAAAAAACCATGGACGCCACCAAACAGGTGACTGTGGCCATTACGGAAATTCAGGAAGGCGCCCGCCGCAACCTTGAAGCAACCCGCAAGGCCGTCAGCAGCATCGAGGAAAGTACCGACCTTGCCAACCAGTCGGGCGACGCACTGCAGCAGATTCTGAATCTTTCCGTGGAAACTGCCGATCAGGTACGCTCCATCGCCACCGCCGCAGAACAGCAGTCCGCGGCATCCGAAGAAATAAGCCATGCCACGGCAGAGGTGGACCGCATATCAACGGAAACCCTGCAGGCAATGAACCGGTCGGCCGACGCAGTGAGCCAGCTGGCGGAAGAAGCACGCCGCCTTCAGCAGATTATTGAAATGATGACCAGCGAATAGACGGCGCGCGTAACACTGCGAGGTATCTGCAAAAGGCCGCTCCCCGCGGGGAGCGGCCTTTGATATTTACAGGCACGGCGCAAAGAACGGCTGCGCAAGCCTGCCACGCGGGGGTGCAGCGCAGGAATAGATACTTTTTCTGCACAATGCTCCCGCCAAAAGATACAGGCAGCGGGTGCCCGACTGCACCGGCTTAGGGCTGCACCGGCTTAGGGCTGCACCGGCTTAGGACTGCGGCGGCTTAGGGCTGCGGCGGCTTAGGGCTGCGGCGGAGCGCGTTATGCACGGCGCAGAATAACGCGCGAAATTTCTGCCGGTGCACCCAGCCGGAAAGGCGGACCCCAGAAACCCGTGCCGCGGCTTACATAAAGCTGCATGGTTCCATGGCGGTACAATCCGGCCAGATACGGCTGCACCATGCTGACAACCGCCATAAAGGGAAACACCTGCCCGCCGTGGGTATGTCCGCACAGCATGGCGTTCCATCCTGCTTTTTCCGCCGCAAAGACGCTGGCGGGCTGATGGGCCAGCAACAGTTTAAAATCCGTGTCCTCACCATGCAGCATGGCCTTGCGGCTGTCGCTGGCGTACTGCCGCCCGAAACGGTGGGCGGCATAATCGCTCACACCGCCCAGCAGCAGCGTAGCCTCACCGCGGCGGATGCGCACACTGCGGTTTTCAAGCATATTCAGCCCCAGCGACTCCAGCACAGGCAGCCAGCGGCTTATTCCCGAATAATATTCATGATTTCCGGAAACACCGAATACACCGTCAGGCGCCTGCAGGCGGCGCAGAGGCTCTATCTGTTCCCGCAGATGCCGGGGCGAACCGTCCACAATATCGCCGGTGACGGCAATCAGGTCTGCACCGGCGGCATTGGCGCGCTCCACCACACCTTCCAGCCAGTCCACTCCCAGAAAGGCACCCACATGCAGGTCAGAAAGCTGCACAACGGTGTACCCGTCCAGCGCGGGGTGCAGCCCGTGCACGGGCATCTGTATGTCCCGCACGGCGGGAACACGCATGGCGCCGTACATGGCCGTACCGGAAAACACGCCCGCAAGCGCCATGACACCGGTACCCGAAGCCCCCTGAATAAACTGCCGCCGTGAAGCATCGTGCAGCGGACGCGGCCTGCGGCGGGGCAGCACACGCCGTGCATGCCACAGCAGAAGCAACGAGTCGCGTGAAAGCAGCAGAACAAGCAACAGCGAAGCCACGCCGAACGCAACGGCCCCGCCGAAGGCGATTACGTCAATGGTCCGGCTTTCAACACCGGCATGACGCAGAAAACCTTCAGCGGGAATGCTGCCCCACGCATAGCACAGACAGCACCAGGCCACTATGCGGGCCCAGAACCCCAGCCGCGACGGCCTGATAAGGCGCAGACCGGTATACAGGGCAAAAAAAGCCGACAGGCCTATAAAGACGGTGTACAGCACAGGCAGCTCCTTGCGGCGCTGTTTTCCCTGCCGTGCGCCGCTGTCAGGAAATCCAGCGCACGGGCAGTTCTTTGCGCATGGGAACGCGGTGGTATCCGTAACGGGCATAGCCGAGCATCTGCGCACCGCAGATGCGCTGCCCGTCATTCAGCCCCAGCCTGACGCGCAGGGCCTCCGATTCGCGCACGGCATGAATGAAATACCCTGCCCAGCAGGCACCCACACCGTGGGCATGGGCCGCAAGCTCAAGATACGTCAAAGCGATGGAAGCATCCACATCGGACCAGCCTGTGGCGGTATCGGTGTAGGCAACAGCCAGATGCGGCGCACCGCGCAGAATGCAGTCCTGTCCCTTGCGCCATGCGGCAATAAGACCGGCCACGCCGTACTGTTTTGCCACATCGGGCTGTTCACGCCGCAATTCCGTCATCCAGTCGATGACCAGCGACGCCATGTGCTGGGTGGCGTTGGGGTCTTCCACCATCAGCCAGCGCACCGGCTGTCTGTGACTGGCAGAAGGCGCCCAGTCGGCAGTACGCACGATGCGTTCCAGCGTATCATGCGGCACGGGCCGCTGCCGGAAGCAACGTATGGATCTGCGGCTGCGCAGAAACTGCTCCGCCTGAACGCCGGATATACGCAGACCTCTGTCCAGCGGAACAAACTGCCCGTCAGGCATGGGGGCCAGTCGCACCGCCCCGAATTTGCACACGGAAACACAGTGACCGCACTGCAGACACACGTCTTCTCCGCCGGTACGCATTTTGGGCGCACCAGTTTCCTTGTCTGCAATAAGCACCAGCACGGGGCACTCTTCCATGCATCCCCCGCAACGCCTGCAGGCGTCGCCGTCAACTTCAAAAAAACTCATGGATCTGTTCCTTGGCAAAAAAACACAGCGCACCTGCGCTGTCCGGATAATAATATTATACTGTTACGTTTTCTGCCGTCCAGCCTGCAGCACCGCTCCGCTCAAGTCGGCGGCGATGCCGCCGGCCCCTCGTGGCCGGCAGAAGCGTACATGTCTGTTCGCACAATCGGCCCGCTTTGTCATCCGCTGTTTTGTACTGCCGCACTTTGTCAAGCGCGGCACTTTACGATATGAAGCGGGCACACCTTACGCAGGAGACAAAATGCCGCAGCAGCACGCCACCCCCGCGCCCGCCATTCCCGTTACACCGCCTGCCGGAAACCGCAGCAGACGCGCCGTTTATTTACTTTTTCGCTTACTGGCCGTCTGCACTCTTCTGTATCTTGCCGGTACCTGCCTGCAGGGCTGCGCCCCCCGCACCCCGCAGGGGCAGGAGTCGGGCCTGCCGTCCAGCGACGTGCCCAGAGCAGACCCCGGCTATGTGCAGTGGCTTTCGCGCCAGTCCATGCTGAGTGAATCGCAGCGACTTGCGGATATTGTATCAGGCTCTGCACTGCAATGGTGCAAAGGAGGACTGCGCCCCGCCCCCGCCGCGCTACTGCGCGAGGCTGACACATGGCTCACCGTACGACCGGAATCAGTACTGGGCAAAAGCAGCGAGCCGGTTTTCGGCGTGCTGGCAGACAGGCGGGTGTGGCAGGCGCTGCAAAAGCTGGGCATCCGGGGCATGCTGCCCGCTCCGGTACATGTGACGGGCGGCCTGTGGGGATACGACCTTACAGCAGTCCGCGGAGACGACATCATACAGTACGGCTTTGCCGATGCCTGCGGCACACAGGAACATTTTCTGCACCTGCTCCGCATGGCCAATGCCCACGGAGCGGTGCTGGGCACCATGCTCACCCCCGCGGCCACCGGCATGGGGCCGGACTTTTTCCTCGCGGCACGGGGCAAGCCGGGCTACGCGGGAATCTACTGCATGATAGACCTGCCGCGTGACAGCTGGAAACTGCTGCCTGCCGTACAGTCGGAATGGCAGGGTACCTTTCCCGACGAAGCGGCGGTTACTGCCCTGCGCGGCAAAGGGCTGCTGCCGCCACCGCTTGCAGCCGCGCGCACAGGCAACCCGCTGCGCTGGGCGGTAACAGGCGAAGTGCGCGGCATAGACGGCGAATTACGCAGGTGGGCATATCTTGCTCATGAAGAGCCCACCCGTCCGGTGCTCAACTGGACCGATCCTTCCGCCGCGGCGCGGCGCATCATGTCCGGCTCGGTGATACGGCAGACAGGAGAACTGGGAACCGCTTTGGCGGGGCTGACCCTGCAGCCGTTCAGCGGGGCCGTCATAGACGAAAACGACCAGCGCGGCCCTGCCGCACCGCTGCTGGATGCCGCCCGCACCCTTGCCGCCGAAAACAGACGCTACGGCGGATGGTCGCTGCTGACAGATACCATGCAGCTGCCGCTGCTGACAGCGCTGCTGGACAGCGGCCCCGACATGGCCGTTGACATGTACACCCCGCCCATGGCCGCACACGCGCTGCTGACCGGCAATGCGCAGGCACTGCGTCTGTCGCTGGACATGCTGCGCACGGCCGGCATCGACCACCGCAGGCTCATGCATCCGGTCATGTGGGGACACGGCATTGACTACACGCTGGCGCATCTGGCTCCGCCCCCTTACGGGCCTGAACCTGTCGTGCAATGGCAGGACAGCCGCATCAGAGCTTCGGCAGTGCAGCGGCACATCATGGACCAGCTGAGGGCCGCAGTGGACGAGCCGGTACTGCACCGCGCAACGGCCGGACGCGTTTACTGCACCACCCCTGCAGGCATCGCCGCGCAGGCGCTGGGACTCAAGGACCAGCGCACGGGACTGCGCGCCATAACACCGGAGATAATCCGCGGGACCCTGCTGCTGGCCTCATGGAACGCGCTGCTGCCGGGGGGCTTCATGCTCGACGGCCGCGATCTGGCCGGTGCCATGCCCCTGCCTGCCGCCAGTCTGCCGGAAGAAGATGTCGAACAGCATCCTGAACTGCTTGGCCGCGGAGCATATGCACTGGGGTCGGGCTATGATTCCGTCATGATTTCACGGCAGGGACTGCCCGCAGCCAGAACTCTGCACGACAGCCTGCCCGCCCAGATGCTGCACGACGGTTCATACGGCAGCGCCATGGCCGCGGTGCTGTCCGCCAGAAGGCGGCTGGGCGTTCCGCTGGCGGAACTTGTCGATACCCCCGCGGTTTCGGGCAGCGGCACCGCGGCCACAGTCCTTGCACTGCCGCCGGACAACGTCCGCGCCGCACCGCGCTGGCTGCTGGTGTGTGCCAACTTCAGCCGCAGGCCGCAGCACGAACGCTTTACCCTGCGCCTGCCGCCCGCCGTGATAGAAACAGCAAAAGACATACTGCCCGCAGACGGTGCGTTTGCGCCAGCAGCCGCCCCGACCCAGGAACCGCAGCGGACTCCCCCCGGCCTGCAGAACGGCCGGTTGAGCATCCGGCTGCAACCGTGGGAAATACGCGCCCTGTTGCTGGAAGCTGTGCCCGCCCCCGCGCGCTGAGCCGAAAATGCAGCGCGCACAACAACACCGGCGCGGCGTAACCGGCCATGCTCCGGCAGTCCCCGCCTGCCTTCTTTACGGTCAAAAAAACGACACCGGAGACAAAAACAGACCGCGGATACCTTGCCGGACACTGTCGGCAAGCTTTTTGCTACTACCGCGTCATGAACAGCGCACTTTTTTCCGCTCCCAACATGCAGGCTCTGGCCGCCACCTGCCGCCCCGCAGCGCAGTGGCTTTCGCACATGTCACCGGATATCTCTCCGCTGCTGGCAGCCATGGGCAAAAACAGCCATGGCATGACAGACCTGCAGTTGCCGGACGGGCGCTATCTTTTTGACGCCGCCCCTCCCGCTGTCTGCTACGGTAAATGGATTCCGGATTCCGCACACCGCAAAGACAGCGGCCCGGCAGCAGACCGGCATAATCTGGCACGCAGCGCCACTGTGGTGATAGGCTGCAACGTGGGCTACGGGCTGGTGCATCTTATCGACAACACACCGGATACACACAAGATACTGCTTCTTGAACCGGATGCCGCCATGCTGGCTCTGTGCCTGTCGCAGTCCGACTTCAGCCCTTTTATCCGCTCCGGCAAGCTTACCGTGCTTCCGCCCGACCGCACCGTGGTACACGACATAATCCGCAGGCTGGATGTACAGTACCTCTTCGGCAGTATTCACCTGCGTGCCGACCTGCCCAGCCAGCAGATATCGCCGCTGTATGCCGAATGGGCGAACATAGTGCACGGCATGATGGACAGTTTCGGGCTGGAGATGCTGACACTGCGCAAGGTGCAGGACACCATGGTGTCCAACGAGCTTGCAAACTTCCGCACGGCACTGCGCAACGGCAGTCTCAATCCGCTTGAAAACATGCTCAGGGGACTGCCCGCGCTTATCGTCGGCGCCGGACCTTCGCTGGAAAGCAACGGACCGGTCATCGCCCCGCACACCGCCGACGCAGTCATCGCCACATCGCTGCAGGCGCTGCCCGCCTGCCGCAAAGCAGGTATAAAACCCCACTTCTGCCTTGCCATCGACTGGGGTGAAGTAATGACCGCAGTGTACAACCGGCTGGATAATGAATGGGCGGCCGATATCCCGCTCATCTATTCCACCAAAACGCGGCATGAAGTTGTCGCCCGCTACCCCGGCCCCGCACTGCCGCTCTGGACTGTGGGCGGTCTGGCCACCTTTATCGGAGGCAGCGGTGATCTGGTGCTGGAGGCAGGCAGTAACGTCAACGTGGCCATTGTGCGTCTGCTCTACTGGGCAGGAGTACGCAGATTCACGCTGCTGGGGCAGGATCTGGGGTGGAAAGGCGACCGCAGCCACGCCAGCGGACACCACGCCACCATGCTCAGATCGCATCAGGCAGCCAGAGACATCGACGGCAACCCCATACGCACCGACAACAAATTTCTGGCCGCAGCCCGCGAACTGGAGCAGGATTTCCGCATTCACACGGACATCGAAGCCTACAACATATATGGCGGCGGACTTCCCATACCCGGAGCGGCCAACATAACGGCACAGGATGCGCTGGACAACAACCTGCTGCAGGCCCGCGGGGCAAGTCTTGACAAACTGCGTCTGGCATTGCAGCAGGCCATGATTCCCTGCAACCAGCCGGCATGGGAACCTCGCGAAGAACAATGGCGTTCAAGCCTGCGGCACGTCCAGCGCCGGCTGGAAAAACTGCTGCGCAAAGCCGCCCGCAACCACGATGACATCACAGCCACCCTGCGGCAGGTACACGCATTTCTGCGGCAGGACCCGCTTTATCTGCCGTATCTGTACAACGAAATCATGGACATAGCCGGAATGGGGCTGGGCAGACTGCGGTACGGTCCCGCCGACCTTAAAGCCTTCAAGGATATCGTGCGCAGAGTGCTGCACAAAGTCCGGCATATGGACAGCGTGCTGTGCACTCCGGCCCATGACAGCTGCGTCCCGGTGTCCGCCGCCTCGTCCGCATCGGGCGGTTCTGTCCGTCCGCAAGCGCAGACACTCTGACCGCCAGCGACACAGCCAGGCCGCCGCTGCCGTAAACGCGGCGGTACCGGACGGCCTGTGTCCGGCCGCGTCAAACAGCACCTGCCGCAAAAGCCCGCACCGGACCGCAGTCAGGGGGGATTGCCCGCAGGCCGTGACGCACACGCATTGCCATCTGCCGCGATCCGGCGCTATCATTCATTTTTCAATCAATCTTTGCGTGCCGTGCGCGCTCTGCCGCCGCACGGCGCCCGCACAGGAGCTGCATATGAGCGTAATGGCAGAACTGGCCATGTTTCCCATGAATCCGGCCACAGGCGGCAGCCTGAGCCCCTATGTGGCAAGGGTTCTCAATATTGTCCGCGCCAGCGGCCTCGGCCACAGTCTGGGCCCCATGGGCACAGTCATCGAAGGCGAATGGGATGAAGTGATGCAGTGCATCACAGCATGCTTCCGTGAGCTGGAAAAGGACTGCGACAGAGTCTACATGACTCTGAAGGTGGACTGGAAACGCGGAACACGCCCCCGCATGGAACAGAAAACACAATCCGTGCTGCAGAAACTGTAGCCGCGCATCAAAAAAGGCCTTCCACGGGGAAGGCCTTTTTTACGGTATCAGCAGGGTCCGGCATCCGGACTGCGGCGAACTGTTTCAACCACTTTCATGGAACGCCATTTGCCGCCCCTGTAGCGCAGCAGCGCCGAAAGACTGAGCGCCACGGCGTAACAGGTAAGCACCACCCACAATGCGATGAGACCGGCGTCGAACCACAGCCGCATGATGACAATGACCGCCACCATGCATGCACAGCCCACCACCATGGCCCACATGACAAAATAGGTGTCTCCCGCCCCTTTGACAGCGCCGAAAAACACCAGCGACAACGCGTCGAACAGACAGTAGAACGCCACAAAACGCATCAGCACCACACCGGCTTCGCGAATGGGAACATACTCCTGCACACTGACATCCTGCGGCCGGAACATATCAAGCAGCACACCCGGAAAAATGATGAACATCACACCGATGCACAGCATCCACGCCAGCGCCAGATGCAAAGTATTCATGGCGGCGGTACCTGCCGCATCGGGTTTGCCCGCGCCGATGGCCTGCCCCACCATGGTGCTGACTGCTATGTTCAGCCCCAGCATGGGCAGAAAGGCCAGCGAATCAATGGAAAACACGATATTGGTTGCCGCCAGTTCCACTCTGCCCAGACGTCCGATGACAAAAACAAAAAACGTAATGGCAAAAATCTCAAAAAAATAGTTCACACCGCTGGGCAGGCCGTAACGCATCATGCGCAAAAAAAGCGCCCGTTCAAAACGCCAGTTGCGCAGAACGCCGAACATGGCATCGTGACGGCGGGTAAACGTGGCAAGCGCCAGAAAGAAAAATGTCAGCGCCCAGCCGGCCACCGTGGCAATGCCCGCCCCGGCTATGCCCAGTTCAGGCAGCCCCCACGCACCGTAAATCAGCGCGTAATCAAGCGGAATGTTGATGATCATGGCCGCGATGTTGGCCACCATTACAGGACGGGTAAGCCCCCGACCGGAAAAAAAGCAGCTCAGCGCGCTGGACAGCAGCATGAACACCGCTCCCACAGTCAGTACGCGGAAATAGATCACCTCCAGCCTGACCACCGGCGCAGGGTGTCCGGCAAAGGAAAACATAAACGGCGCGACAAACCACAGCAGAGCCAGCAGCACTCCGCCCATGAGACTGAAATGAATGGCCTGCCACAAGGCGGCACCCACACGGGCAGGCGCAGCCGAACCGCAGTACTGCGCTATGAAAACGTTGGCATATCCGGCAACGCCTGTAAAAAACAGCAGAAACAGCAGGTTGACAATGGCAGCAGGCAATGCGGCCGCAATGGCGTCCACGGAATAATGGCTCAGAAAAAGCCGGTCGGTGAACTGCATCACAGTGGACGAGGCCATGCTGATAACAAGGGGCAACCCCACGCCGAGCACATCGCGATAGCCGTTGGGCATGCCCCAACGTGCACGCAGGGAAGAAAAGAACATCAGGATACTCCGGAACAGAATTAGATGACTAGTATACGGAAAGGAACTTGAATGTGTAATCACACTCACAGGGCAAGTCAATCACTCGCAACCGCAAAACCGCACCGGCTCAGGCTTCACTTATGGCGTGTTTCAGCCTATAAGGCGGCATGCGTACCAGCCATTCCGCACTTGTATACGCGCTCTGTCTGCTGCCCATGATGATCATGCTGGCAGCCGTGGCACTGTGCATCGGCACCGGCGAGACAGTGACGACGTTTTTCAGAGCTTACAGATACCAGCACCCCGATCTGACGTACTGGCTAACCATACTCACAGACTGGGGCAATCCCTTTTTATATCTGGTGTACGGCACCATCTATGCCCGTGCGGCCAAAGGCTCTGTTCTGGCCGCGCGCAATCCGCAGGAAGCCCGCAGCAGACGCAATTTCGTGCTGGCCTGGATAATAGCCCAGCTGCTGGTGGCGTTTCTGCTTGTGCGCATTTTCAAAATAACCATAGGCAGCCCCCGGCCCAATGCGGACGGCACATTTCAGCCGTTCTCCTTCAACTCCGGGCACAATTCGCTTCCCTCCGGACATACCACTGAAATCGTGGGGTCTGTACTGCCGCTGGCCTGCGCCGCAAAACGGCGCGCCGGAATATTGCTTTCCGCGCTGCTGGCAGTATACGCCGCACTGGTCGGCTTCAGCCGCATATATCTGGGACAGCACCATGCGAGCGATGTTTTTTTCGGCACGCTTACGGGTGCTTTTTCCGCTTTACTCATGCACACCGTCTGGACGCACCTGAACAGGAAAAACAATGACGCAAACTGAAAACACTCCCGATGCCGGTCAGCACGATCTGCACTCACAGACCGTCACGCCCGACGCTTCGACTGAAGCGGCACCGGCCGCACCGCAGCGTACAGTCTGCGAACGCATTCTGGATATTCTGGCTTTTCAGCCCCTTATTCCGCTCACCATTCTTCTGGCGCTGCAGACCGTGTTCATGCTTGACGCACGCGCGCTGTGGTATTCCGACGAAGTCCGCTATGCCAACGTGTTCGAACACGTGGTCAATGCCGGTAAATGGATTGTGCTGCACCTGAACGGTGTGCCCTACCCCGACAAACCCCCTGTCTACTTCTGGCTGCTAGAAGGCATCAGGCAGGGTATGCAGGCTGCCGGTATCGCCGGTGACGCTCCGCAGGGCATCGGGCCGCGCCTGTTCTTCAGCGGTGCGGCTGTTTCTGCCCTGTTTTATATCTGGGCCACATACGCACTGGCCCGGCGTGTGGCAGCCGCAGACAAGCGCACGGCTCTGGGAGCCGGACTTGTACTGCTCAGCGTATTCTACTTCATCGGTGTGTCGCACTATTCGCGCATGGACCTGCTCTTCGCCGCACTGATCACGCTCAGCCACGTATGCCTTTTCACCGGCTGGAAAAAAGAAAAATCCACTTTCTGGATTGTCTGCGGTTTCGCCTTCGCCGCGCTGGCTACCCTGACCAAAGGCCCTCTGGGGCTTGCCTTTCCGCTTGTCACATCGGTGCTCTTTCTGCTGTGGCGCGGCAAACCGCGGCGGCTGGCAGGTGCAGATGTGGCGGCCGGTGCCGGTGTCATGCTCTTTATCCTGCTGGCCTGGGTCATGGGCGCGTATCTGACGGAACAGCCGGACTTTCTTTACAACATCTTCCATGACCAGATATACCGCAGAGCCACCCATACATGGCACCACTCACAGCCGTGGTGGCACTATATGGCAACTCTGCCCGCCGCCTGGATGCCGTGGACCCTGCTGCTGCCCGTGCTGCCTTTCGGCTTTCTGCTGAGTAAAAAAGGGGCCCGTGCCGTGGCCGCTTCGCGCACTCCGGAAAAAGAAGGCATGGCCTATCTGTGGATAGCTTTTCTCAGCGGATTCGCCATTCTTTCGGCCGTCAGCATCAAAATCATCATCTACCTGCTGCCTCTTTTCGCTCCGCTGGCGGTGCTTACCGCAGGCGGCATACTGTCCCTTTCACGCGCACGTGCCAAATGGCTCATGCGGCTGATGGCACTGCTGCTGCTGGCGCTGGCCGCAGCGCTGGTCACCCTGCAACTGGGGCAGATGTTCGGCTGGGAATGGCTGACCAAAGCCGTCCGCTGGCCGCTGGCTCTGGAAGGATTGTGGATTCTTGCCGCAGTCAGTGCAGCAGGAGCGGCAATCATGTGGGTTGCGGCGCCTGCCGCCGGCGGGGCCGGTGCGCTGCTGCTGGCAGTGCTGTTCACCACCGTATGGATTCAGCCGCTGGGACTTATCACTGCTCCCTCCATGGATAACGTGATGAGCCCGCGCATGCAGGGTGAGCTTATCGGCAGCTACATAGAAAAAGGCTACACCCCCGTGACGTATAAAGTCTATTCGGGCACTTATACGTTCTACGCCGGTGCCGACCTGCTGGAACTGGACGAATGGGCCGATGTGGATGCCACCGTGTCAGCCCACCGGAAAACCGTGGTCGCCATGCGCACCAAACACTGGGACACATGGGAAAACAAACCCGCAGACATGCGGGAGGTAAGCCGGCAGTGGATTGTGGATCAGGAATATGTCGTTGCCGTACGCGAGACATCCTCCCCCGACCAAACAGAGGTCTCTGCCCAAACAGAGGTCCCTGCGAAGTCCGGTCAAACCGGTGAGCCTGCTGACCTGCCCGCAGATTCAGCCACCGCGCCGGTTCAGCTTCCCGCTGCCAATGCCACCAACAGTACGGCAACACAGCAATCAGCCATAACGCCCTCTGCCGACATGCCTGCGGACGACGCTCCCCAAGCGGACAGCGCCGCAGAAGAGGGGCATGAGACATCCCCTGCAGATGCTCCCGCGCAGGGCAATGCCACCACCATCTGACAGACGGTGTACAATCCATGAAAAAACACGGCGGCGGAACACAGGTTCCGCCGCCGTTCTGCTGTGCGCGACTGCCGCACAAAAAATTCCGGCATATAATGCAACATACTGCCGGTACAGATGAAAGATAAAACCACAGCGCTACATATACACAGCCAGAGCGCAGCCCCAGGCGGCGCCTGTCAGCAGCACTGCGGCCAGTCCGCAGCATGTCTGCATCCACCTGCGGCTGACAACGGCGGCCCCCCCGGGATGCAGCAGGCCTCCGATCAGCCTGCCCGCGGCAAAACCGCACACAAGTCCGGCCACATGTGCTGTAATGTCGGTACGTTCTCCCTCCATGCCCAGCATGGCAAGCAGCCCCAGCCCTGCAGCAATGACCGCAAAAGCCTTCACACGGCCCTGCCTGCCCTCCAGAGCCAGCGTTATGCCGCACAAAGCCCCCACAGCGCCGAAGACACCTGTGGAGGCCCCCATACTCAGATAGTCATAGCCGGAAAACAGAACACTGCAGACATTGCCGGCGGCACCGGCCAGCAGCACAAGCAGCCAGCCCGCACCGGCACCGGTGCGACGGCAGAGCAAAGGCATAAACACACCGCCGGAAACAACATTGCCCAGCAGATGGCCGCTGTCGGCGTGCAGAGTAAGCGCGGTCACAACGCGGAACCACTCGCGGTCCACCAGCACACGCATGCCGTCCATACGTCCGGCTTCGGCCCATTGTTCCGCAGAAAGCCCGCCAACAGCTGGTAAAAAATGATTGAGCCACGGCCACCAGTGCATACGCACGCCGTGCCAGACGGCCAGACAGAGCAGCACCCAGTAAGTGACTGCCGCAGTTGGAAAAACCGGTGCGGGAAGCGGCACCGCTGCGGCGGGGGTATTTTCATGTTCGGCGCGGAGTATTTCCGCGGCAGCCAGACGCTCATAAAGCAGCGGCACATACAACGCCGCCCCCCATGAACGGTGCTGCAGCCGGTAGGGAATACCCCGCGATGCCAGCACCAGCGGCCATGCCGGAGCTACTCCGGCCCGCACACGCAGTCCGGAAGCCGCCAGCAGAGGCACCACATCGCACCACCAGCGCGAAGCTCCGCGCCGGACCATGCGGTGTCTGCCTGTCCCGGTCGTCCCGCCCCGCAGAATGGTACCTGAACGTCCGGCAGAAATGGCCACAGGCTATTTCCGCCGCGGACCATCCGCATCGCAATCGATGACGCGGGGGTCATCCTGCGAACCGTCTTCCGCGGCTTCACAGTCTATGACAACAGTCCTGCGCGGCTCTTCCTGTGCTTCGGGACCGAACCCGCCGGAATAGTAGGTACGGGAATAAAATGTTCCGCCGCTGCCGAACCCGCCGGAAAACTGCGAGGAGCGGGCTGCCCCGTGCACCTGCACCGAGCTGGCGAAACTCCGCCGCAACCGGCGTGCCAGCGGCGCTCTGGTAAGCGGGAAAAGCAATACAAGTCCCAGCGCATCGGTCATGAGACCCGGTGTTATCAGCAGAATACCGGCCACAAGAATCATCAGGCCCTCAACCATCTCATCAGCAGGCATGACACCTTTATCCAGCGACTGGCGCACCTTGAACATGGTGCTCAGCCCTTCCGTGCGGGCCAGCCATGCACCGGCTATGCCCGTAAGTATGACCAGCAGTATGGTTGAACCGGCACCGATGGCGCTGCCGACCTGAATGAGCAGATACAGCTCGATGAAAGGGATTATGGTAAACAGCAGTAAAAGGCGTAGCAGCATGGTGACCCCTGTTATGGCCTGTTATGGATTGATTGCCGGTTTTCCGGCCATGCACTGGTACTAAGCATTCCGCGACAGTTGTAAAGCGCAGTCATGCTGCGACCGGCAACAGCACGGCAGACCGCACATTGAGTCAAAGTACCGCCCATGGCAAGCGGCCTGTGCGGCACGGCACGGCAGGAACATACAGGGACAAACGGGCACAAAACGAATCACACAGGCCGGACATCACCCCGCAAGGGCTATCATCGCAGCACCGGCCCCCATGACACAGGCACCGGCAGTTCGCCACAGCGTTACCCGCTCGCCGAAAACCAGACGGCCGAAGACAACGGAAATGATCCCGTTGAGCCGCTTGACCGCTATCATATACGCGGCCGCCACCAGCGTGATAGCAAGATAGTGAAAGACAATCTGGCCGAACATGCATACCCCCAGCGCGGCACCGGCAAGAGGCCGTTCACGCAGACAACGCGGACTGACGCGGGTAAAACCGAAGATAAGCAGAAGCATCAAGGTGTTATGAATGGCGAAAAACATGGCCGCGGTGTACATGGGGGTTCCCAGCAGGGCCAGTTTTTTAGATAAGACAGCGGTCAGGCTCCAGATGAAAGCCGCCAGCAGCATAAGCATGCTGCCTTTTTCGCGGTATACCGCGCGGAACGGCTCCAGCAGGGCCGCACCGGCGCCGCAGGTTCTGCCTGAAGCGGCAGGAGCGCGGTTAAGCAGCCAGCTGCCGGCCACAATGCATGCAATACCCGCCACGCCCTGCGCCGGTATCGCTTCACCCAGAATAACGTAGCCGGTGCCCAGCATGAACGCCGGTGTAAATGAAAGAAAAGGAACGGTGAGCGAGATGGGGGACAGCCTGATGGCCCATGTCTGTATAAGAAACGCCGCCATATTGAGGGGCAGCATGACAGCCATGACGCTCCAGAACCCCTGCTGCACCTCGGGTGCATCGGACAGCAGCAGATATCCTGCAAACAGGGGCAGGCTCCAGGCCATGGGCCAGACAATCATCTCGTACGGCGGCCTGTCGCCGAAAAAGCGCTTGAAGAGCACAGCTTCACCCGCAGAAAAAAAGGCAGTGGCCAGAGCCAGAACAAACCACAGCATGACAGGCACCCCCGTTGACTCGGTTCAGTTACACCTTACTTCTTTACGGGCAACGAAAAAAGGCCCGGACAGTATTCTGCCGGGCCTTTTGCGGTCGTATGCGAAACCAACCTTATGCGGTCTTCTTTACCACAGGCTTTACCACAGCACCGGAGCGCAGGCAGCGGGTGCACACGCTGACGGTCTTAATCTGACCGGTAGGCAGCTGATGGCGGGCGCTCTGCAGGTTGGGCATGAAGCGGCGCTTGGTCTTGATGTTGGAGTGGCTCACATTATTGCCGGTCTGGGGCTTTTTGCCGCAGAATTCACATTGCTTTCCCATGACGACTATCCTCCATATATGAAAAACAGAATACGTTTCGCGAGTTTTGGACCCCTCCCGGCGATCCGCTGCTTGCACGCGAGGACGGAACGGCCAAGGAAGGAGGGTTTCTTATAACGACACTTAAAAAAAGGCAACCCTTTTCTTGACAAACAAAGAGATACACATGTAGAAATCGCCTTCCGCGAGGACAATTATGCCTGAATTTTGGATCCTGATAAAAGACATTCCCGCCGGGGGCAAGGAATTTTCCTTCGACGAACCGGCCATCTGGGAAAATCCCATAGCGGAATTTTCCCTGCCCTATGCAATCCGGCGTCCCCTGACTGCGCAGGTCTTTCTGCTTGCCCAGCAGGACGGTGTTCTTGTAAGAGGACGCATCACCGGCCAGATAGCGGTACCCTGTGACCGCTGTGCCGAAGATGCCGTCATCGACATCGACCACCAGTTTGATTCTTTTGAACTGCTGCCCGGCGATGATACAGAAAACACCAGCGACGACGAAACCATTATCGGACCCGCTCCTGACGGAGCCGGTGCCGGCATGGAAATGGGGCGTTTGCTGTGGGAAGAATTCATTGTATCGCTGCCTGCCAAGCCGCTTTGCGCCTCCGGCTGCAAAGGGCTGTGCCCGGTATGCGGAAAGAATCTCAATGACGGGAAATGCGGCTGCGACACAGAGCAGTACGACCCCCGTCTGGCCGCTTTGCGCGGCCTGAAAGTAACAAAGCACTAAACGCCTTTACGGCTCACTTCCGCGCCGTCCGCGCGGACGACAAAGAAAGAGAGGATAGTCATGGCTGTTCAACAGAACAAAAAATCCAAGTCCAGAAAGGGTATGCGTCGTTCTCACCACCGTGTGGCCGTTCCTTCGGTTGTGTACTGCGCCTGCGGCGAACCCGCACTGCCCCACCGTGTGTGCAACAGCTGCGGCTCCTACAACGGCCGTCAGGTGCTCAGGCAGGACGATGAGCAATAGCGTTCCGGTGATCGCCGTGGACGCCATGGGCGGGGATCACGGTCCCTCCATAGTTGTTCCCGGCGCCGTTCGGGCCGCCCGCGAAAACAGTCTGAAGCTTATCCTGGTAGGCGACAAGGACGCAATCAGCGCGGAACTCAATAGGCTGCCCCTTGACGGGGTGGCCTATGATATTGTGCACGCCAGTCAGGTGGCGGGCATGGAGGAAAAACCCTCCGACATCCTGCGCCGCAAAAAGGATGCCTCCGTACAGGTGGCATGCAGGCTGGTGCGTTCCGGTGATGCAGACGGCATCGTCAGCGCCGGCAACTCCGGTGCCACAGTGGCATGCGGCATGTTCATCATGGGGCGCATTCCCGGTGTGGAGCGTCCGGCACTGGCATCTGTGATGCCCACGGAAAAAAAGCCCTGCGTTCTTCTGGACGTGGGCGCCAACGTGGACTGCAAACCCTATCACCTTTTCCAGTTCGGCCTGATGGCCGAAGCCTTTGCCCGCGACCTGCTGGAAATCGAAACCCCCCGCGTGGGTCTTTTGAGTATCGGCGAAGAGGAAGGCAAGGGTAACTCTCAGGTGAAGGAAGCGTACGAATTGCTGCGCGAAGCCAAAAATATCAATTTTGTCGGAAACATAGAAGGGCGCGACCTGTTTACCGGCAATGTTGATGTCGCCGTGTGCGACGGCTTTGTAGGCAACGTTGCGCTGAAGCTGAGCGAAGGGCTTGCCAGCTCGCTTGCCCGTCTGCTCAAGCGCGAACTGCTTACCGGCATCAAAGCCAAGATAGGCACTTTTCTGGCGCGTGACGCGTTCCGGCGCTTTGCCCGCTTTGTGGATTACGCCGAATACGGCGGCGCGCCCCTGCTCGGCTTGCAGGGTATCGCCATCGTGTGCCATGGTGCTTCCAATGAAAAGGCCATCGCTTCTGCCGTAGGCATGGCGGGCACCTTCGTTTCCAAGGGCACCTACCACCACCTTGTGGAGACCATCAGTGCCAACGAAGAGCTGACCAGCTACGGCAAGGCCGTCAAGCAATAACTACCGACCCGTGACGGCGGCGCGTTACCTGCGTCGCCGCTTCATGTTTCACGGACCCTGCCAATGACCACAAAAAGCTACATTCTCGGATTCGGCTCCCACGCGCCGGAGCGGATTCTCACCAACACCGACATGGAAGCGTTCGTGGACACCACGGACGAGTGGATCACCACGCGGACCGGCATAAAGCAGCGCCACATAGCCGCCGAAGGCGAAACGACATCCGACCTTGGCGCAAAAGCCGCGCTGCAGGCTCTGGCAAATGCCGGACTGCATGCCGACGCACTGACCCACATTCTTGTGGCCACCTGTACCCCCGACGCCATGTGCCCCAGCACAGCCTGCCTCATCGAGCACAAGCTCGGTGTTTCCGGCCTGATGGCGCTCGATCTAAACGCCGCCTGTTCCGGCTTTCTGTACGCTCTCAACATGGCACAGGGCATCGTGGCTCTGACCCCCGACGCCAAGGTGCTTGTTGTGGCTGCAGAAGTGCTGAGCAGGCGCATCAACTGGAACGACCGCTCGACATGCGTTCTGTTCGGCGATGGCGCCGGCGCCGTCATCGTGGGCAGTCACCCCAACGAGGGACGTGCCGTGGAAGTGGCAGACAGCCTGCTTTCTTCAGACGGTGCGTTGGGTGATCTTCTGCTCATCAGCGGTGGCGGAACCAGCGTTCCCTACAAACACGGCCAGCCCGTGGGTGACGAATTTTTCGTCCGCATGGAAGGCCGTGAAATATTCAAACACGCCGTGCGCAGCATGGCACGCGTGTGCGAAGAACTGCTTGAGCGCAACGGCATAGCCCGCGAAGACGTGGATATGCTGCTGCCCCATCAGGCAAACCTGCGCATTATCGAAGCGGTGGGAAAAAAACTGGGTATCCCTGCCGATAAAGTATTTGTGAATCTTCAGGAATACGGCAACACTTCCGCTGCATCGGTGCCTCTGGCACTGGCCGATGCGGACAGTAAAAACCTGCTGCCCCCCGGGCGCACGGTACTGCTGACCACATTCGGAGGCGGATTCACATGGGGTGCAGTGCTGCTGCGCACCTGAAAAAGCGTGTATAACCGGTAACCTTCCGGAATATAAGATACTCGCTGCCGAAATTCACAATTGAAGTTACACTGTCTTTACGGTATAAAGCGGTGCCTTCCGGTAAAGAAGAGAAAAAGCGAACCAAAATGAGCGAACTTATCTCCACCGCACTGGTCACGGGCGGCTCACGCGGCATCGGCAAATGCATTGCCGAAACACTGGCCGCGCAAGGTTTTCAGGTACTGCTTACCTATGTGAGCAAACCTGAAGAAGCCGAAACCGTGGCCGAGTCCATCCGCACTGCGGGCGGACAGGCAAGGGCCCTTCGTCTGAATGTGGGCGACCCCGAAGAGGTGGCCGCATTCTTTAAAAACGAAGTGAAGGACAAAGTCCGGCTGGATGTGCTGGTGAACAACGCCGGCATAACCAAAGACGGGCTGCTCATACGCATGAAAGATGAGGACTTTGCACGGGTTATCAGTGTAAACCTGCAGGGCGCCTTTTCATGCAGCCGCGAAGCGGCCAAAATAATGAGCAGACAACGCTGCGGCCGCATCATCAACATCACCTCGGTGGTGGGCCAGATGGGCAACGCCGGACAAGCCAACTACTGCTCCGCCAAGGCCGGTCTTATAGGACTTACCAAGTCCGCCGCCAAGGAGCTTGCAGCGCGCAACATCACCGTAAACGCCGTGGCACCCGGTTTCATAGAGACCGACATGACCAGAGCGCTTGCCGACAATGTGCGCGAACAGTACCTTTCCGCCATTCCGCTGCGCCGTCTCGGCAGTGCACAGGATGTGGCGGATGCCGTGGCCTTTCTTGCTTCTGACAAGGCTGGCTACATTACCGGGCAGGTCATCGCCGTCAACGGCGGTCTGTACACCTAGCCCGCCTGCGGACAGGCCGCTGCCTGCCTGCGCTTCAGCTACAAATAACACCGATTGGAGGGAATATGTCCGTCGAAGAAAAAGTCAAAAAGATCATCATGGACCAGCTCGGCGTTTCCGCCGAAGAAGTAAAGCCCGAAGCTTCCTTTGTGGAAGATCTGGGTGCTGACTCCCTGGACCTGACCGAACTGATCATGGCCATGGAAGAAGAATTCGGTACCGAGATTGATGACGACGACGCTCAGAAAATTCTGAAAGTCAAAGACGCCATCGACTACATCGCTGGCAAGCAATAGTCTTCACTCATCATTCCAAATACATGCAAGCAGGCGTCTTATGACGGAGTCATAAGGCGCTTTGCCCTTTTCTTCCGGCTGCTGCGAAAAAGGCTTTTTTCCGCCCCTGCCACCGGCCAGACCGGACACCGGACGGACGGCTTTTACGCCGCGTTATGCCCACGAGGAACATAGAATGACTGGAAAACGAGTAGTAGTAACCGGACTTGCCGCAATAACCCCGCTTGGCAACAATGTTGAAACCAGCTGGGAAAATCTCATTGCCGGAAAGTCCGGAATCGGGCCCATCACCCGTTTTGATGCCAGCGAATATACATCCCGCGTGGCGGGCGAGGTAAAAGACCTCGACCTGGGCGAGTATATTCCCCCCAAACAGGCACGCCGCATGGACCGCTTTACGCAGTACGCGGTGGCCTGCGCCAAGCAACTCATGAAGCACGCAGAATACACCGTGCCCGAAGAAACGGCCCATCGCGTGGCCTGTCTTCTGGGTGTGGGGCTGGGCGGACTGGAAACCATCGAGCAGTTTCATACCAAACTGGTCGAAGCCGGTCCCAACCGCATCTCCCCCTTCATGATTCCCCAGCTTATCTCCAACATGGCCCCCGGCCAGATTGCCATGGAAATAGGCGCCAAAGGCGGCAACGTTGTGATGACCAGTGCATGCGCATCGGGCACCCACGCCATCGGCTATGCTTTTACCGAGGTAAAAGTGGGCCGCTACGACGCTGTGGTCACCGGCGGTGCCGAATCCACCATCACCCCCATGGGCGTGTCCGGGTTCACAGCACTGCGTGCGCTTTCCACCGCAAGCAACGATGCCCCCGAAAAGGCTTCGCGTCCCTTTGATGCCAACCGTGACGGCTTTGTCATCGGCGAAGGCGCAGGGCTGCTGCTGGTCGAATCGCTTGAGTCCGCCCGGGCCCGCGGGGCAACCATATACGCGGAAATCGTGGGCTTCGGCTCTTCGGACGACGCGTTTCATATGACCGCCCCCCGCGACGACGCCGAAGGCATGGCACGCGCCATGCTGATGGCCATTGAAGAAGCCGGCATCAGCCCCGCTGATGTGGACTGCATCAATGCCCACGGCACCTCGACACAGCTGAACGACAAGAGCGAAACACTGGCACTGAAAAAAGTGTTCGGCGACCACGCGTCCAAGCTGCGCATCAGCGCCAACAAATCGCAGACGGGCCACCTGCTGGGGGCCGCCGGCGGCGTGGAAGGCGTTTTCAGCTGTCTTACCCTTGCAACCGGCACCGTGCCCGGCACCGCAAACTATGAAACCCCCGACGAAGACTGCGACCTCAACTATATGGGTGGCGGTTCCGAGTCGTATCAGGCACAATACGTGCTGAGCAACTCCTTCGGCTTCGGCGGCACCAACGCGTGCATGCTGTTCAAGCGCTGGGAAGGCTAATACCGAATCCCTCCGCCGCGCATCCCCCTGCGGGGTGCGCGGCATAACCACAACGCGGAGAGTGGAAACCATGGACGAACTGCTTATTCAGGATCCGGAAGTCGGTCGCGCCATTGTTCAGGAAGTGGAACGTCAGACCGGCAAGCTGGAACTCATCGCCTCTGAAAACTTTGTGTCCCCCGCAGTCCGCGCCGCACAGGGCAGCGTGCTGACCCATAAATACGCCGAAGGATACCCCGGCAAGCGGTATTACGGCGGTTGCGAATTTGTCGACGTGGCGGAAAACCTCGCCATCGACCGCGCCTGCGAAATATTCGGCGCCCAGTACGCCAACGTCCAGCCCCACTCCGGCAGCCAGGCCAATATGGCCGTATACTTTTCCGCGCTGACTCCCGGCGACACCATTCTGGCCATGGATCTGTCGCACGGCGGACACCTGACCCACGGCAGCCCCGTCAACTTTTCGGGCCGGTTCTACAATGTGGTGTTCTACGGTGTCTCGCGCGAAACCGGCTGCATAGATTATGACAGCGTGGCAGAACTGGCACGCGAGCACCGCCCCGCCATGATTGTGGCCGGTGCCAGCGCCTACTCCCGCATCATCGATTTTGCACGGTTCCGCGCCATAGCCGACGAAGTGGGTTCCCTGCTTATGGTCGACATGGCCCACATAGCCGGTCTGGTGGCCGCCGGTCTGCATCCTTCCCCTGTGGGCACGGCGCACTTCACCACCACAACCACGCACAAAACCCTGCGCGGTCCGCGTGGCGGCATGATTCTGTCGGACGAAGAAGCCGCTAAAAAACTGAACAGCCAGATTTTCCCCGGCATTCAGGGCGGCCCGCTCATGCATGTCATCGCCGCCAAGGCTGTGGCCTTCGGCGAAGCGCTGCGTCCCGAATTCGGCGCCTACCAGAAGCAGGTGGTCGCCAACGCCGCCAAACTGGCCGCCACCCTGACCGATGCCGGTTTTGAACTGGTTTCCGGCGGCACCGACAACCACCTGATGCTGGTGGACCTGACAAACAAGGATATCACCGGTAAAGATGCCCAGCATGCGCTTGACCTTGCGGGCATCACCGCCAACAAAAACACGGTGCCTTTTGAAACCCGCTCGCCTTTCGTGACTTCGGGCATCCGGCTGGGTACCCCCGCCCTGACCACCCGCGGCATGAAAGAAGCTGAAATGGTCAAAGTGGCCGGCTGGATAATCGACGCGCTGGGCAATATCGGCAACGAAACCCGTCTGGCGGAAATAAGCCGCGACGTGGAAAAGTTCGCCCGTCAGTTCCCGCTGTTCCACTGGTAACAGCAGACAAAGCAACATTGCAGCGGGGCGGTTTGACAAAACCGCCCCGCTATATTCACTGCTAAAGCCGCACACAGCGCGGCACACGGATATCACGCATGCACAGCAGACTTCCCTGGCCTCATTATTTTATGGACATCACCTATCTTGTGGCCGAGCGTTCCACCTGCACGCGGCGCAAAGTGGGCGCCATCGCGGTCAAGGACAAACGCATTCTGGCCACCGGTTACAACGGTGCGCCCTCCAATGTGGCGCACTGCCTTGATGTGGGCTGCCTGCGCGAAGAGCTGGGAGTGCCTTCCGGCCAGCGGCACGAAATATGCCGTGGCCTGCACGCCGAACAGAACGTGATTATTCAGGCAGCCATCCACGGGGTATCACTGGCCGGTGCGGAAATATACTGCACCACGCAGCCCTGCCTTATCTGCACAAAAATGCTGATAAACTGCGGAGTGACAGCAGTGTATTTCATGGAACCCTATCCGGACCCGCTCTCAGAGGCCATGATGCGCGAAGCCGGAGTGAAATTTGAAGTGCTTGATTATCCTCAGGCCGGACGGAAATAGCCGTGTCACACGATCATCCTTTTTCTTCCTTCATGCTTGAGGCGGTGGCGCTGGCCGAAAAAGGCCGCTGGGCCACATCGCCCAATCCCTGCGTGGGTGCCGTGCTGGTAAAAGACGGGCAGACCGTGGCGCGCGGCTGGCACACGGCCTATGGTAAACCGCATGCCGAAATAGAATGCCTGCGCGATGCCGCCCGACGCGGAGTGAACCCCGCCGAATGCACTCTGGTGGTAACGCTGGAACCATGCAACCACACCGGAAAAACGCCCCCGTGCTCCATAGCCGTGCTGCAGGCCGGTATCCGGCACGTGGTGGTGGGTATGATGGACCCCAACCCCGTGGCACAGGGCGGAGCAAATTTTCTGCGCGAAAACGGAGTCACCGTTGAAACAGGGGTCTGCCGTCAGGAATGCGAAGATGTGGTGGACGACTTCATCACATGGAAAAAAACACCCCTGCCCTACACCATCATCAAGCTTGCCTCCACTCTGGACGGCCGCATAGCCACCCGTACAGGGCACTCACGCTGGATAAGCGGCGAAGAATCGCGCCGCCGTGTGCATGAACTGCGCAGACACGCCGATGCCGTCATCGTCGGGGGAGGAACCTTCCGCGCTGACAATCCGCAACTTACCTGCCGGCTGGAAGGAATCCGCCGGCAACCGCTGGCCGTGGTGGTCACCTCGCAGCTGCCCGATGCCGGAGCCCCCATGCACCTGCTGCAGCAACGCCCGCATGAAACAATTTTCTGGACACCCCGCGCAGTGGCGGCTTCCGAAAAGGCCGATGCCCTGCGCGCTCTGGGTGTGCGCGTGACCGGACTGGACCGCAACTGCAAGGGCAGACTGGATCTGCATACCGCCCTTGCGGGCCTGCGCAGCGAATACGACTGCTACCACACCCTGTGCGAAGGCGGCGGCATGCTGGCTCTTTCCATGCTGGAAATGAATGTGGCGCAGGAACTGGAACTGCATATGGCCCCCAAACTGCTGGCCGACGCACAGGCCAGACCGCTGTTTGACGGCCGCACACCGTCCACCATGGAACAGGCGCTGGGCCTGCGCATCTGTAATGTCGCCCGCAGCGGCGAAGACGTTATCCTGACCTTGCGCCCGAGGAAATAACACCTATGTTTACCGGAATAATCAACGGACAGGGCGAAATCCTGTCGGCAGACAACAGGGGCAGTGAAACCCGTTTCCGCATCCGGCCCCGCTTTGCGCTGACGGACTATGTCACCGGCGAATCCATCGCCGTGAACGGCGTATGTCTTACCGTGGAAACCTATGCGGACAGCTGGTTCAGCGCATACGCATCTGCGGAAACCCTGTCCTGCTCCAACCTGGGTGCCCTGCACACCGGCGCTGCCGTTAATCTGGAGCGCGCGCTTGCAGTGGGCGACAGGCTGGGCGGGCACATTGTCAGCGGACATGTGGACTGTCTGGCCACGGTGCAGTCGGTGCAGCCTGCGGGGCTTTCGCGCGTATACCGGCTCGGCTTTCCGCAGGAATTCGGGATTCAGGTGGTGGATAAAGGCTCCGTAACTCTTGACGGTATCAGCCTTACGGTTAATCATTGCGGGCCGGATTTTCTGGAAGTGAACATCATTCCCGAAACGCAAAAGGTGACAACCATCGCGCACTGGAAGCCCGGAACCCGCGTAAACATGGAAACCGACATCATCGGCAAATATGTTCAGCGCATGCTCACCCCGTGGAGCTCCGCAGACAAAGGCGGCGCAACCGCAGGCGACAGCCGGGCCGGCACTCTGACAATGGACTTTCTGCGCGAACACGGCTTTTAACCGTAAAACGCCGCAAACCGCCGGCGGCACGACCGCCGGAGGATACCGCAACTTACCGAGAGGTTCCCAGATATGCCTATGTGCACGGCCGAAGAGGCCATTGAGGAAATCCGCAGCGGACGGATGCTCATTCTTGTAGACGACGAAGACCGCGAAAATGAAGGCGACCTGACCATTGCAGCCGAGCATGTTACTCCGGAGATCATCAATTTCATGGCCATGCACGGCCGCGGTCTCATATGCCTTGCCATGGCGCCCGAATGGGTGGACAAGCTGCAGCTGCCGCTGATGGCCCGCCGCAACGAATCCAAATTCGGCACCAACTTCACGGTATCCATCGAAGCCCGTCAGGGCGTCACCACCGGTATTTCCGCCAAAGACCGCGCAACGACCATTCTTACGGCAGTGAAAGACGACGTGAAGCCCGAAGACATAGTCACCCCCGGCCACATCTTTCCCCTGCGCGCCCAGAAGGGCGGTGTCATGGTGCGTGCCGGACAGACCGAAGGCAGTGTGGATCTGGCCCGTCTTGCCGGTCTCAAGCCCGCCGCCGTCATTTGCGAGATAATCCGCGACGACGGCGAAATGGCCCGCATGCCTGACCTTGTGGAATTTGCCGAAAAGCACGGCCTGAAGATTGCCACCATACGCGATCTTATCCGGTATCGCATGCAGCCCGGACAACTTTCCGTACAGCGGGTGGCAGAAGCTAAAATGCCTACCAAATACGGTGACTTCACTGTTATCGCCTACGAAAACGACCACGGTGACGAAACCCACCTTGCCATGGTCAAAGGCGACATAAAAAATCAGGACGCCGTGCTTGTGCGCGTGCACTCCGAATGCCTCACCGGCGATGTGCTGGGATCGCTGCGCTGCGACTGCGGCGATCAGCTGGCAGCCGCCATGTGCACCGTGGCAGCCGAAGGCGCAGGCGTTGTGCTGTATATGCGTCAGGAAGGCCGCGGCATCGGACTGGCCAACAAGATCAAGGCTTATGCGCTGCAGGATCAGGGCTACGATACCGTGGAAGCCAACCACAAGCTGGGTTTCAAGGCCGACCTGCGCGACTACGGCATCGGCGCACAGATTCTTGTGGATCTGGGCGTGCGCAAAATGCGCATGATGACCAACAACCCGAAAAAAATCGTGGGTATAGAAGGCTACGGCATTCAGGTGGTCGAACGTGTTCCCATCGAAATGCATGCCTGCGAATTTAACGAAAATTACCTGCGCACCAAAAAGGAAAAGATGGGGCATATGCTGCATCTTTCCGACGAAGGGCAGGAACAGTAACAGCCGGGGCGCCGGCCGCCCCCTCAATTTGTTGATGATGCGCACCCCGTGTTCCGGCACGGGGTGCGACCTGCATATTCCACTTTGCCACGCGGCCCCCGCGCCGCCATCAGGAGACTTTTTACCATGATGCACCTGAAAACCATCGAAGGCCAGTTCGACGCCAAGGGGCTGAAGTTCGCCATCATCGCCACCCGCTTCAATGACTTTGTCGTTGACCGTCTGGTTGGCGGCGCCGTCGACTACCTGACCCGCTGCGGCGGCAGCCGCGAAGACATGACCCTCATCCGTCTGCCCGGCGCATTCGAAATGCCCGTGGCCGCCAAAAAGCTGGCCGCCTCCGGCAAATACGACGGCGTGATCGCTCTGGGTGCCGTCATCCGCGGTGCCACTCCGCACTTTGATTTTGTGGCCAACGAAGCCACCAAAGGCCTTGCACAGGTTGCGCTGGAATCCGGCGTACCCGTGGGATTCGGCCTGCTGACCACCGACACGCTGGAACAGGCCATCGAGCGCGCCGGTTCCAAGGGCGGAAACAAAGGCGTGGAAGCTGCTTCCGCCGTTCTTGAAACGATCCGAGTACTGGAGCAGCTGTAACACATGGCCGCAAAAGGTAACAATTCATCGCGGCGCTCTTCGCGGGCGCTTGCTTTTCAGGTTCTTTACGGGCTTAACTTTTCGCCCGCCAAGGATCTGGCCCAGCTGCAGGAAGCCTACTGTGCATCGCCCGACGTGAGCGACCGCGGAGGCGAAGCGCACCCCGTGGGGTTTGCCTGGGAACTTATCGAAGGCACATGGACCAATCAGAAAGCGCTGGACGAGATCATCACCCGTTTTGCCCAGAACTGGCGCGTGGAGCGCATCGGCAAAATAGAACTGACCATCCTGCGCCTTGCCGTATATGAAATGCTCTACCGCGCCGACGTACCGCCCAAAGTGGCCATCAACGAAGGCATAGAGCTTTCAAAGCAGTTCGGCGACGACAAGTCGCGCAACTTCATCAACGGCATACTGGATGCGGCAGCCAAGGCGCTGGAAGCAGGCACCATCACGTGCAAGTACTGATTCTGAACTCTTACCGCTCAACGACTATACATAAGGAATAGCACGGCTATGAAGTACAATCCTCAGGCCATTGAAGAGAAGTGGCAGCATATTTGGGAAGAAAAGGAGATGTTCCGCAGCGAGCACGGCTCCGACAAGCCCAAATACTACGTGCTTGAGATGTTTCCCTATCCTTCGGGCAACATCCACATGGGGCACGTCCGCAACTACTCCATAGGCGACGTGGTCGCCCGCTTCAAGCGCATGCAGGGCTTCAACGTGCTACACCCCATGGGCTGGGACGCTTTCGGACTGCCTGCCGAAAACGCCGCCATCAAGCACGACACGCACCCCGCCAAATGGACATACTCCAATATCGACAATATGCGCAGCCAGCTTAAAAGGCTGGGCTATTCGTACGACTGGCGCCGCGAACTGGCCACCTGTGATGCGGAATACTACCGCTGGGAACAGCTGTTTTTCCTCAAATTCATGGAAAAAGGCCTGATATACCGCAAAAAGGCACCGCAGAACTGGTGCCCCAAATGCAACACGGTACTGGCCAACGAGCAGGTCATAGACGGGCTGTGCTGGCGTTGTGATTCAGTGGTCGAACAACGTGATCTGGCGCAGTGGTTCCTCAGAATCACCTCCTACGCCGAAGAACTGCTGGCCGACCTTGAAAAACTGACCGGCGGATGGCCCGACCGCGTACTGACCATGCAGCACAACTGGATAGGCAAATCCGTAGGTGCCGAAATCGAATTTGCCGTGGATGGCAGCGATGAAACCGTCAAGGTCTTCACCACCCGCCCCGATACGGTGTTCGGTTCCACATTCATGAGCATTGCTCCTGAACATCCGCTGGTGGAAAAACTCATCACCGGCACCGGGCAGGAAGAGACTGTCAGGGCTTTTGTCACGCGTATACGCAACATGGACCGCATTGAACGCACCGCAGACACGCTGGAAAAAGAAGGCGTGTTCACGGGCGCATACTGCATCAATCCGCTCAGCGGACGCAGAATGCCCATCTATGTGGCCAACTTTGTACTGGCCGAATACGGCACGGGCGCCGTCATGGCCGTGCCCGCGCATGACGAGCGCGACTTTGAATTCGCCCGTAAATACGACCTGCCGATGGAAGTTGTCATCCAGCCCGAAGGCGCGGAACTGACACCTGCAACCATGGAAACCGCCTATACCGGTCAGGGAACCATGGTCGGGTCGGGCCAGTTCAGCGGGCTGCCCAACGAAGAAGGCAAAACCCAAATAGCCGAATGGCTTGAAGCCAACGGCAAAGGCAAACGCACCGTCAACTACCGCCTGCGTGACTGGAATATCTCGCGCCAGCGTTACTGGGGTGCGCCCATTCCCGTGGTCTACTGCGAAAAATGCGGCATTGTGCCCGAAAAAGCAGAAAACCTGCCCGTCCGTCTGCCGCTGGACATAAAGACCCGTTCCGACGGCCGCTCGCCGCTGGGCGAAACTCCGGAATTCTACGAATGCCGGTGCCCTGCATGCGGAGAAAAAGCACGGCGCGAAACCGACACCATGGACACCTTCGTGGAGTCCTCATGGTATTTTGCGCGCTACACGTCGGCCGGTGACAATGAAGCCCCCTTTGATGCGCAGGCACTCAAGTACTGGCTGCCCGTGGATCAGTACATAGGCGGCGTGGAACACGCCATTCTGCACCTGCTGTATGCGCGTTTCTTTATCAAGGCACTGCGCGACTGCGGCTACATGAACCTTGACGAACCTTTCGCCAACCTGCTGACGCAGGGCATGGTGCTGATGGACGGCGCCAAGATGTCAAAGTCAAAGGGCAATGTGGTTGATCCCACTGAAATGATCAGCCGCTACGGTGCCGACACCGTCCGCCTGTTCTGCCTTTTCGCGGCACCGCCCGAACGTGACTTCGACTGGTCCGACTCCGGCATCGAAGGCGCAAGCCGGTTTGTAAACCGCGTGTGGCGGCTGGTGGAAGACCTGCCTGCGGGCATGGCGCCCATGGCCCCCTGCTCCAGCAGCAGCGATGACTGCACCGGCGCGGCCGCAAAGGATATCCGGCAGAAGGAACACGCCACCGTCAAAAAAGCCGGTGCCGACATTCAGAACAGATTCCAGTTCAACACCGCTATTTCTGCCGTGATGGAACTGGTCAACGCGCTGTATCTTACCCGCGACGAACTGGGTGCCGACGAAAAAGGCCGCAGAGTGCTGGGCTCGGCAGTGTCGTCAGTGCTGGCCATGCTGGCGCCCATCACCCCGCATCTGTGCGAAGAACTGTGGGAACAGCTGGGCCACAAGGACATGCTTACCGCAAGACCGTGGCCCCGATACGACGAAGACGCCCTGCTCAGGGACGAGGTGGTCATTCCGGTTTCAGTCAACGGCAAGCTGCGTTCCAAAATGACCGTACCCGCAGGCACCGGCAAGGAAGAGCTTGAAAAGCTTGCTCTTGCAGAAGCCAACGTGGTACGCCATACCGAAGGACTCACCGTCCGCAAGGTAATTGTCATTCCGGGGAAAATGGTCAATGTCGTCGCAAGCTGACAACATACGCGCCCGTACGCGCGGCGCGTCCGCCATACGCACAGCGGTACTGTGCGCCGTGCTGGCCTGTGTGCTTTTTGCGCTGCAGGGCTGCGGCGGCTACCGGCTGGCTGCGGACGAACCTTCCGTGTTCGGCGGACCGCAGGCCACCATCCGCATACGCGAAGTGGTCAACCCCTCGCTGTTTCCGTGGGTCGGTGCCGTCATCCGCGCTGAAATGCGCGACGAGATAACCAACAGGCACATGGCCACATGGAAAGACAACGGCAGAACGGACTACTCCATAGCTGTCATTGTGGATAAAATCACAGTGACCGGACGCGCCACAGATACGGATGATTCCGACCGTCTGTTCAGCGCATCGGTTTCGCTGAAGGCTGCCGTGTATGACGACAACACCAACACCGTTGTCTGGGATTCCGGCTTCACCTCCGTCAGCGAAACCTACCGGACGTTTTCCGGCACAGACCAGCAGGCCGCCTATTCCGCGGTGCGCAAAGCCACGCAGTATGTGGTGGACAGAATGCGACACAGCTTCTAGACCCTTCATACAGCCATCGTATATAACGCCCGGAGACCGATAGGCTCTCCGGGCGTTTTTCAACCACCAACCAGCAAACAGGCACTACCCGCAACCATGGCAAAAGACGGATTCAGTTTCATCGTATGTCCCGACGGGCAGCTTCTGCGCGACCGTATCGAAGGACAGCTTGCGGCACACTCCTCTTCGCACGGTGCATGGGAACGTCACGTCTACTGGGGCGACGAGGGACTGGCCGCTTCGTTCTGGGAACACCTGACCCTGCAGGGGCTATTTGCCACTCCCAAGGCACTGGTTGTCCGCAATGCCCAGAACCTTGCCGCCGCGGACTGGAAGAAGCTCAGCGAGTCATTGCGGCAGGCATCGCCCACTTCATGGGCGTTCATCTGTCTGGAGGTTGCTTTTGAGCGCGGCAAGGCAAAAGTGCCGGCTGCCGTACAAAAAACAGCCTGCTGGAAGTTCGCCGCCGGACAGGGCTGGATTTGGGAATCGCCCGGTCTGGACGAACGCAGCCTGCAGGGATTTGCTTCGGCCTGGGCGCAGAAACGCGGGGTACGCTTTGCTCCCGGCGCTCTGCCGGCCATATGCGCCGCCCTGCCCGCCGATGCCACCGCAGCCCGGAACGAACTGGAAAAACTGGCTCTGGCGGCAGGAGCCGACGGTGTCATAAGCGCCGATACATCGGCACTGGGCGACCACGCCGCCGATCTGGATATTTTCGGATTCATACGGGCTGTTCAGTCCGGCACCCAGCACGACAAAGTATGGCGCAAAGTCATGGGCAGCAGTTCCGCCAACGACGGTCTCGTCTTTCAGTTTCTGGGCATGCTGCAGCGCGAAGCCCGCATGATGTGGCAACTGCTCTCCGGCGAATCCGTCCGCCTGCCCGCGGCGGTGCTCCAGTCCAAAACCCGCACGGCGCAGCAGCTGCGGTACCGCGGAATCATGCGTATGTGGGATCTGGCACTGGAGGCGGAAAAAGGCATAAAGTCGGGTGAGCGCTCTCCCGATCAGGCCATGGAAGCCCTTATCGGTGGCCTGCTGGCGCTTTTTGCACCCCGCAGGCCATAGCATGGCCATCATGACGGTATTTTTCCGCCATGTTTCCTTCCTGTCGCAGGATTTTTCTCTTTTTCAGACGCAAATCACCCTTTTTTACACTGTAAAGCGGCTTTACAGCCTTGCCACCGGCGGGTAACTGCTTATTATGGTCAACGAACCACATTATCATGGTCATCGGCAGCGCCTACGCGAGAAGCTGAAAAAAGACTCCACCCAGCTGGCCGACTATGAAATTCTGGAACTGATTCTGGGTATGGTACTGCGCAGGCAGGACACCAAGCCGCTTGCCAAGCGGCTGCTCGGGCGGTTCGGTTCGCTGCGGGGCGTGCTGGATGCCCGGCCGCAGGAGCTTATGGCGGAAAAAGGGGTCGGTCCGGCCATGGAAAGTTTCTGGCTGCTGCTGCGCGAGTTCATAGCGCGCTATGCCGAAGCCCCCATGAGAGAACGGACACTGCTGGTTTCTTCGCGCGCCGTGGCGGACATGGCCAGAACGCGTCTGGCAGGCTGCCCCCATGAGGAAGTGTGGGTGGCCTACATGGACAGGCAGAACAGGCTGCTTGCATGGGAACGCGCCACAAGAGGCACGGTAAACGCATCTGCCATTTACCCGCGCGACCTAATGGAAGCGGCACTGCGCTACAAGGCAAGCGGGCTGATACTGGTGCACAACCACCCCGGCGGCAGTGCACGGCCCTCCGCACCGGATGTGGAAGTGACCAAACTGGTGGCGCGCAGCGCCGCATCGCTGGGCATGACGCTGGTAGACCATGTCATTGTGACCGAGGAAGGGCATTACAGTCTCAAGGAAGACGGGCTTTTCTAAATCCGGCAGCACAGCCGCCGGCACGGACAAAGGACACGCCATGAACCGCATAGCATGTACGGTGCACGGCAGAGTGCAGGGAGTGGGCTTCCGCTACTGGACAAAACGCAAGGCCGCTGCACTGGGCTTGCGCGGCTGGGTGAAAAATGCGCCGGACGGCACGGTGATGCTGGAAGCGGCGGGCGAAGCCGGCGCTCTGGATGTCTTTGCCCGGGCGCTGCACCGCGGGCCTGCCTTCAGCGCCGTAACCCGGGTGGACTGCACCACGGTACAGCTGCCCGCGCAAACGGAACACGATTTTCTGATAACATACTAGGGAACACGCTATGCATCTGCCGCGCCGCGGCAGACCGGCGCAGACGCAACGGGCATTGCCAGCCGCCGGTACAACCGGGAAACGCCGACCCACGGCCCCCGATTAATGGAAGGAGAAGGCATGAGCGACAGAAACGACGCAGAAAGCCTCGACATACACGAAAGCGGAGCTTCCATTGAGGAAGCCGCAGAGCATATGAACGAACTGCTGAATGATTTTCCCGCGGAACTGCCGGTGCTTGCCGTCCGCGATATTGTTGTATTCAACTACATGATTCTGCCGCTTTTTGTGGGCAGAGAAAAATCGGTGCAGGCCGTGGATGCGGCGCTTAACGGCAGCCGCTATATGATGATCTGCACCCAGCACGACGAAGCCGTGGACGATCCCACAGGGGATGATCTGCACAAAACAGGCACCGTAGTCATGATCATGCGCATGCTCAAGATGCCTGACGGCCGCCTGAAGGTTCTGGTGCAGGGCATCAGCCGTGCCAAAGTGAAAAACTTTGTTTCTGAAGACCCCTACCTGCTGGCCGAGGTGGAAGCCATAGAAGAGCCGGAGGCAGGTCCCCTTACCGTGGAACAGGAAGCAATGATCCGCTCCGCCCGCGAACAGAGTGAAAAAATTCTTTCTCTGCGCGGTGTGCCCACTGCAGACATCATGGCCGTACTCAACGGCGTTGATGAACCCGGACGCCTTGCCGACCTTATAGCGGCCAACCTGCGCATGAAGGTGGCCGATGCGCAGACCATTCTTGAATGCACCGACCCTGACGAACGGCTCACGCTGGTTAATGAGCAGCTGGTCAAAGAGGTGGAAGTGGCTGCCATGCAGGCAAAAATCCAGAGCATGGCCAAGGAAGGCATGGACAAGGCACAGAAAGACTATTTTCTGCGCGAACAGATGAAAGCCATACGCCGTGAACTGGGTGAAGGTCCGGACGGCGACGAAGACATGGACGAGCTCATCGAGTCGCTTGCCAAGGCCGGTCTGCCCAAAGATGTGCGCAAAGAAGCCGACAAGCAGCTGCGCCGTCTTTCGGTCATGCATCCGGAATCTTCAGAAGCCACCGTTGTGCGCACCTATCTGGAGTGGCTTGCGGAACTGCCATGGAAAAAACTCTCGCGCGACCGCATAGATATTCCCAGAGCACAGGCCATTCTGGATGAAGACCATTACGGGCTTGAAAAAGTCAAAGACCGTATTCTGGAATATCTTTCCGTGCGCAAGCTCAATCCCAAGTCCAAAGGCCCCATTCTGTGCTTTTCCGGCCCTCCCGGCGTGGGCAAAACTTCGCTCGGACGGTCCATCGCGCGCGCTCTGGGCCGCAAGTTCCAGCGTATATCACTGGGCGGTATGCGTGACGAAGCTGAAATACGCGGACACCGGCGCACCTATATCGGCGCCATGCCCGGCCGTATCATACAGACCATAAAACAGCTGGGCACGCGCAACCCGGTCATCATGCTGGACGAAATAGACAAGCTCGGCTCCGACTTCCGCGGAGACCCTTCCTCCGCCCTGCTGGAAGTGCTTGATCCTGAACAGAACTTCAGCTTCAGCGACCATTACCTGAACGTGCCCTTCGATCTTTCCAAGGTCATGTTCATATGCACGGCGAACCAGCTGGAAACCATTCCTGCACCGCTGCGCGACCGCATGGAGATCATCCGCATTCCCGGTTACACCATGCAGGAAAAAGCAAAAATAGCCCGCCGCTACCTGCTGCCCAGACAGGCCGGAGAAAACGGTCTGAACGAAGACGACGTTCAGATAGCGGACAACGTGATAACCAAAATCATCGACGAATACACCCGAGAAGCCGGTCTGCGTAATCTTGAACGCGAACTGGGCACCGTGTGCCGCAAACTGGCACGGCGTAAAGCCGAAGGTGAAGACGGCCCGTTCCGCGTTACGGTAAAAGTGCTGGAAAAACTGCTCGGCGCACCGCGGTTCATAGATGAACAGAAAGAACGCGAGCTGCTGCCCGGCGTGGCGCTGGGGCTGGCATGGACTCCATACGGCGGCGAAGTGCTGAACGTGGAAGTAAGCACCATGAAAGGCAAGGGTAAACTTACGCTTACCGGCCAGCTGGGCGACGTGATGAAAGAAAGCGCACAGGCGGCCGTAAGCTATGTCCGCAGCCATGCGGCAGAACTTGACGTGGACCCCGAGTTTTCTTCCAACCTCGACATCCACATTCACGTTCCTGCCGGTGCCACGCCCAAAGACGGCCCTTCTGCCGGTGTCACACTGCTCACGGCGCTCATTTCGGCGCTTACCGGACGTTCGGTCAACAGCGACCTGTGCATGACGGGCGAAATAACCCTGCGCGGAAGGGTGCTGCCCGTGGGCGGCATCAAGGAAAAAATTCTGGCCGCGGTGGCACGGGGACTCAGCCATGCCTTTATTCCGCACCAGAACAAAAAAGACCTTGAAGACATTCCCGCCGACCTGCTGCGCAAAATCAACGTGCATCCGGCCGAACACATCAACGACATCCTGCCGCTGGCTCTGGGGCTGGATAAAAAATAACATCAGACGGGCACGGCACTGCCGTGCCCGTTTTTTCGGCACTGCCATGGATATGAAACAGCTCTCCGACATGCACCCGCTGTACAGCAGGCTGACGGGACAGGTCATCTGGCTTTTGTTTGAAGAAAACGATGCGCGGCAGGAAGATATAGACGCCTTCATGGATCTGGTTCTGCAGCGCAAAGAGCGTGAGCTGGATACCATGCGCGCACTGCTGGAAAATCAAGCCCTGTATCTGAGGGTGGAACTTCAGGATGTCCCTTGCCTTTCCGGCACCATACAAAGCCGCGATGAGTTATCCGGTGATATGCTGCCGCCCGGCAGCCCCTGCGTCATACAGACGGCTCTGCCTCCGGTCTGCTCCTGCTGCGCCGCGCTGCATGGGCACGTGCTGCCCGCCTCGCATCCGCAGCTGCTGCGCTATATGCCGCCCTACGGTCTGGGCTGCCGGTGCACTCCCCGCGCCATCACGGCGCAGGAAGCAACAGGCGCCCCGCTGTTGACGGCAAAACCGCTTCCTCCGCAAAAACTGCACTGCGATTCCGGATGGCTGTTCCACATGTGCTGGGCGCAGCACACCGCACGCACAGGCAGCGGCATGCCGTAACCTGCAGCTGCGACGGGCGCCGGCACTGCGGCACTCCTGCGGCGGAACCTCCCGTTTTGCTCTTTGCGCCTGCCGCCGGCAGTGGTACAGTGCGCACGCCATGACGCAACAGACCCATACCACAACAGCTTCATCCATGCTCGACACAGCCCGGGAAATCCTCATCTCCACATACGGATTCCGCGACTTTCAGGGGCTGCAAAAAGATATCATAGAACACACCGCATCCGGCGGCGACGCGCTGGTGCTCATGCCCACAGGCGGCGGCAAGTCACTGTGCTACCAGATTCCCTCCATCATGCGGCAGGGCACCGGTATTGTCATATCGCCGCTTATCGCGCTTATGCAGGATCAGGTGGACAGCCTCACGCAGATGGGAGTACGCGCGGCTTTTCTTAACTCCAGCCTGTCTCCCGAAAAACAGCGCGAGGTGGAAGCACGCCTGCTGAGCGGCATGCTCGATCTCGTCTATGTAGCGCCCGAACGGCTGGTGCAGCCTGCTTTTCTGGGGCTGCTTGAAAGAATAACACCCGCGCTGTTCGCCATTGACGAGGCGCATTGCGTTTCGCAGTGGGGGCATGATTTCAGGCCGGAATACACACGGCTGACCATTCTGCATGAGCAGTTTCCGCATGTGCCCCGGATAGCTCTTACCGCCACGGCGGACGGGCCCACCAGACGCGACATCATCAGGCATCTGGACCTGCAGAACGCCACTGTTTTTTCTACGGGATTCGACCGCCCCAATATTTCGTACACCATACAGCCCAAAGACAAGCCGCTGGAGCAGCTGCTGCATTTCATCCGCACACGCCACAAAGGACAGTCGGGCATAGTGTACCGGCTGAGCAGAAAAAAAGTTGAAGAAACAGCAGCCTGGCTGTGTGCAAAAGGCATAGAAGCCCTGCCCTATCACGCAGGGCTCAACGCCATTCAGCGTCATCACAATCAGGAACGGTTCATGCGCGAAGACGGGCTGGTCATGGTGGCTACCGTGGCCTTCGGCATGGGGGTGGACAAGCCGGATGTACGCTTTGTGGCACACCTTGAGCCGCCAAAAAGTTTGGAAGCCTATCATCAGGAAACCGGACGTGCGGGACGTGACGGCCTGCCCGCCGATGCATGGATGACATACGGTCTGGCCGATGTGGTGCAATTGCGGCGCATGCTGGGCCAAGGCGAAGAAGACAGCCCGCGGCGCATGGTCGAACTGCGCAAGCTGGATGCCATGCTCGCCTTTTGCGAAACAACCGAATGCCGCCGTAAAGTGCTGCTGGGCTATTTCGGCGAACACGACAGAGAACCCTGCGGAAACTGCGACACCTGTCAGTTTCCTGTAGAGACATGGGACGGCACGGTGGCCGCCCAGAAAGCACTGAGCGCCGTATACCGCACCGGTCAGCGCTTCGGCGCCGCCCACCTGACAGACATACTTACCGGCAAGCTGACCGACCGCATACGCAGCCACGGGCATAACGACCTGAAAACATTCGGCTGTGGCAAAGAACTGGGTGCATCGCAATGGAAAGGCGTGTTCAGACAGCTGGCATGTCTGGGGCTTCTTGCCACCGATGCGGACGGGCACGGCGGCCTGCGTCTGACACCGGAAAGCTGGCAGGTACTGCGCGGAGAACGCATGCTGAGCTTCCGGCGTGACATTCTGGGCCGCTCCGCCACACGTGCACTGGCAAAAACACAGGCCGACGCGGCTCTGCAGAATGCCCTGAACACGGAAGAATCCAGACAGCTGTGGGATACCCTGCGCTCGTTACGGGGCAGGCTGGCACAGGAACGTGACGTGCCGCCCTACGCCGTTTTTGCGGACAGGGCCCTGCTGGAGATGGTCTGCTTCCGGCCGCGCACGCCGGATGACCTGCAGTGCATTCACGGCGTCGGCAAAGCCAAGCTGTCCATGTTCGGGCAGGAATTTCTTGATGCGCTGCTCTCGCACGAAGCCGCCTGCGGCAGGCCGGACGATCTGCCCGCACTGCCCGAACGCAGACCGGCTACTGCCGCAAAAAAGGAAAACGGCCTTACCGACACCATACGCGAAACGCTGCAGCTTTTTAACAAGCTGCAGGACATGCAGGCCGTGGCCGAGGCCCGCGCCCTGAAACCGGCCACCATATGCAATCATCTGGTACGGTGCATACGTCATGGCGAGCTGACCACGGAACAGGTGGTGCCCCTGCCCGCGCACGAGCTGGCAGAAATACGGGGAGTGCTGGGTGAAACAGCTTCGCTGGGCGGAGTTACCGCCGCGCACGGCAGACTGAAAGGCCGCTATGATTTTGAAACCCTGCGGCTGGTTCAGGCCGAGCTGTTCATCAGGCGGGGTGACGAGGAAGACTGGTAAGCCTGCCGCGGGTGCGCACAGCCGCCCGCACCGGCGCATCAGCCTGCCATGACGGGAAACACCGCACCGGCCGCATGCATGCGCAGCAGCCGCGACAGCCGCATGGGAGCGGCAAAGTACATGCCCTGCGCCGATGAATACCCCAGTTCGCGCAGCAGTTCGGCATGCTCCGGCAGTTCCACGCCTTCGGCAACGGCTTTCATGCTGAATCCGCTGGCAAGGGTTCTGGCCGACCGCACAATACCGCGCGCCGCCATGTCTGCATCTGAAGCCCTGACAAACGACCCGTCGACCTTGAGCAAAGAGAGCGGATACCTGCGCAGCATGGCCAGCGAGGAATATCCCGAGCCGAAACCGTCCAGAGCCAGACGTATGCCCGCGTCCCTGAGCCGCCACAGCCCTTCGGCCACGGCGGGTGCCGCGTTGACCAGCAGATTTTCCACCAGTTCAAAGATAAATCTGTCCGCCGCCGCCCCTTCTTCCTGCAGTACCCCCAGCAGCACTCCGGGCATCTCCGGCCTGCGCAGGGTTTCGCTGAGCATGTTCACATGCACCGACAGTACAGCCGCCCCCCGTGCTTCCTGCTCCTGCATGGCCAGTTGTGCCCGTGCGGCAAGCCGCAGCACATGAGCATCCAGCGCAGCCTGCAGACCAGCGTGTTCCGCCAGCGGCAAAAAAGCCCCGGGAGCCAGCAGCCCCCGCTCGGGATGATGCCAGCGTACCAGCGCCTCCACGGCGTCCATCCTGCCGGTCTGCAACGAAACAACAGGCTGAAAAAACAACTCCAGCTGTCCGCTGTCCAGCGCTGTCACCAGTTCCTGTTCGCCTTTGCGCATGACGCGCGCGGCCGCGGCGTCGGAAGAACCGGCAATGACATACCTGTTGGACCCCCGCCGCTTGGCTTTGTACATGGCGGAATCCGCCTGCCGCAGCAGATCACCGCAACCGGAACATTCCTGCCCGCGAAGCACTGCACCTATGCTCACGCCGCAGCGTATCTCGCGCCCGCGCAGCATAAACGGGGATGAAACGGCCTCGGTGATACGCTCGATAACGTGCGTCACCTGCAGAATCTCCGGCACATCATCCAGCAGCACGGCAAATTCGTCACCGCCCAGCCGTGCAAGGGTGTCCACATTGCGCAGGCAGTTGCCAACCCGTTCCGCAAACATGCCCAGCAGTGCGTCGCCGGCATCATGCCCCATGGAATCGTTCACATCCTTGAAACCGTCCATGTCCATGTAGAGCACGGCAAAGCTGTATGACGCGTTACGCTGCGCACGGTTGAACGCACTCTGCAGGCGGTCGAGAAAAAGCGCCCTGTTGGGCAGCCCCGTCAGCACATCATGATAGGCCATGTGCGTCAGACGCTCGTCTTCGCGCTTGTGGTCCGTCACATCCTCTATCTGCACTATGATAAAACGCAGACTGCCGCCTTCGTCCAGTACCCGGCTCACCGTCAGTTTGCACCATATGGGCGGAGCATGCCTGCGCCTGATGGCCGAGGTCATGGTCAGCACCTCGTCCGCACCGCCCTGCAACGCATGAAAAAAGCGGTCCGCCACGGTCACATCGTCGGCGCAGAGGAAATCGGAATAATGCAGGCCCAGCATTTCTGCCGCGGGAATACTGGCAAGGTCGGCAGCGCCTTTGTTCACGCTCTTCACCGTTCCCTGCGGGGTCAGCAGAACAATGCCCAGTCCGGCATGGTCAAACACGGCGCGAAAACGGGTCTCGCTTTCACGCAAGGCTGTTTCGCTCTGGTGGATGCGCTCAACCGTGGCCATGATATTGGCGGCGTTACGCAGAAAACGCGCATCATTCATGCCGAAACGCACAGCGGAGTTGCGCCTGCATGCGGTAAGCACCCCCATTGTTCTGCCGTCCGGCGAACACAGCGGTGCAGCAATGGCGGCAGCGGGCAGCGGCACATCGGCAGGCAGTATGCCAGACTCGGCAAGGCGCATCGCGCCGGCTTTGTCCAGCACGACAATATCGCCCTGAGCAAGCACATGGCGTGCAAACGAAGCACCGAAAAGGCGGGATGAATAGCGTGCACCGGCACCATCCGGCGCATGCAGCAGCACGGCCGGCTCGTCACCCTGCGGTGCCAGCCACAACGTGGCACAGCTGCAGTCCAGCCGGTGCATAAGTACGGAAAAAACAGCTTCGAGCCGGTCATGCAGTGCATGAGGCGCAGCATACAACTGTACGGGCAGTTGCCACGACGGACAGACATCGCAACCGGCAGCAGGCGCGTTTTCCTGCTGCATACCTGAAAGTTCGGCCACCACCAGCCCGTGCAACAGCGCATGGCCGGACAAGGCGAAAAGCCGCGCCCGGAAAAGCTGCCTGCCGGAAGCAAGCTGAACAGGCAGACTGCCGCTCCAGCGCTGCCGGCTGCCGTCTGCCACCGATGCAAAAAGAGCCCCGCAGCCGGGAGCAAGGCGGAAAAAATCTGCGGGCAGAGCGCCCGAACCGAGGAGGCCGGACCAGGCGCCATTGGCATACACCAATGCGCCGTCGTGCGAAAAGACACCTGTACCGGCCGGGCTGTGTCCGTAAACGGCAGCCAGAATAGAAAACGTGTCCGCAGAAATCTGCTGCGGGCCGGTTGCATTATTGTTCTGAGTCATGGAATCCCCGGCGTGCCGGGGGGGATGGCACGCCTACCGTCTGTGACGGCACAGTGGAGATAACGCAGAACCCCCCGGCAGGCAAGCCGGCCGGCCACGTTTTATTTCGATTCCAGCGCCCGCTGCTGACGTCTGGCTTCACCGCGCGAAACGGACCGGCTGGACAGCACTTCGCTGAATTCTTCGCCGTAAAGCCGCAGCATGACCATGGTGAATCCCAGAATGAGCGGCCCGTAAAGAACACCGGCCATGCCGAACACCTTTATGCCCCCCATTATGGACATAAAGATAAAAAACGTGGACATGCCTGCACTGCCCCGCATGAAGTACGGACGCAGAAAACTGTCTATGCTGGCCACACCCACGGCGGACCAGACAAACAGAAACAGGCTGGACTGCCATTGCCCCATAAGCAGCAGATACAGACAGGCCGGCATCCAGACCAGACCGGTGCCCACCACGGGAACCAGCGAGGCAAACCCCATGACGGTGCCCCAGAACAGCGCGGGAATACCCACAAGAGCCAGTCCGATGCCCCCGGCAAGCCCCTGCAAAGCCGCCACAAGCAGACCGCCGACCAGCACAGATTTGCTCACGCTGCGCAGGTTAAGCAGAATGGCGTCTTCCTGATCTTCATGCAGCGGGCACATGTACTTGACCACCTGCAGCATCTTTTTACCGTCTTTCAACATAAAAAAGACAATCAGCAGCATAAGCAGAAACTGAAAAAACAACGTGAGGGCGTTGCCCAGCAGATAGGTGCCGCCTTCCAGCAGCGTCTGCCCCATCCTGCGTGAAAAGCTGATGAATTCAGCCCGCAGGTCTATCTTGGAAGCATCGATGAACGGCAGATGCTGGTGCACCCATGCCAGATACTGTTCAAGCCTGCCCGCCCCGAAAAGCTGGTCAAAATCGGTATGATTTATCCAGTTGTTGACTGCGGTCACGCTTTGCACCGCCTGCGGAATAAGCCCCGTCACAAAGATGAACAGAGGCAGTGCGATGCAGATGCATAAAAAGAGCAGCACCGCCAGCGAAGCAAGCGTCCGGCTGCGGTGCCCGGTACGCTGCAGCACCTTGTTGTACAGCGGATAACATATGGCCGAAAGCACTATGGCCATGATGAACGTGTGCAGAAAAGGCTCCAGCAGACGATAGCTGAGCGAAAGAGAAAAAAGCAGCAGCAGCACCAGCGAAATGGCGTATACCCTGCTGGCGGGCAACAGCGCCGCGCCGGGTGCGGAGTCCGGATTTCTGCCGCCGGATGCAGCGCCGGTTACGGCGCCGGATGCGGCGTCAGGCGCTGCGGTGCGTTCTGCCCCCTCACCGGAAACGGGTTCTGCAGTCATCAAATATACCTCGTCATAATGTTAATCAGTAGCACCGGCTGTCGTGCCGCGCAGCAGCGTACGGCACACATGCGCCAGCACGTGTCATATGCAAAAAACAACCTGTCACAGCGCTCCCATGGGCTTGCCTGCCAGACCGCAGTAGCCCTGAGCGTCTTCTCCGCGGCTGTCCTTCTGGCGGTACCGCCACATCATACAGCCGTCTCCCATGCAGCGCTGCACCTGACCTTCCGGCCCCCGCAGCAGGGGGCACACTTTTTCACGGGCTTCCTTCTGGGGTAACAACATGGAGATCTCCTCAGGTTGCAGGGTTGCTGGTGGCGCATACTACACTGCCGCGCCGCACCGGACAACAACTACAACCCCGCAGCATAAAGAATCCCGCCGGATCTGCCGATAAAAAGAGTAACACACCCTCAAAAGAGGGTGGAGAGGTGAACCATGGACGGAAACACTCTCCATCTTTCCGGTGTGCAGGTGGCCCGGGACATGACAGCAGTCTCTCTGGCAGATGCCGCAAAGGACATCAGGCGACGTCATCTGCGCCGTTCGATACTGGAAGACCCCTCTCTGGCGCGGGCACTCGTGGCCATAGAAGCGTCACCGGTATACAACGAGCGGGGGCGTCTGATTCAGGCTGTCACCAGTTCCACGTCCGGAGTGGCATAAAACTACGCGTGCCGCTGTGTATCACGGGCGGCTCTGCCGCCGCGCAGGCGCCGTCCCGCATTTCGCGGGACGGCATTTTTTTTCACTGCGGGCCTAAAGATACCGCCGGACAAGCCGATAAGAAAAGCGTAAACCTGTTGTACACCTTAATGCCGGGCATTCCGGACGGAGGAGCTTATGCGTATCGGTGAAGCGAAAGGCGGTGCCGAGGGAATTGTGAATGTTCTTGAGGCGCAGCGTCAGATGCAGGAACAGCAGCAGCTCAACCCCGACGAACAGAACAACCTGAGCCGGGTGCAGCCCCAGTCGCAAAACGGCGCACAGACCCTTACCGGCGCAGCCGTGCAGGGACTGGGAGAGCACATTGACACCATGGTATGACCGCAAATCGTAACCCCCGCTGCCGTCCGTGACCGCAGCGGGGGTTCTGCACACTGTTACTGCTCATGAAAGAAGACGCATGAGCTCCCGCACCTCTGCCGCGGGATCGAATTCATCGGCAGACATACCGTTCCCGAAGCTTCCCAGATCGTGCTCCGCAATGCCTGCTCCCGCAGGCAGCTTACGGAACACAGCAACGCTTATGCGTTCAAGCATCTGTACTCCGCGCTGCAGCGCGTCTTCATCTTCGGCTGGTGGCCGTATACCCTGCATCATCAGCGTTTCCATGTTGTAACGCCGCAGGCGCAGAGCAAACTCGCGTGCCTCGCGCAGAGAACGGGCAAGCCGCGTATGCCGCGCGGACAAGGCGGCAAAAAGCGCTTCCTTTCCGGACTCCGCATCCTGCAGCCTGTCACCTGCAGATTCAAGCAATTGCGCCCAGACATCCAGTCCCTCATAAAACAGAGGGTCAGACTGCGGCATGCATTCCACATACTGCCGCAGCATTGCACAGCGAAACGGGGTCAAACCGAGACGCAGACGCCGCAGATAAAGGCGCAGCTTTACATTGCCGTTTTCGCCGCGGCTGCCGCAGTCTGCAGCAACAGGGGCGGTAATCCGCTCCAGCCGCAGGCGCCCCACAAGCTTTTCTGTCATTTCCGCAGACAGCACGGCGCATACACTCCACCCCGTGTCTCCGTGCGCTGCCGGGCGACTGATGGTAATGCGCGGTTCACCCATCCTTGCGCATACCGCCGCAGCAAGGCCGTAAACAGAAAAGCACCCCGCAGCAGCACCGCTACGCTGCAGCGCCGCTTCCACCGCCTGCTCCAGCGGCCCGTCGGGAAAACACAGATACTCCAGCAGCGCCTCAGGTACCGGCACACAACCGGCAGCGTCAGGCCCATGACCGGTCAGCCACGTCTGCGCTTCGTGCAATTCCAGCGAATCGCGCATAAAGGCCAGAGCAGCGCTGTCCAGCATGCGCTCCTCAAGCCACAGTTTCACGCACTGCGCCACCGCCTGTGCGCATGTCTCCATGCCGTCAGCCTCCGGTCCGGGCCTGCATTGCTGCCGGGCACACCCCTGCCCGCAGAACCCGCATTGCAGCCACAGGCCGTTGCGGACAGGACCGGGCAGACACGACGGCACGTCAAAGGCGCCCCCGCCGGAAGCGGAAGCGCCTGAATATCTCCGGATGCAAGGAGCGGTTCCATGGCCGCGCCCCTGCGCCCCGAAAGACGCCCTGCGCGGTGAACACGCCGCACGCCGCCGGTCACCGGCAGGTTTCATGCTGTTTCACCTCATTCCACAGCGCGTCTTTTTCCTCAAAGCTCAGTGCCGGAAAATCAAGACCGCGCTGGCGGCACAACGCTTCCATCGCCTCAAACCGTCTCAGAAAACGGGCATTGGTTCCGGCGATGGCCGCATTGGCTTTAATACCTTTGCGCCTTCCCAGCTCCACCAGCGAAAAAAGGTAATCGCCGAATTCAGCTTCCTGCTGCTCTTTATCACCGTTCTGCAGGGCTTCTTCCCACTCGCGGCGCTCCGAATCAACCTGACGCTCCACGGCACTGTCATCCGGCCAGGTAAAGCCCACACGGGCAGCCTTGGAATGCAGGCGATACGCCTTCAGCAGGGGCGGCAGTCCGGCGGGCAGACTATCGAACACCCCTTTGGGGCGGCCGTCTGCATCACTCTTTTCTCCACGCTTGATGGCTTCCCAGGCTTTGAGCTGTTCTTCCTTGTTGCGGAAGGTGACCTCGTCAAACACATGAGGATGACGGCGCACCATTTTGGCCGCAACATCCGCCACGGCATCTTCAAGCGAAAATCCGGCGCGGTCCTGATACAGGCGGCCGATAAACGCCATCAGAAACATGACGTCTCCCAGCTCTTCACGCACATCCGCGGCATTGCCGGAACGGATGGCGTCCACCAGTTCAAAAGCCTCTTCCAGCACATAGTCGCACAAAGATTCCGGAGTCTGTTCCCTGTCCCACGGGCACCCGTCGGGGCCTATCAGAGTCTCAAGCACCTGAGTCAGTTCATCCAGCGCCGCAGGTGCGGTATTGCTGCTCATTGAAAATCACCGTTTTTTTTAATGCGCTTCCGGCAGACGCCGCAGGTGCGGCCGCACGGCTAGAACGCGTTTTCAGGAATATGTCTGTCGATAAGTTCGGCGGCACGGGCAAGATAGGGCGCCACTCTGGATTCGCGGAGAAACTGCATGTCGGGTACGAATTTGTTCAGCACCGCAAAAATGACCAGGCAGATGATAAGCGCTTTTGCCAGTCCCGCAATGCCGCCGCCCACGCTGTCCAGCAGTCCCCCGCCGGAGGCTTCAAGCAGTTTGCGCAGCCCCACGGCAGCCAGCGTGCACAGCACCATGACGCCCAGAAAAATAAGCACATACGAGACAATTTCAGCCCATCCGGCGGAAACAAACCGCCCCACATACGGCACAGCCTGCATGTAATAGGCATTGGCCAGAAAAAAACCGCCCACAAGCCCCGCAACCGCGGCAACCTCGAGCATAAGGCCGCGAAAAAGCCCGCGTATAAGAAAAAAACCACCGATGAGTGCAAAAACAACGTCGAGGATATTCATAGGGGCCCCTGTCGTACTTGCTGAGTTTCACGCACCGGCACCGCGCCGGATGCTCTGGCACGTCTACCAGAATCCGGAAGAAACCGGAAGAATGGAAAAGCACTGCGCATGAAAAATGCCCCTCTTGCCACAACCGGCTGGCTCGGTTACTACGGGTAGATACACTTTCGCGGCGGCGCAGGTGCATGCACAAACACTAACAGTATGCATTGTCTGTAATAACACACTCTATCCGGCCGGTTCAGCAGTCATGAGCAGAGTAAACGTCTCACTACTTCAATCAGGAATGATCCTATCTGAAGACGTAACGGACAGTAACGGCAGAAAACTGCTATGCGCCGGTGATGCAATTACTGAAAAACACCTGCGGATTCTGAAGATATGGGGTGTTGCCGAAGTTGATGTGGAAGGGATTGAACCCGCCGATGCCGCCCGCAGCGCACTGGACGGTCTTGACCCGCTGCGGGTGGAGGCCGCCGCAGCAAGGGCAACGGCCCGGTTTGCCCTGAATGATCTGCAGTACGAACCGGTCTGCATGCTCATGCAGTGTTCCGTTGCCGCGCTGGCAAAAGGCGCGGACCCCGTCGCCCCGCTGCCCGACTATTCGGTGCTTCCTGCTGCGCCCATGCCCTCCGCCCCGCCGGCGCTGGCCGACATGCTGCGCGACGACACGCGGCTGGGTTCGCTGCCGCCGGTATTCCACCGTCTTGTGGATGTGGTCAACGACCCGCGCAGTTCCGCCACAGACATGGCCGAAGTAATTGCCAACGACACAGACCTGAGCGCACGGCTGCTGCGGCTGGTGAACAGTACTTTTTACGGCCTGCGGGCCAAGGTGGACACCATAACCCGCGCTGTTACCATCATCGGCAGCAACCAGCTCGTTTCGCTTGCCATGGGCGCGGTGATGACAACTTTTTTCAAGGGTCTGCCCAACAGCATTGTGGACATGCGCTCTTTCTGGGAGCATTCTGTAGCGTGCGGTGTAGCCGCACGGCTGCTTGCCAGCCTGCACCGCATGCCCAACACCGAACGCTTTTTTGTAGCTGGCCTGCTGCACGACATAGGGCGCCTGGCCGTATACCGGCTGCTGCCGGAGCATTCGCTGTATATGCTGACCGAGTCGCGCCGCAGAGGTATTTCCATGCGGGCCATGGAACGCGAAGTACTGGGGTTCAGCCACGACAGACTGGGCGGCAGGCTGCTGAAGGAATGGCGCTGCCCCGTGTCGCTGGAGCGCAATGTGGCGCTGCACCATACCCCCGGCAGCGGGCACGGCGGTCTGGAGTCGGCCATCATCAATGTGGCCGACATTCTGGCACATACACTGGAATTCGGCACCAGCGGTGAAGTACTTGTCCCACGGCTGGAACAGGCCGTATGGGACGCGCTGGCCCTGCCCGCAGGCACACTGGAACAGGCTGCGGCGCAGATGGATTATCAGGTTCATGAAATTATAAGATTCTTTGAATTGGATGAATAACGAAACGCCATTCAGTCAGGCCAACCTCAAGGCCCGTCTGCGCAGTCTGGAGGAACAGGCCAGATTCACGCTTGATGTTCTGGAAATGGCCTCCACTCTGGGGGACTTTCAGACCAGCATCAACAAGTTGCATGAGCCGTCTTCGCTGCTGCGCGAAGCCATGGAACGCGTGGAGGAACTGGTACGTTTTTCCGCCACTGCCTTCTATCTTGTGGATGAATCGTCATCCGATTTTTCGCTTGCCCTGTGTGCACCCGATACATACGGCGCCATGGTGGACGATGAGCTGGAACATCTGATAGAAACCGGTGTTTTTGCACTGGCCCTGCGCGAAAACAGACCCATCACTGTTTATTCGCGCGACAACAATCACCGCCTTGTGCTGCACGCGCTGGCCACATCCTCGCGCACGCGCGGCATGTTTGTGGGCATTATGCCCCGTTCCGAACGCAACCTTTCGGGTATCCTGCTGTCGCTGCTGTCCATCACGCTCAAGCACTGTGCCAACGCCATAGAAAGTTTCGAGCTGTACCGGCTGTTCCGTGAAAACGAGGCCCTGCAACGTGCCAGGCTGGACCAGCTGCCCGTGGGCATTGTGGATGCCGCACCGGACGGCGCCATTCTCTCCGCCACCGGCGCCCTTATGCAGCAGTTCGGGTTTGCGGCGGAAACCAGCCTCTCTTCACTTACATTGGCAGACCTGCTGTGTCCCGCCTCGCAAAAACAATTACAGGAAGCCATGCAGAACCTGCTGGCATCCGGTGAAACAGGCTCACCGCCGCAGATACCGCACCGGCGCCTGAGTCTTACCAGCCGCGAAACCTCTCAGGGTGCTTTTCCGGTAGTGCTGCATCTCACCTTGCAGCATGACGCCAGCGGCTCCTTCTTCCGCGCTGTTTTAGCCTGACCTCCCTGTCCCGTATTGCGTTATCAGGCAGGCGCATATACCATATTTTCAATTCTGCACCCCTAGCCTGCGACGGACCCATGACCACAGAATCCATTGCCGTTCTTGTGATCGATGACGATCCCGCCATTCTTCAGAATATCGTCTGCTATCTGGAAGACTCTGATTTTATCTGCTTCGGAGCCGCCGACGGTGCCGCCGGTATCGAAACATTTGAAAGAGAAAGACCTGACGCCGTCATTGTGGACCTGAACATGCCCGGCATGAACGGACGCGATGTCATCGCACGCATCAACGCACAATCGCCCACCACGCCGGTCATCGTGGTTTCCGGCACAGGTGTCATTGATGAAGCGGTCGAATCCATGCGTGTCGGTGCGTGGGACTTTCTTTCAAAGCCCGTGCGCCGCATGGAAGAGCTGGAAAACGCGGTGCGCGCCGGACTGCGCCGTGCCCGCACCATGCGCGAAAGCAATGAATACAAAGAAACGCTGGAGCGCATGGTTAAACGACGCACCCGCGAACTGCAGCTGGCAAACGACCGGACCGAAGCCATTCTGCTTGCCACCGTGCAGTCGCTCAGCACCGTCATCAACCTGAAAGACGCCTATACCGGCACCCACCAGCAGCGTGTGGCGCTGATAGCCCCGGCCATAGCCGAAGAACTGGGCATGGAACAACGCGCGGTGGAAGCCGTGCGGCTGGCGGCACTGCTGCACGATGTGGGAAAAATGGGACTGCCGTCGGAATTTCTTACCAAACCATCGCGGCTGGACGCCAACGAGATGCAGTTTATCCGCCAGCACCCGCAGCTGGGGTATGATATCCTCAAAGACATTCCCTTTGAACTGCCCATACCCGAAATGGTTCTGCAGCACCATGAACGGCTGGACGGCTCGGGGTATCCGCGCGGGCTTGCCGGCGACGACATACTGCCCGAGGCACGCATTCTGGCGGTTGCCGACACCGTGGAAGCCATCTGTTCGCACAGACCATGGCGTCCGGCCCATCCGTTCAACCATGCGCTGCACGAGCTGACAGCGGGTAAAAACACGCTGTATTGCCCCGATGCAGTGAACAGCTGCATTGACCTGATAACACGGGGCGACCCCCGCCTGACAACTTTCACCGCAACCATCAAGGGACTGCCGTCATGAAGATAGAAGTGAAATGCTTTGCCACGCTGGCCCAGCATACCCCGGCGGAGGGCACCATGGACGTGCCGCCGCAGACATCTGTAAACGACATCATGCGCCAGCTGGGCATAGCGCGTGACGATGTGAAAATAATCTTTATAAACGGCGCTCATGTAGAGCCGGAAGCCCTGCTGAACGAAGGTGACAGGCTCGGACTTTTTCCCGCCGTGGGCGGAGGCTGATCATGACGAGTGCCGATGCCCGTCACGCCGGAGCGCCGCGGGACGACGCTCCTCTGCACACACTTATCATGCAGCACGCTGTCAACGGCAGACTGCGCATGCGGGCGGTGCAGGGCATAGCGCAGGAATGCGGCTGCCATATCCGCCACGTGGAATGTGCTGCACTACTTTCCGGAATCCTGCCGGAACGTTACGCGCGCAACACAAAGCAGTTTTCTCTGGAAGACCAGCGGGCGCTGCTGTTGTCGCGGGTGCTGCTTGTGGGACTGGGGGGACTGGGAGGCCATGTTCTCGATATGCTTGTCAGGCTGGGTGTGGGACACATCACGGCAGCGGACGGAGACGTTTTCGAGCCCAGCAACCTGAACAGACAACTGCTCAGTTCCATGTCACGGGTGGGCACGTCCAAGGCGCAGGCGGCCAGAGACCACGCCCGCAATACCAACCCCGCAACCGAACTCACGGTTGTCGATCACTACGTGGATGCTCTTTCGCTGCCGCCGCTGTTGCAGCAATGCCATCTGGTCATCGACGCGCTGGGCGGACTGCAGTCACGTCTTATGCTCCAGAAAGCCGCACAGAACGCCGGAGTGCCGCTGGTAACGGCCGCCGTGGGCGGTTTGACAGGGTATGTGGCCACAGTATTGCCGGACCAGACAGGCCCCGCCGAACTGCTGGGGTCGGGCGGCACCGGTGAACCGGTGGAAGATACGCTGGGCACTCCCGCTCCTGTTGTGGCCTGTGCCGCGGCTCTGCAATGCACAGAAGCGGCAAAAATTCTTACCGGCAAACCGCCGTCGCGCGGTGTACTGTTTTTCGACCTGAACGACAGGACATTTCAGACAGTCATGCTCTGATAAGCTGCATACCGGACACCGGCTGGAATGATTTCTGGCCACATCAGAAACCACGTCACAGTCCGCACGCCTTGCTCCCCGCTTTTCCCGGCATACCTCATACGCAGCTGCCGCCCTGCATGTCCGGCTTACCGCACAGCCGCAGGGTAGCGTCAGCCATCCCGCCCTGCCGCTTATCCTGCGGCACAACGCCGCGCCGGACAATACCCGCAAAAAAACACTGCAACGGAAAAACAACCACGCTGCGGGCGTCCGGAGCCGGGCAGATACAATTTGCGGCCACCTGCCGCCCTGCCCGGCCGGACATGCAGTATGCAGAACGGCAAAAACAAAGGGCCGGCAAAGCCGGCCCCTTGTGTTGTCATCTGTTCTGCGACGTTTACTGCACCTTGGCAGCCTGAAGCTCTTCCACGGAAAAGTCCCAGACCACGCCGTGGGGGTTCAGTTTTTCCTTCATCATGAAGGCGGGCAGCTGGTCATCCGCAGCGGTAAAGCCTGCTGCGGTGTTAAAGCTGATTTCGTCTTTCAGGGTGGCTATACCCAGCGCGCCGAAATCATCGGGAGTGAACTCGATGCCGTGGCGGGCAGAAACCATATCGCAGATGCACTGCACCGCGTCGGCGGTATCCAGAACGGCAAAAGCCACAAACAGGCACAGCCCGAGCGAATCCACCGTGGCGGTGGCAATCTGCAGCGCCTTGGAGGTTTCCACCTGACCTTCCTTGCCCAGCGGGTTCACGTCACCGCCCACCTTGAGCATGTTCTGGCAGATGGCGTAACCGGCGGTGTGGTCGGCGCCCTGTGTGGTGGTGGCGTAAGTTACACCAACGCCCTTGGCGGCGCGGGGGTCGTATGCGGGCATTGACTGGTTCTTGACGGTGGGCACACGGGTAACGCCGAATGCCTGTGCCGTAAAGCCCACACCGTTGCCGATAATCTTGCCGAGATGGTCTTTTTTGTCGCGGATGCGGTTCACAAGCTCATAAGCGGCTTCGCCGTCGCCCCACGGAATAACTCCGCCGTCCATGGCTATAGCCACGGTATTGCCTATTTCAATGGTATCCACACCAAGGTCGTCGCACAGGCGGTCCAGCTTGGCTATCTGGTCGATGTCCTTGATAAATGCGTTGCCGCCGAATGCCCACACGGTTTCGTATTCAAAACCGGAGGTCAGATACTCGCCCTTTTCATCCACGTAGTTCTGCGAGCACTGGATAAGGCAGCCGGCGTGGCAGCCTTCCTTGGTTTTGCCGCCGCGCTTGGAAATGAACTCGGCGATGGTTTCTCCGCTGATGCCTGCCACATGATCACAGCGGCCTTCGCGGAAGTTTTTGGTGGGAAACGCGCCGGCTTCGTTGATGATGTTTACCAGAATAGCAGTTCCGAAGCCGGGCAGCCCCTGACCGGTAACCGGGTGGGCGCGCAGAATTTCGGCCCAGCGCTTGGAAGCAGCTTTGAACTTTTCGGGATCCGCATAGGTGAAGCGCTCTCCGCCGGTGTCGTCCAGCACAACGGCCTTAACTTTTTTAGATCCCATCACAGCGCCCAGACCACCACGACCGGCGGCACGGGCGGTACGGCCCCACGGGTCGGAAAACTGAATGGAAGCACCGGTCAGACATGCTTCGCCCGCGGGCCCGATGATCATGCCCGAAGCTTTTTTGCCGTACTGTCCGGCAATCATGTCCATGCTTTCGTATGTGCCTTTGCCCACCATATCGGCGGCATCAACAAACTGCACACCGTCTTTGGTGATGATAATGTTGCAGAAAGGTGCATCCGCTTCCGGCTTGTCTTCCAGCACCATAGCAAGAATGTCCAGACGGGCGAGCTTCTGGCAGAAGGTGCCGCCGGAGTTTGATTCCTTGATGGTGCCGGTGAGCGGCGACTTGGCCCCCAGCGAAATACGGCCGGAGTTTGCCGCTGCTGTGCCGGAAAGCAGCCCGATGGCGGCGACAATCTTGTTGTCGGCACTCAGGGCATGGGTATCGGCGGGAACTTCGTCCAGCACCATGCGCGAGGTGAGATTGCGGCCGCCCAGACCGGCGTATTTGCCGGGCTCTTCATAACGGAAGGTCCGCTCTTTAGTGTTGATTCGCAGAATCTTCGGCATTTCATAGCCCCTTAGTTCGAAAGTGTTAGTCCAAGCACACTAATGGTCGGAACAGCCCACAGTTCCGTTTTCCCGTTGCCCCACACAGGGGATATGGGATACCTCTAGGGTTAGCAGAACACTACAACCGCGTGAAATATCATGTCAAAGAGATTATCAAGGCGCACAGGTACTATTAAGTTATTTTTAACCTAAAAGACAGCAAAACAGCCCCGCACAAACCAGAAATAACCAGGAGAAACCAAAATGAACATCGTACTGAGCATTCCGGAGTCAGCAAACAGTTACTGGCGGCAGCTGGGGCAATCCGGTCTGGTGGTAGACGCCCGCATAAACTGTACCGTGCGCGATGTTCTGGAAAAAAGTATCTGTTTTTCAAATGACTACATTGAAAAACGTATTGAGACGGTATTTCTGGACGGACACCCTGTGGACGACATAGACAGCGCTCTTGTACCGGACGGGGCACGCATGGCGCTGGCATCCGCCCTGCCGGGAGCCGCCGGTATAGCCATGCGGCGCAACAGTCCGTATGCGGCGCTGCGGGGCGGCATAACCCATACGCACAGCCGCAACGCTCCGGCAGCGTCAGGCAGCATCGAGCTGGCGCTGTTCAATCTGGTCATGCACGAGCACGCCATACGCATACTGACCGCCGGTGCAAAAGTAAAAACAGACATGCTGGCCGCCATGCTGGAACGCCGCCCCGAAAACAGCGTACGCAGCGTACTGGCAAACGGTGAGCCGCTGACACCGCAGCAGGCCGTACACAAGCTGAAAGCTCTTGCGGCAGACCGTGTTTACCTGCAACTGGAAGTCACAGGCGGATGCTGAAAAAACGCCGCGGCAGCGTACGAAAAAAGCCGCGGGCGGCAGAACCGGCCCGCGGCATACATGCTGGTTGTTCCGCTGGATGATCAGTCGGCGGAACCGGGTTCATATCCGGGCAGCACCACGGTGGAAGCACTTTTGTCACCGTTGCCCTTGGGACAGTCGGGCAGCAGATAGCAAATTTCACAGCCGCCCTTAAAGGGATGATGGGTCACCACCGCATATCTGCGGGTAAGCGCCGTGACACTGAGGTTATAAGGAATGCCTTCCGCTTCCAGAGCATCCTGAAGGGCCTCTGTGGGTTTGGGGGCCGGAGCACAGCCGGCGTCCTGCACTTCGGGCAGCACATCCTGAATGGTTGCCATGACAATGGCCTGAGCCAGAGAATTGAACAGGTGCGCATCAGAGGGCGCGGTGTCCCACATGGCATCCACTTCGTTTTCCACGGCTTCGGAAAGCCATGCCACAAGGTATTCTATCTTTCCGGCTTTCACGCGCCGCACAGTCAGTTCTTTGCACCATTTTTCCCAGTTCTCCACCAGACGGTCCATTACCTGACCGCCTATGCGGGTCTCCTGAGCGACGCCCATGAACATTTCAACGTCGAAGTACGGGGTCACTTCAACTGCTTCGCTGGTATATTCAGCCATAATAGGGTCTCCCGAGGCTTGTGTTGTTGCAGGATTCAGAAGGGCGACTTTGCGCGAATAGCGCAGGGCAGTCAAGCCTCAGCGCTGCCGCGGCAGTCTGCAACGCTTTACTTGGCAAAATGAGTGCCGTAGACTATGGATGCCTCCGGATGAAGCGGATGCTCCGGCTGCAGCCGGAACCCCGCGCAGACAGGATACAGCATGAAGCAAGACATCCACCCGCTCATACTGCACAACGTGCCGGAGACCTATCCGCCCGCGCGCCTGTACCTGCTGCCTGTTGTCAGAATTCCCCGCGGTCCTTTCCGCGACCCGCCGTACCTGCCGCAGCCGTATTCACCGCTCACCGCCGACGCAGCCGCCATCACACGCGACACGGTGGCAGACGCGGCGGCAGTGCACGAAGCCGGTTTTGCACAGCGCACCCGACAAGGCCAGCTGCCCGGACATTCCGGCCCGCTCACCCGCCCGGCACCGGCGCCGTCACCCGAACTGTACACAGGCAGACTGGTTGACACATCGTTGTGAACAACGGCATTGCCGTATGCATATTTTTTCACCGCAAGGAGCATCAATGACCCACGACTCGCGTTTTCCCGTCAAAATCCGCTATGAATACAAACAGGACGACAAAACAAGCCTGCAGTATGCCCATGGTGTCTGGGGCGGAATCAATCCGCATGGCGAAATCGAAATGAATTTTTATTCGGAAAGTGACAAAATTCCGGAATGGTCGGAACGCGTTGTCATGCAGGACGGCGCACTGGGGCATGAAATGGTTCCGGCAGAATCCGACAGCAAAACCGTGGTCCGTCATATCCACTCAAAGGTGCTTATCAATTACGATACGGCACGCGCCATCTACGACTGGCTTGATGAAAAACTTTCTGCCCTTGAAATGGAAGAAGATCAGCAAGTTATGTACAGCGCGGGCAAAGGCGGACTGGAGCAGTAACGTGTTGCGGCTTCGCTGAACGCACCGCACAGCGGTATAAGCGCGCCGCGCGGCCCGACACACGTTTGCATCGCCCGCATAAACACAGCCCGCATAAACACAACCGGTTCAGATGCACAAAAAGCGTCCGGAATTTTTCCGGACGCTTTTTTGCGCTGTATCTATCGCCTGCCCTCGGGACACAGCGGTTACTGCGGACCGCGGAAACAGAGGGTCAGCTCGTCAGCAGACAGCCGTACCGCAATGCCGGACATTCTGCCACTGGCAGCCCGACCGGCACCGACCGGCACCGACTGGCACCGACTGGCACCGACCGGTCTCAGGCCAGCCGGGCAGCCACTGCCGCAGCCACTTTTTCGCCATCCATGGCGGCAGAAACTATACCGCCGGCATAGCCTGCGCCTTCTCCGCACGGAAAAAGTCCGCGCACTGCGGGGTGCTCCAATGTCTGTCCGTCACGGAGTATCCGCACAGGAGAGCTGGTCCGCGACTCCACCGCCAGCACCTTGGCCTCTGCGGAATCATAGCCTTTGTATCTGCGGCCCAGTTCGGGCAAAGCCGCCCGCAGACGCGCGGCAACGAACTCAGGCAGCAGATCATGCAACGGTGCGGAATATATACCCGGAATGTACGATGTGGGCGGTAACACTTCAGAAACGACTCCCCGTACGAAATCGGGTACGCACTGTGCCGGAGCCTTCTGTGTCACTCCGTCGCCGCAGGCGAACACCGCTTTTTCCGCTGCCGCCTGAAACGCCAGAGCCTGCAGCGGATCGTCCGACGTACACATATCTTCCAGCCGCAGTTCCACCACCAGCCCCGCATTGGCAAAAGGCGCGTTACGCGATGCCAGACTCATACCGTTAAGCACCAGTTCACCGGGTGCTGTGGAAGCCGGAACCACAAACCCGCCGGGGCACATACAGAACGAAAAAACGCCGCGCCCCGATGCCTGCGTGGTTATACGGTAACTGGCGGCAGGCAGGGCCGGATGGCGGGGAGTATGGTGATAAAAAATTTCGTCGATGAGCGGCTGCGGGTGTTCGATGCGCACCCCCATGGCAAAGGGCTTGGCTTCCATGGCTATGTTTCTGGCTGCCAGCAGATGAAAAACATCACGCGCAGAATGCCCCGTGGCCAGAATCACGGCATCGGCATAAACAGCTTCACCGCCGGAAAGCCGGACGCCGGTCACACGGTCACCGGACAGCAGCAGGTCAGCCACATGCGCGCCAAAATGGACTTCGCCGCCGCAGTCCTGCACGGCTGCACGCATTGCACGCACTATTCCGGGCAGAACATTGGATCCCAGATGCGGGTGTGCGTCTATGCGGATGTCGGGCGAAGCGCCGAACTGCACCAGCAGATCCAGCACGCGGGCCACATTGCCCCGTTTGGTGGCCCGGGTGTACAGCTTGCCGTCCGAATAGGTGCCCGCCCCCCCCTCGCCGAAGCAGTAGTTGGAATGAGGATCAATCAACCCTTCGGTGTAGATCTTTTTCAAATCCTTGCGGCGGGCATTCACATCCTTGCCGCGTTCAAGCACCACAGGCTTTATGCCATGCTCCAGCAGCGAAAGTGCGGCAAAATATCCGGCAGGACCGGCCCCCACCACAATAACGCGCTTTGCGCCCGGCGGGGCAGGACAAAAAACCTCCGCCGCAGCATCAGGCAGATCTGTGCCCACCTCGACCTGAAAGGTAAACCGCGGGCGGCGCGGACGGGCATCCACCGAACGACGGCGCACACGGATCATGACCGCTGCATCATCAGGCAGACCTGCCTTTTTCAATGCCGCGGCGCGCAGAGCGCCTTGTACATGAACCAGATCCGGATCGAGGGACACTTCAAAAAAAGCTGATTTCATATTGTATTCCTGCCGCTGAAAAAAACATGGAAGCCACCGGTGCACTGCGGAATGTGACGCCACCGGAAAGGCATTCTGAAAGCACATGACCGGCATGCCGGATTATATGACACAGGTACTGATCCGTTTTTGTAACGGAAAGCTGCCGGACCGTCTGCATTGCCGGCTGTGCAGCGGGGGCGCAGCTCGGCGCGCAACCGTAATCCCGCGACGGGTCAAACGGGAGGCACCCTATATACATATGCAGCCGCAGAGTCAAAGCCTGCGCCCCGCCGCAGAGGATTGCGCCGCGGGCGAATCGTCCCGCGCGCGGCATCTCCGGCCTGTATCAGCCGGCCCCCTGACACTTTGCACCCTGACACTTTGCACCATGACACTCTGCGCCAATGTATACAGCCCGCAAACACGCGGCCTGAACAGATTGCCGGAATAAAAGTTGCGGGCAGGCCGAAAGTAGCGCGTTCAGGCGCGGCGCAGCACCCTGCGCAAAATGCCGGTCACCATCTGCAATGCTTCCGGCGCCACAAAACGCGCTACCCCCAGAAAAACCGCCCCAAAGGCCAGCCCGCTGAAAATCAGCCGTACAAACGCCTCCAGCAGGGGGCTGCCGGACAAAGACTGTGCCCACGGCAACACCACAGGGCCGTATATCATGGCACACCAGCCTGCGGCGCAGGCCGGCACGCACGCGGCACCGGTGCGCAGAGCCGTCTGCCCCAGTCCGGCGAACGCGGCACAGCCGTTCCTGCGCATCCATACCGTGCTCAAAGCCAGCGTGTACAACCCCACAGACAATCCTCCTGCCAGAGCCACCCCCACAGCCCCGCCCAGCGGGCCGTCCCAGCGGGCCAGCAGCCAGTACAGCGGCAGACCGCATGCTGTGGCCAGTGTACCGGTCACAGCGGGTGTCACCGTGTCCTGCCGGGCATAAAAAGCCCTGCCCACCACCTGCTGAATACCCCACAGCGGCACGGCGGCCAGCATGACCATCAGCAACGGCGCCGAAGCCTGCGTCTGTGCGGCAGTAAAGCTGCCCTGCTGAAAAATCAGTCGCATGGTCGGTTCCGCGGCTATAATCATCCACGCTGTAACCGGCAGAATGACAAGCAGCGTATTACGCAGCGCGGCCGAAAGTGTCTGCGAAAAACGTGCTTCATCACCACCGGCGGCCAGACTGGCCAGAAAAGGATACGAGGCAACGCCTGCTGCCTGCGCCACAACCCCCACCGGAACCAGCATTATACGCCGCGCGTAGTTAAGCAGACTTACGGCACCCTCTCCGGCCATCGAGCCGAAAATACGGACAAACTGCTCGTCCAGAACTACCACGGACTGCCCTATCATCAAAGGCAGTGCCAGCAGGGCAAACCGCAGCACGCTGCCATGGCGCAGCACGGCATACAGACGCAATCCGCCTGCCCGTACAGCCCATACGGGCAGGGCAAAACTGCCCAGCGCGGCACCGGCAAGCACCCCCCAGCAGAATCCTTCCATACCCGAGCGGATGCCTGCAAGCCCGCCTAGAATTATACAGGCATTATACACCAGCGGGGTAAGCGCAGGAACAGCAAACTGCCGCCGCATGTAGAGCATGGCGGTAAAACAGCTGCCTGCCAGAAAAAAAACCTGAGCGGGCAGTATAATGCGCAGAAAATATGCCAGCCGCCGTGCAGACTCCGCATCAAAACCCGGTGCGGCCAGCGCCGCAAGCCACGGGGCGGCCAGCCACGCCACCCCCGTAAGCAACGCGGCAAAAAGCGTTATCCAGCCGGTGACAGCCGAAAAAAAACGCCAGCCGTCCTGCTCGTCATGCTCAAAACGGGCTGCCAGCAGCGGAATAAGCGTGATGGAAAAATACCCGCCGGCCAGCAGATAGTTAAGAAAATCCGGAACCACAAACGATGCGAAGTAGATATCCGACTCCAGACTGGCGCCATGAAAATAGGAAATAACTTTATCGCGTATAAGTCCCATGAACCGTGAAAGAAAAATGCTGCCGGCCATAATGGCCGCGGCCAGCCCCATCCGCTGTCTGCCTGATAATATACTCATGCGTTTGCTGCGCCTTATGCTGACAATGCTTATTAGGGGGAACAACACGGCCCGCCCGCAGCGGTTATGCCGCACCCCGCCACGTACCGCAAGCGCACTGCCACGTGATTGCTCCGTTGCGGCACCGTACCATGAACAGCGGCAAAGCCGCAGACAGGTGCCGGACGACATTGTCACAACATGCCGACTGGTTACACAACCATATAAAGTAACGCTCTCTTTGCGGCAGTGTTTCTTATCACAACTACTACTCTTTACACAAAAATCAGCTTTTCCGGATTTAGTGCTTGACTTTTTTATTCACTTTTGGAAAAAAAAGACAACTCATGAAGAGGACGAGAGGGGTCTGGCCCGATGACCGTCCGGCAACCTGCCCGCAAGGCAAGGTGCCAAAGCCAGCCACGGTGAGATGCCGCGGTGCCATGAGGTCGACAGCTGCGACCGGTACCGTTCTGCCTCTCACCATTGTGAGAGGTTTTTTTATGCAGAGCCTTTGCTCGGCAGTGGGTGGATTTACGGAGTTTGCACGCCCACACAAAAAACAATGATGCTAAAATCCGGAAGCAATGCTTCCCGTGGTCCGCGCCGGAGCGGACACAGCAGGAGAAAACACATGAAGGATTATCTCGGACAGGCTTCAGGCAGCAACGCGCAGGGTGTTGTATACTTTTTGTACCACGATAACTGCGCCGAACAGATGCCCCGCACATATTCCGACCCTCTGGAACTGCTGGGAGACATGACCCTGCTGCGCCTTTCGGAAGAACAGAAAGCCGCCCTGCGTACCATCCTTCATCGGGAAATTGCAGAAAACGGTGCAGAAGCTGTCTGGCGCTCGCGTGCGTATCGCAAGAACATCATTCATTCTTTCGGCAGAATCGTCTAGCACAAGAGCGCTGTACATACGCCAAAGGCGAAGGGCCGGCAGGAAGGTGCTGCCGGCCCTTGTCCATACTCCCGAAAAACATCCCCGCACAACGGTTTCAGGCGCACTCCGGACTGTCAAAGCCCATATCTGCCAGCAACGCAGGCAGTTCGCGGAAATCGTGCATCGTTCTCACCAGCTCCGCCTCCCTGCGCTCTTCAGTACGCCGGTTAAACCATACTCCGCGTATGCCCAGCTGGTTGGCCCCCCAGATATCCGCCATATAGTCATCGCCCACCATCACCACGCAGCCGGCATCCAGCTTCAGGTCGCGCAGCACATGGCTCCAGAATCCGGCCTGCGGCTTGGGGCGGCCGATAACGCGATAGGTGTAGATTCTGTCCAGCACCTGCCCCAGTCCCATGGTGTCCAGAGAAGCCCGCACCTCATGTTCTTCCGATTCCGCGGCATTGGAAGCAAGCCCCGTTGTCCAGCACGGTGCCAGACTCATGACCACTTCACGGGCATGCGGTGTGGCAGGCACGCCGGACCACCCTTTCTCCCTGCCCAAATACCACGGCATGCTCTCCATCAGCGTACCGCCCCAGTCAAACAGCAGCGCTCGTTTATGCATTGTCGCCTCCTCGGCTTTCAGTGCCCGCGTCGGGGCATCGCGTCAAGCCTGCGGCAGTCATGATGTCTGCACGGCAGGACACGGCACAGCGGGGCGCTCCGGCATACCATAACGGAAAGCATGGGCGTGAAGATGCGGCGGCAGCCGCCCCCTGCCCTTCAGATAGCCGCATCAGAAGATAACCATCGTCACGGCTGCCCGGAATGCACCGACGGCCCAGAATGCCCTGACTGCACTGACGGTTCTGGCTGCCTGAGCGAAACAGGACAGAAGCCCCGCCCGGCACGCCCCTGAAAATCCGCACAGGGTCGATACCCGCGTGGCACCCCATGAGTACACCCCACGATTACCCCCCATGATCTGGCCGCTGCATTGCAGCATACGGGCAGTGCACACCGGCACTGACTTTCAGGTGGTGGCAGGGCATGCCGCGGTACGCGGACAGACAGGACGACAGGTAAGAACGTCGGGCAGCAGAAACAACAAAAGCGCACAGCGAACGCAAAAAAAGGGCCGGAGTAAACTCCGGCCCTGAAGGTTCGGTTGGTGCGACCAGTCGTAGCGACTAGTACATGCCGCCCATACCGCCCATGCCGCCCATGCCGCCCATGGCGGGAGCAGCGGGAGCGTCTTCTTTGGGCTTTTCTGCAATGGCGCACTCGGTGGTGAGCAGCAGAGAAGCAACGGAAGCGGCGTTCTGCAGAGCGATACGGCTTACCTTTTTGGGGTCGATAACGCCGGCGGCGATGAGGTCTTCGAACTCACCGGTGGCAGCGTTAAAGCCGAAAGCGTCTTTGCCTTCCTTCACCTTTTCGCAGATGATGGAGCCTTCGAAACCGGCGTTGGCAGCAATCTGACGCAGGGGCTCTTCGATTGCACGGCGGATGATGGTGACACCTGCTGCTTCGTCGTCATCAGCGGGCTTCACGTCGTCCAGCACCTTGCAGCAACGGACCAGAGCGGTACCGCCACCGGGGACGATGCCTTCTTCCACTGCAGCGCGGGTAGCGTTCAGAGCGTCTTCCACGCGGTCTTTCTTTTCCTTCATTTCGGTTTCGGTAGCTGCGCCCACATTGATCACGGCAACACCGCCGACGATCTTTGCCAGACGTTCCTGCAGCTTTTCACGATCGTAATCGGAGGAAGTTTCTTCGATCTGAGCGCGGATCATTTTCACGCGGGCCTTGATGGCTTCGCTTTCACCGGCGCCGTCAACGATGGTGGTGTTTTCTTTGTCCACCACGATGCGCTTTGCGTTACCCAGATCGGCAACGGTGGCGTTTTCAAGCTTGATGCCCATTTCTTCGGAGATCACACGGCCGCCGGTAAGGGTGGCGATGTCTTCGAGCATGGCCTTGCGGCGTTCGCCGAAGCCGGGAGCCTTGACGGCCACAACCTGCAGGGTGCCGCGCAGCTTGTTCACAACCAGAGTGGCCAGAGCTTCGCCGTCCACATCTTCAGCGATGATCACGAGCGGACGGTTCATCTTGGCAACCTGCTCAAGCACGGGCAGCATGTCTTTCATGCTGGAAATCTTCTTCTCGTTGATGAGAATCAGAGGCTCGTCCATTTCGCAGACCATCTTTTCAGGATCGGTCACGAAGTAGGGGGACAGGTAGCCGCGGTCGAACTGCATGCCTTCCACGACTTCGAGAGTGGTTTCGAGGCCTTTGGCTTCTTCAACGGTGATAACGCCTTCCTTGCCCACTTTGCTCATGGCTTCGGCAATGATGTTGCCGATGGTGGTGTCGGAGTTGGCGGAAATGGTGCCGACCTGAGCAATTTCCTTCTGGTCGCGGGTGGGCTTTGCAAGGTTGCCCAGTTCCTTCACCAGAGCTTCAACGGCCTTGTCCACGCCACGCTTGATGGCCATGGGGTTACGGCCTGCGGCCACCAGCTTTACGCCTTCTTTGTAGATGGCCTGAGCCAGAATGGTTGCAGTGGTGGTGCCGTCACCGGCGATGTCGGAGGTTTTGGAAGCAACTTCCTTAACCATCTGAGCGCCCATGTTTTCGAACTTGTCTTCCAGCTCGATTTCCTTGGCTACGGAAACACCGTCCTTGGTGATGACGGGTGCGCCGAAGGACTTTTCGATGACAACGTTACGGCCTTTGGGGCCGAGGGTCACCTTGACAGCGTTGGCCAGTTTGTCCACGCCGCGGGCCAGTCTTTCACGGGCCTTGGTATCAAAAACGATTTCTTTGGAAGCCATATTTCTTCTCCTCCTGAAAGGATAGGACTAAGTCAGTGGGAAAGTCAGTTACTGAATGATAGCCAGAATGTCGTCTTCACGCATGACCAGATGGTCAACGCCGTCCAGCTTCACTTCGGTGCCTGCGTACTTGTTGAACAGCACCACGTCGCCGGTCTTCACGGTCATGGCAATTACCTTGCCGTCGTCTGCGGTCTTGCCGGGGCCGACTGCGATCACTTCACCACGGGAAGGCTTTTCCTTCGCGGTGTCGGGAATGTACAGGCCGCCTGCGGTCTTTTCTTCGGACTCAAGGCGCTTAACCAGCACACGATCGTTCAAAGGCTTCAGGTTCATACTCTCCTAACCTCCAGATTATTTAACTCTTTTTGCCCTTTTTTAGCACTCTCTTCACGCGAGTGCCAAAGGAAAGCAGCACATTCACCCACGCACCTGCGGGGGCAGACACGTTAAAAAGCGGCCGGGCAGCCGCGGATGAAGCACCGCATGTTATTCCAATTACCGCAACATGCAGCGGTGCTTAGCTGCAGGGATAATAATCCCCGTTTCCGGTTTGAAAAGGGGTAAATTGCATTTTTTTTGCGGGCACAGCCCCTCAAAGATGTTAACACTCTGTTTTTCAAAATTATTTTTTTATATTTTCCATAAAAAAATGCCACCCCGGGCGGGGGGTGGCACATACACATTCAGGAACAATTCCTGATATTAAGATTTAATCCGGGGCCTCCCCGTCATGATGGCCAGCAGCCCCACAACGGCAAGAATAAAGCAGTAGTAGTTACCGCCGACAACTTCCAGCGGCGATATGCCCGCTATGGAACCGGCAAGCAGCACCTGCGCCGCGTACGGCATGATTCCCTGAAAAACACAGGAGAAAATATCAAGTATGCTTGCGCTGCGGCGGGGGTCTATGCCGTTCTTGTCGGCAATCTCTTTTGCCAGACCGCCGGAAAGAATGATGGCCACGGTGTTGTTTGCCGTGCAGGCATCCGCCACCGAGACAAGCCCCGCAATGCTCAACTCGCCGGTACGGGCCTGATTGTCGCTACGCGAGCGTGCAGTAAGCGCATCTATACGGCCCAGCAGCCACTTGATACCGCCCTGCACTCTGATCAGTTCGCCCAGACCGCCGATCAGCATGGAAAGAACCATGATTTCCTGCATTCCCTTGAAGCCGTTAAAAATGTCCTGCGAAAATCCTATCAGCGAATATTCCGGCATTGTCAGCAGCCCCACAGCGCCCGTAAACACGATGCCGCACGCCAGCACCACAAAGACGTTTACCCCGGCCACGGCCATGCCCAGAATAACCATATAGGGAAGCGCTTTGATAACGCTGTAATCACCGGAAACAGTCACCGCGCCGTCGGCACCCAGCAGGGCGAATCCGGCCACTGCCAGCACGGCCGCGGGCAGGGCTATGTACAGGTTTACACGGAATTTATCTTTCATCTCGCAGCCCTGCGTACGCGTGGCGGCGATGGTGGTATCAGAAATCATGGAAAGGTTGTCGCCGAACATGGCGCCGCCCAGCACAGCGCCCATAAGCAGCGGCAGGCCGATGGTTGTCTGTTCGCCCACGCCCACGGCAATAGGGGCAATGGCGGCTATGGTGCCCATGGATGTGCCCATGGCAGTGGAGACAAAAGCCCCGATAAGAAACAGGCCGGGCAGCACAAAGGCCGGCGGCACAAGATCAAGCCCGAGATTGACCGTGGAACTGACGCCGCCGATGGCCGTAGCCACCGAAGCAAAGGCACCGGCAAGCAGATAGATGAGGCACATGGTGATGATGTTGCCGTCACCCACGCCGCTGATGAAAACCCCGAGCTGCTTGTCCAGACGCTGGCCGCCGCGCAGTTTGCCCAGCAGCAGGCTGAAGGCGATGGCAGGCAGTATGGCTACGGCGGCGGACAGCTGGTAAAAAGCCATTTTCGTGCCGTTGGCCGTCAGCACGGCACCGGTGCCGATAAACAGCGCAAGAAAAAACACAAGCGGCAGCAGGGCCGAAAAAGACGGTTTACTGTTCAAGGTGGTATCCTCCCCCGTTCAGGAATGGCAGCGCGGCAGCCCCTTCACTGCTGCTCGCCGGTCGGCGCAACCGGAGCGCTGGCACGATGATGACACACGCCGTGAATCACTATATCAAACTAAGTTGATAAACTGATATATGAGCACTGCCCCCCTGTCAATGAAAAAGCCGCTCCGGAACACCGGAACGGCCACAGGTGATTTTTTGATACAAAAGCAATGGCAATGCGCCATGGCGCATGCGCGCACGGGTGGATGTCAGAACCATGCTCCTGCCCGTGCCGCCCGCGCAGCAGAACCGTTACTGACCGGGCATGCCGCGCAGGTCGGCGACACGCTGTTCCGCCTCTTCCCAGCGGGTCAGCAGTTCCATGAGTTCTTCTTCAATGGCGGGCAGCCTTGCGGAAAGCACGGCAAAGCGCTCTGGATTGCCGGTATACAATGCAGGGTCTGACAGTTCGGCTTCCGCCGCCGCCTGCTCTTTTTCCAGCGCTTCCATGCGGAGCGGCAGTTCCTGCAGTTCTTCTTCCAGCTGTTTCAGTTCGCGCTGTTCATTAAACGTCAGCTTGCGCGGTTTTTCCTGCTGCCGCTCCGTTCTGGACTGCCGGGAGGCTGCAGGCTTTTCTTCCTGCACCGGCTGCGGGCGCTGCCGCAGCCAGTCATCGTAGCCGCCCACATATTCATTCACGCACCCGCCGCCCTCGAATGCCAGCGTAGAGGTCACCACATTGTTCAGAAAAGCTCTGTCGTGGCTGACGATGAGCACGGTACCCGAATATTCACCCAGCAGTTCCTCCAGCAGCTCCAGCGTTTCCATGTCCAGATCGTTGGTGGGTTCGTCCATCACCAGCAGGTTGGAAGGACGCGCAAACAATCTGGCCAGCAGCAACCTGTTGCGCTCGCCACCCGAAAGCACTTTTACCGGCAGCATGGTCCGCTCCGGTTCAAAAAGAAATTCTTTCAGATATCCCACAACGTGCTTGCGCACGCCGTTGATCTCCAGGGTGTCGTTACCGCCTGCCACGCTTTCGCGTACGCTGGCCTCATCATCCAGAACATTGCGCAGCTGGTCAAAATAGGCGATTTCCAGTCTGGTGCCGTGCCGGATGGTGCCGCAGTCCGGCTTCAGATCGCCCAGCAGCAACCGCAGCAGCGTTGTCTTACCCGCTCCGTTGGGGCCGATGATGCCCACTTTGTCGCCTCTGGTAACCAGCACCGAGGCATCGCGGATGACCGGCGCCGTGCCTGCCGGAGCGTCGGGCCAGGTGTAGGATATGCCGTCAGCCTCGATAACCAGCTTGCCGCTGCGTTCAGCCTCCTGCATCTGCATGGTCACGGTGCCCTGCCGCTCGCGGCGCTTTCTCCGCTCGTCCCGCATGGCCTGCAGTGCGCGTACACGCCCCATGTTTCTGGTACGCCGGGCCTTTATGCCCTGCCGGATCCACACTTCTTCCTGCGCCAGCTTTTTATCAAAGTTGGCCCATTCCTTTTCCTCTATTTCCAGCTGGGCCTGTTTGCGCTCCAGAAAGGTGTCATAATCACAGCTCCAGTCGGCCATGCGGCCCCTGTCCAGCTCGATGATGCGTTTTGCCACCCTGCGCAGAAAGGCCCTGTCGTGTGTCACAAACACAAGCGCTCTGGCCCTGCGCAGCAGAAAATCTTCAAGCCATGCTATGGAACTGATGTCCAGATGGTTTGTGGGTTCGTCTAGCAGCAGCAGGTCCGGATCGCTGACCAGTGCGCGTGCCAGCATGGCACGGCGTTTCATCCCGCCAGAAAGACACGAAAAATCGGCATACGGATCAAGCTGAAGATGGTTGAGCGCGCTCATGATGTCGCCATGCCGCTCCCAGCCGGAGGCAGCATCCACCGCGGCCTGAGCGGCAGAAACCATGCCGTCGTCGTCCGCGGTTCCGGTCTGGCGCATGGCCCCGTGAAATGCGGCCAGCGCCCTGCCTTCTTCGCCCAGCCCCCCGCATACCACGGAATAGACATCGCCCGTGATATCCTGCGGCACGTCCTGTGCCAGAAAGGCCGTACGCACCCCCTGTCCGCGCACGATCTGCCCCGAGTCAGGCTGCATCACACCGGCAAGCAGCTTGAGAAAGGTGGACTTGCCCTGTCCGTTGCGCCCCATAAGGCAAACCCGTTCGCCCTGCTCTATCTGCACAGTCACCTGATCGAGCAGTTGCGGGCCGTAAAGATTCAATGAAACATCGCGTACGCTGATAAGCGCCATACTATCTCCTTGCGCGGCATGCGCGGGCAGGTTGTAGCGCGTGCGGCCCTCCGGGGCAAGCGCACCTGCCTGTGCAGCGTTGCTAACGCTTGCCGCACATGCGGCGAACGATTACGATTACTCCGTGAACCCATCAACCAGAGGAAGGACGCCATGAACACCAGCGATAACGGATCAACGCGCCCGCGGCATCCCGTAGACGCCCTGTCGACTTTTCTTGAAGATACGGCTCGGCAGATACGCCGGCTGGAGCAACAAGCGGAACACGCGCTGCACGAAAAAAACGATCAGCAGGAGTATCGCAGGCTGCTGGCCGAAAAAGCCACAGTGCTCAGCGAACTGCCCGCTCTGGCGGAAGCCCGCGTGGCGGCCCTGCCCGACTCCGTCGCCGGAGCCGTACGGGAACGGCTGGAACGTTTTGCCCAGAGTGCTTCCAACGCGCTGCGCATCGGCTCCATTTTTTACATGTCTGCACTGCTGTATCCGGAACACCACAAGGAAGGCGACAAAAACGATCTTGAACGCTACGCCGACGAAGTACGTGATATCCGCTACTGAGACGGCAGCAGCCAAAAACGGCGCGGCCCCTGCATACACAGCCGGCCGCGCCGTTTATCGCCTTACCTTGCCTCCGCACCGGCGCGGATGCAGCATGTGCAGTGCTATGAACGCATGTTGATAAACTGGAGAGGCACTCCGAAATCGTCATCGCGCAGCAGCTGTATCACATCCTGCAGATCGTCTATTTTTTTACCGGTCACACGCACCTGATCATCCTGAATGGCGGCCTGCACCTTCAGTTTGCTTGCCTTGATTTTCTTTACTATCTTCTGGGCGGTTTCTTTGGAAATACCGTCCTTTACAGCAACACTGCGTTTGACCATGCCCTTTGAGGCTGCCTCAACCTTGCCGAAATCCAGAAACTTGGGATCGACTTTGCGGCGCACACAGTTTGCCAGCAGCATTTCCTGCACGGCACGCATCTTCATGTCATCCGAGGCAAGAATGCTGATGGACGCCCCGCCCTTGTCAAAGCTCAGTTCCGTATTGGACCCGCGGAAATCGTAGCGCGTGTCCACTTCCTTCTTCACGTTGTTGACCACGTTGTCCACTTCCTGCAGGTCAACCTTGCTTACCACGTCAAAAGACGGCATGGCGTTCCTCCCTTATGCTGATGCGCCGCGTTCCTGTCAGGCCGCGGCGTTGTTCTTTTTTTACTGTTGATTGTGCTTCCGGCGCCGGTTCAGGCACCACCGCGTCTTTTGCGGATAATCACCGGCGGCTGGGGTTTCATCACATACTGCCCCGGTTTAGGCTTAAGCGGCGCGGGAGCTTCTCTGGGGACAATACGGAGCGCAGGCTTCACCGGCTGCCCGTCCTGATGCATGTCACCCCCGTGCCCCGCATGCGAAGCGACCTTTCTGGCGGCCGCCATCTGTTCGCGCGCTGCATCTTCAAGCAGGCGGCGCACGCGCTGCACACGCTGCGGGCGGGGTTCGCGGCGCAGGCGGGCCGGACGTGCGGCCTCCGTGCGCTGCAACGCGCTGTAGTCAAAGCCTTCCGCGTGCCAACGCGACAACGCACCGCCAAGCACCCGTTCCAGCGTGCGCACCTGCGGTTCATCTTCCTGCGTCACAAAGGTCAGCGCCACTCCGGAATTGCTGGCTCTGCCGGTGCGCCCTGCCCTGTGCACGCAGGCTTCTACCGAGGGCGGAAAATCGTAATTGATCACGTACCCCACCTGCGAAACATCTATACCCCGCGCGGCGATATCCGTGGCCACCATAACGCGGAAAGTCCCCCTGCGAAAACCTTCAAGCGCGGCTCTGCGACGCCCCTGCGAAAGGTTGCCCTGCAGGCAGGTCGCCTCTATGCCCGATTTGACCAGCTGCTGCCACAGGCGGCGTGCACCGTGTCTTGTGCGCACAAAAACCAGCACGGAATCGCGGGCAAAAGCACGCAGAACATATTTGAGCAGCGGAGTTTTAAGATGTTTGGGCACCGGACACAGGCTGTGCCGCACCGTGGGGGCTATGGCGCAGGTGTCAAGCTCTATGCGCACAGGCTGCCGCAGACATTCCTCCGCCAATTCGCGCAGCGGCGCCGGCATGGTTGCAGAAAACAGCATGGTCTGTTTCCGGACGCGGGTGCAATGCAGAATTTCGCGCACATCGGACAGAAAGCCCATGTCAAACATCATATCGGCTTCATCCAGCACAAGCATGTCCACATGAGACAGGTCGGCATGACCTCTGCGTACGTGGTCTAGAAGTCTGCCGGGACAGGCCAGCACAATGTCCACTCCGGTACGCAGCTGCACGGTCTGAGCGTGCATGCCCACACCGCCGTACACAGTGGCAGAACGCAACCGGCAGAAACGGGCCAGAGTTTTCACTTCTTCATGAATCTGCGCCACCAGCTCGCGCGTAGGGGCCACAACCAGCGCACGCAAGGTGCCGCGGGCACTTTCGCCCTGCAAAAGAAGACGGTGCAGCAGCGGCAGCACAAAGGCCGCGGTCTTCCCTGTTCCCGTTGCCGCCAGTCCCAGTATGTCCTGACCTGCCAGCGCGGGCGGCAAGGCTTTTTCCTGTATCGGCGTAGGGTTGACAAAACCTCTGGCCGACACCGCTTCAATCAGCGCAGGATGCAGGGAAAAACGGGCAAAGCTCACAGCAGCTCCTGTTTTGACATGATCAAGTTCATGAGCGGAAGACCGGCAGCATACCCCGTCGGGCCTCCGGACGCAACGCACCACGTCTGCGGTTCTTTTTTCTGGACACCCGCCGCAACGCAGGGCACTGTGGGCACGCTGGAACCTCCGGCAGGAAAATACCATGAACGACATCCTGAACCAGTGGAATATCACTGCCGCACGCATAGCGGACGAACATGCCATACCGGGCAGTCCGGAACGCTGCATAGAACGCACCGTCATAGAAGACACCCTCGGCAGACTGTGGCTGCTTGAACGTCTGGCAGCCGCGCAGGCACCGCACAGAGAATCCGTGGCCGCACTGCTGCATTCTCTGCATGCGGCTGGAACATGTGCCGTGCACAGTCCGGCTGCGCTGGCGGCAGGCAGAAAAAACGCTCCGTCATTCATAGCCCGCGTCCGCGGTGCCGCATGGCAGCTCAGTCCGTTCATCACCGGCAGTCCTCTGCCCAGACCTGAATACATTGACCACGCATGGCGCGGAGAGGCAGCCGCGGCCTTCATACATGGTCTGCAGACTGCAGGTAAGCAGTCAGAATCCGTCATGGCGGCGCCCACTCCTCCGTTATCCGCCTACATCGATTCGCTGATGCGAACCATGGCCGCCCGCCATCCCCGGTGCCACCGGTCGCTGGCGGAACCTGCCCGGCACGCGGCCGCGGCGGCTGCACGTCCGGTGCGGCCCGCGCTGGCCCACGGCGACCTGCATCCGGTGAACATCATATGGAATACGCGGCCACAGGCAGATGCCCCCTGTGTGCAGGCCATCGCCGGTGTTATAGACTGGGAATTCTGCGGTCTCAAGGACGTGCTGTACGATGTGTCAAACTGTGCCGGCTGCGCTGGTTTCGAGCACCCGAGCGCTCTGGAAAAAGATTTTGTGCTGGCGCTGATGGCCGGTCTGCTGCGCAACAACGTGCTTTCCGCCGAAGAAATAAAAAACCTGCCTGCCCATATGGTAGCCCTGCGCTTTGCATGGGTAAGCGAATGGCTGCGCCGTAACGACATGGAAATGCTGCACATGGAAACAGAGTACCTGAACATTCTGCTGGATAACGGAGCAAGGCTGGGCAGGCTGTGGGCAGGCTAGCATCTGCCTGTGCAGGCGTGCAAAAAACAACCTCGTGTGGTACATACGGGTACCCTCTGACCACACAAGGCAGAATTTTGCCGCCGCAACCGCAGGAGGACTCATGCTCCGTCATTTCCCGGGAATAATACTGGCTGCCGCACTCATCATCATACCGCTCACGACGCTGTACGCCACAGCAAAACTGCCGCCCGGCAAGCTGCCGGACTCTCCGCCGGAGGGGCTGGCGTATGCCACATTTGCCGGCGGATGCTTCTGGTGCATGGAACCGCCCTTTGACCGGACTCCCGGAGTGCTTGAAACAATTTCAGGCTATACCGGCGGCCACACGGAACATCCGAGCTATGAACAGGTTTCCGCAGGCGGCACAGGGCACTACGAAGCGCTGCGTGTGGTCTTTGATCCGCGTCAGGTCAGCTATGACACACTGCTGACCATTTTCTGGCGTAACATAGACCCTTATGATGCATCGGGCCAGTTCTGCGACAGAGGCGATCAATACCGGTCCGCTGTTTTCTGGCACGACGACGGGCAGAAAGAAGCAGCCCTGCGTTCCGTGGCGCACGGTCTGCAGGACGGCAGCCTTGACAAAGCCCCCGCCACTGAAATCCTGCCCGCACAGGACTTCTGGCAGGCCGAAGACTACCATCAGGACTACTACCGCAAGAACCCCGTGCGTTATAAGTTCTACCGCTTCAGCTGCGGACGCGACCAGCGGCTGGAAGAACTGCACGACAAACGCTGAGCGACAAAAAAAGCAGGCCGGAGAGATATGCCTCCGGCCTGCGTCTGTTACGATGGCAGCTGCGGCGATTCCGCACGCAGCGTGCAAAACGTCGGCAACTGCAGCAGACGGTATCCTGCGCCGCTCACACCGGACCCGCTGGACGCCGCAACGCGGCAGCATTCAGCCGCCGGTCGCCGCTGAAAACCGTAAATACTCCAGTCGTCGCACCGGAACGGCTACTCGTCATAATACTCCGCACGTTCCGCACACGCCGCATCACGGTCTTCAGCATCTTCATCCGCCCACATATCTCCGGCAGCGCATTTGGGATACAGCCACGACATAAGCAGGTACTCTTCATTACGGTTCAGCTTCCAGTCAGCCAGACTGAGCAGGTCGTATGCATTGCGGATGGCGGACTTGGCCATTTCCTTCACGCTTTCGGGCGAATGTTCGCCGAACCGGTACCCCCCGCGGGCAATGCCCACCAGCAGCCAGTTGACATGTGAGCGTGCCACGGGCAGCCCCTTGCGGACACAACGGTCACGCACATTGCGCGATGTCTGCGTCAGCGAGAAGGCATTTTCCTCCAGTTCATCGGCAATACAGTGCAGCAGGCCCATGAAATGCTCGGGCATCAGTACGGGGTGGTCTGTCTTGCGATGTACCTTTTGCGCAAAGTCATAAAGATCCGGATATTTGCTCCTGAACGCGGCGATATTTTCGTCTTCATCCGGCGGTTCGTGTCGCTGCGGGTCGTACAGGTAGCCGGGCACCTGCTGTGAATGCGTGTATTCCGTCAGATTCATGCGTTCAAGAAACGGCATGAATTTACCCAATCCCATCCATTCATGGTCCAGTCCCAGCTCTTTACGCACCAGATAGGCCAGAACCGCCAACGGTACGGGTTTGGGCTGCTTCTGCATATAGTTACGCACCACCTGAGCTCCGCGCCGCACCATCTCATCCACATCAGCCGGGCGCACCACTCTGGCCGGATAGCTTTCCGGCTCGGCATCGCGCAGGGCTTCGCCGATAAACATGTCTTCACGTATGCGCCAGGCACTGGCGGCCGCATACGCCGGCGATGTGAACCCCACCGAGAGCACCAGCGTTTTGCGCGCATGTTCGCGCAAGCGTATAAGCAGCGGGGTAAAATCGGCATCGCCGGACAGAATGATGAACTCATCAAAATAGGTGGGGTGCGACAGAGCATCCAGAGCATCTATGACCAGATGGATGTCCGCGCTGGTCTTACCCTGTTTCGTCAGGGGAGGACAGTCTGTGACGCTGAAGGCATTACGAACAAAATGCGGCCTGAAATCTTGAAATATCTGCGGATTAAGATAACAGCACCGTTTAAGTATGCGCCGCCGCACGCCATCGCCATGCAGCATACGCAGCGCATGGTGCTCCAGCCAGCGCATCCAGCGCTGCGGGTCGGTGGCAAAAAGATACCCGTACTGGGGGTCCTGTTCTGCAAGGCGGGTGTAAATGTTATCAAAGTCAACAAACAAAGCACTGTAAACTTCTTTAATACTACCAGATGTTTTCATCGACACTCCAGACAAATAAAAAATAAGCAAGCAACATACATAAGCGGGGGCGTATGCTTATATCAAAGCATATACACCGGGCAAGCGTAAAACAGATACATACCATAGCAGTGTTCCGCCGTCATGACAAACATATCTGCGATACCGCCTGTATCTGCCGGTGGCACCACTGCCCGCGGCTTATGCTGACTGCCGCTCCGCATTCCCGCAACCGGCAGCCTTGTACAGCAATCATGGCCGCAGTGCATCCGGCGCTGTAAGCAACCGCACGCTGACAACATTACTGCAGTGCAACCCGTTATAAAATGACCGGACACTCTCATACAGAGTTTCCGCCCCCGCCGGACTGCCATATTATATCATATGCAGCCTGCCCTGCAGCGCGCACTCTGCACGGCAGGCTTTCTTCAGCTGTTTTTTACACACAACCCGCACGCTGCAATGAAATCCACCCGCGCGTCCCTTTTCTGCAGCACACAAAAAAGCGCCGCAGCGGAATTTCCGCTGCGGCGCCGGATTACGCCGGAACACAGACAGGCGGGCCGCTAGCGCCCTGCCGCCTTGACCGCCACGGCCTCGTGCTTCAAAAAACTTCCTGTAACAGAAGCCGGATCGGCCATGATTTCTTCGGGAGTACCGCTGGAAACAATACGCCCTCCGTATTCACCCCCGCCCGGCCCCAGATCGATGACAGTGTCCGCCGCCATGATGACATCGGTGTTATGCTCGATGACAACCACCGTGGCACCTCTGTCCACCAGCTGATGCAGCACCCGGATAAGTTTGCCGACCTCGTGCATGTGCAGACCTGTTGTCGGTTCGTCAAGAATATACAGCGTGCCGGGCAGACTGCGTTTGCCCAGTTCCCGCGAAATCTTGATCCGCTGGGCCTCGCCGCCGGACAACGTGGTGGCAGGCTGCCCCAGCCGCAGATATTCAAGCCCCACATCCTCAAGCACGGCAAGCCGTCTTTCAAGCGCAGGGTAATTTTCAAAAAACGCCTTTGCCTGACGCACAGTCATGCCCAGCACATCGGCAATGTTCATACCCTTGTAACGGACTTCAAGCGTTTCATGGTTATAGCGCTTGCCACCGCATACATCGCAGGTCACATAGATATCGGGCAGAAAATGCATCTCCACACGTATCTGCCCGTCGCCGCCGCAGGCTTCGCACCGCCCGCCGCGCACGTTGAAGCTGAACCGCCCCGGTTTGTAACCGCGTTTGCGGGCATCGGGCGTCATGGCAAAAATATTGCGGATTTCATCAAATATCTTTGTGTAGGTGGCGGGGTTGGAGCGTGGAGTACGCCCGATGGGCGTCTGGTCGATGGCCACCAGCCGTTCGATGTTCTCCAGCCCGTCTATGCCCCGTATCTGCCCGGGGCTGTCCACTTTGATGGACTGATGCAGCGCGATATGCTTGTACAGCGAATCAACCACAAGCGAGCTTTTGCCCGATCCGGAAGGACCGGTGACGCAGGTAAGCGCCCCCAGAGGAATTTCACAATCGATATCCTGCAGATTGTTGGTGGTCACCCCGCGCAGGACAATGCTGCCGCTGCCCTGCCGCCGCTTTTCCGGCAGCGGGATGGTCATCTCGCCCCGCAGATAGCGGGCCGTCAGCGAATCCGAATCGCTCAGCAACGACTTCACACTGCCGTTGAACACTATTTCGCCGCCGAGCATTCCCGAACCGGGGCCCAGTTCCACCACCGTGTCGGCTTCCAGAATGGTGGCTTCGTCGTGTTCCACCACAAGTACGGTATTGCCCCTTTGCTGCAGACTGCGCAGAGTACGGATGAGCCGCTCATTATCCTTGGGGTGCAGGCCGATGGAGGGTTCGTCCAGCACATAGGTAACCCCCACGAGACCGGATCCCAGCTGCGAAGCCAGCCTGATGCGCTGAGCTTCTCCGCCGGACAGCGTGGACATGTTGCGGCCCAGCGAAATATAATCAAGCCCCACATTCTCCATGAACCCGAGGCGGTGAGTCAGTTCCTTGAGCAGCGGCTCGGCAATGACCGCCTGCGATTGTCTGAAATCACGCCCGCGCAGCCATTCAAGCGCACGGGTTATGGACAATGAGCAGAACTGCGAAATATTCAGATCGTCCACTCGGACGGCCAGCGCTTCCGGTTTCAGCCGCGCGCCGTCACAAGCCGGACACGGATGCGACTGCCGGTACCGCGAAAGTTCGTCACGCCACTGGCTGCCCAGCTGCATTCCCCTTTCCAGCAGCAGAACCACTCCCGGCCAGCCGGTCTCCTTTTCTCCGTGAAACAATGCATTCCACGCCTTTTCGGAATACTCGCGAAACGGCGTGTCGGCAGCAAACCCCAGTTCTTTGCCCAGCGCTTCAAGAGCAGGCTTGTACCGCTCGAATACTTTAGGGTTTTTCCACGGCAGCAGGCCGCCGGACGCAAGCGACAGGCCCTTGTTGGGGGCGAGAAGATTGGGCTCGAAATAATCGATGCTGCCTATACCGGAACACCGCGGACACGCCCCTTGCGGGCTGTTGAATGAAAAAAGCTGCGGGCTGAGCGGCGGCAGGCTGAGCTTGCAGGTGGGGCACACAGATTCGGTGCTGTGCACCTGTTCTGCCCCGCCGGGAATACTGACGATAAGTCGCCCCTCGCCAAAACGCAGAGCCAGTTCCACAGAATCCGCAAGGCGTCCCCGTATGCCGTCTTTAAGCACCAGCCGGTCCACCACCAGATCAATGGAATGCTTTTTGTTTTTTTCAAGAGCCGGCACCTCGTCCAGCGTCATAACTTCGCCGTTCAGCCGGATACGCACAAAGCCTTGTGCTTTCAGCCTTTTAAGCCTGTCTGCATGCGTTCCCTTCTGGTGTTCCACCAAAGGCGCCATGACCATGAACTTGGTGCCCTGCTCCATGGACAGAATATCGGCGATGATCTCGTCCGCGGCACGCGCGGCAATGGGCTTGCCGCACTTGGGGCAATACATCATGCCCAGCCGGGCATAAAAAACACGCAGAAAGTCGTACACCTCGGTCACTGTTCCCACTGTGGAACGCGGGTTACGCGAAGTGGACTGCTGTTCCAGCGATATGGCCGGAGACAACCCCTCGATTTTATCCACATCAGGCTTGTCCATCTGGGGCAGAAACTGACGCGCATAGGCGGAAAGCGATTCCACATAACGCCGCTGCCCTTCGGCATAGACAAGGTCGAACGCAAGGGTGGATTTGCCCGAACCGGACGGACCGCAGACTACGACCAGTTCGTCTCTGGGAATATCCAGCGTCAGGTTTTTCAGGTTGTGCTGACGGGCACCTTCTATATGAATGCAGGGTTTGCTCATGAATTCTCCGTGTGCGCATTAAGCGGCGCCCTGAGAATATTCCGGCGCCGGACGCTTAATGATAATGCCTTACAATAGAAGAGCAAGGGATGAATGTTTTTTATTTGTGTCCGCCATCAAAAGCCCGCACCACAGGGACTCCGGCCTGTCCCGTGCCGGTGCACCGCATCGGACGGCACGCAAAAAACTGTACAGCGCGCAGAAAGACACGGGCGCGCAATACGCGCGCCCGTGAGCATAGCAGAAAGTTCAGCCGCCGCACCAGCGGCGCTACATGAAAAAGTAGGAAAGAACGCCTGCGTAAACCAGCGAAGGCAACAGGTTGGAAAGGGGGATACGCTTGACGTCCAGAAGACCCAGCGCAATGCCCAGAATCATCAGGCCCCCGGTCGCAATAATCTCATTCATCATTGCCGGAGTGAGCATTGGCTGGAGCACACCTGCAAACAGGGTGAGCGCCCCCTGATAAAGAAAAACGGGAACGGCGGAAAATAAAACGCCGGAACCGAAACTGGCCGCCAGCGGTACAGAGGCAAAGCAATCCAGAATGGACTTGGTGTACAGCAGCGTCCGGTCTCCGCGCAGTGCCTCGTCAAACGGCCCCAGTATGGCCATGGAGCCGATGACAAAAAGCAGCGTGGCAGAAACAAACCCGTCAACAAAACGTAAATTGTTTGATTTCAGGCGCTTTTTAAGACGCTCGCCCAGACTGTTCAGTCCGCGTTCAATCTGAAGCAGTTCTCCCGTGATGCCACCCAGAAGAATACTGAACACCAGAATCAGAGGGTTCTGGGTTTTCAGCGCCATCTGCATGCCGATAACCAGCGTCGCCAGCCCCAGACCACAGAAAACAATGTACCGCACCCTCTCGGGCAGACGGTTTCCCAGCAGCATGCCGGCGCAGCTGCCCAGCACTATGGCAATAAGGTTAACCAGCGAACCAGTAGGAAAAACCACGTCGAGCCCCCGCAGTTAAAAAATGGCACATTCAGCCTGCCCGCATGCAGAATCAACGAGTTCTGATAGCGCAAACCATCGGGGAAATAAACAGGAAATCCCTGCAGCCGCGGCGGACAACCGCAGAAGACCTCTCCACGACAGGCCATGCGGCAAACAAACCGGCCCCGGTCTGATGCCGCACCGTTTCGGTTTTATATCACCTTTTGCACAGCTATAAGACAACAGCATGTTATTCTTATCCTTTCCACAGCGCGAGCCGCGTCTCCGGCCCTGAAACCGAATCACATACAACACGCGTTCCCTGCCTTTTTTACCATCCGGTTATTGACAGCTGCATGCTCTCCATCCTATTAGAACCGTCTCGCATTTGCCGGGATGGTGGAATTGGTAGACGCAGCGGACTCAAAATCCGCCGGTGGCAACACCTTGCGAGTTCGAGTCTCGCTCCCGGTACCAGAAATGAAATAAGGCACTTACAGTCAAAAACTGTAGGTGCCTTTTTCTGTTCCACGGGGTAAAACAGCAACACTGCCATTTTGCCCCGCATTTTTATGGAAGACAGTCACACCAGCTGCAGATCCGGCAGACATATCTGCCGGTTGTCAGCGGCTATGGCGCAAACTGCGCCAGTACGTGGTCGACAAACAGGCGCACCCGCATGGGGAGCTGTCTTGATCCCATCACCAGATTCACATCATGAACAAACCCGCCGCTCCAGTCGGGAAGCAGGCGTACAAGCCGCCCCGCCTTTTCATCCGGCTGGGCGCGCTCTTTACGCAGCAGGGCCACTCCGTGACCGGCCAGCAGAAAATCGCGGCACATCTCTACAGAGCTGAAACTGTATCGGGGCACAACATCCACAGTCACCTGCCGGCTGCCATTGTGCATGGGCCACCGCCCGCCGAAACGCTGCAGCACAATGCAGGGCATGCTGTACAGGTCGTCGGGTTCGCGGGGCATCGGATAGCGTTCAAGCAATAAAGGCGAGGCATACAGAAAAGGTTCTATGGTCAGCAGCTTGCGTGTGACCAGAGCAGGCGCAATGGCGTTTCCGGTAACAAAAGCCACATCAAAGGGGGCGGTGCGCATATCCACGGGATGGTCCTGAAACGTCAGCTCAAGACTGATGTCCGGCCATCTGGCTGCAAAATCAAGAAGCACTTTTTTAAGCAGTCCGTCGTAAAGATCAAGAAACATGCATACCCGCACCAGTCCGGAAGGCTTTTGCATATTCAGCACCACAGAATCATACGCCTTCTGCACTTCTTCCAGCACAAAACCGCAGCGGTCCAGCAGGTATGCACCGTTGTCCGTCAATTCGACATTACGCGTATCGCGGTAAAAAAGCAGAACCCCCATACGCTTTTCCAGCAATTTGATACGCCTTGAAAGCGTGGAAACACCTATGCCCAGCGCCTCAGCTGCCTTGGAAAAACTTTTCTGCCGGGCCACTTCCACCAGCAACGGCACGTCGTTCAAAAAGTCCTGCACCATTATGCCCACCATCGGAAAAGAGTTTTCTGCAAGCGTTGTTTATTTTATCCATGAGCATGGTATGAAAGGGCATACTGAAAAGCAATCATCTCCGGAGCCAACTTTCACAATAAAACAAGGAGACGATATGACGATGCAACCGGTACTCGACGGCACAGCCACCTTCATGGAACATCTCGGTCTGAATGAAGAGCCTCTGGGAGTATATTACTCTGATGATAAGCCGGAGAATGCGTTCGGCCCTAAAACGGGTGTTCCCATTTCGCGCGAACTGGAAGAAAGCGGAAAGCTGGATATGCGGGAAGTTATGAAGTCGTTCACCTGTGTCATGGGCAGCATATGGCTGGCCAGAAAAAAGCACGGCGCGGCTTTCATCTCGCAGACAGAGTACGGCTGTCCGGGCGGAGTGTATTACTGCGCCATGCTTCAGCCTCATCTGCGGTTCATTGAGCACTATGTTTCCACGGGGTTTGAAGGCACCCCGCTGCAGGGGGAGCGGTATATGCCCGACCCCGACGCCATGCGCAACTTCATTCTTCGTGTGGCACCACGCAAAGCTCCTGCCCGCTACTGCATATTCAAACCGCTGTCGCTGTTCAGTGCTCAAGAAAAACCTGAGTTCATCATATTCTTTGCCCGCCCTGAAGTGCTGACCGGCCTGTTCACACAGACTGTTTTCACCACAGGTGATATGGATTGCGTGGCCTCACCTTTCGGCGCAGGCTGCACCAACATACTCGGCTGGCCCTTGTACTATAAAGAAAAAAGCATCGAAAAAGCAGTCATCGGCGGATTTGATCCTTCAGCACGAAAATTTATGAAAACAGATGAGCTGACATTCACCGTTCCGCTGAGCTTATACGAAAAGATGCTGGCTGCGCTTCCGGAGTCCATGTTTACCCATGAGACAGACTGGAAAAACGTCCGCAAAAAAGTAGCCCGCAGTGCAAAAGCATGGGGCGAAGAAGAGTAGAACACGGGTCTTGCCCGCAAACGCGCTATATCCGTGCAGGCCTGCACCACAGTGGTGCAGGCCTGCATCAACCGCCCACGGTATAGGTTTTTCTTATATCATCAACCACCATATAACATTCAGGGTCCACATTGCGGGCAATGCGGGCCACTTCCCCGGCCTGACGTCTGCGCACCTGCACAAACAGCAGATTTACAACACCATCCCGCCCCTGTCCGTCAAAAACCGTCACGCGAAAACCGGCATCGCGCAGCGTGCAGGCAACCGGCCCACCTTCGCGTGTAAACACGCGCACCACCTGTTCGCCAATCTTAAACACCCCCTCCAGCGTGATGCCTGCATAAGTACCCGACGCAAACCCCAAGGCAAACGCCAGAGATGTCACCGGATCGCTGACCGCACCGATGACGCGTGAAACGGCATACACCCAGATAACGGCTTCGAAAAACGCCACGCTGAACGCCAGCAGACGGCGGCCGCGTATAATCATTACATGTCTGATGGTGCCCAGACATACATCGCACAGACGTGCGATGAAAACAGCCAGCGCAGTCAGCAGACTTGCTGCGGTAATCATATTCACTCCTTCTGCCTGCATTCTCGACCGCACAAAACCCCGCTGCCTGAAATGCAGCCGGAATGCATAACGCTCTGCAATGTACATAGAAAAACAAAAAGGAAAAAGACGAGAAGTCTTTTCGCGGGCAAAAGACTTAATCTGCATGATATCATCAGGCAACAATCATGGCAACACCGCGCAATGCTTTATCCCGAAACCGGTATAAAACTCTGTGTAGCATTCCTTGAACGTCTGAAACTGTCACCATCGTGAATCACTTTTAAAAACAAAAAAAGCGTGTGTTGATTATTTTTCATGAAAGCTAGCAAGATATCTTTCATATTCTATATCGATATCAAATCAACAGAAACACCCTAATGACTACATATCGTTTTATCATATGCTGCCAGTCTTTTTGCAAAGCAGAACGTGTCATACAAATGATACAACCAAGACTTTGCGTTAATCATCTGCAATGCATAAGTGCCCGTCATCCATAAAGCACACAGCCATAACCACCGTCATCTCCTTCTCCATGGTACTGTCCTCCAGCCGGGCATGCTACCCGCACAAGCAGCACAATGTCTGAATCCGGTCCGGCCCGTACAGAACCGCCCCTCTGAGTGCCGCGCATGCCCCGCCATGCGGCACAACCATGCCAGACTCTCATCACCAACCCTGTTCAGCACGTAATGGCAGTTTGCGCCTCATCTGCCCTGACTGCCCCCTTTTCCATGCCCGAAATAAAAACGTTCCACGACCACAACAGGCAGCACACAACAACAGCAACAAAGCGTCAATACAATGCACTTTGCACAATTCTTACCATACAACACATGTACAACAACCTAAAACCATATCATAACGAATCTAAAATAACTTATGTATGCAAATGCACACCAAAAACAAAAGCTCCCTCAGTATTATGAAGCCACACTCCACGACAAGAAACCGTACGTTAAAAAAATCACAATCAAAAAAAAGTCTTCACCTTGAACATCAAAACTTTAAAAACTTGTCCCACTATTGCCACAACATAAAAAGAGGAGTAGACATGCCAGCCTCTGCGTTCATCGCATATCATTTCAGGAGGCCTTAAATGCATTCTCAAAATGTGGCCTCGGACAGGGAAGGGTTCCTGCCCAAGGCCATTTCTGTTCTCCGTCAGGGATATTCCCGCCAGAACTTCCTGCGCGACCTCGGCTCCGGTGCCACCGTGGGCATAGTCGCCCTGCCGCTGGCCATGGCGTTTGCCATCGCTTCCGGCACCACGCCCGAAAAAGGACTTTTTACCGCCATCGTCGCAGGCTTTCTTATCTCTGCGCTGGGCGGCAGCCGCTATCAGATAGGCGGCCCCACGGGTGCGTTTGTCGTCATCATTTTCAACATCATCTCCAGACACGGTTTTGACGGCCTGCTGCTGACCACCATAATGGCCGGAATCATCCTTATTATTTTCGGTGTGTTGCGACTCGGAACCCTGATCACGTTCATTCCCTATCCTGTGACCACCGGCTTTACCGCAGGCATCGCACTGCTCATATTTTCATCACAGATAAACGATTTTCTGGGCATGCGGCTTGATGTGATACCCCCGGACTTTATCGGAAAATGGCAGGCATACTTCGGACATGCTGGTGCCATTGATCCGGTAACCGCAGCTGCCGCCCTGCTGACGCTGGGTATCATCATCGGCGTACGGCAGTTTGTTCCCCGCATTCCCGCTCCGGTTGCGGCCGTGGCAGCCGTATCAGTGCTAGCAGCCGCGTGCGGCGCGCCTGTGGAAACAATCGGCAGCAGATTCGGCGGCATACCGCAGACACTGCCGTCATTTGCCCTGCCCGACTTTTCATGGGCGCAAGTACGCATACTGCTGCCCGACGCGCTTACCGTGGCACTGCTGGCCGGCATTGAATCGTTGTTGTCATGCGTGGTGGCCGACGGCATGACAGGCAGCCGGCACAACGCCAACACTGAACTGGTAGCACAGGGCACGGCAAACATCGCATCCGCACTTTTCGGCGGCATTCCCGCCACAGGCGCCATTGCCAGAACAGCCACAAACATCAGATCGGGGGCTTTCTCGCCTGTCTCGGGCATGATTCACTCTGCGGTACTGGTACTGTTTGTACTGCTGCTGGCTCCGGCCGCGGGGTACATTCCGCTGGCATGCCTCGCCGCCGTACTTGTTGTGGTGGCGTGGGACATGAGCGAAATTCACAAATTCATGCGCCTGCTGCGCGCCCCGAAGCCTGATGTGCTGGTCATGTGCCTTACATTCGGACTTACGGTGGCCGTCGACCTTACCGTGGCCGTCAATGTGGGAGTTGTTCTGGCTTCTTTGCTCTTCATGCAGCGCATGAGCAAAGTCACGCGCATCCGCGAATCAGATGGCGAGCCTGCCGCCGAGACATGGGCTGAAGAAGAACCCGTAAGTGATGTCCCGCAGGGGGTGCGCATCTATGAAATTGACGGGCCATTCTTCTTCGGTGTGGCTGATAGGTTTAAAAGCGTTCTTGATATCATGGAAAAATCACCGGCCGTCTTTATATTGCGCCTGCGCAAAGTGCCCACAGTAGACTCCACGGCCATCAACGCTCTGGAACTGCTGCATGCCCGCTGCAAAGCCAACGGAACAGTGCTGCTGCTTTCCGGCCTGCGCAAGGCCCCGCTGCAGGAATTACAGCGGCTCGGAACACTGGACATTATCGGCCGCCGCAACATTATGCCGGACATAAACGCAGCCCTTGAACGGGCACGCGCCATCACCGGCACACATGACAGGACACGCAGGCAGCCGGACCGGCACAGCTCATCCGGCCGCACCGCTTCTTCTCTTTCCTGACAATAATAAAGCGCTCCTTACGGGGCGCTTTATTATTACAGTCCGCTCCGCGGCATCCGGCAGCATATCTCTGCGCACTGCACTCGCCGGCATAAGACCTCCGGCACGCCTGCAGGATGCCCGCCCGCAAGCACAACAGCATTTTTCCGGCGGGAATGCACTGCGCAAAAAAAGCAGGCCCTGTTTCCAGAGCCTGCCGTATGCTGTCCGATATACGCGCTGAAAAATGTTACGCGTTTTTCTTTTTCATGCGGGAATAAACCCCGAGAGCAAGTATGCCCATACCCATGAGGCCCAGAGTGGCAGGTTCGGGCGCAGGAGTGGGTTGCTGACGATGGCTGATGGAAAAATACGAATCCACGGAGGTTTTAGAATTTTCCGGTGTAAGCCAGCCATAGTAGGTTATGCTTTTGTCCAGCTTCAGTGCTTCGACATACGAATCGGGTATGATGCCGTAGCTGCTGCTGAAATCCAGCGTATACCACTCGCCGTCGTATTCAAACCCTTCTGTTGTCACCCCGGGATTGGTCAGGATGAACACATCGCTGGTAAGTCCGCCGTTGTTAGGTGTTTCGTAAAAGTCAAATTCAAGAAAGGTGGTAAGAGCTTTTTTCTCTCCGTAATACGGATCCAGAGCCCACAGAGCCAGTTCGGCTTTCACCCTGCCGGAGGTCAGAGTATCAGTTGTCACGGGCATGTTGGTATGGGTCATGGTGGTTGCATAGGCAGCATCACCATCAGTATCAACATTTCCCCATGTATAACTTGTCAGTTTGATGCTGCTGCGCTTTTCCCAAGAACCCCAGCTGAGATCTGTGTAGGCTCTTTCACCATCAATCTTCTGGCGCCCCCAGTAACCCACGTTTCCGTTACGGCCGGACATTTCCCAGTCGGTGAAACCGATATGGTATGAGTATTGCCAGCTGTTGACCACAGCTGCAGACGCAGCAGATGCCACAAGAATACCCGCCGCAAAGACGGCGCACGCAAAAAGAGCACGAATTTTCATGAGCTGATTCCCCCCAGCTTTTAGTAGCCACCCGTTGCAGGCGGCATACCTGACAAGCAATCGCCGTGCCTGTATATTTTTTCCATATAGCGTCAACAGGTTACCACTATGTACTACATCGGAAAACCCATCGGAAACTGTAATACTTTTCGACACCTTCGCATGCATTATACCACAAATTGACAGCCCGGCAATACCTGAGACTTGTTGGTCAGGCAGTGGCGGTGACAGCCCGGCACCGCCTGCGGGAAAAAGTACGCGCGTTACAGCCTGCACCGGCCTTACGGGCTTCTTACAGCACTGCCCCCGCCTGTCACCACACATAACGCCTGCTGTTCCGGAAAAAACGGCATCAAACGCACACCGCATTGTACCGGTATATTTCCATGGTTTCGCGCACATGGCAGCAGCATAAAAAAAGGCAGGCTCTGCCATCAGAGCCTGCCGGTATGCGGTGCGACAGGTTCATCAGGAACGCTTCGCAACATTTCTTTTCATACGGGAATACACGCCAAGAGCCACCAGCCCCAGCCCCATGAGCCCGAGCGTTGCAGGCTCCGGCGCAGGTGTGGGTTGCGGCCGATGCGTGATGGTAAAGCTGGTGTCCACCGTAGTGTCTGCATTTTCAGGAGTCAGCCAGCCGTAGTACGTGATGGATGTGTCCAGCCCCAGAGCTTCGATGTAGGACTCGGGGATGACACCGTAACTGCTGCCGAAATCAAGCGTGTACCACTCGCCGCCGTATTCGAAGCCTTCGGTGGTCACCCCGGGGTTGGTCAGAATGAACACGTCATCAGTAAGCAGCCCGTTATTGGGGGTCTCATAAAATGCAAATTCCAGAGCCGTGGACAGCGCTATTTCTGAGCCATGGTACGGATCAAGAGCTCTCAGTTCGAGCATGGCCTTGACGGTACCGGATACCAGCGACCCGCCGTAAGTGGGCGAGTTGCTGTGCGTCATGGACATGGCATGCGCGGCATCACCGTTGGTGTGCACAATACCGCTGGTTCCGCTGTCCAGCGAGATTCCGCTCCAGCCGTTCCAGTTATCGCCCCAGTACAGATTCTTGTAGGCCTTCTCGCCATCTATCCAGGTTTTTCCCCACTTTGAAGGTCTGGTCCAGCGGTCGGACATTTTCCAGTCGGTAAAACCGGCGTTGTAGGTGTAGCCCCACGAAGTAACCACGGCAGCAGAAGCAACGGCCGCAAAAAGAAGATTGAAAACAAGAATACCAGTTATTGTAACAATACGAGTGTGCATAACAGCTTCCTTACACAAATAGTAATGAGTTCTTTCCTCGGTAGAGGCACACTGGTTAAGCAAACAGCGTTCCATGCAATCTAACACAATCTAATCTAACATGTTAGGCAAAACCCTACCCATGATTGACTGTATTTTAACTGTAAATAAATCCGACACCAGTTATAACTACCGACATCACCCCCGACAGGAGCAGACACTCATTCCGGATTTTGTGCACAAAAAAAGCGGCCCGCAGGCGGACCGCTTGGCAGATTCAGCACTTGCAGCAACTCAGCTTTTTTTGCGGCGCTGCCACAGGGCGTATCCGCCCATGGCCAGCATACCCAGTCCCATAAGCCCCATTGTTGCGGGCTCCGGAGCATGCGCGGGCTGGGGCATCACATGCGAAATTGAAAAGCTGGTGTCCACCACGGTACTGTCAAATTCCGAGGTAACCCATCCATAATATGTAAGTCCCGTATCCAGCCCGATCCGCTGAATGTAATATTCCGGAATAACGCCGAAGCTCCCGCCGAAGTCCAGCGTGTACCACTCACCGTCATACTCAAAACCTTCAAAGGTGACCTGCGGATTGTTCAAAATAAACACATCGCGGCTCATTCCTTCAAATATGGACTTTTCATAAAAGCTGAAATCAAGTTCGGTGGAAAGCGTTGCAGGCTCACCCGCCACAGGCTCCAGCGCCTGAAGTTCAAGTACGGCTTTCACCGTGCCGGAGACAAGCGCGCTTGTTGTCCATCTGTTGTAGTGCGTCATGGTCATGGCTGCGGCAGGCGCGCCGCCTGTGTTCACCACACCGGAAACAGGTGCGTTGAGTTCAATGCGGGACTGAAACAAGGGAAGCAGGCTGGAGCCCCACCAGAGGGTATGGTAGCCGGTCTCGCCGTTCAGATTGACCGGTCCCTTCACCCCGCCGGAGTCTCCGGACTGTGCCCATGTCCAGTCCACAAAACCGGCATCATAAGAATACTGCCAGGAAGTTACCACCCCGGCCGATGCTGACGAAACAAAGATAAGCGTCGCAACAAGCACCATTGCAATCCGACAGACAGTTTTCATGATTCACTCCTGTTACCCTGTACTCTAACGCTACCAAGCCTTCGATATAACAGAAGCAATAGCGGTTCCAAATCGAAAATACAAAATTAAAACAACATGTTAAGCTTGGGATCGGCAAAGAACAAAAAAATGTAAAAAAAAGCGACACATCTTATAATATAAAATAGCCCTTACATTACAGGCTGATAACAAACTGAGAAAATAAAGACAGCTGTCGATTATAATTACACCAGTAAAAATACCTGACACTGCCCTGCCTGTACCCGCAGCAAAAACAAAAAGCCCCCGCCGCAAAAACGGCAGGGGCTTACAGAGCTTGTCTTGGCTGTCTGGTGTCACCGGAGGTACTGGCCGCCCGGTGGCGCCGACAGGAGCACATCCAGACTGGCCTGTAAAACTATTCGAGGGTGATGACAGGGCCGTTGAAGCTTACAGAAACGATTTCGTAATGTATTTTTCCTCTCGGGGCGTCCACCACAACTTCGTCGCCTTCCTCTTTGCCCAGAACAGCTTTGGCAACAGGAGAAAGAACCGAGATGCTGCCTTTCACATAGTCAGTCTCGTCGGGACCCACCAGAGTATACACCCGCATTTCACCGGTTTCGAGGTCTTCCAGCTCTATGGTGGCACCATAGGTCACACGCTCGCCGCCAAGCGTTCTCATATCAATGACATTGAAGCGGGCCATCCGGGATTCGATGTTGCCGATACGCGCTTCAAGCATGCCCTGACGCTCACGGGCGGCATCATAGCCTGCGTTTTCGCTCAGGTCGCCTTCTTCGCGTGCTTCCTTGATGGCCTGAATCACTGCGGGACGTTCCTGCTTCAGCCTTTCAAGATCTCGTTTAACCAGTTCAAAGCCTTCAACTGAAATCGGGATGCTGCTCATGTTTGATTCCTTGACATTTCTCGATAGTTTTTTGCCAACGACAATAAGAAAAAACGCCACGCGGCCCATGGGTCGCGAGGCTGTTCGACACTGTCCGAAACAGGTGTTGGCAACCTGAGGGGTAGAACAGAGTTCACCGGAGGTCAAGCCCCGTTCGCAAAATATTTCCTCTAACAGTAAACCGTTTTTCCTGTTTGCGCAGGCAATTCATGGCTGTTCAGGGCATATGATTCATGTTACGTCACAGCCGTAACCGTCGCTTTTTGCAACACGCCTGCGTGCAGCGGCCCGGAGCCGCGCCGCTGACCTTCCACACATGAGGCAAACCGCCGTGACCGGCCCGGACTCGTTATTGCCGCTTATCAAGCTGGCTGCCGCTTTCATCATCATGCTGCTCGCCATCCGCTTCAGGGTGAATCTGGGACTTTCCATTATCAGCGGCGGTGCCGCCGTAGGGCTGTTTTTCGGTCTGGCTCCTGATATGTGGCTGCCCACGGTATTCACGGGGCTGACCAGCCCGCAGACCCTCATGCTGGCGGCCATAGTGCTGCTTATCCTGCTGCTCAGCGATGTTCTGGAAAAATCAGGCCAGACCCTGCGTCTTATGGATGCGCTGTCCGGCTATCTGAAAAACCCGCGCCTGCGGCTGGTTTTCTTCCCCATGCTTATAGGACTGCTGCCCATGCCGGGCGGTGCTGTTTTTTCGGCCCCCATGATAGGTGCCGTGGCCAGCCGCATGCAGGTTTCAAAAGACACGCTGGCTGCGCTCAACTACTGGTACCGGCATGTATGGGAAACATGGTGGCCGCTGTATCCGGGCATCATTCTGGCGGCATCGCTCTCGGGCATTCCCATAACCACCATCTGCGCCTTCGGTTTGCCGGGCATGGCAATCATGCTGGCCGCAGGATGGTTTTTCATGCTGAGACCGGCGGTACTTTCTCTTCCGCCTGCCACGGTGCAGACAGACAGTACCGTGACGGCAAGCACGCCGAAAGCGGTTCTGCGTCAGGGGCTGCCTTTGCTGGTGGCCATCGGCGGTTCTGTGCTGCTTGAAACGGTACTGGCTTTTTCAGCGCAGGGCATTCCTTTTGAATCAGGCGTCATTGCCGCACTGGCTGCAGGCATACTGACTGCAGCCGTACAGAATAAAGGCAGCGCCGGTATTCTGGCGGCATCGCTGCGCCACAGACATCTGTGGCAGATGGTGCTCGTCATTGCCGCCATATTTGTTTTCAAGGAGATGCTGAACACCACAGGGGCGGTACATCAGCTGGCGCAGCTGGCAGGCGGACGCACAGCCCTTACGGTAAGCTGTATTTTCATGCCTTTTATTGTCGGAGCGGTATCGGGCATTACCATGGCCTATGTGGGGGCCACATTTCCTCTTATCGTGTCACTGGCCGTTCAGGCCGGTCTGCAGGATTCTCTGACAGCCTATGTCATGCTGGCCATATTTTCCGGATTCACCGGCATCATGGCAACGCCGCTGCATGTCTGCTTTGTGCTCACATGCCAGTATTTTCACTGCACCCTGAGCAAAGCGTGGCGCCATGTGGCACTGCCCTGCCTGCTGCTGTTCTGCAGCGGACTTGTATACCATGGCCTGCTGCTCTTATGGCTCAAGCCCTGAACCTCAGCGCCACGAACGCCGCTGCATGCGCCGCAGGATAACTCTGCTTTTGGCTGTGACATAACCGGAATCCGAAACCGGAGAATATCGCCGCGGCGCCGGAAGCACTGATGCCAGACGGGCGCTTTGCGCCGGTGAGAGCGCCGCCGGTTCGACACCGAAAAAATGCCGTGACGCCGCATTGATTCCGTAGATGCCGTCGCCCCATTCTATGACATTCAGGTAAATTTCCAGTATACGCCGTTTTGACAGCGTGGCTTCAAGCCGCCATGTAAGCAGGGCTTCTTTCAGCTTGCGGCTCAGGGTTCTGTCGGGTGACAGATACAGATTTTTGGCAAGCTGCTGAGAAATGGAGCTGCCGCCCGCGGCAAGCCGCCCCTCCCGCAGGTTGCGCAGAAAAGCCTGACGCATGCCTTCCGTATCAAACCCCTCATGATCCCAGAAGCGGTCATCTTCGGCTATGGTCACAGCCCGTACCAGCCACGGAGAAATCTGCCCCAGAGGTACCCACCGCAGCTTGGGAACCGGACGCTCCGCCAGCGACTCTCTGAACCTCATGTATTCAGTTGCTGCGGGATTTTCTTTTTTCAGCACGGCAACATCCGGCCAGAAAGCGAAACGCAGCACATCGGCGGCCATCACCGGCAGCACCACCAGCGCAGCCAGCACAAACGTTTTCAGCACACGGCGAACTGTCACCCCCGCATCACCCATACACGCTCCTGCATAAAAGGCGTTGCACACGCACACGGCGTAGCGTACTTTCCCTGTAGTATAGCATAGTTTTGAATATACGCCACCATCAGCCATCCGGACGCAAAAAAAGCCCCGCGCAAAAAAAGCCCCGGTTGAGGACGGGGCTTTTCTGCGGCACCTGCGTGACCGGGATTATGACACTCAGGATGCGCGTTGCAGCACCGGAGGAGGATCCGCGCTGCCGGTAATATGGATGACAGGATCGCGTCGGGCTGCGCTGTCCGGACTAGGCGGAAGCGCAGCCGGCACAGCTGCTTCACAATCCGGCTGTCACGCTTTCGTTATATGACATATCAACACACCAAAGCAACAAAAAAGAAAGTCAAACTTTCATTTTTTTTCATTTTCACGCATTCAAGCCCTGTTATAGTTCACAAACGAAAAACAGCGCTTACTTGTGCCGGAAACTAATCATTTTCCGGAAGCCGGCACACGGCTAGTATCATGACAGCACTGCTTCCATTCCAGATGCGGCTATTTTTTATGAAAAAACACTTTTTTCCGGTAATCATGGGGCTGGTCAGCCTCATCGCCTTTGTGGCAGCCATGGCGGGGTTCGATTTCACCACCGCCTCGGAATACGCTGCGCAGTTCAGCCGGCAGCAGGCTCTGCAGGTGCGCGTGGCAACCAACGCCATAGAAGACCAGCTGGACATGATTTCCGCATCCGGCGCATCACTTGCGGGGCATGCCCGCTTTGCCATCGACTACGGTGCCACATACCAGGCAAAGCTGCTCAGCGCGCACATCACAAGACAGCCGAACATCCTTGCCTATGTTCTTATGGATACCCCGCACAGCCTTAAAAGCGTGGAGCTGGCTTCCGTCCCGCTTTCCATGGAAGCCGCGGCATACGCGCAGGAATGGATAACGCAAAACTGGAGCAACGCCCCCGAACAACTGGCCGGCAACCTGCTCAAAGCTCCCCTGCACATCACCCCCGAACACCAGCTTGCAGGACTGCTTTATCCTTTTTCGGACGGCAAAAAGCTGCTGGGCATGTCTGCCACGGTTGTCAGCCTCACACGGATAATCAAGCGGTATGTGGCCGACCTGCATGTGGACAACATAGGGCAAGGCTACCTGCTGGCGGATGACGGCACACTGCTTTTCGACCCTGACAGCAACAACATCGGCAAAAACATATTTACCCATATCTATGAAAACGCACCGGAACGGATGCATGTTTTCCGGGAAGTGCTGGCAGCCAGATCCGGCAGCGGCATCTTTGACTTTCCCGACACGGAAAACAGCAAAGCCCAGCAGATGCTGCTGGCGTGGGACACGGTCGATTTCGCAGGACGCAGGCTCAAGGTCTGTCTGGCCGTATCGGGCGATACCGTCAACGAGGTAATGCAGCGTCAGGCCCGCTGGCGCATCGCCGCGGGGGTACTGTTTCTGGTGGGGCTGGTGCTGGCAAGCACACTCATCATCTACCGGTCGGGGCTTGCCAAAGTGCGGGAAAATGAAGAGCGCCTGCAGATGGCTCTTACCGGCAATCAGGACGGGCTGTGGGACTGGAACATACCGGACGGCAGAGTTTACTATTCTCCCCGCTGGAAAGAAATAATGGGACTTGAAACCGACCAGCAGCTGTCATCGCCCGAAGAATGGTCATCGCGCATTCACCGCGCCGACAAAGAAGAGGTGACAGCCCACCTGCAGGAGCATCTGCGGGGCGGTGTCCCTTACTTTCAGACAGAGCACCGTGCGGTGCGCGCCGACGGGGCTGTCATCTGGGTGCTGGAGCGCGGAGCCGTCATAAGCCACGACCGCGAAGGGAAACCCGCCCGTCTGGTAGGCACCACCACCGATGTAACAGCGCGGCGGCAGGCCATGATGGAACGCGACATGCTGTTCCGCAACTCCATAGACCTGCTGGCCATCACGGATGTTGAAGGCAACATACTTGAAGCCAATCCGGCATGGGAAAACATGCTGGGCTGGACCGCTGAAGAGCTGCGCCTGCCGCCCTGTTTTGATTATGTGCACCCCGATGATGTACCCAAGGCTGCGGAAAATTTTGCTTTGCTGATGAAAGGCATTCCCGTACGGGCGCATGAAGGCCGTTTTTTAAAAAAAGAAGGCAGCTGGATTTGGCTTTCGTGGAACGTGCTGCCCGACATGCAGCCCCGGCGCATCTATGTAACCGCACGTGACATCAGCAGGCAGAAGGCACACGAGCGCAGGCTGCATGAACAGGCATCCACGGACGAGTTGACAGGCATATTCAACCGACGCCGCGTGCTGGACATCGGCAAAGCCGAAATGGCCCGTTCACGGCGCTTCGGACGCCCGCTGGCATGCCTCATGATAGACATAGACCACTTTAAACAGATCAATGACACATACGGACACGTGGCGGGTGATGCCGTGCTGCGGGGGGTCACGGCCACGCTTTCGGCCGGCCTGCGCCAGAGCGATACGCTGGGCCGGCTGGGGGGCGAAGAGTTCATTGTCTTCATGCCCGAAACAGATGCCGAGGGGGCAATGCATACAGCGGAAAGGCTGCGGCAGGCCGTGGAACAGAGTTCGGTGCTGATGGACGGCGAAGGAGCCAGTCCCGGCATTACCGTCAGTCTGGGCGTAACCGTGCTGGCGCCGGAAACGGCATCGCTGGATGCATTCATTGCTGCCGCCGATGCAGCCCTGTACCGTGCCAAGGAAAACGGAAGAAACAGAGTCGAATTTCAGAAATGAACGCAGCCCGCACTGCACTTTTATCTTGACGTTGGCGCTGTAATATGATGCTAGGCTTTTTTTAAATTGATATCCCCCCGGATATGCCAAGGAGAACCACATGCCCGATATGTTCGATCAGGCCAGCGATCTGGAAACGCGGGAGCGTGAAGCCGCCATTTCCATGGCCCGCAGCAGACTGTCCGGCGGTCCCGGTCCGGAATGGATCGACGGCCGTCCTCACTGCCGCGAGTGCGGAGAAGAAATTCCTGCCGCACGTATCAATGCCCTGCCCAACTGCAGCCTGTGCCGCGATTGTCAGCAGGAAATGGAAAATAACTGATTCACAGACGACAATACCGCTGCGCCCTGAGGCTTTTCAGAATGCTCTGTTTTTAAAAGCGCCTTGCCCGATCATTGCATTTCCTGTATTGCCAATATTCTGAAGTCCGTTATCATGGATTTTGGCACACAGCGGGGAACAATGCTCAGCAAACGTTCGCACCATGTGCGACCAGGCATCCTGACAAGGCTTATGCGTAACAGAGATTTTTTCTATTCGGTTGTATGGAACCTGCTGCTCATCACAGCAGGTTCCTGTATTTTTGCGGTTTCTCTCAAAAGTCTGGCCACGCCTCAGCAATTTGTACCGGGCGGGGTTTTCGGCTTTGCTTCGCTTATCTATTACAAAACGGGATGGCTGGACACAGGTACGCTCAACCTGCTTCTGAATATTCCCATTTTTCTTTTCGGGTATTTCAAAATCAGCAAGCGTTTTGTGCTGTACAGCCTGTACGCAACAGTACTCACATCGGTACTGTTTTCGCTGACAAACTTCACCATTCCCATTCATAACCAGCTGTATGCAGCCGTGGCCGCGGGTGCGCTCAGCGGTTTCGGTGCCGGCATAGTGCTGCGCTCGGTGGGGTCCAACGGCGGCATGGACATCGTATCCATCCACCTGATGCAGAAGTATAATATCGGCGTGGGCAAGACGTCGTTTGCCTACAACCTTGTGCTGTACCTCATCACGGCCACGTATATGAATCCCGATGTGGTGGTGGCATCCATCATCATGGTTTTCATCACATCGGCCACGGTGGAATACACGCTGTCGCTTTTCAACCAGCGCAAGGTTGTCTTCATCATTTCGCAGGACGCTGAAGCCATCTCCAACCGCATAATGAAAGAACTGCACCGCGGGGCAACCATACTCAAAGGGTACGGCGCCTACACCCGCACAGAACGCAATGTTCTGATGAGCGTGATAAACAACATCCAGCTGAAAAAACTTGAAGAAATAGTTTTCACAACCGACCCGAACGCGTTGTTCATCGTGGAAAACACGTTTTCGGTAATCGGAACCGGATTCGGCCAGCGCAAACGCTACTAGCCGCAATCCTGACGACCAATACGGAGTTGAGCATGAAACGCAGTGAAATCAACGCTCTGATAAAAGATACCAAAATATTCTTTGACGCTCTGGGGTTCCGCCTGCCCCGCTGGGCCGGATGGAAGCCCGCGGAATGGAAAGGCAAAGGCGGGCTGGAAGTGGTGCAGAACATGCTGGGCTGGGACATAACCGACTATGGTGCCGGCGACTTTGAAAAAAAAGGACTGATTCTTTTCACCATCCGCAACGGTAACCATGCAGCGGGACATCCCAAGCGCTATGCCGAAAAAATCATGGTGGTCCGCGAAGGACAAGTCTGCCCCATGCATTTTCACTGGTCCAAGACAGAAGATATCATCAACCGCGGCGGAGGCAATCTGGTCATCGAACTGTACAACTCCGACAAGGACGAACAGCTTGCCGATACCCCGGTCACTGTACTCATCGACGGCATTCCGCAGACTGTTCCGGCAGGGGGCACTGTCATCCTTGAACCGGGTGAATCAATCTTTCTGCCGCAGGGCATGTACCACCGGTTTTACGGTCAGCAGGGGCGCGGCAAAGTGCTGGTGGGTGAAGTGAGTTCGGTCAACGATGACAACACCGATAACCGTTTTCTGCACAGCATGCCGCGTTTTCCGCAGATAGAAGAAGATGAGGAGCCCGTGCACCTGCTGGTAACCGACTATCCCGCATGGGTGTAGCCTGCATTTACAGCCCTGCAGAACCTCATGTACTGCCCGTCGTCACAGGCCGCTCCCGCAAGAGAGCGGCCTTTTTTATCCGCATCTCCGCCGGATAAAAAGCAGCCGCAGCGTAATGCATGCCAAAGCCGCAGCGACCGGCGAAAAAGCACCCCTTTGCATCTTCCGCTGCGCGGGCACAGTGCGGGCCGCCCGATGCTCCGGCGTGTGGAGAGCAGGCAGCCTGCGGCGGGCAGGCTTATTTTTTACGTATAGGGCAGAAAAGGCGCGGAAAATTATCAGGGCAGCAGACGCAGTGCTGCAGGCATCGGCGGCATGGCCCCGTGCGCACCGCACACATACGCGGCCACACTGGCTGCACGGGCATGTATCTGCTCCGGCGGCAGGCCGCACAGCCATCCCAGCGCCAGCGCGGCGGTAAAGGCGTCTCCCGCCCCCACGGTATCCGCCACCTCCACCATTTCGCCGGCATGCTCGTGGCAACTTTCGCCGGTCATCAGCACGCTGCCCTGTGCACCGCGGGTCAGCGCCGCGGCCTGCAGCCCGAAACGGGTCACCAGAGCATGCAGCGCCGCACGGCGCGCAGCTGCATCGCGCAGCACATCCGCCACGCCCAGAGCAGGGGCCAGCACGTCCAGTTCTTCTTCATTAAGTTTAAACACATCAGCCAGCTGCAATGAATCCTGCACCACTTCAGGGCTGTAAAAATTCTGCCTCAGGTTACAGTCAAACACCCGCAGCACAGCAGCATCAGCCGCCTGCAGAAACGACCGGACAGCCGCACGTCCGGCCGGAGTGCGCTGACACAGCGTGCCGAAGCAGATACATGCGGCCCCGCCTGCCAGAGTGTCCTCAGCGCGGGCGGCAGGCAGAAAATCCCATGCCACATCATCGGGAAAAACATATGAAGCCGTCCCCTGTGCGGAAAGCAGAACATCCACACGTCCGGTGGGATGCAGCGGGTCAACGCTGATACGGCTTACATCCAGCCCCTGTTCCGCAAGCAGACGGCACGCCCTGCGCCCCGCATCATCATCGCCCACGCGCGAGACAATCATACCCTGCCCGCCCAGTGCATTAAAATGATAGGCGAAATTAGCCGGAGCCCCCCCAAGCTGCGGCCCGTCGGGCAGCATATCCCACAGCACTTCTCCCAGTCCCACGCCAAGCGGTCTGCGCATTGTCGGTCTCCTCCCTCGGCATAACGGTCTCTTGCCGCATGCGCAGAATATGCGATAGGGTCAGTATCATCAATACTCTCAGCCCCAAGGAGCACCCATGCCTCAGGCGGTTATTTTCGATTTGGACGGTGTCCTGCTTGATTCCGAACCCATGCACATGCAGGTGCAGGACAATATGGCTGCCGAACTGGGATTCAAAATGACCAGAGCAGAACATCTCGCTTTTGTAGGCATTTCTCCCCTTGCCACATGGGAACAGCTGTGTGCCAGACACGGCCTGCCGCAGAATCCGCAGGAACTGGCGGAGGAACAGGGCCGCCGGTATCTTGCCCAAGCGCTGGAAAAAGCAGTCCCGCGCTCCGGACTGCTGCCCCTGCTGGACTATCTGCAGGCCAGAGACAAGCCGCTGGCCGTAGCATCATCCAATCAGCGCGAAACAGTTGATGCGGTACTGGGCAAGCTGGGAGTGCGCGATTTTTTCCGGGCGGTTGTGACAGGAAGTGATGCAGAACGCAGCAAACCGTGGCCGGATATATTTCTGAAAGCCGCCCGTCTGCTCCGCGCACTGCCCGCAGACTGCCTTGTCATCGAAGATGCCGCCACAGGCGTTGCCGCCGCGCGTTCTGCCGGCATGCGCTGCATCGGACTCTGCGTGCCCGATGCCCCCTTTCAGGACCTGTCATCAGCAGACATCACGGTCTCTTCTCTCGACGAGATCATTCCCCTGCTGGAAAACAAAAGCTGCCGCTGCGGCTGAAAAGCCCAGAAAATTCACCTGCCCTCTGTTCATCAGGCCGCCGGTGCGTTACACTGACAGCTAACCGTATAAAATGCGCCATACAGGGCCGTCACCGGCGGCACCATAAGGAGACGCTTATGAACTTCACCGATATTCTTGCAAAACGCCGCTCTGTAAACTTTTTTGATCCTGAAGCCGAAGTCAGCGACGCCCAGATACGACGCATCATAGAAAAAGCAGCGCTGACGCCTTCCAGCTTCAACCTGCAACCCTGGAATGTCATGATTTTCCGGGATTCTGCCGACAAACACACGCTGCGCAAGCTGGCCATGGATCAGCCCAAGGTTTCTGAAGCCCCCGTGGTGCTGGCCATACTGGGCGACCGCAACGGCTGGCAGGAAGGGCACCCCGTGGTGGAACGCAACTTTAAAGAAATGGTTGCCGCTGGCGGTATGAAGCCGGAACAGCACAACTGGTTCATCAACGCCTGCAAGGGACTGTACGGTAAAAATGAAGAAACAGCACAGGCGTTCGCCCTGAAGAATGCAGGATTCTTTGCCATGTCACTGATGTACGCCGCTGCCGATGAAGGACTGGACACACACCCCATGGACGGTTTCGACCACGACGGGGTCCGCAGTGCGTTCAATATACCTGACAGGTTCTGGATTCCCCTGCTGTTGTGCGTAGGCCACTTTGACAGCAGCAAGACCCTGCTGCCCCCCAAATGGCGCAAAAGCTACGAAGATATCGTGGTCAGCTTCGGCGACTGATAACTGCGGTAGCTGAAGCCCCCGTAAACACCTTACTGCAACCGGTGGGGGCCGGAAAAATGCCCAACCGGAAAAAAATCGAAGTCGGAGAAATATCCGGGCCGGAAAATATCCGGCCCGTTTTTGTGCTTCCGCTGCGTACACAGCGGCCGACAGGGCCGGACAGCACCGCCCGCAGGAGGCAACGGAGCCGGACAGACCCTTTTTTCTTCGCCCCGCCGGACGTTCATCCGGCGCGCGGCTCCGGCAGCGGGCCCATGTGCAGCGCCTGCACATGCCCCTGTCAGCAGAGCACAAAAAATCCGGCTCCGTTTTAAAAACGGAGCCGGATTTCATTTCAGCTGTACCAGATCAGCCCGCTGAAGGAACAGCGGCACAAAGCATGTTTTATCGCAGCGGGCCTGCCATTTCGGCTATACGCAGGCAGGTTTCCGCCTGATTCAGTGTATACAGGTGCACACCGGGTGCCCCGCCGTCCACCAGCCGCCGGATCATATCCGCGGCGAACTTTGTGCCCAGTTCTTTCACGGCGGCCGCCCCGCCCTTGGCGTCGGCCTCTTCCAGCTGCAGATAAAATCTGCCGGGAATATTGGCTCCGCACAACGAAAGAATACGCCTCACCGACTCGAGAGACTGGATAGGCAGAATACCGGGCAGAACAGGACTGGTCACCCCCATGGCCCGCAACTGGGCCACAAAATGAAAATATTCGCGCACATCAAACAGCAGCTGGCAGACAATGAAATCGCTGCCCGCGTCAATTTTCGCCTTTGTCCAGTGCAGATCCTCTGCAAAGCTGGCAGACTCCGGATGCGCGGTGGGATATCCGGCAACCCCCACACACATTTCCGGAAACTCGGCGTTCACAAACTCCACAAGGTCGGAAGCATGTCTGAACTCGCCGTCGTCCCAGCTGAAACCGGCATCAGCCGGAGCATCTCCGCGCAGGGCAAGCACATTGTCCACGCCGATATCTCTCAGCTGACTGACAAAGCCGCGTATCTTATCTTTGGTGGCGCCCACGCAGGTCAGGTGCGGCATGGGTTCCAGATCAAGGTCCTGCTTGAACCGGCGGGTAATCTCGAACGTGTTGTCCTGCGTGCCCCCGCCCGCGCCATAAGTCACGGAGCAGAACACAGGGTTCAGAGCCATCAGCCTGCCGACGTTGGCAAAAAATTTCGGCCACATCTCCGGATTTTTCGGAGGAAAATATTCCAGAGAATAAAACGGGCCGTCATGCTGTCCGATCAGGTCTTTGATTTTCACGTCTGAATCCTTGTTACTGCGCAGATGCGCCGTTGCTGTTGTATGCTGCCACGTTACGCCGGCGGGATGCATAGTGCGTCCCTCATGAACGAACGATATATCAAGATAGCCTTATATGTCAATATCGACCTATTGTAATATTTACTTTACCCCCGCGCGGGGTGGACAATCATGCCACATCAGCGTAGCTGAAACAGCGCAAAGCACATAGGCGGCGCGTGTTGCCCCGTACAGGGTAACGCCACCCCGCACGCCGTGCAAGGCGCATGGCGCCCCTGATGCGGCACGTTTTTTCAGATTAATCACGGAGAAAATCTATGTTCTGGTGGCAATGGTCTGTTCTTCTGGTTGCGGCGGTGCTCGCTGCCATAGGCTTTCTGTGTCCCCCGCGCGGTGCGGCCGGTCAGGTGCTGCGCATTATTCTGGCATGGATACTGCCCTATACGCTCATCACCGTAGCGTTCTGTACAGGTTACATTCAGTCCATGTGGATGGCCGCCCCGTATCTGGCTGTTGCCTACGGGCTGTACATCAGCTTTGTGCGCAAGCACTTCGGCTGAACCGCAGCCGGCTGCACACCTCTCTGTATCCGGCGCCATTGCTTCCGGCAGCGCTTTGCCCTATGGTGCATGGCATTTCCGGAGACAACATGCCGCGTTTTCAACTCCCCCGCCGCAGGGCCGCATCACCGCATAAAGACAGCCCCCCGGCCGGAAAGCACCTGCTGCTCCGGCTGGCCGTACTGCTTTGTGCGGTTTTTTTCGTACCTGCCGGAGCCTGCGCGTCCGGAAACGCCACTGCGGGCAGCAACATCAGCCGGATGGCTACCAACGGCACAACCGGCACCCCTCTGCATTGGATTTCAGTAGCGCAGGGACTGGAACTGGCGGAATCCTCTGCTGTTTTCCGCGACACAAGCGGTACAGTGGCCCTGCTGCGCATCGACCCCCGCCACTATAGTCTGCAGCTGTACACCATATCGGAACAGGGGGGACCGCCGCAGACGCCTTCTGAATGGGCGGCGCTGTACAACCTTGATGCCGTAATCAATGCCAGCATGTTTCTGCCGGACGGTTCCACAAGCACAGGATACATGCGCAACGGCACCGCCGCCAACAACAGCCGCATAAACCAGCGGTTCGGCTCTTTTCTAGTGTTCTCCCCTCTGCCCCCGCATGCTGCGGCAAGCGACGGGCAGCCCCCCGCAGGCGGGACACAGCCTGACCCGTATGCGCCTGCCGCCGCACATACCACCGCAGCGCGGAATACCCCGAATGATGCGGGCAGTGACAATCAGCAACTTCCCGCTGCGGATGTGCTCGACAGATACGCCGACGACTGGCAGACCCTGCTGCCGCGCTACCGCGGCGTTGTACAGAATTTCCGGATGATAAGCGCCGACAGAAAACCTCTCTGGCCGGAGGAGGGGGACAGCTTCAGCATTGCCGCCATCGGCAAGGATACACAGGGACGCATTCTGTTCATTCACAGCCGGGCGCAGACCACGGTACGCGAACTTTCCGAATATCTTCTGGATATCTGTCCTTCACTGGGGGCCACCATGTATGTGGAAGGCGGCGCGCAGGCAGCACTGCACCTGAGTACCCCGGCCCTGACCCGCAGCTGGGTCGGCCGTGCAGGCAGCAGTTTCTGGTATTCCGCCACCGGACAATGGCCGCTGCCCAACATCATCGGCATACGCAAACGCAGTGCACAACTGCGCCCCGCAGCCACATCCCGCTCCCGCTGACATACCGGCAGACAGCAGGGGTGTGCGCCTTGCCGCCGCATGCTCCGGTGTCCGGCACAGCTTTTCCGCCGGTCGCGCATCCGCCCGAGCAGCCCCTGCCCGGCTATCGCCGGATATCACCAGATATCGCCCGACATCGCCCGATATCTACACTGACATCTGCGCAGCATCTGTACTGATACCTGCCCGAATATGCGCGGCTATCTGCACCGCTATCTGTACAGATGCGGCGCAGGTCTTTGCTGCGGTGCACGCACACCTGCCCCGCGCCTTCACCGGAAAGATAATGACATACGCCATCTGATGCCGCGCCGCACATCTGCGGAATCCCCGCCTTGCGGCAGACAGCAGCCTGCCTCATTGCCGCCGCAGGCTCTTTCCGGCACCCCGCAGCAGTGCTGCAGCCTTTTGCAGAGCTGAATTCTCCCCTTCCGGTCCCTTCTGCTCACCGTCAACTGCGCATACAAAAAGGCCGCCCGCATGCGGACGGCCTGTCACATACATTAATGCAGCGCCGGAACTGCTCAGCTGGAAAGCCATTGCTGCAAAGCAGCCAGCTGAGCCGCCACCGATGCCGGTCCGGTGCCGCCGTGTGTGCAGCGGCGTTCCACAGCGGCACGGTAATCCAGCACGGCGAAAACATCTTCGCCGATCAGGTCCGATACCGAATGGAATTCCTCAAGGGTAAGGTCTTCAAGCCCTTTGCCCCTGTCTTCTGCCAGCGCCACGGCATTGCCGGTGATATGGTGCGCATCGCGGAAGGGTACTCCTTTACCGACCAGATAATCGGCAAGTTCGGTGGCATTGAGAAAACCCGCCCGAAGCGCATTTTCCATGCGCCGCGTGTTGAAGCGCAGTGCTTCTACCATGCCGGCCATTATTTCCAGCGAAGCCGAAACCGTCCGGTCCGTGTCGATGAAAGGCTCTTTGTCTTCCTGCAGGTCACGGTTGTACGTCATGGGCAGCCCTTTGAGCGTGGTCAGCAGCGACATGAGCCCGCCGTAGACGCGACCGGTCTTGCCGCGCATTATTTCCGCCACATCGGGGTTCTTTTTCTGCGGCATGATGCTGGAACCGGTGGCATAGGCATCAGGCAGAAATATGTACCCGAAGTTGGGATTGGCCCAGAGGATTATCTCTTCACACAGGCGCGACATATGCGCCATGATCAGCGAACCGCAGAACTGTGCTTCCAGCGCGAAGTCCCTGTCGGAAACGGCATCCATGGAGTTGTTGAACACACCGTACATGTCCAGTTCGGCGGCAACGGACTGCGGATCAAGCGGATACGTCGTACCGGCCAGTGCCGCAGCCCCCAGCGGGCATATGCGCACACGCCGGTCGCAGTCTTCCAGCCGGTCGTAATCCCGCCGCAACATCCATGCGTAGGCAAGCAGATGCTGGGCAAGACTGACAGGCTGAGCCGCCTGCAGATGCGTGCAACCGGGCAGCAGCGTGTCTTTGTGTTCATGCGCCTGAGCAGTCAGCGCGGCAATGACACCCCGTACCAGATTCTTCCATACGCGGATTCTGTCCGAAACAAACAGCCGGAAATCAAGGGCCACCTGATCGTTGCGGCTGCGGCCGGTATGCAGGCGTCTTCCGGCGTCGCCCACCAGTTCGGTAAGGCGGCTTTCAATGTTCATGTGCACGTCTTCCATCTCGGTACGCCACACAAACTCACCGGATTCAATCTCTTTGCGTATCTGTTCCAGCCCTTCGGTTATGCGTCCGGCATCCCCGGCGGAAATGACTCCCTGCCGCGCCAGCATACGAGCATGAGCCTTGGAACCGGCGATATCCTGAGCGTACAACGCGCGGTCGTACGAAACGGACTCGGTGTATTCCTCCACCAATCCGGCGGTGCGCTCACGAAAACGCCCGCCCCACAGCTTGCCCGCAGTCATGTCAGCTTCTCCTGCCGTAACCCTGAATGCGCAGACTGTTCAGGCGGATAAAGCCGGCGGCGTCTGCCTGATTGTAAACTTCATCTTCCTCAAAGGTCGCAAGATCCATGCGGTACAGTGAATACGGCGACTTGCGGCCCACGGGCACGACATTGCCTTTATACAGCTTCACGCGCACTGTTCCGGTCACGTTTTCCTGTGTCTTGTCTACCAGAGCCTGCAGGGCTTCGCGCTCCGGCGAGTACCAGAAACCGTTGTACACGGCCGCGGCGTAGCGGGGTATCAGGCTGTCGCGCAGATGCAGGGCTTCACGGTCAAGGCATATGCCTTCGAGGTCGCGGTGTGCCGCATGCAGCACGGTGCCGCCGGGGGTTTCATACACACCGCGCGACTTCATGCCCACAAAACGGTTTTCCACCATGTCCAGACGTCCCACACCGTGCTTGCCGCCAAGTGTGTTCAGCGTTTTGATGATGGCGGCAGGCGACATGGCCTGACCGTTGATTGCCACGGCGTTGCCTTTTTCAAAATCGATGGTGATGTATTCCGGCTCGTCAGGAGCCTGCTCTACCGGTACTGCCATGATATAACTGCCCGGTCCCGGCTCGTTCCACGGGTCTTCCAGTTCGCCGCCTTCAAAGCTGCAGTGCAGCATGTTTCTGTCCATGCTGTACAGTTTGCGGTTACCGGCAGAAATAACGGGAATATCATTTTCTGCAGCAAAGTTGAGCAGGTCGGTACGGGAGCGGAAATCCCATTCGCGCCACGGAGCAATGACCTTGAGCGACGGGTCAAGTGCGGCGGAAGCCAGCTCGAACCGCACCTGATCGTTTCCTTTGCCGGTGGCACCGTGGGCCACTGCCTGTGCTCCTTCCGCGTGGGCTATTTCCACCAGACGACGGGTAATGAGCGGACGGGCGATGGAAGTGCCCAGCAGATAGCGGCCTTCGTAAATGGCGCAGGCACGCATCATGGGAAAAATGAAATCGCGGGCGAACTCTTCGCGCAGGTCTTCCACATAGGCTCTGGTGGCCCCTGTGCGCAGCGCTTTTTCATCCACGCCGTCCAGATCTTCCTCCTGCCCCAGATCGGCAGTCAGCGTCACCACTTCGCAATCATATGTCTTGGCAATCCACTTCAGGATGACCGACGTATCCAGCCCGCCGGAATAGGCAAGCACTACCTTTTTGATTTCTTTACCCATGATATATCCTCAGCTCTTTTATTTCCCGCCGGACGCGCGAAGCGCCCTTACTGAAAACGGGGCGCCCCGCGCCCCGTGGTGGTACAACCGTCATCTGCGCAGCAACGGGCGGCGCAGGTTCAGCCCTAGCCTTCCATCACCCACTCGATAAGGGCTTTCTGCATGTGCAGGCGGTTTTCCGCCTGATCCCAGACAATGGAAGCAGGGCTTTCAAAAACATCTTCCGTCACTTCTTCACCGCGGTGCGCGGGCAGACAGTGCATGAATCGGGCATCGGGCGCAGCCTTTGCCATCAGCGCGTCATCCACGCAGAAACCTGCAAATGCCTTTTCGCGCTTTTTCTGTTCTTCTTCCTGCCCCATGGAGGCCCATACATCGGTATTCACATAATGAGCGCCGTCCACGGCCATGGCAGGATCATGCGTGAGAAAAATTTTAGCACCGGCCTGCATGGCAAGCGCCAGCAGGTTTCTGTCGGGTTCGTAGCCTTCGGGGAATGCCATGAACAGCTCGAATTTGAAGAAAATCGCGGCTTCGATCCATGAGTTGGCCATGTTGTTGCCGTCACCCACCCATGCCACACGCACTTTTTCCAGATCAGGGGTGCGCTCGTATATGGTCAGCATGTCGCTCATCACCTGACAGGGGTGCCCTTCGTCCGTCAGCGCATTGATAACAGGAATGCTGCCGTATTCAACGAGTTCGTCTATTTTTTCCTGTCCGAATGTCCTTACGATCATCAGATCGTTGTATCTGGACAGAACGCGGGCTGTATCACGCAGGGGTTCGGAACGGCCCAGCTGACTTTCGGCCGGAGTCATGAAAATGGTCTTGCCGCCCAGTTGGTGCACGGCCGTTTCAAAAGACACGCGCGTGCGGGTAGATGCCTTTTCAAACAGCATGATGGCGCTTTTGCCTTCCAGCAGCGTGCTCCTGTGGCGGGAATCTTTCATTTCCTTGGCGCGGCGCAGTACGTCCCATGCCGCCTGATATCCGAGATCCCGAATTTGCGTAAAGTGCTTCGTCATGGCCAGTTCCTTTGTATGAATACTGCTGCGTTCAGGTGTCAGCCCTCAGCCGAAGAGAAACATTTAGGGCCAAAACCAAGGATTTGTAAAGTAAAGTCCGCCCGTCTTTTGGCACAGGTTCCTCTTGCGCACTATTGCAATCTGTGTGAAGAGTTTTTTGTCGCAAAGTTCGGAGGTTTGACGCATGGCGACCATACTTATCGCCGACGACGATCCGGTAACCCGGACCACGTTGTCCATAATGCTAGAGGACGAGGACCACGAGGTATACGAAGCTGCAGACAGCGCCGAAACGCTGGATCTGCTGGAAACAACCGAGCCTCATGTGGTTTTCATGGACATGGTGCTGCCCGACTGCGAAGCCGGAGAAGGCATCACCAAAGTGCGCCGGGCCGCCCCGGCCGTAACCATCATCGCCATGACAGGCCAGCCCGACACGGCCAGATTTTCGGCCATGGCCCGTGATGCAGGATGCAAGGAGTGTCTTATCAAGCCCTTTGAAAAAAACAGGGTGCTTGCCCTGACCCGCAAGGTGCTTGCCGCACGCGGTCACAAAGTCTGACCGCACTCCACCGCAATCAGCTCTTGCCTTTTTGTCCTGTACCTGAGCGGCCTTGTCTGTTTCTGAAAGGCCGCCACGGTTTTTTGCGTCTTCAGCACAACAATGCCGCAAGAGTGCCGCAACAGTTTCATACATGAGCATTCCCTGTATTGACCTGTACAGTGAAGTATGCTCAAAGTCCGCCCATCATGCATACCCAATTTTCCAGCACCCGTCGCGAAAACGCCTCGCGCCGCGATGTCAGCATACTCATTCCCGCTTACAAACCCGACTGGTTCGCCGAGTGTCTCGAAAGTGCGCTGGCCCAGACATGGCCTGTAAAAGAAATCATCATTTCCGATGACTGTCCCACCGACGACATACGGCAGATAGTCACCCGCTACGAAGCTGACCCGCGCATACGCTACGCCCGCAATGCCGGTCCGAAAGGTCCGTGCGGCAACTATCTCAACCTTGCACGGCTCAGCGATGCGCGCTGGTTCAAATTTCTCGATGACGACGATGCGCTGCTGCCTGACGGGCTGGAGCGGCTCATGCATCATGCCAAGGGCAGAACTTCTGTCGTTACCGGTGCGTGCCAGCTGGTGGATGCGCACGGCGACGCAGGCATGATGCCCGTAGATTCGCCCGAATCGGTAAACGGCCGCAGGCATTTTATCCGGTGCAGCCGCCGCCCGCCCGAAGGCCTGTTCTCGCGCATGCTTTTCCGGGCCGATGTGGTGCAGTCCGTTCTGGATGAAGACCTGCCGCAGTCGCTCATCAGTCTGGACGAAATGCTTGGCCTCATCGCTGCATTTTACGGCGATCCGGCCTATGAACATGCTCCTGTATGCCGTTACCGGCTGTCGCCTGCAGGCTATTCTCGCCTGACCACGCCGCAGGTGCTGCTGGACGACATGGCCTGTGTGACAGTGCCCTTCCGCATGGCGGCGGAACGCAAGTTTCTGCTGCCCAAAGAGCTGGGAGAATGGCGTACCGGCATGTTGACGCAATACACGCGCCGCAGCCTGCACAAGTATCTCGACAGCGGCGATCTTGCCGGAATGAAAGAATTTCTGCGACTCATGCGCCAGCGCTTCGGCACCGGCGACACATTGCGCTGCTGCGCGGCTTCCGGCCTGTTGCGGGCTGCGGCCAGCCGTTTTCTGCTGCGCCGCAACCGGTAACCGCAGCGGAAATTTCCCTTTGCGCGGACTGTGTCAGGACATCTGAATACACGGCAGGCAACGCGCAGGACGTACAGCACCGCCTGAGAAACAGCCGGTTTCATCTGGCCGTATCCGGTCCGCCGGAAATAGCCAGCCCGGAAAAAGTGCCCGCTGAGCGCAGACAACGGCGCGGACAACGGCGCGGACAACGGCGCGAACCACAGGCCCCCTTTAGCCTGCAGGCCGCGCTTACCGGTCTGCAGCTTTTGCGCTACCGTCCGGCTTTTTTTCAGCCTGCCCGGCGCCTGTGCGGCGCCTCCTTCATCCGGCTGCCGGTGTCTGCATGTCCGGAGTACCTGATTCCACGCCCCGCGGACATTCTGCACAGGGCATCCCTCTTGTCCGCAGCGCTGCCGCAGCGTATACAGCAGACATGACATCTTTCGCTTCTTCCCACGCAATCCATTCAAGCCCGCTGCGGCACTACCGCCGCCAGCACGCTGCGCGTCAGAACCATGTTTCGTTTCAGGTAGTTGTTGATGAAAGCGATCTATGGATAACTGCCCCGTGCAATATGCACGACCTCGCTGCTGCCACGGTACGGCAGCTGCGCGGCAGCATACACGCATGGTCGGCCCTGCATCCGGAGTTTGCCCACAGTCTGACGCCCGTTGCGCCCGCCGCGGGAGCGCCGCCGGTGATCCGGCGCATGATCCGCGGAGCACAGGTGGCCGGTGTGGGGCCCATGGCCGCCGTGGCCGGCACCATAGCCCAGATGGTGGCCGAAACCCTGCACGCGGAACTGCGTACCCGCAACAGCGGCGGCACACCTGACAACCATGACGTGCTGGTGGAAAACGGCGGGGATATATTCATGATCTCTGCGCAGGACCGCACGGTAGGCCTGCTGCCCGATCCTGCTTCATCGGCGGTTATCGGCTTTGCCGTTCCGGCAGAGGCCATGCCGCTGTCCGTCTGTTCTTCATCGGCCACCATAGGGCACTCGCTCAGTCTGGGCCACGGAGAACTGGCCAGTGTGGCTGCGGCTGATGCCGCCGTGGCCGACGCAGCCGCCACGGCATTCTGCAACATGCTGCGCACCGCAGACGATGTGCAGCGCGTCACCGCCCGTGCCGAAACTCTGAAACAACACGGAGTGCGGGCGGTATTTGTCCAGTGCTGCGGCAAAATAGGCATATGGGGCGACCTTGAACTGACCGCCGTGGCATAAACACAATACGGCGCGCTCCTGCCGGAACGCGCCGCACCGTTTGTGTGGCGGACAGCCGCCGGAATATGCAGACAGGCTCAGCCTTCCAGCCCGTCTTTGATGCTTTTGAAAAGAGCGAGAAGAAAATTATCCGGCACATCCTCACCGTCAATACACAGACTGCAGAGCTGGGTTACGGTGTTGCCGCTGGGGGTGGTGGTGCGCACCACGCGCAGCTCGTGCCTGTGCTGCTGAGTGCCCGCCGCATCCCGCGAATGGATGACAAGCAGCCACTGGCCGTTGCTGTACTGCCATTCCATGCCCTGCACTTTCTGCGAACCGGCGTTGCGCTCAATAAGCTGTATCAGCATGGCCAGCGTAAAAGGCTTGCCCCTGCCGACCACACCGATATATTCGCCCCCGCGGTGTATGACCAGCGGTCTGCCCAGAAACGAAGCAGGCGGGCGCGGCGCGGCACCGCCGCTACGGCCCGAGGATGCCCCGCGGGCGGAACCTTCTGTCCGGTCTCCTGCTGCACGGTACGCACCGCCGGCGCGCAGAATTTCCATTTCCTGTTCCAGCCTGCGTATGGTCTCTTCATACCGCGCAGCCTGTTCGTCACGCTCATGGCGCAGGGCTGACAGTTCGTCACGCAGTGCGCCTATCTCCTGCCGGAATCCCGCCTGTGCTTCAAGCAGGCCCGACATTTTTTCCAGCACTCCGGAAAGCTCCTGCACAAAACCTGCTGACGCGCCGTCAAACCCTGCCGCCCCTGCCCCCGACAGACCGGCATGGTGCACACCGGCGTAGCCGTCACGTTCCGAAAGATGCGCCTCTATCTCTTCCGCCGACAGGTTACGCTCAAACATTTCCCTGATCTCCTTAAAAAGAGTAACGGCCTCGGGCGGATATTTTACTCTCCGCCCTTTTCCTCCGGCAGTGGGAATAAAACGGGCAAACCTGTCCTTGTAGTAGACAATGCTTGATGGCGGCACATCCAGACGGCGCCCGATTTCGCGCAAGCTCAATAGTTCTCTGGCCATGACTACTCAGATGTTGTTCATTAACTGATCACTTACTATAACCCCATCATATATATGCCAGTCAAGGATTGTTCATAACTATCATGTACTAAAAAACAACTGAACAACATTAAATATAAAAAATAATACGATCAATATCAAAATGTTATGTCGTAAAATTTATCATATAAGCAACAATTGAACTAACATTACGGCTGTCATCCGCGGGGTCTGCCGACCACTGGAAAGTCATAGCAATTCCTGATAAAATATATTCACCGACACTAACAAAGGGATGTACATGGCTCGAAAAACCAAAGAAGAAGCTGAAAAAACCCGTCAGCTTCTGCTGGATTGCGCACTGACGGTATTCCTGCGCAAAGGTTACTCCGCAACTACTCTGAACGACATTGCAGAAGAAGCAAACCTGACCAGGGGCGCTGTCTACTGGCATTTTAAAAATAAAGTAGACGTTTTTTCCGCCGTCATGGACAAAGCGTTCGACCCCATTTCAAGGCTGGTCCGCCATATTCTTGAGCGGGGCGGAGACCCCATGTTTGTGCTGACAGAAGTGCTGCAGCACTGGATGCTTAAGCTGGCAGTGGACGACACCATGCAGAAGGCGCTGGAGCTGGTGATGACCAAAACCGAGCACAGCGAAGAACTGTCCGAACACCACGAAAGGGTCATCCGGCAGGATCATGATTTCATACGTAATCTGGAAAGCGTCTTCCGGCGCGGCATAGCGGAGGGGCTGTTCCGCAGCGATCTTGATCCGGCAGTGTGTGCGGCCACCTTCATGGCGTTGTGTTCCGGTCTTGCCAGACTGAACATCAACCATCCCAGCGAACTGGACATGGCAAAGCACTGCACCATGGTTTCAGATATCTTTTTTTCCGGAGTCAAGGCGCCCTCCACCCGCTCCGAGTAATTGTACTACCCTTCATTGCTGTCACTCAGGCGGTACGGTTTGCACGCAAGCCGTACCGCCTGTCTTTTTCCGTTCCGCCGCACCGACCGGCGCCATACAGGGCACCGCCTTTACGGGCACCTCGCCGGTCCGCCGACGTGCCCCTGTCCATAAGCCGCCCTGCCGTGCCCCGCAGCACCACGACGGCCTTTCAGACACGTCCTCACTGCCTCATGGTGCATGCAGAAATCCGTACGCATTGCCGGAACACCCGATAAGGAAACGCATCCGGCAGCAGCGTCACCGCAAGCAACTTTCCCGGCATGAAACAGGCCTGTACGCCTGAACGCCCATGGAAACACGCGACACCGACACCGACACCGACACCGACAATGACAATGACAACGGCAACGGACACGCGGTCAAGCTTTTACAGAAGGCCGGCAGTCAGAAAAAGCCGGACACGGCAGACGGGGCGGCGGGCGGGCAGCACCAAAAAAGAAAAGGCCCCGCCTGCCGGGAAGAGCGGCTGGGCAGACGGGGCGGGGGAAGTATCCGGCCTGCCCGGGAAGGGAGGAGGCGCGGAATATTCCGGACAGGAAGGTGTGACGGAGAATTTCTTGTCCGGAATACACGGCGGTGAACACTGTGAAGGGGGTCATCCGCCATGTGTAAAGTCATATTTACATTTTTGTCGCATAGTGTAAAGGCCTGCACCGGAAAAAAGGTGGAAACTTTACATTTTACGTCTATCTGCACCTTACAGGCCATGTTTTTTAGGAGGAACAAGACCATCGGTGCTGTACCGGCTGCCGGAACACGCCCAGCACGCAGCCAACAAGCCGTACAAACTGACTATTCAAACAATTTTTCACCCAATTTTCGCCGGATGGCGTGCATCGTGTCGGGCAGATACTGTTTTTCCTTTTTTGTCAACAATATGTCAGGGTGCCATTCCGTGCCGCCTTGCACAGTTCAAAGGCGCACCGCGTGCAGCACACCGCGCAGTCCGTGCTCCGCAGCCGGACTGCATAACGCAGGGACGGACGGCGGCCTGCACGTTGCCCGCTAACAGGAAAAAGCCGGAGGTTGCGGGATGCCGCAATCCGCAACGGCATTCAACGGCAGCGTGGCTGCCGCAACACTCAGGCGGAACACTCAGCCGGAAAACTCAGCCGGACCACACGCGCCGCAGCGGCAAAAAAACAGCGGGGAGCAGATGCTCCCCGCAAATATCCGGACAAAGGATTTCCGCCGTCAGCCGCCCACCGCAGGAGTGCCGAAAAACGCCCCCGCAAGCGGATCACGCGTACTGCGCCGCTGACGACCGGTTTTGCGGACAGATCCGGCGTCCTGCACATTTCCTGTTGCCCCGCCGCCGGTGTGCCCTGCTTTTCCGGATGCAGCCATATGAAGTCTGCCGTCAGCCTCTTCCGTCATTTCCGCCAAGGCGTCATACCTGCCGCCGGTCGGTTCGCCGGTGGAGTCAGCAGGTATTCGTCTGCCGGGGCCATACGCTGCATTGCCCCGTTGAGCGCCCGCCCCTCCATCTGCAGATACCGCCCCGCCCGTGTCAGGTAACATTCCGGAAGATACGCCGGCAGCCTGCGCTCTGTCAGCGGGGCGCAACAGTTCACGCCCCAACCGCGCAGCATCAGTATAGGACGGATTATCCAGAGCATTCAACGCCTCTTCAACCATGCGCAGCTGCTCAGCCCTACGCGCCGCCGCGGCAGACATGTTCAGACCGGCCGCACTGACGGCGGCACGCAACCGCCCTCTTGCCGCAGGTTCCTCTCCGCGGGTCAGGGCTTCACGTTCCTGCCGCAGTATCCCGAATTCCCTGTCCGACAGCCTGTGGCGCAAAGCCCAGATATCCGTCTGCGGTGTCAGGGCAAGACGCGCGGTGTAAAAGGCATCCCAGTCAGTTTCCAGTCTGCCGTGCTCCGCCCTGCGGGCAGCTGCGGCAGACAGCATATCCCGCAGTTCCTCCGGCGCGTCATACACGGCGGCTGCGCGTCCGGCGGCGTCCGCCGCGCCGGAGAAACGCTCCCAGACAGCTTCCGCCTGCCCTTCGCGTTCCTGCTGCTGTCTGCGCTGCTGTTCCCGCCGCATGTCCCCTGCCATACTGCGGGCCATATCCTCCGCCCGGGTTGCCTTGCTGTCCGGTGCAAGAGGCTCCGGCGGCACACCGCGCTGCACATATCCGCGGGCCAGTTCGTGTGCTCTGGTCACATCCGCGGCAAAGTCCATTTCATGCCGCAGCCGCTGCATATCATCCGGTTCCAGCGCGTCTGTATGCCGCGCCAGCCATTTTTCCGCATTTCGGAGTGCCGCAGGGTCGGGAACACCGGTCAGCAGCTCGCCGCCGAAAGCCATATGGCGGGCCGCCTGCGCACAGGCGGCGGAAACAGCCCGCGCAGCCGCGTTCCGGCTGTCATCAGGGTCCAGACCTGCCAGCGCACCGCCCGCAAGCATTGTCCGGCGCACCTGTCCTACCCGTTCTTCCAGCAGCAGGTCACGTTCTTCCGTCGCTTCTGCCCGTGCCAGCACGCTGATATCCTGCAGCAGCCCGTCAACACGCCGCTGCACGGTCTCGTCCGCCAGCACACGGCGGCGCTCATTCAGTGCGCTGTGCCTCTGCTCTGTAAATAACGCCGCTGAAGGATACAGAATCTCATCCAGAGCACCGCGGGCAGCTGACGGCACAGCGGACCGGGCGGCAGCCACGGCTCTGTGCAGGGCATGCTCGCGCGGCGCATCGCCTTCCTCTGACGTGGCCGCACGCAAGGCCGCCTCGGCGTCCGTCGCCGCAAGCAGTACCTGCAGGGTGGTATCCGCGTCCGGGAAGCCACCGCCGGTCTCGCCCGCGCCGGAATCCTCAGGACGCCGCATACTTTCCGCTGCGTCTGAGGTTCCGGTGTCCGCCATGCTTTGTGCCGCACGGGTCAAGGAAGCATCCACGGTCAGTCCGCCCATATCAGCGCCCTCCGCCCAGCAGCGAACCTATGCCGCGGGCCAGCCCGAACAACGAATCATCGCTGCGCGAACGCCGCTGCAAAGACTGTCCGTAAGCCTGACTGCGGTACTGCCATGCACGCTGCCGCCCTTCGTACAGCGCCTCACGGGCCTGTTCCTCAAACAGAGCCTCGTCGCTCAACAACAGGTCCAGCGCGCTTCCCTCATCCACCCGTACCCCCTGCGAGGCCAGCAGTGCACGGCTGCGCCCCTGCTGCACTTCCCCCTTGCTGCGGATACTGTCAGCCCTGCGGGCCGCCTCCTGTTCTTCTGTCCGCGCCCGCTGCTCCATCATCTGCTGCTGATGCCGGTAGTATCCCTCATCGGCCCGGCTGCCGCTAACCAGCGTGCTGCCCACCAGCGCCGCCCCGACCACATTTTCCACTACGCACATATATCCTCCCTGCCGCTGTGACGTATAAAAGCAATCCACCGGCACGCAGGGGGAAGCAGCCCCCCGTGCAGCTGCGTCTGCCGGAAACCCGTCCGCCGCATCCAGCGTCCGGCTGTACGGTTCTGGCTGTCCACCGCATTCACCAGCAGCGGATAACGCCGGTGAAACGCCTCAAGCCAGCATAGTGCATGGCGCAGTATGCCGCGCGAACAAGCCCCCGCCTGTGCCGTTGCCACCAGCCACGGCATACCGGCCCTGACGCCGTCCACCTCTGCCAGCCCCGCAATACCGAAAACAGCCACGGGGCGGCACCGGAATACCGGCCCATGTCCGGCGTCCGCCCCTTCTGCCTGCCGCGTCTTTCTGTGCATGACCACCCATACGTCATCGCTGGCACGCACGCTGGCCAGCACCGCACCTGCGACGCTCAGTCCTGTCATGGCCATCGCTTCCCGTGCGTCCTGCCGGCGCATACGCGCCGTCACATACCGGATATGACGCGGCTGCGCCCTGCGCACCACCAGCTCCTGCGTTACCGCTCCCCCCCTGCCGTGACACACCATCCGTTCCGCCATACGACGCATCATCACCACTCCCCCAGTTCCAGCTGCGCGGTTACGGCAAGCACCGTAAGCGGCAGCGGGTCTTCCTGCCGCAGCACAATATGCGTACGCCCGCTGTGCAGACTTTCCACGGCTATGTCTTTTTCTCCGCTGAAAAGCGGCAGCGCCCTGCCGGCTTTGTCCGAGGCCATGCGGAACAGCACTTCTGACAGGGCTGTTCCCTGCGCACCTGCCCGTAACCCCATGGACTCGTGCAGTTCCACGCGCACCCGCGTCACCCTGCGTCTGCGGCCCTGACTGGAACCATCTCCCGTCATCACCTCAAAAGCCGTGGGTACAAGCTCGCTCACATACCCGAGCCCCACATGGACATGCCCTGCGGGAGTATCCAGTTCCACCGTGCCGCCATGCACCTTGCGCGGCGGATGCACCCATCCGTCGCAAAGAATCTGCACCGTCCGGCCTTCCAGATGATCAAGACCCCGGACGGCTGATACCGGTTCACCCACGCGGCTGAGCCCCGCATCCACATAAAACGCGGCGGCCGTGTCCGTGCCGCGCAGCACGGTTTCCAGCCGCTCGATGCTGCGCACCTCTTCCTGCCGTGTGCCGTTTTCATCGTGCAGCACCCGCACTCGACGCACCGAAAGCCACACTTCATCACCGTCATCGCCGGGAATGGCTGTGACCGCCTCCACAAACCCGTCCGTATCATGCCGGTGCCAGCCGACAACTTCATGTTCACGCAGAAAAGTCATGGCAGCCAGCGTACCGTCTGACAGCGCACACCAGACCACCGAAGCGGGTGACTGCTGGTAGCACCACGAAACAATGCGCCGTCCGCGCATGAGGTGCTCGGCAAGAATGGTCAGATCTCCGGCATCATATCCGTCCGATTCCAAAGCGTAACGGAATTCACGGACAGTGCGTCCGTCGCGCTGCACAAACAGAATGCTCTGTCCGATGACCAGCGGCATGAGACCTGCGGAACCGTGCATGGTGTCCCGGCGCAGCTGTGCGTCCACCGGTGTCAGCGGAGCGTCCCCCGAACCGGAAAGCTGCCATTCGCCACCCGCCGTGCCCACCAGAAGACGACGGGCCGGCATCATCCAGCGGATGCGGTTCACCCTGTCGGCGGCAATGGTCACCGTCACGGCGTCATCATCACGCAGCGGGCTGGATATGTTCATGCTTTCATAGTTGGCCGACTGGCTGCACCAGATGGTCTGAGGCTTTTCGTCTGTTCCGGCAAAACACAGCCGCTGCTGATAGAACTGCACACACCCCGGCCAGCGCCCTTCACCATCAAAGGGATTGCGATACTCCGGCGGCCCCTGACCGAAATCAGGCTCCGCACCGCGGTCTTCGTATGCCGGTACACCGGCGGCCTTGCCTATGTAGCCGTAGCTTCCGCCTCCGGCGATGCTCTTGTACACGCAATAGGCCCCCGCGCCTTCCACCGGCTGCCAGGTCAGACGCACCATGTCGCGTACATTCAGACTGGCCGCAGCGGTCACGTTCACCGCTTCGGACGGCAGACTCTCCTCGCCGCCATCCGGTGCCACGGCTGTCACAACATATGCGTATTCACGCTCGGCAGCGCCTCCGGCAGCGGCCGTCAGCCCCTGCGGAGCAGGCAGGCCCGCCCCGAATTCCAGCAGCGTTATGCGCCAGTCGTCATGAGCATGGCGCGCCAGCTTGCGGGGGGCGCACTGCCTGCATACCAGATACATGACATCGGCAGACTGGCAGTACTGCAGCGACTGCAAGGCGTCACCTTTCCACGGAGTTTCCACACATACGGGGCTGCCGTCGGCGCTTACCACCAGACCGTCATCCTTCCACACCCGCATGACGCCTTCCCCCAGCTCCAGCACGTAAGCCTGTTCCTGACTGAAGACAAAAGGCACCAGACGCACCGCAGCAGAACCCGCCGGCTGCAGGGGCAGCCCCGTGCCCATATGACGCATTCCCGGTCTGCGCACCGCGGCACCATGGGGGTACACCGTCATGTTACGCAGCGTTCTGCACCCCGCCGTATACCGCTGCTGGTCAATGCGCGAAGAAAGCAGAGGGGACAGCTCGCCGCCGTTGAAACTGTTGCGCGTCAGGGTGATGCGGCTCATATCCACCTCGCCCGCAGCCAGCCTTCATACTCCTGCGGGTCGGCATGTCCTTCACCCGCATCGGCTGTTCTGGCTGTATCCAGCGCTTTGTCCGCACCGTCACGCAAGCCAGCATACAGTCTGGTACTGCCCGTCAGTGCCACGGCCATGTCCGCGGCCAGCTTGCGGGCCAGCGCCTCTGCAAACAGTGCGGGAAAACAGGCCGTCTCCGTCACGCGCACCGTCATCACCGCGCGGGCGGGACTGGCATCGGTATACAGTATACCGCCCTCCACCACCTCGAATGTGCGTATGCCGGTTTCATCATCCGCCACGGCTGCTCCTCCCTGCAGCACACCGGCAGCATGCTGCAGCACTCTGCGCACCCGCAGACAGTCCTGCGGCAGCCTGTAGGCATGCAGAAATCCGAAAGGCGGCTCCTGAGCCACCTGCGGCAGCACGGCATAACGGGTGGCAAAATTCCAGTGATGCGCCTCCAGCAGTTCGTCCCGTACTTCCGGGTAATACTGGGCGCACAACCTCGCCCCGCGCGATTCCTGCGATAACGAGGCGATTTCCTCGGCCCCGATATAGCGCAGAGCCTTGTTGCATATGCTGACTTCAGACGGCATGAGGCATCTCCTGTTCCGTATCCGCCTCTGCGGACACTGCTTTTTCTGCGATAACTGCGTCTGCCGGACGGCACGCCTGCAACAGCGCACCGCAGAGACGCGGCGCAAGAGGTATCACCTTTTTGCGCCGCGCCCGGTTACCGGCCGCTCCGCCGCCGTCAGCGGGGAATGAAATCCATAAAGACATCCACAGTGCCCTGCGCCGCAGGGTCATCGGTACCCAGTACGGCGCACACATACCGCGCCGTGTCGGAAGGCACGGGCAGGCGGGCAAGAACATCGCCCGGAGCGGCCTGCAGTCCTTCGGGGTATCTGCGGGCAAACGATACCGGCATGGGGGTAAGGGCATCCTCGCTGTCCCCGTGTTCCAGCTGCAGCGTCAGCTGCTTTTGCGCGCCCACCCGCACGGAAGAGACAGCGCGGACAAGCACTTCCGCTGCGCCGCACATGGACCCCGCGCGCGAAACGCCCCCGTTGCCCGTTGCTGTGCCGTCCGCAGGCAGCGTCTGTCCCGATGCCAGAAATTCACCATTGATGCGAAGGGTATGATTGTACATTGTCATGCTCCGTTGATGCGGCGCGCAGCCCGCACAGAGCTGCGCGCCGCCGGTTATACGCTCAGAGATTTTTCGGTGCCGTCTTCAAAGTTGTAGGAAGTGACAATCTCGATGCCGTTCCAGTGGGTGATGCGTCTGTCCATGTCGCGCCCTGCGGGGTCGACCTGCAATGCACCGCCCTTGTAGCGCTGGAGCAGGTTCTTGGCTTTTTCGTGCATAAAAAGGAACGTACTGCCCGGAGTGGCCCGCACATCTGCCAGCAGGTCATCGATCATATCTGCTGTGGGCACATGCTCGGCGCTGGCATTGACCACGGCAGCCACGCTGTGCCGGTTGGCAATCTGCACGCCCAGATAGGCTTTCAGGCGCATTCCGTACACCAGCACACCCTGATATGCGCCGGAAGCTGCTTTATACAGCTCACCGCCGTTGACGGGCCGGGTGTCGAGAACCGCCCCCTGACGGAAACAGCGGGGGCTGTACAGACCGCAGGTTTCACCGGGCACAAAGCGCACCGCCACAATACTGTAGCAGTTGTCGGCAGCCGAACCGGCGGAAACGGCTCTGCCGTGATCCAGCGCCCACGCGCGGAAGTTGTCGTACAGAATCCTGCGCTCGGCAGACATGCCCGAACGCCTGACAACTCTGGGCAATTTGCGGGCGAAATACTTTTCCCTGCCGCCGAACATGTTGGCCATATCTTCGGGGCACTCTATCTCGCCGCCCAGAATGGCCAGATCCACCTTGCGCAGTTCGCCCGTGACATCCACGGGAGGCAGCGGGGCGTTCATCTGCACCCAGCCAGCGCCCTGCACCTCATCCACCGATTCGTACATGTTCCACAGGTCGTGGCTTGCCTCTTCAAAGGGAATGATGCCCAGAACAGGGGCCTCTTCCGTAAGATCGTCCACCTGCTTCGGTTGTCTGCTGGCGTACAGGCCGGCCAGTTCCTTCAGTGTCTTGCCCATTATCCGCTCCTATCGTGTTCTGAAGACTTCGCGGCGCAGAAAGTCTTCGGTGCTCATGGGGCCGCTTCCGCCACCTGCGGGCATGGCTGCGCCCACCGCGTCCTCGCCCAGCATCTCGCCCACATGGGCCATCATTTCCACAAATGCCGGATGGTTACCCCAGCCAGACTCCACCAGAGGCGTCAGTCTGCCCCGCATACGCCCGTCCAGCGAGACCAGCGCCCTGCGCGCACCGGCAAGACGCTCGTCATAGTTCTGCCCGAACACCTCGCTGCGCAGCACATGTTCGCAGTCCGCACGGCCCTGAGCCGTTTCACGCATGAGCCGCGACACATAAAAATCCGCTGCACGCTGTGCCTGAGCGGGAGAAAGCCCCGCCTCGGCGCAGAACCCCTTGAACTCATCCAGCAGCCCGCCGCTGACAGGCACTTCCTGCGGCAGGGTGATGGCATATTCCTCCACCGTGCGCTGTACCTGTGCCGTGCCTTGCTGCGTCTGCGGCGCTCCGCCGGTTTCCGGCACCTGAGGCGATGCGGCGCTGTGCACCGGAGTCTCCGTGACAATACGCGCCTGCACGGTGCCCCCTGCCGCGGCATCGCCCTCTTTGCCCTGCGTCGTCACCTGAGCAGGAGCGTGTTCCTGCGGCGCCATGTGCGCCGCGGCCGGCAAGTTGTTCATACTTTTTCCCCTTCGTGTGCGGGGCAGACGGGCCCATGCCCGCCGTTCCCTTCTGTTTTGCCGGTTATCCGGCCTGTGTTACGCGCCGCCGCCCAGTTGCGTGCCCCTTCAATCTGCAGACGCACATGGCTGGCCGGATCTGCCAGCGCCACATCAGCCATACGGTCGCGGGCGTAATCAAACAGCGCCGCCAGAGCGGGCAGTGCCTGACCGGTGCCGGAAATACGCTGCGAGGCACACGCCGCATCCAGCCAGTGACGCACAACGCGCAGCCCGCTGCCGCACGGCATGCGCAGCACCGCGGCCAGATCGTCAAGATACGCCAGCATCCGCGCCTCGCTGCGGGCCGCCTCCTTTCTTGCCAGCGCAAACTCATCGGCCATAAGGTCCGTCAGACATTGTTCATCCATGCCCAGCAGCCCTTCCAGCATCCCGTCCTGTGCGTGTCCTCCCTCATGCATAGTGTCTCTCCATGACCGCCGCGGCTCTGGCTCCGGCCCTGCGTCCGGCCTCTCTGCCGGCTTCCAGCCCCGCACTTTCCAGCAGTGCACGACCGGCCTGTTCTGCCTGCTTCAGAGCACGCTCCCTGCGCAGCAGCTGCACATCTTCATCGGAGCGCACAATACCCGCCGGAGCACCCGCAATGGACGCCAGCTCATCCACGGCCTGATCGAAATCGATTTTATCGAGCACCTCGGGAGCCATGGCCGCAAACCGCGACACGTCTCCTGCCAGCTGCCGCACCCCCTGTGCCGCCGACAGACGCTGAGCCTGCGCAAGGGCGGAAACGTATTCCACTTTCAGGTCACGGCCGGCCAGCACATCCGGTGCCGGCGGCAGTCTGCCCGCCCGCGCCAGCAGGCCGAACGCCCTGCCGATAAGCGGATCAAGGATGTCGGTCTGATGCCGCTCCACCACCGGCCCCAGAAGCAGCAGCTTTTCCTGACTGCGTTCCATTATTTCCGCGGCAGTCACATTGGATCGCGACTCACCGGCAAAAAGCAGAAACATTTCTGTGAACAACCCTTCGCGGATACTGCGGCGCACGTCCTCTATCTTGTAGGTCACGGCCTGAATGTCCGGCCGGATCTGATACAGCGGCGAAAGCGCGTCAGGCTGGGCCGGATTTACATAGTTCTGTGCACCGGGAATCAGATTCAGCCGCTGCTTGAAGCCCGTGGGTACACGCATGGGCGGATTGACCACCTTGTGCACGGCCAGCAGCTGGCTGCGCGCCATTTCCTGCAGCATCTTGACATCGGGCAGCACATCCATGACCGGTGAATGCCCGTACAGCTGTCCGCCGTTGACTTCCCAGCGGGCGCACAGATGCGGAAACTCCGCATAGCCGGAAACATGCAGCAGCCGGCGAGGCTCCTGAGCCTCCCATGTGAGCGACTCGTACGGTTTGTTAAGGCTGTCCTGCCTGCGCGGGTCGCGTCTGGCCCGCGGCCGGACCAGCTGCACCAGCGCCACAGGCGCATAAGGCTGCACCGCGGCAAGGCGGCGCACGGTGCGTGACAGCCTGTCGCTGCCGTATTTCTGCGCAGCCTGCGCCGCTGTCATGCTGAAACGCCGCACCACGGTATCCACTCTGCCCGCGGCATCGCAGGCCCATGCAAAATCGCCGTGCGGCACAACGCAGAAACGCATCACCCGCTGCGGGTCGGCCTCCATATACATATCCGCGCTGCCGTAGGCGGCCAGTGCCATAAACAGGGCATGCGAATTCTGATAAAAATTCGACCCCGCAAGAGCCGCGTACAATGCCGCTTCCACGTCATCCAGCCAGCGGCGCACCTCGGCGGATTCCATAAGCCCCCTGTCTGCAAGGCGCAGGCGGAACCACGGTCTGGCAGGCGGTGTCAGCCCGCCCTGAAGCCCTGCCGCCAGCACCCGCAGGGCACGGGTTGCCGTGGCATCGATGATGCGCTGTCCGCGGCGTCCCTCCGGACGGGCCGTGCCCTCCTGCCATGATCCACCGCCATATCCGGCGCCGGTCACATAATCGGCCACTTCGCGCCAGCGGCTGTCCCACTCCCCCCGCTGCGACTCGATGTACGCCGCTGCACCGCGGGCTTCTTCCAGCGTGCTTATGCTCATGGTCATTGTCCCAGCAGTGTTTTGGACTGCACACCCGCCGGTGAGCTGTCACCCAGTGCTCCGGTGAGCAATGTCGCTCCGGCCCCGCGTGCCTGAAGAGCGGCACGCCTGTCCTGCTCGCGTGTGGTCCGCTGCTGTTGCGCATCACCGGTTTCCACCGGCATCGGCGGTTCCGGCGGCAGCGGCGCAGACGGCACGGAAGCTCCCTTGCCTATTCCTCCGCCTCCTCCCATACGAATCTCCCTGTGTTTTGTGTTGCGGCATGACTGCCCGGCGGCACCGGCGCCGCCACGCATGAAGGCACCCTATACGGTGCTTTACCGCCGCAACGGCTGCAGAGGGGTTGCAGAGGGGTATGAAAACCCTGCCGGAACTGTAGGGGCAGCCTTGACCGCAGACGGTGCGGGGCGGCGGACAGCCCCTGTACAGCAGACTGCGCGGCGCTGCGGACGAGACTGGACAAGTGTCAATGAATGCCGCATGATAGCCTTACCGCACACAACCTGTTTTTTTCGCGCCGCCGCCCGCACCCTGTGGTGCCGTGCCGCGCAAACACGGGAGCCGTACTCTGAAAACCCGCGCGCTGTACGCCATTACCGGCATCACCGTTTGCGTCCTGCTGGCCGCTCTGGTCTTTTTTGCAGTACGCCATCTGCCGGAACCTGCCGCCCCGCTGCCCGGACAACAGACGGAAAACGGCCGCCAGTTACGGCGCCGCCTGCTTGAGCAGGGTATTTTCAAACCGTTCACCGGCGATATCGACGCCATCAGACGACGCAAAGTGCTGCGCATGCTGGTGCCGTACAACCGCACAGACTATTTTCTGGACGGCGCCGCCCAGCGCGGCCTTGCCTACGACACCGGCACCGCTTTCGCCGGCTGGCTAAACAAACGGCTGGGACTTACCGGCACACGCCGCATCTCGCTGCTGTTTATTCCGGCAGCCCCCGACGATATGCTGCGCATGCTGCGCGAAGGACAGGGGGATATGATCGGCTACGAATGCCTTGTGCCCGGAACACTGCCCGACGACGTGACCGCAGCCGGACCGTGGTCGCGCACCGCACAGGTTGTGGTGGTCTCGCGGCAGTCCGTGCCCCCCCTGCAATCCCTTGCGGAGCTCTCCGGAAAAACTGTGTATGTGCTGAAAAACAGTGCTGTCGCACAAATTCTGGACGCCACAGCGCGCACTATGACAACCACGGGGATTCCTGTGCGCGGCATGGCGGTGGAAGGCGGACTGACGCAGGAAGACCTGCTGGACATGGTGAGCGGCGGCAGCATAGCCTTTGCCGCGGCAGAAGCGGATAAAGCAGCGCTGTGGGCGCGCGTGCTGCCCGACCTGCAGGTACACGCCAACGCCCCCCTGACAACGAACGCCACCCGCGCATGGCTGCTGCGCAGTGACACGCCGCAGCTGAACACCCTGTGCAACGAATTCATACGGCAGTACAGACGCACCACCGACTATGCATGGCTGCGGCAGAAATACTTCAGCCGCACCACATATGTGGCGGATGGCGGCCGTTCGCAGGAACTTGCCAGACTGGAGGCCACGCTGCCGCTGTTCATAAAGTACGGCGAGCAGTACGATTTTGCCCCGCTGCTGCTGGCTGCGCAGGGGTATCAGGAATCGCGCCTGAACCAACAGGCACGCAGTCACAAGGGGGCTGTGGGCATCATGCAGCTGCTGCCGGCTACGGCTGCCGCCAGCCCTGTGGGCATCACCGATATTTCAACACCGGAAAACAACATCCATGCCGGAGTGAAGTACCTCGCCCATCTGCGCGACACCTATTTCGATTCCGAAGGCATAAACTATCTGGACCGGATGCTGCTTTCGTTCGCCGCATACAACGCGGGGCCCGGCAATATCCGCAAGGCGCGGCGAGCCACAGCGCAGATGGAACTGAACCCCGATGTATGGCGCAATAACGTGGAAAAAGGCGTCGCTGCCACCATCGGACAGGAACCTGTACGCTATGTGCGCAATATAATAACTTATTATATTGTTTTTCAGCTGGTGCGCGAACATCGCCACATCCGCGATGCGGCTCTGCAGCAGCTGGATATCGCGCCGCACTTCACCCGCTGATCTGTGCCGCGCCGTGCCTCCTGCTGCAGCTGCTCCAAACGGTGCGCACCGCTCAAAAAATATCGGCCAAATCAAGACTGTTACGCCATGGCTGCCGCAATCTAATTAAATATAATAGGCCTTGCCCGCAGCACTGGGCATGATGGCTTTGTTGCCTGTTCCGGGTATGAAGAAATATACCGGACAAATGGTCTCCCCCAGCCATATGTCCGCGACAGCCCGGAAAAAAGGGCGTGTCCCGGCAACATTACGGAAAGCCGTCCGGCTTGCCGCACTCCTTGCGCCCCGCCAACTCCCGCTGGCGGGGCGCTCTGCCGTATGCAAAACAGCGGGCCGCCCGTTGCTTCATCGCAAAGGGCGGCCCGCTGTTTCTGATGCTGTGCCAAAAAATTATGCTTAACCGGTCATCATAGCCGCAACGTGCCGTTCAAACCGGCCCCCCGTCCCCGGGCCGCAGCCACGCCTGCAAAGCCCTGCCCGTCCGGGGCGGTTCGCAGTTTGCGCCGCTGCGTAGTTACGACCGCTGAAAACGACGCGCCGGCCCCGTTCCCTCAGATACGGCGCCGCAGCCTTCTTCCGCTGTTCCGCGGCCTGCGGCGGTAACGGGCTGGCAAAGCACGGAAGGCAGGCGGGGTTTATCAGAAAGAAACACGCTGAGTGGAAAATAACCGTTATCGGCAGCTGCGGATTGCACCTCTGTGTCGTCCTGAGCGTCTGCTTCTGCCTGACAGATAAATGAGGGGCACGGACCGTTCCAGACTCCGGCAGCTTCCGCGGCGCTTCTTTCCGCCGTTCCGCCTTCGGGCTGTCCGGCATGTTCACCGGCCGGATATTCTTTGCGCGTCAAACGTTCCATACTCAGTCTCCAGATCAGGCTTTATTTTCCGCATACAGCGATTTTTCAGAAAAACCGGACGGAACACGGTCACAGCATCCCGCCCGGAAAACCATCGACACCGCACAACCCGCACAACCGCCGCTGTCTGCGCAGGCGCGACTGCGCAACCGGAAGCATCCGGCGATTCTCAGTGCATAATCGATATAGCGGAGCCTCAGTCAAACGGAATCATTCATTTTGCACCATCTGTCAACATATCCGCGCAGGCCGGGCCGTAATTATAATGCCCCGCACCTGTCCATGACCGGTCAAGTCCCCCGCCTGCCCTCCGGTATAATGCCGCAACAACGCCGCAACGCAGCCCCCGTCTGCCGCTGCCGCGCCCGTGCTGTAATTGCAGGGGCCATGCAACATACACAAAGGAAGGAAGGATGCCCTATTCATCAAAAGAAGAGGCCGCGCAAGGCTGGGCAGACATCATTGCCCGTGCCCGCAGCTGCAGCGCAGGCGCCGCCCGCGAAGCCGTTGCCCAGCTGGGCAGACGCGATCTTTTTTTTCTGCTCACGCGGCTTCTGGGCAGAGAGGAGATGTTCAACGACTGGTGCTTTGCCCGTTGTGCCGAAGTGCAGCGGCAGCCGGACGGAATGCTCGACCTGTGGGCGCGCGAACACTACAAAAGCACCATCATCACGTTCGGGCAGAGCATCAGAGACATCCTTAACGATCCGGAAATAACCATCGGAATATTTTCGCATTCCCGCCCTGTGGCAAAAGGATTTCTGGCACAGATCAAACATGAGTTCGAACAGAACCACGCGCTGAAAACCCTGTATCCCGATGTGCTGTACAGCGACCCCAAAAGGCAGTCTCCGCGCTGGTCGCTGGACGGAGGTATGGTGGTGCGCCGCAGCACCAACCCGAAAGAAGCCACCGTGGAAGCCTGGGGACTGGTGGACGGACAGCCTACGGGCAAGCACTTCCGCCTGCTGGTATACGACGATGTGGTGACGCGCGAGTCTGTCACCTCGCCGGAAATGATTGCCAAGGTCACGGAATGCTGGGCGCTCTCTCTTAATCTGGGTGCGCGGGGCGGCGCATGCCGCACCATAGGCACCCGCTATCATTACAACGACACATACAAAACCATGATGGACAGAAAGGCTGCCGAGCCGCGTATCCATGCTGCCACGGCAGACGGCACGCCTGACGGCCCTTCTGTATTTCTGCCGCAGAATGAACTGGCAGACAAACGCAGACGCATGGGGCCTTTTGTTTTCGGCTGCCAGATGCTGCAAAACCCCGTCGCCGACAGAATGCAGGGATTCAGGGAAGAATGGCTGCGCTGGTGGCAGCCCGGGGCGGCAAGCTGGCAGGCCATGAACCGGTATATTCTGGTGGACCCCGCCGCAAGCCGCAAGGAACAGGCCGACTGGACGGTGATGCTGGTTGTCGGGCTGGGGGCGGACGGCAACTATTACCTGATAGACGGCATACGTGACCGGCTGAATCTTACGGGCAGGGCGGGCGCACTCTTCCGCCTGCACCGCACCTACCGGCCGCTGGCAGTAGGGTACGAACAATACGGCATGCAGGCCGACATAGAATATATGCACACCGAGATGGACCGCCGCAACCACCGGTTCGACATCACGCCGCTGGCAGGCAGACTGGCAAAAGCCGACCGTATCCGCAGGCTTGTGCCGCTTTTTGAAGGCGGAAGAGTCTATCTGCCGCGCGTATGTCCCTTCACCGACAGCGAGGGACGTCAGCGCGACCTGAGCCGCGAACTGGTGACGGAAGAATATCTGGCTTTTCCCGTATGCGGCCACGACGACATGCTGGACTGTCTGGCCCGCATAACCGACAGCGCGCTGGGGGCGCACCCCGCGGTGGACAGCAATGCACAGTACGAAAGCACAGCCAACATGGAGTACCCGCTATGGACATGACCGCCGCAAAACACATGGACAAAAACCGCAGCAACGCCGTGCACAGCGCTCCGGATTTCCGGTTGCTGGTGGCACCGCAGACAGGCAGACCGGCCCCGCCGGAAGCTGTGCGGCTGCAATGCCGTCAGCTGCGGGGCATGTGGCGCGAACTGGAAAAAATGCGGCTTACCCGTACCGTGTTTCACGACGGCTGCATACGCTCGGCGCAGGATTTCATCAGTATGGCCACGTCGCCTGCGGTCTGGTTTTACGGCGTATACGGGCCATCGGACGCGGAACACTGCACCGCACAAAAGCGTGCGGCGGCATTCTTCTGGCTGAATGCATTCTCGGGCCGCACGGCCATGATCCACTTTGCCGTCCTGTACGGCGGGCTGCGTCATGCGGAGCACATAGGCAGACAGGTGTGCGGATTTCTGCTGGGCCGCCGGCGGCACACTGCATGCGAAACCCCGTATGCAGACTCAGGCACAACGCCCGGCACCGCGCCTCTTGACGCACTGATGGGGCTTACCCCCTGCCGCAACCGGCGGGCCCTGCGTTTTATCCGCAGGCTGGGCTTTGTGCCGGTTGCCACGCTGCCGGGGGCAGTGCGTCAGGGTACCGGATACGGCGACGCGGTACTTACCATGCTGACTGCCGCCTCCGATGCGGCAGACAATATAATGGCGCAGGCAGAAGCCATACCCGATGCTCTTCATATAGACTAAGGTATTCCTAGCCCTGCCAACCAGCCCTGCGGGAACAACATGCCACAATTTCGTCATAGTATACGGTTTGCCGCCCTGCTGGGCACCCTGCTGCTGAGCGCGGTATTTGCCGGCGTGTCAACGCTGGTGGCCCTGTGGGGTACAAACAGCTTTGCCGAAGAACAGGAAAAACAAACCGCTGCCGCCGCCCTGAAGGACACCGTGCTGATAATGGAAGACAGTCTGCGGCACCTCGGTGAACAGGCGCAGCTGCTGGCATGGAGCAACAGGTTGTACAATCTGCTCTACGGCGGAAACTCCGGCACGGCGGAACTGCCTGCCGCCATTGTGGAACGGCCCTATACGGACTTTCAGGCCATTGTACTGCTTGATCAGGAAGGCCGCTTTCTGTTCGGCAGAACGGTTTTTGCCCGCAGGGACGCAGGGGTACAGCCGGACACCCGGCTGCCCGCCCCGCTGCGTGCCTATCTGGAAACACTGGTGCCGCGCATTCACAGAGCATCGCCGCAGTCCGGTACCCGCGGGCTGGCGCGCATACACGGCGAACTGCACATGCTGGCGGCTGTTCCTGTGCTGACGGCACGCATGGAAGGCCCCGCCGCCGGCTGGCTGGCGCTGCTACGCAAAATTGACGAACCGTACATACAGCAGCTTTCCGCACGAAGCGGACTGCGGCTGCAGTTGCACGAAAACACCGCGACCGCCCTGCCCGCCCCGCTGGTGGACCTTGCCGCCATCCGGCGGCTGGGCAGTGCCGCCCCGCCGGTGGTCACGATTTATGAAGGCGATACCTACGCCGGAACAGTGCTGCCGGAACTCAAGGACGGTCTGCCTGTCGCCGTCACCGGCGTGCGCGTTAATTCACTGACACATATAATCCGTCAGATTCTTGCAGAAAATCTTCTGCTCACCGTTCCCGTTGCTCTGGCAGCGTTCATGGCCGGATTTATACTGCTGGACAGACGCGTGTTAAAACGCATCAGCAGTCTTGTCTCCGCCGTCCGGGCTTCCGGCAGCGGCGTGCATGCCGCCGTCAGGCCGTCCGGCAGTGAACTGGATGAACTGGAAATGCTGCTTTCGGCAGCCACGGATACCGCCCTGCGCAACGAGCGTGATACAGCCCGCATTATGGATTCGCTTCCTGTGGGGCTTATGGTGATAGACCCGAAAACACGGGCCATCGTATCGCTTAACAGGGCCGCACAGGAGATGCTCGGATTTACGGAGGACGGTCTGCTGGGCAGAGACTGCAGTTCAGTCGTCTGTCTGGCCACCGACGAACCATGCCCCATGCTCGACACGGCCAACCCGCAGCATCACGTCATCAGAACCATGCGCAGAGCCGACAGGACGGAAATCACAGCCCTGAAATCCACCGCGCACATAAATGACGGCAGAAACGACTTTTTTATGGAAGCCTTCATGGACATCACCGATCTGGAGCGTAAATGGCTTTCGCACCGCAACGAAGCGCAAAGGCTTTCCGCAGCCTTTGCAGGGTTGCCCGCGCCGGTAACCATCATGGATTCGGGCCTTTCCATTATTCAGGCCAACAAGGCGTTCTGGCGGATGACCGGCGCAGGACACAGCGTGCAGAACGAAATCACACCGCTGTCCAGATTCATCCATCCCGAAGACCTGCCTTTGCTGGCGGGACTGGACCGGAGCGCATCGGGCGTATCGGGCGATGCCGTTGCAGAACTGAAACTGCGCATGGTTGATGCTTCGGACACGGTGCACTTTGTACTGATGCGCATGACGGCAGATGCGGCTCCGCGGACCATCGTATACGAAGACCTGACGGCACGGCAGCATTATGAAGAAGAAAGGATGCGGCAGGCCTATACCGACCACCTGACCGGCCTGCCCAACAGGCAGTACCTCTATTCAGCCGGGCTGGAAAAAATGGCCGGCGAAGCCGCTCCGGAACAGTCTGCGGGGCTGTGTCTTATCAACATTCAGGGGCTGGACGTGGCCAACAACGCCGCCGGTCTGGCGGCAGGCGATGCCGTACTGCTGCAGGCCGCGCAGCGCATGGACAAAGCCAGAGCAGCGGACCATACGCTGATACGGTACGGAGGAGACGATTTTCTCATAGTCATGCCTGCCCCCTGCACGGCAGATGCCATGAAAACACTGGCTGAAAAACTGCACGAGGCTTTTGAAACGCCGTTCATGACAGGCGGTACGGAATACACCCTGCAGCTGAGCTTCGGCTTTGCCCTGCATCCGGAGCACGGAGACACGCTGGAAGAACTTATCCGCAGGGCGGACATGGCCATGTGCCACAGCCGGTTTCAGGCTGACGGGCAGTTCTGCCTGTACCACAAATCACTGGACACCCTGCGCCAGTATGATGCCGGAAAGACCGGCACCCTGCGGACAGCGCTGGAAAACGGTGAATTTCTGGCCCGTTATCAGCCGGTTGTGGACCTGCGCAGCGGCACCATCACCGGTGCGGAAGCGCTGGCACGCCAAGTGCTGCAGAACGGACACGAATCGCCGCCCGCCGGATTCAAACGCAGTGCAGAGCGGAGCGGCATCATCTGGAACATAGACCTGACCATACTGCAGCAGGCATGCCGCGATGCAGCCCGCTGGCACACGCTGGGCATGCCGGCAGCCATTGCGGTCAACATCTCACCTGCATTTTTTCACCGCCACGACTTTCTGGCCCATGTGGAAGCAGCCCTGAAGGATTCGGGGCTGCCTGCCGGGCTGCTGACGCTCGACATGGAAGAAGCGGTGTATCTGCATGACTACCGCAAGGCGCTGGGCACGCTCGACAGCCTGAAGCACATGGGGGTCAGGCCCGCACTGGGCAATTTCGGTACGGGGTATTCGGCAACGGCCCATCTGCACGATCTTGGCTTTGCAGCCCTGAAAATCGACCATACCATAGCATCCGCACTGCCGGGCGCTCCGGCTGCCGCGTTGCTCCGCTCCGCGGCAGGCGTGGCCGGTTCTCTCGACATTCCGGCTCTTTCCGGAGGAGTGGAAACCGAATTCCAGCGTTCGTTTCTGCTGGGGCTGGGGTACGCCGCCGGTCAGGGGTTCTTATTTGCCCCGCCGCTGCCCGCCGCACAAATGGAAAAACTGTTCACGGAACAGCCGCGCTTTTCCGCCGCACGTTCCTGACTGCTCAAAAATTTCCGGCGGTCTCCTGCACCGTGCGCACCCGTGCGGGCAACAGACCGGCGCTTTCCTTGAGCCGGAGCACACGGGCAAAGGATTCCTCTATACGACTGCGCGGAACCACTCCCCGCTCCACCAGCGACTCAATCATATCGACTACTTCAGGCACTATATCGGCATCGTAGGTCAGATTGTTGCCGAACAGCAGAATATCGACTCCGGCATTCAGTGCCAGCGCCACGGCCTGTTCCAGCCCGTAACGGTCCGTTATGGCTTTCATCTGCATGTCATCGGAAACCACCACTCCCCCGAACCCCAGTCTGCCGCGCAGCAGCCCGGTGATCACGGCACGGGACAGCGTGGCGGGATGATCGGGATCCAGCCGGCTGTTGAAAAGATGGCCTGTCATGATCATCTGCACATGGCCGCCGTCCAGCAGACGCCGGTACGGCACAAGCTCGTTTTCGTTCCACGAGGCGCTTATATCCGCCACCCCCAGATGTGAATCAGCGGCCGAGCTGCCGTGACCGGGAAAATGCTTAACACAGCCCAGCACCCCATGAGACGCCATACCCTGCAAAAAAGCCTGCGCATGCCGTGCCACAGCTTCAGAATCAGCCGAAAAGCTGCGTCCCGCCCTGCCGATGACAGGGTTGTCGGGCCGCACGTTAACATCGACCACAGGCGCAAAATTCAGATTCACTCCGACATCATGCAACATGGCTCCCGCACGGCTTCCGGCATCCGCAGAAGCGGCCGTAGTGGCTGCCGCACCCGTTTTCTGCGCCGAAGGCAATGCCGCAAAACCATGACGGGGCGACAGACGGGCAACCCTGCCTCCTTCCTGATCAACCGCCACAAAAAGCGGCGTCTGTGCCGCCTTCTGCAAAGCAGCTGTCAGTGCCGCCAGTTGCCGGACAGACCGGATATTGCGCCGGTCGCTGCCCAGTGCGACGTCACGGTCAAACAGAATGACTCCGCCCAGATTATAGTGGGTGACATCGCGCACTACTGAATCGGCGCCGGACAGGGATTCTCCCCTGAATCCCACAAGCAGCAGTTGCCCTGCCATGCTGCGCAGCGCGGCGCTTTCATCGGCTGACGGGCGGGCGGCAGCAGCGCGTGCTGTCCCGTGAGCAAATATCAGTGTCAGCACTGCCGCCAGCAGCACCTTTCTGCACAGGCGATTTGAAATTATCTTCATATATATTCCTCTTGTATGCACCGTTATCATCTGGCTGAAACATGCCCGCAGGCACGCGACAGCCACAGTAATACAGCCGGCCTTGCCGCACAATGCATTCACCGGCAGATCCGTCCCTCGGCTGAAAACGTTAATCATAATTTTTACCATTTTTTTACCGAAAAGGGCTTCACGGGGGTTCCAACGCGGATAATTTGTGCTAGTGTGGTCAGCACTCGCAAACCTCTACTTTCATCCCTGGAGGACACAACCATGGAAGAAGGCAAATTCGTGCTTATCGGCGACGCACTGCCCGAAATGCACGTCACCACCACAAGAGGTCCCATGACGCTGCCCGGCGACCTGAAAGGCAAATGGTTTGTGCTTTTCAGCCATCCGGCAGACTATACTCCCGTATGCACCACCGAATTCGTGGCGTTTCAGAAGCGGTACGATGAATTCCGCAAACTGAATTGCGAACTCGTGGGCCTTTCCATTGATCAGGTTTTCTCGCACATCAAATGGGTTGACTGGATCAAGGAAAAAATCGGCGTGGAAATTGAGTTTCCCATCATCGCCGATGATATGGGACAGGTTGCCTCGCGCCTCGGCATGATTCACCCCGGCAAGGGGACCAATACCGTGCGCGCCGTCTTCATAGTGGACGACAAGGGCATTGTCAGAATAATCTTTTATTACCCGCAGGAACTGGGCAGAAACATGGATGAAATTCTGCGTGCGGTGAAAGGCATGCAGGTTTCCGACGCACAGTCCGTCGCCATTCCGGCAGGGTGGCCCGAAAATGAAATAGTCCGCGATCACGTTATTGTACCGCCGCCCAAAAGCGTGCAGGAAGCACAGAAGCGCCTTACAGAAGGCCACGAATGCTACGACTGGTGGTTCTGCCACAAAAAGCTGTAGCACAAGGCATCACTGGCCGCCATGACGGCACAGGACGCCACATGAACATTCCGCGCGCCCGGCACCGCGACGGCATCCGCTTTTCCGGCGCCGTCCAGTATCGGGCGCGCATCAATGCCCAGCCAGATACTCCTATCTGTCTCATACCGGAGGTTTCTCTCATGTTGTGGAAGCAGTTCTTCACGCCCGTAAAATCATACTCCGTAAAAGAAGCCGCGGAATTTCTGACCGGAAAAAACCCTTCCGATGTCACGGTGCTTGATGTGCGGCAGCCGGGTGAATACCGGCAGGGACATCTGCCCGGAGCGCGGCTTGTTCCCATGGGTGAGCTTTCCGACAGGCTGGACGAACTGGAAAGAGACGGCCCGACGCTGGTATACTGCGCCATCGGCGGACGCAGCCGTGTGGCCGCACAGATGCTGGCCGGCAAGGGATTTAAACATGTCATCAACATGGCCGGAGGCTTCAAGGACTGGGAATCAATGCAGCAGGGCTCCGGCTGGACCAGCACCGGCGACTACACGCAGGGACTTGAGCTGTTTCCCGACGACATAGACGTGCGCAGGGCTCTGGAAGTCGCATGGGGCATGGAAGCCGCGCTGGAAGAATTTTACCGTGACATGGCGGCGCGGGCCCGCGAAGCAGGCAGGGAAACCACCGCGGCCATGTATGACAGGCTGGCCAGATTTGAGGTGGGGCACAAGGCAAAAATAGAAAACCGCTACGCAGCACTGGCCGGAAGCGACGCGGAACTGGAAAAAAAAGCGGCGCAGGTGGTCGAAGGCGGCATGACCACGGAAGAGTATATGCAGCGCAGCGGCATAGACCCTGCAGACCCGGCCCACATAGCCGGTTTTGCCATGATGATGGAAGCGCAGGCCATGGACCTGTACGCGCGTGCCGCGCGCAGCGCGGCAGATGCCGGAACGGCCGCTTTTCTGGAAGACATGGTGCAGGAAGAAAAAAGCCACATGCAGCAGGTGGGCAGGCTGCTCGATTCGCTGCTGGAGGATCAGAACCATGGCTAGACTGCTGCTGCTGGGAGCAGGTCATGCGCACATGACCGTCATGGCGCACCTGCCCGAAATAATTGCCAGAGGACACACAGTGACGGCGGTCGGGCCGCTGAGCAGACATTATTATTCGGGCATGGGTCCCGGCATGCTTGGTGGTGCCTATACGCCGGAGGACATCAGCTTTCCCGTCGAACAGATGATCGAATCGCGCGGCGGCGAGTTCATCCGTGACAAAGCCGTGCGCGTTGATGCCGCTGCCAAAACAGTTACGCTGCAAAGCGGCCTTGAAGTGGCATACGATGTCTGTTCGTTCAACACCGGCTCATCTGTTCCCGTTTCCATAGTTCAGCAAGACGCTGAAGACGTCTATACCGTCAAGCCCATCGAAAACCTGCTGGCCGGACGCAACCGCATTCTGGAGCTGGCAGCAAAGGACACGGTACGCATAGGCGTGGTGGGCGGCGGTCCCGCAGCGCTGGAAGTGGCCGGAAACGCTGCCGCCTGCGCCCGCGAATCCGGCGGCAAGGGCGCATCCGTCCGGCTGTATGCCGGAAAACGTTTTCTGCGCGGGCTCACGCCCCGCGTCCGCTCACTGTGTCTGCGCCAGATGCACAGACATAATGTGGAAATACTCGAAGGCAGCTATGCTTCTGGCATTGCCACGGGCAAAGTAACCCTCGAAGACGGCAGAACTTTTGCCGAAGATATCATCTTTGTGGCCATGGGGGTCAAACCCTCTGCCCTTATCACCGCATCGGGGCTGCCCGCAGGTGACGACGGTGGTCTGGCGGTAAACCGTTTTCTGCAATGCGACGAACACCCCGACCTGTTCGGCGGCGGCGACTGCATCTGGTTCAAAGAACGCCCGCTGGACAAGGTGGGCGTGTATGCCGTGCGCGAAAACCCCGTGCTGTACCACAACCTGCTGGCACGGCTGGAAGGCGGAGAACTGCAGCCTTTTGACCCGGGCGGAGACTATCTGCTGATTTTCAATACCGGCGGCGGTACGGGCGTACTGCACAAGTCGGGAGTATCCTTCGGCGGCAGACTGGCTTTTGTCATCAAGGACTGGATAGACCGCCGGTTCATGCGTGAATTCCAGCCTTAGACAGACTACAGACTCTCCGTCAGACGTCCGAAAACCCGCAGCTTGCCCTGCGGGTTTTTTGTTAATAATAGATTCTAATATTTCACCAAAGGTACTCCGATAAATATCCGCTAACAGACAGGAGCCATAATCACCTGCCTTTACCCTCCGGGAGAACATATGGTCACGACAACACACAGCGAACTTATGGAAGTGCTGCTGGGAGCGCAGGACCTGATTGCGCCGGTGGTGGCCGGTCACGGCAGACGCGTGGCCATGTTTTCACGCATGATAGCCGAAGTCATGGACTATACGCCGCAACAGCTGCGCCACATCGACCATGCCGCAAAACTGCACGACATAGGCTGCTTTGCCCTGTCCATTCAGGAAAAAAACGACCTGCACCAGTTTGACGTGCTCTCTCCGCAAAAGCACTGCGCTGTGGGATACCTGCTGCTGGGACGGAGCAGTCTTTTCGGCACGCTGGCCCCCGCCGTGCTGCATCATCACACCCACTACGACCGCCGGACCGGCAACGGCAAAGACGGCACCCCGGTACCGCACGAAGCGTTCATCATTCATCTGGCGGACAGAATCGATATTCTCACAGACGACCGGTTCAGCATTCTGCAGCAGCGCAAAGCCATAACCGAAGCCATAACAGACGGCAAAGGAACGCTGTTTCATCCTCATGTGGTCGAAGCCTTCTGCGAAGCGGCCTACAGAGAAAGCTTCTGGCTGCGGGGGGTGCACGGAGACAGGCGAGGTATGGAAAAACAGGAAGACACCCGTACGCTGAGCCGTGAAGAGCTGCTGGACTTTACGCGCATGCTCACGCTGGCCATCGACTACAAGTCACGCTTTACGGCAACCCACTCGCAGGGAGTGGCCGCCACCTGCGCCGCCATGGGCACGATGGCAGGACTGCAGGATGATCTTACGCTCATTGTGGCAGGGCATCTGCACGATCTCGGAAAACTGATAGTACCCAATGAAATACTTGAAAAAAAAGGCCCGCTCAATGAAACCGAGCGCGCCATCATGAACAGCCATCCCTTTTACACATACTCGCTGCTCAGCGAGGCTGCCGGCCTTGCCCGGATAGCCATGATTGCCGGAATGCATCAGGAAAAGCTCAACGGCAAGGGGTATCCGTTTCATCCCGAACCGGATGCTTTTCCCATGGCATCACGTGTGCTTGCAGTATGTGATGTCTTTACCGCGCTGGCAGAAAACAGACCCTACCGCAAGGGACTGCCCAAAAATGACGTCATCAGCATAATGCGGCGCATGGTAAGCGAAGGTCATCTGGACCCCCAGTGCTTTGCATATCTTACCGCGCATTATGAAACACTGGACGAACTGCGCAGAAACGCACAGCAGCAGGCGGAAAAGGAATACCGAGGTTTCTGGAACAGAACGGAAGCGGTCATGGAAAGCATCGCATAACCGCAGCGCCGGTCGGCACAAAAATAATATCGCCCCGTCGTGCGGCGCGGCTATGGTCATAATAAGGGAATCAGCCCTCGGACGCACCGCGCCAACAGCAGCGGCGCACAACCGCCGGTAACGGCGGAACACGCAGGAGGCGGCCTATGGAAAACACAGCGGTGCAGCCCCGCAACGGCTGCGAGGTATGCGGCAGATACGCCGAAGCCACCGGCAACACCAGAATGCGGGAACTGCGCATGGTCAACGGCCGCTGGCTGTGCAGAGGATGCGCCAAACATCCCCGGATGATCGCAGGCGGCCACATCCGCGAAGACAAGCTTCTGAATCTTATCGAAAACTGGTACGGCTGAGCACAGGAAGCCCGGCTCTGCGAACCCTGAACAGCTTTTTCTCTTTCAAAAAGCACGGCCCGCCACTGCGCAGCGGGTCGTGCTTTTCATTTTTTTTACAAACCGGCGCGGCTATGGTCATAATAAGGGAATCAGCCCTCGGACGCACCGCGCCAACAGCAGCGGCGCACAACCGCCGGTAACGGCGGAACACGCAGGAGGCGGCCTATGGAAAACACAGCGGTGCAGCCCCGCAACGGCTGCGAGGTATGCGGCAGATACGCCGAAGCCACCGGCAACACCAGAATGCGGGAACTGCGCATGGTCAACGGCCGCTGGCTGTGCAGAGGATGCGCCAAACATCCCCGGATGATCGCAGGCGGCCACATCCGCGAAGACAAGCTTCTGAATCTTATCGAAAACTGGTACGGCTGAGCACAGGAAGCCCGGCTCTGCGAACCCTGAACAGCTTTTTCTCTTTCAAAAAGCACGGCCCGCCACTGCGCAGCGGGTCGTGCTTTTCATTTTTTTTACAAACCGGCGCGGCTAGACCCCGTGGCCCGCAGCCTGATCAGCTGCCTGAACAATATGCACATCGCGCTGCGGATAAGGGATGCTGATCCCATTGGCATCAAGCGCTTTTTTCACTTCTTCGATAAGACGGAAGCGCACTGTCCAGTAATCGGCGGTGGCAACCCAGGGCCTTACCACCAGATTCACAGAGCTGTCCCCCAGTTCGGCAACGGCAATGGTGCACGGCGGTTCGGTCAGCAGTTCGGGCTGCGCCCTGACAACGTCTTCGATAACCTTTTTGGCCAGCGCCAGATCATCGCCGTAGCCCACACCGAAGGTCAGGTCCATACGGCGGGTGGGGTTGCCCGTCACGTTCACTATGACATCGCTCATGATTTTGCTGTTGGGCACGATGATGCGCTGATTGTCGGGGGTCAGCAGCAGCGTGGTGGACAGGCTCAGCTTGTCCACGGTGCCCGAAACGCCGGCCACGGTCACATAGTCTCCCAACGTGAACGGCCTGAACAGAATAAGCATGATTCCGCTGGAAAAGTTGGCCAGATTGTCCTTGATGGCAAGACCGACAGCAAGACCCATGGAACCCAGCAGAGCAAGGAAGGATGTGGTGTCTATACCCAGCTGGCCCGCCGCCGCGATAAGCACCGCCACAAGCAGCACATAATAAATCACATTGCGGATAAATCCGGTGAGCAGCCTGTCTATACCCCGCAGTTCCATGCCCTTGCGCACAAGATTGGCCACCCTGCCGCTCAACCATGCACCGGCAAACGCGATAACCAGCGCCACGAGCAGATTTGTCCCGTTACGCGCCAACCATACAATAATCATGTCGCCGTACTCTTCCATCAGTCTGGCGTAATCCATAAGTAGACTCCTTCAATGGTATAATGCTGCACAGCACAGCCCGCCGCCACGGAACGGCCGGTACGTGCATTGAGCCTTCATAGCCCATTCAGCCGGTCATGCACAAGATACATGACGACTATGTCTGCATTCATCTGCCGTTTACACCTGCCCGCCGGCAACACGGGGGCAGACTTCATTGTCTTGCGCGCGGCCCGCGTGGTGATGTACACAGCACCTGCGCCGTGCGGAACATACCTGCAGCGCAGAACCATAATCCGGGGACACTTGTTCATGCCCATGTTTTTCCTTTCCTTTCCGCCCCTCCGCAGCCTTTGCGGACGCCGGTCATTCTGCCTCCGACCGGCTGCCGCCGCTGCGGCATGTCTGCTGTTGTGCTGCCTGCTGCCGCATCCGGTACTGGCCGCCGGTTCATCCATGCCGGTCATGCAGGTCGGCTTCAAGCTGCTTTCCGCGTGGGATGCCGAATCAGGCGAACGCATCGAGGTCGGAGTCTGGTACCCCAGCACATCGACCGAGCGCAGCGCCAAGGTAGGCGAGCGGACGCTGCAGGTTGCCCGTGACGGCGTGCCGGAGGCCGGACGTTTTCCCACCATTCTGCTTTCCCACATCATGGCGGGCAGTGCGCTGGCGCACCACGACACCGCCCGGGCGCTGGCACAAAAGGGATTTGTGGTCATAGCCCCCACCCACAGACACGACAACCAGCATGACACACGCGTACTGTTCACAGCGCGGCATATTTCGGACAGGCTGGCAGAGCTGACCACCTCGCTGGATTTTGTACGCAAGGAAAAAGACCTCGGGGCAGTGATCGACAGCAGACGCATAGGCGCCATAGGATTTGATACCGGCGCCGCGGCGGTGCTTATCATGGCCGGGGGCATACCTGACCCTGCCGGCTACCAAGGCTACTGCGCGGGACTGCGCGCGCCTTCGCCCTATTGCTCCCGCTGGGCTGCCCGCAGGCTTTCGCGTCTGCAGCAGGAACTGCCCCCCCTGCTGGCGCGACAGATACAGGTGCCGCATATACGGGCTGCCGCACTGGTCGCTCCGGGCTATGCCTTTCTTTTCGGCAAAGAGCAGCTGGCAGCCATCAGCATCCCCGTCAGGATCATCAGCGCCGAAAACGACGGCATAAACGCCGGTCATGCCGCCGCACTGCGCGAACACATGCGTGTGCCTCCGCTGTATTCGGTGCTGGAAGACGCAGACAGCTTTTCACTGCGCGCCCCCTGTCCTCCCCGTCTTGAACAGCTGGACGACACCATGTGCGTTGATGATGACGACGTTGACCGCGAAGCCATACATCACAGACTCAACACCGACCTGACCGGTTTTTTTCTGCACACGCTGGGTGCCCCCGTAGGAACTCCTGCCCGTAACTGACAGCCCGTACACTGAAACACCGCCGGCCCCCAAAAGGGACCGGCGGTGAAAAACATCCGGCCAGCGCGGTCAGCGGCTGCGCCGGTACTCAAGCAGCGCGGCCAGCGCGGCATCCTGTTCGCGCTTAAGACTGTCATCCACAGCCACCTGCACATCAGCGGGGTACACGGCGTAATAGTGCAGCTGACCGTCTTCTCTTACCCGCATCCGCTCGGTGTATATGGTCTGCACCAGAAACCATTCAAACTCCGGCCCGTGCCGGGGCACCCCCTTTTCCCGCAGAGCTGAAACAGCATTGCGCACCACCCCGCTGCCGCTGCCGTGACGCAGGGCCACGCTCCACAACACATCGTGCACAGGCGGTGACAAAGCGCCCACATCGGGGATAATGCCCCGCCACAACACTTCCAGCAGCGCATCATACTGACGTTCTTTTACAAACCGGTACTGCAGCGACCGGAACGCGGCAGCTCCGCCCTGCTCCATCCGCCGCCATGCGGCGGTAAATGCGCCGCTCCCGGCCTGAAGCCCTGAAAACGCCGAGCGCACAGGCTGCCCCAGCCATTGTACAAACTCGTCCAGCTCTGTACTGCGGCTGCCGCGCAGCCTCCACGGACCGTACCGCATCACACCCGCCTCATGCAGGGGAACCGGAGGCGGCTGAACCTGCCCCGCCCGTTCGTACTCACCCAGAAAAGCCACCCCCAGCCCGCATGATGACGTATCTGCCATGGTGACCCGCGCTTTGCCTGTTCCCCGCGCAAAAACAATGCGTACCTGCCCCGCGGTACGGCTTTCGCCATCATATGCACCAAAATCGCTGCGAAAGGATACCGGTGCACCGTGCAGCTCGCCCGCAGCAAGACGCCCGCGCGCACGCACCTCGCAACCGGCGGGCAGCTCCGGTGCCAGCAGCCGGTCAAGGCCGGTTCCGCCATCCGTACGCTTCACACCGTATGTACCGTCTTCTTCCGCCCCGTCGCCGCATTCGCCTGTACCGTACAATGTCACATCATACAGTCCGGCCCCGGCAGCCACGTCCTGTTCCTGCTGCAACACGGCCGTAACCATCATCCATGCGGTACCGCAATCCTTCTGCCGCCAGACACCCTCGGGCGACCAGCCGGCATACGACGGCAGGCAAAAGCCGCACAGCAGAACGCCCATAAGACAGCCGCACCGCGCGGTACGCCGCACCATGCCGGCCAAGCTTCTGTGGTATGTCATGGAATCTCCCGGCTCCTGTAATTATCCGTTCTTGTAGCCCTGTACGGTCTCCGCGGCAAGCCCGCCGCTTTCTTCCGGCTGCCACGCCTCCCCGCATGGCGCCGCGGCACCACGCCCCCCTGCGGCGTACAGTTCTTCCAGACGCGCCAGTATTTCATCCGGCAATCCGCAGCCTTCTCCTTCCGCCTCTCCCTGACGCACGGCTCCGGCCCCTTCCTGTCCGGCGACCGTCCCCGCCGGTCCGAACAGTCCCAGCGCCCTGCACAGCATATCCAGAGCTTTGAGCTTTGAATGCATCTTAACACGCAGGGTTCCGCCACGGCTTGTGGTAGTTTCGGCAATTTCGGCCACGGCCGATGCATGCACCGCCGGTATGCCGCATGAGTCTTTAAGCCGCAGCGTGTTCTGCTCCCAGCTGCAGATGTCAGTCATGGAAGAAAATGCCACAGCCGCAAGCTCTTCCAGCACCTTGTCCGGCGTAGGTTCGCCGGAAAACGCCGCAGACGCCGAAGCCTCCTGCCTTCCCTCACCCGCGCCATCCGCCGTATCCTGCGCCATGTCCCGCTCCGGCACGGGCCGCCGGTTTCCGTTTATCCCGGTCTGCTGCAAAGATTGCAGCAGACCGCGCACCTGCGGGCGCTGCAGCAGCGCCCTGCCGCTGCGCAGCGCCGATGCCGGAGCATACCCTGCTGCCAGCGCGGCCTGCCGGACATCCCCGTGCTTCAGCCACGCACGGGCAAAAAGCTCATACCGCTCCTGCCGCTTCACAATGTCACTCCCCCTGCTGTAAGATATCCTGCAAGGCTGTCTCCGTATCGCCCGCGTCACGTTTTTCCGCAGTCTGCCGCAGCAGGGCCACAGCCCGTGCATCTGCATGCGTCTGCTTTTTCCGCCACGCGGTCAGTCGCTGCTGACGCAGTTCACGCACATCCAGGCGCACCTCTTCCAGCACCTGCTGCACAGCCACCACCCGTTCTTCCAGCCGTTCCACCTGTACAGCCGTTCTGCGGCCCTGTGCCAGTTCACCCGCCAGCACCCCCAGCGAGCTTTCCATCTGCTGCACCCGGTACTGCAGTGTGGCCCCCATGGCCATAACACCCGCCACGGCAGTGAACAAACCGGTGAGTGCCGTAAGCGTCACCTTCCTGTCCAGACTCCAGCCGGTACCGTTCACGATGAGCTCCTTGCGGCGTCACGCGGCGTTACCGTCTGCCCCGGCAAAAGTGAGCCGGACAGTGTATTTCCGGAACGGGCATCTTTACGGTAAGACCCCATGGACGACCCCAGATAGTAATTGACCACTCCCCCGAATGCCGTTCCCAGTGACCCCAGCAGCAACAAGGCAGGCTCGTTGACGCTCTGCATGGCCATCACCGCGTCCAGCATCCAGAAAAAACCGCACACAACAACCAGTGAAACAACGGCGGCAGCCCACGCCCCGCCATGTCCCGCCCGTGCCAGCGCCACCTCTCTGGCTCTGGCATCCTGCACGTTGGCCAATGCTGTCTGCAGCTGCACCTGCTGCCACTCCAGCAAACGGGCTTCATGCCGGGCCTCCAGTTCGGCCAGCTTAAGCACCGCGTCAGGGTTTTCCAGCGCGCGGGCCACGGTGTCCGGCTCTGCGGGTACCCCCAGAAAAGCCCCGAGCAGCGTTCCTGCCGCGCCGGCCACGGCACCTGCCGGGCCGCCCAGTATGCTTGCCAGCAGCGGAGCCGACTTGGCAGCCATCCTGCCCACATCTTTCCACTCCATGATATTTCCCCCATGTCATGTTGATCCGGTGGCCATGCACCGGCCCGCACCTTACCCCGCCGCGGCAGGGCAAAAGCCCCGCGGCGCCACTGCGGCGTGCCCCCGGCGCTGTCCCGCCCGTGTCCCGCGGCACTTGCCGCATACCGTCAGACTTTTTCATAAAAAAACTCTTCACCGGTTGACCTTTGGGCATACGAGCAATATACATACAAATGCGCATGTATTCCGGGCTGGCCCGGTTTCATGCCTCGCTGCGGTCATGCTCCTCCTCGCCGGCCGCAGCTGCCGGACAGCCGTTCTCCGTTGGCAGCCCCCCTATGCCTCCGGCCGTCCGGCGACACACCCTGACGACGGTCTCCCCTCCCCAAGAATGACCGTTGGCGCCGGGGCACCCAGATGCCCCGGCGCATTTTTTTTGTCCGCACACGGCACCGCAAAAAACCCCGCACCGGAAGTATTCCGGTGCGGGGTTGGCGCAGGCTGATACATACAATACGTCCGGGGCAGAACATCGTACCCCCTCCGCAGCACGAAGCATCAGTAATGTTGAAGATAATCCGTGCAGAGCTGGCAGTGTGCACCACGGCAGGCGGCATAACGGCTGCCACATGTATACCCGAAGCGGGCTGACCGCCCGGCAGGCTGTTTAAAGTCTGCCTGCGGCATGCCGCGCTGCAGGCAAGCGGGCACGCGTCTATCCGTGCACAGCCGCGCTGACTCCGCCCCCGCTGCCGTGCATGGCGGTGGTGCACAGGTCGAACAGCACCATCACCGGCAGCCGCACATAAAACCAGTCAGTTACCAGCGTACCGTCGGCAAAAGTCCATTCGCCCGAATGCACGAAGTAGGAAAAGAGTGCCGCCTCCATGGAAGATTCCGGCATATCCGGCCTGCGCAACACCCGTTCACGACAGAACAATGTCAGCGTTTCCAGCAGGGCAAAGCAGTTTCCGCTTTCGGCCGCTTCTGCCAGCACACTGCCGAACTGCGCGGCAAAAGGCGTTTTTGCCAGTACCGTTGCTGCGTATGCGCCGGATTGTTCGCAAATTTCCGCCAGTGCCCACTGGCACAGTCTGGCCTCGGCAGAATCGTGTTCTGCAGACCGCAGATGCCGCAACACCTGCTCCATGGCGTGTAAATTGTCCTGAATTACTGACATTTGTTCCCCCTGTGCGCGATTGTTATAAATCACATAATATAGCTTAGACGTATTGTAAAATACGAAAACATATACACAACGGCACAGGCATATTTTTTTGCACAGGAAAAATGTTGCTTTTATCAAAATGTGAAGTATGTTAGCGCTCAGAAACGCCCCTGAGCACGGTATCCTTCCACGGATATCGCCTGTTCATGCGGGCGTGGGCCATGCGATTCCCCCGATCACAAAAGAAACTGTCTCCCGCCTATTTCTCTTGTGAATATCGCATGGCCCTTCTTTTGCCGGCTGCACACAGTTGGCTCCCCCCTATAGTCCTCTGAGGATGACCGGAACACGGCACTCAATTTGCATACTCAGGCAGTACCCAGAGTAACGACAACTTTCCGACGGAGCCACCATGGCCGACACCAGCCGACAGTATATACGCCTTTTCATGCTTGCCGCCCTGCTCATGCTTGCTACCGCCTGCGGCAGCATACAAAGCACGCTGGACAACGCTCCGGCAGTTCTGGACATTGATCTGGCATCACAAGGTACCCTGTACACCAACGAATGGGTGCACAGACAGGCCGAACCACAGATAATGGTCCGCCCGCAGGAACCGCCCGACACCCCGCCGCGGGTACTGTTCGTGCCTTTCAGGATGTATCAGGACATGCGCGAAGGCAGCGCCATCGCCGAGCAGGTCTCAGGCATTTTCTGGCAGTCGTGGCTGCAGCAGCGGACCTTCGAGGTGCTGCAGTTTGCTCCGGAGCTGGCTCCATTTTCACCTGCACGCGGAATTGCCGCAGGCAGAGCCGCAGGCGCCGATCTGGTGGTCAGCGGGTATGTGACGCGGTTTATTGATGCAGGCACCGCCGGTGACAGCAGACTGGCCCTGCAGGTGGACATGTACGACACATTTACAGGCGAACTGGTCTGGTCCATGGCTCATGCGGGATTTATGGAAAACACCGTAAAGCGTGACTACCTGCTGTTCACCCAGCGGAACAGACTGCCCGCGGAACCGGTCTGGAGCATTGCCACCGTGCTGGCCGCGGATATGGCACGCCCGATTAAAGAATGGCAGGCCCCCCTGCAGGAAGAAGAGCCCGATCCTTTTGCTCCTGCGCCGCTGGCCCCCGGCCAGATGCAGGCCGCACCGCAACCGCAAGGCCCCGTCCCGCAGGCGGATGCTGCACAAAGCAATACCATTTACGATGCCCGACCCAGGAAAGCATCCGCCCCGCGCACTTTCTAACAAACAGCAAAACGCTGTAAGTACGAGATGTTAAGCGGCGAGAAACATCATAGACCGGCGCGTTGTCAGTGACCGGCCACAGTCATAAATCAGTAACACATCCTGATAAGCCTTTTCAGGGCTTGCAATCCGCCCTTTCAATCCTATATTACCTGCGGTACAAACTTGTTTTTCTGACGCACTCAGAAACACGAAAAGCCCCATACATTTTTTTTCGCAGGGTATTCCTGCTGTGTCGGTGGCTGCACGCAGCGGCCAAACGATGCGTGTTTACGCGGAATGATTCGGGCTTTCATGCATACCAGGAGACATAATGATAGGCATTTCAAAGCTGTACTGTGGACAGGTTGAACCCTCCGACGCGCTGCGCTACGGACGAGAATCGGGCAAAATGCCCTCGCACCTGCTTCAGTTCTCCAAAGACAAAAAGCCCGTGGTTGTGTGGAACATGACCCGCCGCTGCAACCTGAAGTGTGTTCACTGCTACGCTCAGGCCGTGGACCCCGAAGGCAACGACGAAATCAGCACCGAACAGGGCAAAGAGATCATCCGCGATCTGGCCCAGTACGGCGCACCGGTCATGCTGTTTTCCGGCGGCGAGCCGCTGGTGCGCAAAGACCTTGTGGAGCTGGCCAAATTTGCCACCGAACAGGGCATGAGAGCGGTTATATCCACCAACGGCACGCTGATTACCAAAGAAAAAGCCCGCGAGCTGAAGGAAGTGGGACTTTCGTACGTGGGGATTTCCCTTGACGGTATGGAAGAGGTGCACAACAAATTCCGCGGTGTGCCCAACAGCTTTAAAAAAGCGCTCGAAGGCATTGAAAACTGTAAGGCCGAAGGGCTGAAAGTGGGCCTGCGCTTTACTATCAACAAGCGTAACGCACCGGAAGTTCCCAAAATATTTGACCTCATCAAAGAACTGGAAATACCCAGAATCTGCTTTTACCATCTGGTATATTCCGGCCGCGGCAGCGAACTGATCAAGGAAGATCTTGATCATGCCGAAACCCGTGCCATGGTTGACCTTATCATGGACCGCACCCGCCAGCTCTTTGAAGAAGGCCACCCTAAAGAAGTGCTGACCGTGGACAACCACGCCGACGGCCCCTATGTGTGGATGCGCATGCTCAAGGAAGACCCCAAGCGTGCCGCTGAAGTATTCGAGCTGCTGCAGTACAACGAAGGCAACAACTCCGGCCGCGGCATCGGCTGCATCAGCTGGGACGGCACGGTGCATCCCGACCAGTTCTGGCGCAACAAGGTTTTCGGCAACGTGCTGGAACGTCCTTTCTCGGAAATTTGGGACGACCCCGAAATCGAGCTGCTGGCAAAGCTGAAAGACAAAAAACAGCATGTCACCGGCCGCTGCGCCCAGTGCCGCTTCCTCAATATCTGCGGCGGCAACTTCCGCGCCCGTGCCGAATCCTACTACGGCGATGTGTGGGCTCCCGATCCGGCCTGCTTCCTCACCGACGAGGAAATCGGCATCAAATAGCCAACTTTCCGCTCCGGCGTGCCAGAACGGGCAGGCCGGAGCGTTTTTTACTGCTGCCTGCAAGTGCAGCAACAGCAAGCCAATTGCAACAGAACCAAAGGAGCAGACACGGTGTCTGATTTTTTCCGGGGCAGAAGGTTGCGCCGCAACGCCCCCATGAGGGAACTTGTACGCGAGCATGACATTTCCGCCCGTCATCTCGTCATGCCCTATTTTGTGGTGGAAACCGACGACGCCGGCTTCCGCAAGCCTATCACCTCCATGCCCGGCATTTTTCAGCTGTCGCTTGCCGAGCTGGAAAAAGACGTGGCCGAAGCCGTGGCACTGGGCATGCGTTCCGTTATTCTTTTCGGCATTCCGGCGGCAAAAGATTACAAAGGCTCGGAAGCATACAACCACGACGGCATTGTCCAGAAAGCCATACGCCGGCTGAAAGAGCGCTTTCCGGATCTTCTGGTAATCACCGATGTGTGTCTGTGCGAATATACCAGCCACGGTCACTGCGGACTGCTGCGGCAGGGCGACACCACCGGTGAAGTGCACAATGACCCTACCCTGACCCTGCTGGCCAAGGCTGCGGTTTCGCACGCCGAGGCAGGAGCCGACATCGTGGCCCCATCGGACATGATGGACGGGCGTGTGCTGGCCATCCGCGAAGCGCTGGATGCCAACGGCTTTTCACATATTCCCGTCATGTCCTACGCCGTCAAATACGCCAGCGCCTTTTACGGCCCCTTCCGCGAGGCGGCCGAATCCACCCCCCAGCACGGCGACCGCAAGACCTATCAGATGGACCCGGCCAACAGCCGCGAGGCCATGCGCGAAGCCGCGGCAGACGTGGCGGAGGGAGCAGACTTCCTCATTGTCAAACCTGCCGGTCCTTACATGGACATCATCCGCATGGTACGGGACAGCTTTGACCTGCCCGTTGCCGCCTATCAGGTCAGCGGCGAGTATTCCATGATCAAGGCTGCCGCCATCAACGACTGGATTGACGGCGACAAAGTGGCCATGGAGTCCCTTACGGGCCTGCGCCGCGCCGGTGCGGATATCATCATCAGTTATCTGACTGTGGAAATGCTGCGCAAAAAGCTTGTTTCCGCATAAAACGCAATGCTCTTCCGGCGCGCCGTCCCTGCGGGGCGTACGCGCCGGAATTTTTCAGCCGACCTGTGCAGCCCTGCACATGCCGTACAGGTACAAGGACACACACATGCACAACGCAAACCACCCGCACGGCAACGGCCACCCGGCAGAAAAAAAAGGCATGGGCGCACATTCCGGCGCAATGAACATGCCCCGCACCCTTGAAGACGGCAGCCCCGCATGCCGCCTCATCGCCTGGGAAGTCACCCGTTCCTGCAACCTTGCCTGCAAGCACTGCCGCGCCGAAGCCCATACCGAACCATATCCCGGTGAACTGAGCACACAGGAAGCCAAAGCGCTCATCGACACTTTTCCTGAAGTGGGCAACCCCATAATTATCTTCACCGGTGGCGACCCCATGATGCGCGCCGACCTGTACGAGCTGATCCGCTACGCCACGGGGCTTGGTCTGCGTTGTGTGCTGTCGCCCAACGGAACGCTGATAACCGGGCAGAACGCCGTGCAGATACGCGAAGCCGGAGTGCAGCGCTGTTCCATTTCCATAGACGGTCCGTCTGCAGAACTGCATGACGAGTTCCGCGGCGTACCCGGCGCATTCGAACAGTCCATGCGCGGCATTGAATTTTTGAAGCAGGCCGGAGTGGAGTTTCAGATAAACACCACGGTTACGCGTGACAATCTTCCGTACTTCAAAGACATCTTCAAACTGTGTGAAAATCTGGGCGCCGCAGCATGGCATATATTTCTGCTGGTACCCACCGGCCGCGCAGCACAGCTGGGCGCACAGGTCATCACCGCCGAAGAATACGAAGAAGTACTCAACTGGTTCTACGATTTCCGCAAGACGACCTCCATGCATCTCAAGGCTACCTGCGCACCGCACTATTACCGCATCATGCGCCAGCGGGCCAAGGAAGAAGGCCTACCGGTGACGCCTGACAACTTCGGCATGGATGCCATGACCAGAGGGTGTCTGGGCGGTATCGGCTTCTGCTTTATATCGCATACCGGACAGGTACAGCCATGCGGTTATCTGGAACTGGACTGCGGCAATGTGCGCGATACGCGTTTTCCTGAAATATGGCGCAAATCGGAATACTTCAGGCAGTTCCGCACGCCGGAAGAATATGACGGCAAATGCGGGCACTGTGAATACCACAATGTGTGCGGCGGCTGCCGCGCCCGTGGCTTCACCATGAGCGGCAGCCATATGGCAGAAGAGCCTCTGTGCACCTACCAGCCGCGCAAAAAGCCCGCCGCAGACCGTAAATAAACGTCATGGCTGTGCATACAGCAGCCGGACGCGGCTTCACTCTTAACGATTCACAGGAGCTAGCATGACTGGACCCGCCGTGCAGGATCAGGAGCTGGATCAGTTCGATAAAAAAATTCTGGATATCATCCAGACCGGTTTTCCGCTGGAACCACGGCCGTATGCCGTTATCGGCGATGCAGTGGGCCTGACTGAAGCAGAAGCCCTCGCCCGCGTGCGCGCCCTGAAGGAACGCAGAATAATCAGACGGCTGGGAGCCAACTTCAATTCATGGAAGCTCGGTTTCCGCTCTACACTATGCGCCGCCAAAGTACCTGAAGACAAGTTCGACGAATTTGTGGCCGAAGTGAACAGCCATGTGGGTGTCACCCACAACTACCTGCGCGCCCATGCGTACAATGTCTGGTTCACCTTTATCGGCCCCAGCTGGGAAGAAGTGTGCAGCACTCTGGACAGCATAACGCAGAAAACCGGCATTCCCATTCTGAATCTGCCCGCAGAAGAGCTGTATAAAATAAGGGTTGATTTCAAGATGGATGAAGAGCCCGCTGCGGACTGACAACGTCGTACCGTTGCGCTGCGGCATGTTCCCCGCGCAGGACAAGCCGCCCATACGCCGTCATGCAGGGTGCCGACCTTTTTGGGTCGGCACCCTGTTTCCGTCTGCGGCGCCGGGCGTGGCCCGCTTCTTTGCAGCGGGGCCGCCCTGCCGCAGCACAATGCAAAAACAGTGTATCCGGCAAGATACCGTCATATACAGTTGCTCTTATGACAAAGCCGGACTATACTCTGCGCTCTGTTTTTCTGTACAGTTATCCGCAACATGCAGGCGACAGCGCCATGCACGCCGGAAGCTCCGGCAATGCGCGGGCACCTTTTATCTTCAGCCTACTGAAAGGAACAATCGCATTGAGCGGCATTGTCAAACAGACATACAGCGAACAGGTTGTAGAATACATCAAGGACCGCATTCTGAAAGGTGAACTTTCTCCCGGCGATCCGGTCAAGGAAGCTCTCATTGCGCAGAAGCTTGCCATAAGCAGGGCTCCCGTACGCGAGGCACTCCAGATTCTCGCGCGGGAAGGGCTGATTGTGTATGAACCGCAGAAAGGCAAACGCATTACCGCCCTCACCGCCAAAGAAATACGCGACAGCTATTTTACCGGCGGAGTGCTGGAAGCGGCTGCCGTGGCCGCCGCCCTGCCGCTGTATACCGCACAGGATATCGACCTGATGCACCGCACGGTAAACCGCATGAAAGAAGTGGCCGACACAGGTGCGCCGCTGGACAGCATGACGGGACTGGACAACATCTTTCACGAAACCCTTTTCTCACGCGTGGACAATCCGCTGCTGGTCGAGCTTTGCCGCCGGTCCTGTCAGGGCATATCCAAATTTCTGCTGTACAGGCACTGGATCAAACTGTTTTCAGCACAGGAAGTCTATCTGCGCCACAAAGCGGTGTTTGACGCTGTGGCAAGCGGCGACCCCGCCCTTACAGAAACAGCCATCCGCCATCACTACACAGAGTCCGGAGAACGCATGTCGAACTACGGAGTCGACGTGTTCGACGGCTGAGCGCCGCAGCCCCGTCATCCGCTCCGGTCCTGCGGGGCGGTCTCTTTTTTTGCTCCTGCGGCTGCCGCCGCACGGCGACCAATACCGCACATCCCCCGCACGGCCTGCCCCGGAAAACCCCGAAGGCACCGCATCCTGCTGCCCGTCCGAAGACCGCAACAGCTCTGCGTGCTCTGCCGAAGACCACAAAAAAGGGAGCCGCAGCTCCCTTTCGTTATACATAATCCGGTGACATCAGGCCGTTGCCGTTTCAGTCTGTGCACTGTCGGGCTCGGCGTATCTGCGGTTCCAGCCGGTGATGGCCGAAAAGAGCAGCACACCGAACAATGCCCATGAATACGGGTTGTACAGCGCGGCGGAAATGGACGGAGCGGCAAGGCCGAAAGATTCCGCGGCGGAAACCACAGCCGCATACCAGGCCGCCACGACAATGTGCCAGGGAAGAATGAAGAAGATGGTGCACACGGCGCAGTCCATCAGGTTTGCACGACGGGCCGGCGCCAGATTGAATTTTTCGCCTATGGGACGCACCAGACTGGGCCCCACCAGCAATTCTGCAGGAGCGTTGGCGGAAATGGGAATGGATGCCAACACCGTTACCCCGATAATGGAAAGCTCTGCCTGCCGCACGGTATTGATGATGAATTTTTCGGCAAAGCTCAGAATACGCTTCATGATGCCGCTTTCCACCAGTATCTGGGTAACGGCAAGAATCAGCAGGGCAAAAATGATGGCTCCCACCACACCGCTTATACCGTCCTGAATGAGTCCGGTGCTTATGCCGCGCTTGGCAGGAATGCTGAAAATATCACCGATGAGCAGGTTGCCGTTGAAAACACCCACCACGGCGGCTGCTATGTTGCCGTAAATAAGCGATTCAATGATGTGTCTGCCCATGAGAGCGGAAATGACAACAGTGGCCAGGGCAAGCAGCATCAGCGCGCCGGAAGGATCCATCTGAGCCTGAAGTTCAGGCAGGGGCTTTACCGTACCGCCGCCGCCGAACAGCAGGAATATGGCGCTTGCAATGGTGGCTGCCGCCATGGCCAGCGGAAAACGGCTGCGCACAACATCACGCATGGTGGCGCCCTGCGTATACGCCGAAACAATTGTAGTATCTGAAATGGGGGCAAGGTTGTCGCCGAAGGCGGCGCCCGAAAGTATGGCAGTGGCCAGCAGGGCAGGGTCAGCGCCGAGGAAGCAGCCCGCAGGAAAAAGTACCGGTGTCAGCGCGATGCATGTGCCGGTGCTGGTCCCGGTGCCAAGAGCAAAAAGCGCCGCGGCGACAAACACCATCAGTGTAAACACAGCTCCCTGCGCACCCGTGGTCATACCCAGCCACAGCAGACCGTTCACCAGCCCGCCGCCTACCATCAGTTTGCCGAAAACACCGGCAAACAACCACGCCGTAACAATGACGATACCTGTTTTATCACCAATGCCGCGCATGGCCGCACGGCAGTACTCGTGCTTGTTTTTGGCAAAAAACAATCCGGCCACAATGGCCAGCCAGCCACAGGCCCAGAAAGGCTTCGTGCCGCCCATCTCCTCCACAGAAAGCCATACCAGTCCGCCGACCAGAACGATAAGGGGCACAAGGCCGCCCCATATGCCGCCATACAGTTCCAGGCGTGTATCCATGTTATGCTGTTCCATCCTGCTTCCCTTTTCATGTATCTGTTGTATGTCGCGGTGCTGTAACCCGCGGTGCTGCAATGCGGGAAAACCCCTCTTCCCTTGCAAAAAAGCCGCACCCGCGCAAAGCGGATGCGGCTCTGAGTCTTATTCCATAAAGGTATCGGTGTACGCATACAGCGCGGGCGAGCCGCCGGTATGCAGGAAAAGCACGTTCGAACCTTCGGGGAAATGACCTTTGCGCACAAGGTCGATAAGGCCGGCCATGGCTTTACCGGAATATACGGGGTCGAGCAGAATGCCTTCGGTGGAAGCAAGCAGTTTGACAGCCTCGACCATGGAACCTGTGGGCAGAGAGTATCCTTCGCCCACGTAACCGTCAAAGCATACCACTTCTTCACGGGCAATGCCGCCGCTTACGCCGACACGTTCTGCAGTGGCACAGGCCAGCTTATGCACCAGCTCTTCCTGAACAGGTTTGGTGCGGCTCACGTTGACGCCGCTTACCGGAATGCCGGAATTGGTGGCGGCCATGCCCACAACAATACCTGCATGTGTGCCTGCGCTGCCACTGGGAACCACCATGTGGTCGATGTTGATGCCCTGTTCAAAAAGCTGCTGCATCATTTCCTGAGCGCAGGCAACATACCCTGTGGCACCTATGGTGTTGGATGCGCCGCCGGGGATAATGTAGGGGTTCCTGCCCTGTTCTTTCAGAGTTCCGGCAACTTTGGTCATTGCCTCCATCATGTCGGAACCGCCGGGAACCACAGTAATGCTTTTGACACCCATAAGGTGGAAAAGCAGGTTGTTGCCCGATCCCTGCGGCTTGTAGCTGCCCTTTACGCGCTCTTCAAGCACCAGATGGCAGTCCATGCCTTCTTTAACCGCCCAGGCAAGAGTAAGACGGCAGTGGTTGGACTGTACAGCCCCGCAGGTGATGATAGTATCAGCACCCTGTTCAAGCGCGTCTGCAATGCAGAAATCAAGCTTGCGGGTCTTGTTGCCGCCGGCACAACCGGGAAGCAGGTCGTCACGTTTGATATAAATCTGCACCTTACCGCCCAGCGCGGCGGAAAAGTTATCCAGTTTTTCGATGGGAGTTGCCTGCTGCACATAGCCGCGGCGGGGGAATTTTGCCAGATTCATGATATCACCTCATCCTGTTACTATTCGGCAATCCTGATGATTGCTTCTATTTCCACATCGGCCTTCAGAGGCAGTGCAGCCACCTGCACGGCGCTGCGGGCCGGATACGGTGTTGAAAAATATTGCGCGTACACTTCGTTGACAGCGGCAAAGTCACTGATATCGGCCAGAAACACGGTTACTTTGACCACGTCATCCAGCGATGCCCCTGCACTTTCTGCCACGGCTTTGATGTTGGCGAAAATCTGATGGACCCGATCGCGGATATCGCCTTCCGGCATGGTGCCGGTCTGCGGATTGATGGGCAGCTGACCGGAAAGAAAAAGCAGGTCGCCGGAAAGTATAGCCTGAGAATACGGGCCTACGGCTCCCGGTGCCTTGGTTGTGGCAATGGCTTTTTTTGCAGACACAACGGCCTCCTTTGCTTGGTAAAAATTTCACATCGCAGGTCATAATGTCGAATGTCGACATTTTTTATTCATACGACTGAGCCTGAAAACCATCTCGTGTACAAGCGGTATTCCCGCCGCACGCCTGCACACTACGGTTATCCTCACATATTAGTCAAACAAAATGTCGACATTCGACAATAATTTTTATTCATCATGATAAAAAAACATCATCAATACGTTTAAAAAAGCAATAAAAAAAGAGCATTACGAATGGCACAACACTGCGCCGCCCTTGCTCATTATTTCACATAAACAAGCCTTTCATCGAGGTTATCGCTCCGGCAAAACACAGCCGCCGAGACCAAGAAAACAGTCCACGACGACATAACAGTACGGACAAGCTGGAAAAAATGATCCATCACATTCCGAACCTCGCCTTTGCTGCTGTTTTCCGGATTCTGCGGCCGAATTTTCGGCCAGACTTCTGGACAGACTTCCGGACAGACATCCGGCCGGACTTGCAACCGGGCTTGCGACCGGTGCCGTCCGCCGGCGAACCAGCTAACAAGCCGGTCGGGCTATAAAATTATCATCCTCCGCCACGCGGATAATAATAGAAAAAAACCGCTGATGCTTAACAATACTTACAGACTCAAACCGCCGGCTCATGCTTCCGGCAGCGGGGTCATCACGTCAATCTACCGGAGGTATCGATGAAAAAAACAATCCTGTCCGCATTCCTGTTTCTCATGCTGGTTGCAGCGTTCCCTCTGCATGCTGCGCAAAATGTCACCGTATACGGTGACGACGCCTACCCGCCCTACAGCTACCAGAAAGGAAAGGAAGCCAGAGGCATCTATGTTGATATTCTGAAAAAAGCTTTTGCACAGATGCCCGACTACAATGTGACCATAGAGCTTGTGCCGTGGAAACGTGCGGTCAAGCTGGTGGAAACAGGTAAAGGATTTGGCTTTTTCCCGCCTTATTACCGTCCGGACCTGCGCCCGTGGGTCATCCATTCCGAACCCATTCTGGAAGAAGCAGTTGTCGTGTTCTGCCGCGATGACGTGCTGGCCTCTCCCCGTCCTGACTGGCCTGCAGACTACAAAGGGCTGACCGTGGGGACAAACGAAGGCTTTTCACTCGGGCGAAAAGAAGCCGAACAAGGCATAATCACGCTGGAAGAGGCCGGTGATAATGACAAAAACGTTATTAAAGTAGCCAACAAACGTATTGACTGCTACCTCAACGACCGCCTTGCCGTACTGCAGACCATTCAGAGTCTGAAACAGGCAGGCAAGTATGTTGAGGGACAGCACGCCGGTATCCTGGAAGGCGCTGTGGTCGAACAGGAATACGGTCACGTGGGCTTTGCCACGGCAGGCTCGTTCCCGTTCCGCGACGACTTTGTCGCCAAATTCAATGAAACCATAAAGAAGATGAAGGCATCAGGCGAAATCGAAGCTATTGTTGCCGGATATAAATAACTGAACAAAGCAGGAAGCCTTCGCACGGAGGCTTCCTGCTCCGGCCCCGAAACAGCTCGGAGGGCATTGTGACAAAAAGCATACAGACTATACTCATCCTGATACTTGTAGCCGTTGTAACAACTATCCTTACGGCTTTCGGTGCTCAGAGCTACTATCTGGAGCAGACCAAGCAGCTCGCCCTGCTGACTAATGAAAGTAACCGTGCAGCGGCACGCCTTGCGGTCAACATGGCGTCCCCCATGTGGGAACTGGATGAAGATCTGGCAAGCGATGTGGTGGCTTCCGAAATGCAGGCAGAGAACGTCCACACGGTGGTCATATGGGAACCTGATCAGGAAAAAATCTTTTACGGCCGCACCAAAGCAGGAACTGAAGAAGCCGAAGCAGACCAGCTGCCTGAAGGTTCTGACTATATCACAGCAACAAGCGAAGTATTGCACAAAGAATCTGTCATAGGCGTCGCCGGTGTAGCTGTCAGCAAAGCAAACATGCGCGCTGACCTTCGCGCCACCCTGCAAAAAATAGCGTTAACCACCATCACTATAGATGCTCTGCTTATTTTCGCACTCTTCATGGCCATGCGGTCAGTTATCATAAAGCCCCTTAAATCCATCGAAGAATACGTTGTGAGCATCAGTAACGGAAACTATGATGTGGGTTTCAGTGCCGCACGCTTCCTTGGCGAACTCAAGCGGCTGCGTACAGCAGTTGAAACCATGGTAGAGAACCTGAAGCGCAATATATCTGAAATACAGATAAAAGAGAAAGAAGCAGCAAAAGCTGCAGCGGAAGCAAAACAGGCATTCGCCGCTGCTGAAGAATCCAAAGAAAAAGCTGTAAGAGCGCGTCGCGAAGGTCTGCTGGAAGCTGCAGGTGTTCTGAAAGGCATCGGCGGCCGCATAAGAGAAGCTTCGTCTGACCTTTCTGAAAAAGTGGATGCTGTGACGTCACGCAGCGACCAGCAGCGAGAACGGGCCACATCTACGGCCACCGCCATGGAAGAAATGAACGCAACGGTTCTGGAAGTGGCCAGAAGTGCATCGGAAGCCGCACTCAGCGCTGAAGAATCACGTTCAACTGCGGGGCTCGGTTCCTCAAAAGTTGTGGAACTGGTAACGACCATCAAAGACGTGGTGCAGCAGACGGAAAACCTGAAAAACAGCCTGAATGTCCTTGGCAGCCATGCCGAAGGCATCGGGCGTATCATGGGCGTAATTAACGATATTGCCGACCAGACTAACCTGCTGGCGCTCAATGCAGCTATCGAAGCCGCACGGGCTGGTGACGCCGGCAGAGGTTTTGCCGTGGTGGCGGATGAAGTCCGCAAGCTGGCAGAAAAAACCATGCAGGCGACCAAAGAAGTTGAAACCGTTGTCCGTGATATACAAAGCAGCAGCCAGGTAAACATATCCGGCATGGAGCAGACTTCTGAAGTGGTACGCACAAGTACAACTCTGGCAGAAGAAGCCGGGCGGTCTCTGGAGCAGATAGTCCGCACCATAGAAATGACATCAGATCAGGTGCGCAGCATCGCCACTGCAAGCGAAGAACAATCCGCGAGCAGTGAGGAAATTAACCAAGCCATGGTCCACATCAATGACTTGGCAGCAGAAATTGCAGACGATATGGCACTGGCCAATGATGCCATCAATGAGTTGTCGACCTATGCAAACAATCTTGCCGAGTTGATAGAAAAACTGGAACACGACGGAGAAGATAACTGACCCATACGGTTCCGAATACCCTGCGTCCAAAGCTCCCGATACCACGCAGGAGTACTGAAACCCGGTCCCCTTCTTTCACGCTTGGTCTTCTTAGTCGGCAGAAATGCCCTGCCCACTCCGCAACTCAGAAGCTACGCCAATGGAGTTGCTGAAGTTGCCCCCTGCTTAAAGCGAAACGCCACGGGGGCTGCAAGGGGAATCATTCCCCTTGCCCGCCGGAGGTGTATTTAGGGTTGTTCAGTGTCTGCCTCCGGCGGGCAGGGAGATGATCTCCCTGCACCCGCAATGCGCGGAGTTGGCAGGCGGCAGAGAAATAGTTCCGGCACGGCGGGCTGTGTTTGCTTTCCCGAATTACGTCATGGCTTGCCGAACCTACATAAATCGCCCGATGCGCTGGTCCATAAAGCATCGTTGCACGGAAGGCTCCCTAAGGCCCAACGTATGCCGCAGCCGGACGCCCGAAGCAGTGGGGCTGACCGGTGCAGGGCGGGCGCATCGTGGATGCAAGGGGAATCGTTCCCCTTGCCCGCCGGAGGCGTATTTATGGTTGTTCAGTATCTGCCTCCGGCGGGCAGGGAGATGATCTCCCTGCACCCGCAATGCGCGGCGTTGGAAAGTCGCAGAGAAATGGCTCCGGCGCGGCGGGCGGTGTTTACTCTGCCGAATTACGTCATGCCTTGCCGAATCCCGTCAATCACCCGATGAGCTGGTCCATAAAGCAGCGTTGCACGGAAGGCTCCCTAAGGCCCAACGTATGCCGCAGCCGGACGCCCGAAGCAGTGGGGCTGACCGCGCAGGGCGGGCGCAACGGGGGATGCAAGGGGAATCATTTCCCTTGCCCGCCGGAGGCGTATTTAGGGTTGCTTAATATCTGCCTCCGGCGGGCAGGGAGATGGTTGTTCTGATCCCGCCACACAACAGTGGAGCATCAGTTAAGCCCCTACAGCCTTGCCGGATGGCAGGGAGCAAGGCGGCAGGTCCGGAGCTAGTGCGCGTGCGGAGGAAGATGGAGGGGTTCAGAAACGACAACAGGCTCTGATCCGTTTTGGATCAGAGCCTGTTGCGCTTTTTAAAGAAAAAGCCTTGGCGACGGCCTACTTTCCCACAAGCTCCCTTGCAGTATCATCGGCGATGGCTGGCTTAAC